>Ga0079224_100000112_pt1 | contig 62608 bp, 47 predicted proteins | sample Stecom2015_FD_80414 | JGI IMG/M metagenome (GOLD analysis project Ga0079224, IMG submission 80414) | Agricultural soil microbial communities from Utah to study Nitrogen management - Steer compost 2015 | ecosystem: Environmental > Terrestrial > Soil > Agricultural land | place: USA: Utah... | reverse complement strand
TTTGCCGGTAGGGAAGCAAGTAATATCGCAACCCACTTTTGAGATAAGGAACCCGCTAAAAAATCTCTTTGATGGAGATTATTTTTTCTTGACCTTGCTTCGTATCCCATGATGTTTCGTCAATCTTGCAACATAGCTTCTTGACGATTTTTCACCGCGTGCCTCGTGTATTTTGTCCACAACGGCTTTACTGCGCTGCGCCCTAGGAGACTCGGAGAAACTAACCGACGGTAAAAACAACCGCTACTACCGTTCAACGCTTGCACATCTTCTCAACGGAATATACTTCTCGGTTCTCCTTTATGAACCGAAATATGGACCGTCATCCCCCTTGGAGAAGAGGGCGCACGCCACTTACCGAGCAAACTGGGATCGATATCCAATTCCTTAGCAACATTATTGGCTACCAACCCTTAACGAACGCTCAAATCGACTGCCATTACCTTCGATGAAACACATCAAAACCAGACGAATAAACGCGAAGAGATGTATAGAGAATCCAAATAGATGAAGTAAAAATAAAAAAAAGAGACTGCCTTTATGAGACAGCCTCTTCGTATTAATTTGCACCAAGCACTGGCTTAGGTAGCCCAGGCCCGATCGCCTTTTTGATAAGGATAGTCGCCATCAAACCGACCCGGAACCTGTACGTAACGGAGCGCTTTTGTTGCGCCCAGTTCCGACGTGAAGAACCCAAGCAAAGTTAGTTGCTTGAATAGGTGGAAGTAGTGGTTTGGCTGGTCAGGCTCCTTGGCGCTATGGTATTCCTTCGCCTCCTTGTCAATCGTGTTCAGCAGGCCCGTGCGCTCCGCGGCGCCCAGCTCTTGGAATTTCTTCCCGTGGGCTTTTTCGGCCCGCTGATCGATCTCCGCCAGCCCCTTTACGAAAACATCCTGGTCTTCAGTCGTGTAGCAGTCCTTAACCATCACGGGGATGAACGCTCCCACGCCGGCTTCCTTGGCGCCGGGGCTGCTAGTTTCGGGCAGTATCGTTTCCGCGACATCGCCGAGGAAATCCACCATATCCGGCTCAAAAAGTTTTTCTACGGTGGGCGTGGCGGGTCGCGTACATCCTTCTAACAGGAGATTCGCGCCGACCACTGTACCGCCCATGATCCAGGCTACGCGATTAATTGCTTCTCTTCTATTCATGGTGCTGGTGCTAGGTTTCTACGAAAAATTATACTTGATGTCCCAGCCCTTGCGGTATTCGCGTCGCACAAACTGGTTTACCTCATCAAAGTTAGTAACTTTCATGTTGTCGTTGTCCCACAGGAGCTTAAGGTTCCTGCCGGGGTACCTACCGTCGATGCGCAGGTCTGCCCCGCGAATGGCCAGATTAGCCATGAGCAACGCTTCGGTCAGCGGCCCGGAGATCTCGAACGGCGCGCTTACCTCCATGTTGCCATAGCCCGCGATACAGGCTTCCACCCACTGGGCGTAATGGCCCTGTGGCACGCGTGCATACTTTTGCGGCACCTGGACCACTTCCGACAGCGATGTCGGCAACAAGCGTGGATTTTCGGCGTAGCAGTCGGCCAAAATCTTGCCCTTAGTACCCACGAACATGATTCCGTTGCCTCCGTCGCCAAATACCTCATTCGGTCCCAATTCCTCGGGGCGCTCGGGCTGGATACCACCGTCCATCCAATGGATTTTCACGTCACCTGCGGTTTTGTCAGTTTTTGGGAAGGTCATCACGGCGTAGCTCGATGGCGGGCAGCTTTCCGGGAAATACCCACGCTTAAACTCGTCGACATATACGGAGCCCACCGTTGCCTGCACGTCTTTCACGTATTGTAGGCCGAGGATACTGAACGGCGCTTCCATAATGTGGCATCCCATATCGCCTAGGGCGCCGGTACCATAATCCCACCAGCCCCGCCAGTTGAACGGAACGAGCTTTTCGATGTAGTCTACGTAGGGCGCGGTTCCCAGCCATAGGTCCCAGTCCAGCGTAGACGGTACTGGAGCTTTACGATCGGGCCATGCGATGCCTTGCGGCCATACGGGGCGGTCTGTCCATCCGTAGATGGTGTGCACGTCGCCGATTAGTCCAGCGTCTACCCATTCCCGCATAATGCGCACGCCCTCGCCGGAGGCGCCTTGGTTACCCATCTGGGTAACGACCTTATATTTTTTTGCCGCATGGGTGAGCACACGAGCTTCCCATACGTCTTTTGTCAAGGGTTTCTGTACGTACACGTGCTTGCCCAATTCCATCGCCGGCAACGCGTGTGCCGCGTGGTTGTGATCGGGCCCGGATACGGACACCGCATCAATATGTTTGTGCTCCTTGTCGAGCATCTCACGAAAATCACGGTAGTATTTTGCCTTTGGAAAACGTTTGACGGAGTTGGCCGCACGCGCGTCGTCCACATCGCAGAGGAAAGCGATTTCAGCCTTACCGCTGTCATAGAAGGAGCTTAGGTCTGACTCCCCCTTTCCACCTACGCCAATACCGGCAATCACCAGCTTGTCGCTCGGTGCCGTATAGCCCGTGCCACCCAGTACATGCCTAGGCATGATCATGAAGCCAGCAGAAGCCGCCGCACTTGTTTTCAAGAAATCGCGCCGGTTGGTCCCACCGGACTTGTTGTTCTTGTCTTTCATAATTTAATTTAGCTTGAACGTTATATCGTGTGTATAATATTAGATTACAAATTTCCTTTCTTCAGTTCGCTGACGGCATAGTCGGCTGCACGAGCCGTCATGGCCATATAGGTTAGCGAGGGGTTGACACACCCCGCGGAGGTCATGGCAGCGCCATCCGTGACGAAAACATTCATCGCGTCCCACACTTGGTTGTGCGCATTGAGTACAGAGGTTTTCGGATCGCGTCCCATACGGGCCGTGCCCATCTCGTGGATGCCCATACCGAAAGCGTAGCCGTTGTCGTAGGTATGTACATCCTTGACACCTGCCGCCTCCAGCATTTCCTTGCAGTCTTCCATCATGTCCGTGCGCATCTTAAGCTCATTCTCCTTGATCTCCATGTCCATGGCCAATACGGGAAGCCCCCACTTGTCTTTCTTGTCCTTATCGAGGAATATACGGTTTTCATGATACGGTAGGATCTCGCCGAAGGCCGTAAAGCCCACGGTCCAGCTACCGGGTTCGGATAGCGCGTCCTTCCAGTCGCCACCCACGCTCATCTCAGCCACCTCGCCACTCCAGCGGCCACGGCTTGCCGCGCCTTGGTAACCAAATCCGCGGACGTAATCGCGCTTATCATCGCCCACATTTCGGAAACGGGGGATATAAAGACCCGTGGGCCTACGGCCGTAGATATATTTGTCTTCGTAGCCTTCTACGCGGCCGCTGGCACCGCAGCGGAAATGGTGGTCCATGGCATTGTGGCCGAGCTCACCGCTACTGCTGCCCAAACCGCCCTCCCACACGTCGGTAGCCGAATTAAACAGAATCCAGGTTGAGTTGAAGGCCGATGCACAAACGAACACGACCTTAGCATGGTACTCGTAAGTCTGGTTATTTTCGGCGTCAATAATTTCTACGCCGGTCGCTTTTTTTGTGTCTTTGTCGTACAGGATACGCGTTACGATGGAGAACGGACGCAACGTGAGGTTGCCTGTGGCCACTGCGGCTGGCAGGGTGGACGATTGGGTGCTGAAGTACGCCCCGAAATTACAGCCCAGCCAACATTGGTTTTGGTACTGGCAATTGATACGGTCCTTGTGGGGTACCGATAGGTTGGCCACCCGCCCCATGATAAAGTGGCGCTTGCCTCCATAATGCTCCTTTATGCGGGCAGCCAAGTCTTTCTCAACCACGTTCATGGGCATTGGGGGCAAGTAATCGCCATCCGGCAAAACGTCGAGGCCATCCCGATTGCCGCTGATACCTGCCCACCGCTCCGCATAGCTATACCAAGGCGCAATGTCCTTGTAGCGGATGGGCCAGTCTACGCCATGCCCATCCTGAACGTTGGCCTCGAAATCCAAGTCGCCAAGTCGATAGCTCTGCCGGCCCCATGTCAGCGAACGGCCGCCCACTTGATACCCTCTGTACCAGTCAAACCGTTTGATTTCCGTATACGGGCTTTCTTTCTCGTTGACCCAAAAATCCAGGTTCTTCTCGTTGAGGGGATAATCCCGGCGCAAGACTGGGTAATCCTCAATCATCTGTTGGGTTCGGCCGCCGCGATGCGGGAATTCCCACGGATGCTTCGTTGCGGCGTGGTAATCCTTCACGTGTTCCACGTTTCGCCCGCGCTCCAACATAATGGTCTTCAGGCCTTTTTTCGTGAGTTCCATGGCGGCCCACCCGCCACTCACGCCGGATCCGATGACGATCGCATCGTACACATTGTCTGCCATTGTCTTTTATATTAGTTCTGGAGTTATTCTATTCGTCGGGCCGCTACCGCCATCCTATCTATATAATGACGTAATCCTTCCCGAAATGTTGTATTGCTTCGCCAACTTATCCGTTGGTTATTTCTGTTTTCGCCCCTACGCCATCGTCCTTGAATAACAGGACGAACAGCACCATTACCCCCAAGGCAATAAGCGCGGGCACGAGCCAGACTTGCTGCCAAAACTGGCCCACATCGCCATTGCGCAGCCCCGCGTAATGTTCGGTGACATAGCCCGCGGCCCAGAAACCGATCAGCTGCCCTACACCATAGGTGGCCAAAGTAATGAGGCCCTGTGCGGCGCTCTTATACTTTGCCCCTGCTTTAGCATCGGTGTATATCTGCCCCGACACGAAGAAGAAGTCGAAACATATTCCGTGCAATGCGATACCCGTAATGAGCATGAAGGTGAGCTCGCCCGCATTACCATAGGCGAATAGCGCATAGCGTAGCACCCACGCAAGCATGCCCAGCATGATGGTTTTCTTAAACCCAAAGCGTGTGAAGAACACCGGCAACAAAAGCAAGAAGAATGCTTCCGAAACCTGGCCAATGGTCATCTTTCCCGTTGGGTTTTCCAATCCCACCTCGGTCAGGAACAAATTAGCGTTTTGGTAATAAAACGCCAACGGAATGCAAATCAAGACCGAAGAAAGGAAGAATACCAAGAAGTTACGGTCGTTAAGCAACTTGATGGCGTCCAACCCCAAAATCGACGATATACTTTGCTTTTCGGAGATATCCCGCCTGACCGGTGGCGTCTTAGGTAACAGGAAGCTAAACAGGCCGAGCACGGCCGACGCCACGCTTGCCATTAGGAAGGTGTTGCGCAGCAGGCCTTCGCCCGAGTCCCAGCGAAACACGTAGCTGATGGACAGGCCGGCAACGATCCAACCGATCGTGCCCCACACGCGAATTCCGGAAAATTCCTTTCCGGGGTCCTTCATCTGCCGGAACGACACGGAGTTGACCAACGCTAAAGTAGGCATATACAGCACCATATAGGCGAAGGCAAAGGGATAGAAAACGCCAACGTCTGGCGCCTGGTAAAGTTGGTACATCAGTACGGCCCCTACCAAATGGAGAACGCCGAGGATTCGCTCGGCGTTGAAAAACCGGTCGGCGATCAAGCCGATGATAAACGGTGCGATGATCGCGCCCCAAGACTGCGTAGAAAAGACATTCGCCGTTTCCAGTCCGGATGCGTTGAGGTTTTGTGCCAGATACGTACCCAAGGTCACAAACCACGCCCCCCAAATAAAAAATTCGAGAAACATCATAACGGACAGTTTCGAACGGGTTATCTTGGTCATGGAATTCGCTTTAGGGATACGGCTAGTGTAAAATAAATTTTCATCTAAGATGGGATATATTTGCCAATCCTGCAAAATTACATCCACAAAACATTCCGTTTCCCCTTCCGCCGGACCGCACTATCCTCGAGAGTTATACCGCAAAGCTATCGACCTCTCGATAGGCTTCTATTAGCTTCACTTCGCCTTCCTTCCCGCCCTGCGATTTGCCGTGCTCCATCCCTACTACACCCGTATATCCTTTATCATACAGATATTTGAATATGTTTTTGTAATTTATTTCTCCGGTAGTCGGTTCGCGCCGTCCGGGGTTGTCCCCGACCTGGATGTACGCGATCTCGCTCCAACAGCGCTCCATGTTGGGAATGAGGTCGCCTTCGTTGCGTTGCAAATGGTACGCATCGTACAAAATCTTGCACGAAGGGCTATTCACTCCGCGGCAGATCAGGTACGTCTGTGTAGAGGTGCGCAAAAACAGATCAGGCGTATCGCTCAGTGGCTCGAGCACCATCACAATGCCATGCGGTTCCAGGATTTCGGCTCCGCGGCGTAGCGCGTCAATCACATTGGCCGTTTGGACGTCCAAGGGCAAATGCCGCGTAAAATCGCCGGGCACTACGGTCGTGAATTTGCCTCCCGATCGTTTGGAAAGTTCCACCGCTTGGCGACAGCCCTGCAGGAAGATATCGATATGTTCTTGCTTGCCAGCCGTCAAGGTGTTCGCGCCGTTCCCTCCTTTATCGAGTACAAAAACGCCCATCTCCATACCCAACTTATTGAGCAGGTTGCCTATTTTGTCCTGCTCGTCGGTAGAGCGGCTGGAGAATCCGTTGTCTTCCCAGCCCCGGAATCCCTGGTCGTAAGCAAACTGGATTTGGTCCAGGATGTTGCCTCCGGCGTGGTTGGAAAACTGTCCGTGATGCGGGCCATATTTCAGCTTAAATGGCTGCCCGCTCCGAGCGGCCTGCGGCTTGCCCTGTCCGGCAAATGCCCCCAGATGCGAACCGCCCACTACCGCGCCGGTAGCCAGTATGGATTGCTTGATGAATTGTCCTCTTTTCATTGTTTCGTCCGTTTGAATGTTTAATTAGATGTTGTTGGCTTGCTCGGTTGGCAAACCATTAGTTCCTCGTATCCGCCAGGAGCTGGTGAAAGCCGGCGCTCATACGCTCGGCCGTCGTGCCATCCTCGGCTATATAAATAATGAATACTTCCACACCGGGCAGATTATCGACAAACGCGATTGCCTGGTCCGGCTTCATAGCCATAATGACGTTGTCATATCCGTCCGCCGTGATCGCGTCCGGTGCATAGATCGTCGCGCTGACGATGTCCGATTGGAAAGGGTAGCCCGTTTTCGGGTCAATGTGGTGGGACAGGTTTTTTCCGTCGTCTTCGACAAACCTCCGGTAGCTGCCGGCCGTCGTTACAGAACCCGTATTAATGGCCAACACCTCCTGCATCAGTCCTCCTCCGCCATGTTTGGCTGGTCGCTCGATGCCAATCCGCAACGGGGAGCCGTCGGGCTTAGGTCCTTGAACACGCAGCTCGCCGCCCAGCTCGACAACATATTGACGGATACCTTTGCGCTCAATGAAATCGGCAATCACGTCTACGGTATAGCCCTGCGCTATTCCGTTAAGATCGATGCGCACGCACTGCTCACCCTTCACCAAGGTGTCGCCCTGGAGCCAAATCTTGTCCATGCCGACGCATGACAGAGCCTGCCTCACCTCGAGCGGGCTCGGTAACTCCTCCTGAGGCTTGGGACCGAAGCCCCAGAGCTGCACTAAGGGCGCCACCGTGACATCAAATATACCCTCGCTCCTGTGGTATATCTCGAATGACTTTGCCAGCACCGCCCGAAAATGCGGATCGAGCCCGAGGGCCGTTACCGTACTGTCGTTAAAACGATTAATTTGCGAATGCGGCTTATAAAGCGACATCGAACTATCGATAACCGCCACGATACTGTCGATAGATCGGCGCTCAATCAGCGGTTTGGCAGCATAATAGCTGACCTGGTAGGTCGTTCCCTGTGCCTGGCCACGAATCGTAAAGGTGGACCAATCCGTATTGGGCGGATTGGCCCACCCTGCGCCGGCGAAAAGCATCGACAGGTACGCCATCAAACCTACCCGCCATGCCGTCCTGCTCCCTGTCCGCAAAGGTTTTTCCCTCCCGACGATTAGATTACGACTGTTTGGCCCGGTACCGCGTACGGATAGTAGCCGTCCGCGTTAGGCAGTACTTTCGGCAGTGCATCCCACGCCAGGCGTTCTGGCATCAAGTCGATATCTGACTTCAGCGCTTCGTCCCAGGTTATAACCCGTCCCGAATAGGTGGCCAGCCGCCCGATGACCCCGGTAAGTGTACTCAAGGCGCCGGACTCGCCATCCGAATGGCGGAAATCGCCCTTAGCGATGGCATCGAAAAGCTCGACATGCTCGTGCTGGTAAGGGTTGGGATTGTTTGCCTTGGGATGGCTGTACAGCTCCTTGCCTTTTCGATCCCACAGCACGCCATCATTGCTTGCCGACAGGTAAACCCGGCCGTTTGTACCTTGGAAAGTCTCATCTACACGATTTGACGTTCCCTCGAAATGGCGGCATTGGCTGTAAATCACCGAACCATCGGCGTAGGTAAGCTCTACGGCATGGTTATCGTAGATCTCGCCGTGGTCCTTGCCCGTGCGCCATGCCCGGCTTCCGGTCCCTTGGAATGACACGGGATAAGAACCCTTCACCCAGTTGGCTACGTCAAGCTGGTGAACGTGCTGCTCGACAATATGGTCGCCGCACAGCCAGTTAAAGTAGTACCAGTTGCGCATTTGGTATTCCATCTCCGTTTGGCCCGGCTTGCGCTCGCGCACCCACACGCCACCGCTGTTCCAATACACCTGTCCGGAGACAATGTCGCCGATGGCGCCGTCCTGGATGCGCTGGATCGTGTCGCGATATACCGATTGGTAGCGGCGCTGCAGACCCACCACCACATTGAGGCGCTTCCGCTTGGCTTGTTCGGCCGCCGCCAGCACCTTGCGCACACCAGGGACATCGACCGCTACGGGTTTCTCCATGAAAACGTGCTTGCCTTGCCGAACAGCCTCCTCAAAATGCGTGGGTCGGAAACCCGGAGACGTACAAAGTAATACCACGTCCGCAAGCGCAATAGCTTGCTTATACCCTTCGAAACCATCGAACTTGTGGTCTTCGGGAATATCAATCCGGTCGGCATGGCGCTCCGAAAGCACTTTGTAAACGTTGTCGACTTGGTCGCGGAATGCGTCAGCTAACGCGACGATTTTAACGCGGGGATGTGCGGCGATGGCGTCAAACGCCGCGCCCGTACCCCGACCGCCGCAACCGACCAGCGCCACGCGAATCGTGTCGTCGACTCCTGAGTGGGCACCAAAAGGCAGGGTACTGAATGCCGTAGCACCGGCAATAACCGCGGATTTCTTTAGGAAATCGCGCCTAGCAATACGTTGGAATTCGTTTTTCATGTTTTCTTTTCTATTCGTTTGTCTATTCGTTTGTGATTGGTTTGCAACTTGGTTAGTAATCGCGGCCGACTAATAGTCCGCAATGGGCTCCACATTATAATAGGCCTCAATTTCTTCGGGTGACGGTGCCACGGCTGGCCGTACCAAGCGTATGCCGACGAAGGGCGCTTCGGGGAACCACCAATTGCTCTTGGGCATTTGGGGGTCCAGCTGCTTCCACGAGGGATCGGAAGCGCCGCGGGCGGCAGAGCGGAGCTCGTCCGCTCCGTCTTCAAACGACCCGCCGCGGACCACATGGGGGTACAGTTTGGTAGGGACCTCCACTGGGTTTTTGGCCCCCGTTTCGGCATAACCCGCGTACGTGTCTGGCGAATACTGGTCAAACGTCCATTCGGATACGTTGCCATGCATATCATACAGTCCCCAAGCATTCGGCTTTTTTTGTCCTACGGGATGTGTCCGGTTGCCGCTATTAGCACGGTACCAGGCGTAAGCCTCAAGCTCGGATGCGTCGTCCCCAAAGCTGTATGCCGTCGTCGAGCCCGCACGGCAAGCGTATTCCCATTCGGCTTCGGTAGGCAGGCGATAAAACACGCCCGTTTTCGCGTAAAGCCAACGGCAGAACTGGATCGCGTTGTACTGCGTCATGGACAGCGCGGGATGGTTTTCTTTACCCATTCCGTAGGTCATGTCCAAGTAGGGCTTCGTCGGCCGCGTGATGGCGTCCACCTCGGCCGGGATTTCCCCCTTCGTAGCATGCTGCTCGTGTGCCTTATATAGGAATAGTTCAAACAAGTCCCAAGTCACCTCGTGGGTTCCCATCCAAAACGCATCAAGCGAAACCTCATGCACCGGACGCTCGTCGGCATTGCCCGACTCGCTTCCTCGCAGGTAGGTGCCAGCAGGTACGGCTACCATGTCAAACTTCACATCCGTACCCGGCACTGCCTGGGTGTATTCTTCAAATGATGTCTGCGCAACACTACTTCCTGCAATCAGCAAGGGTATAAACAACAAAGGCTTTATTGACATGAATCGGTTTAATCTATTTTTAGTGCGTTGAAATTAGGTTGTTTTATCGTTAAAACAAAATATCGCGACACACAAACCAAGCCCCAAACACGGTGCTGGCACGGTTCGCTGCGGTGAATTCGGCGAATTATAGCCAGAATCAAGCTAAATTCGCGGGCAACTATCTTTTTTGGAGTTTGTAAAAAAAAACTTACGAACGGCAGTCCTCCGTCGTTTGCTTCATTTTATACACGCAATCCGCGACCCGCGTGCTATGCAAAGGATGAACGTAGCATGCACGTTCAGGGCGCCCCCCCGGCCCGTGATTCCATCAATTTTCTTACTTTAGCACCGTATGTTGCCTTCTCGTCCTTTACGTGCCATCGAACTTCCCATACAGGAAATTGCTCCGGCGATCAAGAAGCATTTCTCGACGGAGAACACCTTAGTCCTCGCCGCACCCCCGGGTGCGGGCAAGAGTACCCTGCTGCCCCTGCTGCTGCTCGAGGAGCCCTGGCTGGCCGGCAAGAAAATCATCATGTTGGAACCTCGGCGATTGGCGGCAAGCAGTATTGCCCACCACATGGCATCGTTGCTGGGTGAAAAAGCCGGCGAAACAGTCGGCTACCGCAGCCGTTTTGAGACTCAGGTATCGCAAAAAACGCGGATCGAAGTCGTGACGGAAGGCATCCTGACGCGGATCCTCCACGAAGACAATGCCCTGGAAGGAGTCGGGCTGGTCATTTTCGACGAATTCCACGAACGGCGCGTCCACACGGAACTATCCTTGCTGCTCTGCCGCCAAACACAGGAAGTCCTTCGGCCCGACCTGCGACTGCTGGTCATGTCAGCCACCATGGACAGCGAACAGTTGGCTAGCCTACTCGGTGCTTCTACGCTAACAAGCGAAGGACGGGTTTTTCCTGTGGAAACCATCTACGCGCCCACCGACGCCAACCGCTACGACATCGCAGGGGACTGCGCGCGTACGATTTTACAAGCGGCCAAAGCACACGACGGCGACATCCTGGCGTTTCTTCCCGGCGAAGCCGAAATCCGGAAGTGCGAAACATTGTTAGAACATTCCACGATGTTTGTAGTGCATCCTTTATATGGCCGGCTATCGCATCGCGAACAACGTGAGGCCATCCGTCCCCATCCTGCGGGGCGCCGAAAGGTCGTGCTGGCCACGGCCATCGCCGAGACAAGCCTCACGATCGAAGGCATCAAGATCGTGGTCGACTCCGGTTACACACGCACGCAAGTATTCGACCCCGCCTCGGGCCTATCGCGGCTCAAAACCATCCGCGTGAGCGTCGACATGGCAGACCAGCGCGCCGGACGCGCCGGACGTCTCACGGCCGGCACCTGTTATCGGATGTGGACGTCAGCCACGCAACATCGGCTGGCGCCCTACCGCAAGCCGGAGATACTGGAAGCCGACCTTGCGCCCACCGTACTCGACCTTGCGCAGTGGGGTGTGAACGACATCACTACGCTGCCTTGGTTGACGCCCCCGCCCGCCGGACGCGTAGCCCAAGCTCTCGAGACCCTGGAGTCTATCGGCGCCTTGAGCAATCATAAAATTACCGAGCACGGCAAGCTACTCAATAGGTTGCCCTGCCACCCCCGGATCGCACACATGCTCGTCAGCAGTCAACGTATCCCTACGTGGGCTAGCCTCGCGACGGATATCGCGGCATTGCTGGACGAACGTGACCCCTTGGACCAAGTGGGGAGCGCGGACATCGACCTGCGAATCGATGCCCTGCGCAAGCATCGCGGGCAACGCCCTGCGGGAAGGCGTTTTGATAACATCGAACGCATAGCCCGATCCTACCGAAAGCTCATCGGCGCCCCAGAAGACAACGACCATACCCTGGGAAAACTATCGGGACGGTTGCTTGCCTACGCCTACCCCGGACAAATCGCGCAACTGCAGCCCGGGCGAAACGGGCTATTCAAATTGGCCAACGGCCGCATGGCCCAACTAGAATCATCTGACCCTCTTGCCTCGGAGCCGTGGGTAACCGTAGCGCTCTTGGATGCTCGCGGGGAGGCAGGGCGCATCTTCTTAGGTGCGGCGATGGATGTAACCGACCTTGCGGACTTCTCGGTCAAGGAAACCGCCATTGCGTGGGACTCTCAACGACAGGAAATACGGGCCGAGACCGTGAGGCGTGTGGGCAGCCTCCGGCTTGAACAACGTGCATTGGCCAACCCCAATCCCGAACAGCTGCTGCAAGCGTGGTATCAGGGCATACGCGAAGACGGATCGCGCCTCCTGAATTTTGACGATCAGGCTGCCCAGCTTCAGAACCGAATACTAAGCGTCCGGACATGGCATCCGGATGCGGCGTGGCCGGACGTGTCCACGGCCACACTCCTCGGGCATCCCGAGGCTTGGCTTGCTCCATACCTCGGAACGGTGAAAAAGGCCGAGCAACTCAAGCAACTGAACATCAAAGACATCATTTACCACGCTCTCCCCTATGAGCAACAACAAGCGTTGGAAAACCTTGCACCGAGCCACCTCGCCGTACCGAGCGGCTCGCGTATCCGGGTCCAATACGCTGCGGACGGGGCACCACCGGTCCTCGCCGTGCGTTTGCAGGAGGTGTTCGGACTGCGTCAAACGCCGCGTGTCAACGGAGGACAAACGGCGCTCGTTATCCACCTCCTTTCGCCGGGATACAAGCCCGTACAAGTGACGACCGATTTGGAAAGCTTTTGGAACTCGACGTACTTCGAGGTGCGTAAGGAACTCAGGCGGCGCTATCCGAAACATGCGTGGCCAGATGACCCTCTGCAAGCTCCAGCCACACGCGGCGTGCCCCGCCGTCGCCCGGAATGACGTTGAGCACTATTCCCGGAATTTGGTTGGCGCACTGCCAAAATACTTTCGGAAAGACGCCGAAAAATGCGAGACATGCTTATAGCCGAGGCACAGGGCGATTTCAGCAACGGTTTTGCGCTCTCCCACGAGCATTTCCCTGGCTTTTGCCATGCGGCAGCTATTTAAGTAGGCGAATACCGTGCAGCCGACCACTTGCTTAAAATGCCTTTTCAAGGTCGCATCGTTCGTGCCCACTTCGTGGGCGAGGCCCAGCAAGGTGTACGACCTGCCCGGGGCATGACGTAGAATATCCCGGACCTTATAAACACGTTGCAATTCATGTTCGCGCAAGCCCGTCCGCTGTCTGGGCTTCGTACCGTACAGCAGTTCGCATAATTGAAGCACGAGCAGTTCCCCGACCTTCACATCCCGGTAGACACACCGGAGATATTCGGATATGGGGGCATTCCAGATCTGGTCGATTAAGGCGCGCTGTTCGACCGTCGTCACCATCGGCGTGGTCGACTCCAGCGGTTGGCACATGCATCTACCATTTGCCCACATTAAGTAGCCTAGGTGAGGACAATTTTCCGGGCAATGCCGATAGAGGTACGCCTCGCTAAATTGGAACACCATGGCCACTAAGGGCGGCGCATCAAGGGGCGTTACGATAAAATCCGTGCTGGCGGGTGCCCGGAAAAGCGCGTGCTGCCCCCCATACAGGTCCAGCCGCTGGTTATCGCCCGACACGCAACATGCCCCCCGTAGGACGTACATCGAAAAAATGGCCTGATCGCGCGCACATGGAATCCGTATCGGCTTAGATACGTCCGCTTCGATCCGCCGGAATGAGGTCTCTCGATTATGAACGATTGTGCCAGCTTGGCAATCCGATAATACGCCCGAATCCTCAGAACCGTTGCCCCCACCTATGGAAATGGTCATCTTTTCCGCTTTTTATAATTTCTATTCCGTTTTTTGAAACCACGTCTGCTTCAAGAACAATAGCTTTGCTGCCAAATATAAATATATTTAGACTAGTTCTAAATAAAAGCGCGATATACATAACGCGGTGAATGCACGGCCGCCAATGATCGGCACCACTACATTAGCGAACGCAAAAACATGAAACACTTTATATTTAGCGTAATCCTGCTCCTTTGTTTGACGACTGGCTTCGCCCAACACGCCATCATCGGGGGACGGCTTCATACTCCCAAGGGAGACGTATTGAGCCATGTCACGGTTCGGGTGGCGGGAACCTCGCTGACCGCCATTTCCGGCAAGGACGGAACGTACGAACTACGCGACGTGCCCTTTGGAACCCAACGGTTGGTACTTACCTCCCTGGAGGTCGAAACGGCACAAAGGGAGCTCCTGGTTAACCAATTTCGTCATACACTCGATATCGAACTCTCACTCAAAGACGAAACGGAGATCGATGAGGTACTCGTGGTTGGCGAAACCGAAAAGCGCAAGTTGGAAACAAGCGGCTTTGCGGTGTCCGTTATCGAAACCCACGAAGCATCCTTACGCAACCTGACGACGAACGAACTACTGGACCGCAGTGCTGGCGTGCGCATCCGGCAGGATGGCGGCCTAGGATCCCACATCCACTACAACATCAACGGACTGTCGGGCAATGCCGTTAAGATCTTTATCGATGGCGTGCCCTCGTCAAATTATGGCACGGCCTTTTCACTCAACAGTATCCCGCCTGCCCTGATCGAGCGCATCGAAATATTTAAGGGTGTGGTACCGGGACACCTCTCCGAGGACGCCCTCGGCGGCGCCATCAATGTGGTACTCAAGCAACAGAAATCTAGACGTACGCTTACGACCTCCTATTCCGTAGGGTCTTTCAATACCCATCAGTGGAACACGACCGGCAGTTTCCGCCAATCCAGTGGATTTGGCGTAGATGCCTCGGCCTTTTACAACTACAGCGATAACGACTATGACGTGTGGGGCGAAAGCATTTCCTATAAAGACTACACGGGTGCGACGACGCTAAACCAGCGGGCACGGCGATTCCACGATGCTTACCGCTCCTACGGCGGCCGTATCAATTTGGGATACTCGGACGTGCGATGGGCAGACCGGTTCCTGATCGGAGGCGTGATATCCCGCGATTACAAAGAGGTACAGCATGGTCGGACGATGAATAAACCTTACGGCGACCGCCACACGCGTGGCAGCAGTAACGTAGCTACAATGGCCTACGAAAAACAGGACCTGCTGCTGGACGGCCTTTCGCTAAAAGTGGACGCCAGCTATTCCTACTTGAAACGGCAGCTGATCGACACGGTCGGCCGGATGTACGACTGGCGGGGCGCCCCCCTTGCCTATCCCGACGGTACGTACGTTCCCTACACCTCGGGCGCGGAATCGGGCAATGCGAAAACCACTGCCATCAATGGTGACCAGACTTTGGTCGCACGCATTAACCTAGGCTACAAAATTAACCGCAACAACCGCATCTTTGTCAATTACCTGTACAACAATTTCAATCGGGCCACCGAAGACGCAATGCAGCCCCTGGGCTTGCAGCTCCTAGAAAACACGCGCGACCTGCAAAAGCGAATCACCTCGCTTACTTATGAGAACCTCGCTTTTGGCGGCAAGCTGCGCACGAACGTGTTCTACAAGCATTATGCGCAAAAAACCACGTCAAACGAACCGTATCAAATAACGGCCAACCCGCCTGACTACGGCTTGGACCAAATCGTCAACAACCGGAATCACGGCGGTTATGGCGTGGCGCTTTCCTACGCCCTCCGGCCCACCTTATACGTGTTGGGGTCGGGGGAAAAGGCCATCCGCCTCCCTAATGCCAACGAAATATTCGGCAATGTGGCGGACAACCTCCTGCCGCCCGTCGGGGAATTACGGCCCGAAATCAGCTACAACGCCAACCTAGGCGCGAGTCTGGGCCCCTATGTGTTGGACAAACACTTCATCAAAATGAATGCTTCGTTTCTCTACCGCAACACGCAAGGAATGATTCGGGAAGGCTTGCAGTCCGGAAACAACGACAACACGCGATTTGAAAACCTCGAAGACGTCGAGACCACCGGCATCGACGCCGAGGTGATGTACAGCTACGCCGAAAAGTTAGACATAACCGTCACGGCCTCCAAAATCAGCTCGCTGTTTAACACCGAGTTCGATCCGAACGGTGCGCCCTACCTCTTCTACCGGACGCAGATCCGCAACGAGCCGTCGTTTAAGTTCAACGTCAATATCGCCTACAACCTAGATAACGCCTTCCGGACAGGCGCACGCGCATCCGTCTATTACAACGTCAACTACGTCGAAGGCTTTTTGAGGAACTGGGCGAACGTGGGTGGCAACAATTTGGATCGCATCCCTACACAGTACGCCAACGACGTGGGCGCCACATACACTTTTCCGACGCGGGACATCACACTGAGCCTAGACGCCAAGAACGTGTTCAACCAGCAAATCTTCGACAACTTCGGGTTGCAGAAACCCGGACGGGCTTTCTACGCCAAAATTACCTACGCACTTTATTAATTACTCACTATAATCAAATACCATTAATCATGCATACTTACATATCGAATGGAAAAGGCCTCAAAGGCCTCATGATCGCAGGAGCCTGCGCCATCGCCCTGGCGACGGGCTGTACCAAAGATGAAGGCAACGGACCCCAGCCGCCCGTCGAAACCCGGGACTTCCAGCTTTCCTTTGCGAGCGGTTCGGGATCGATTTCCGGCACGTACCTCCAAGGCCTGCCCGACATCAGCACGGGCGAAATTTCCTTTTCGAGCAAAGGCTATCTGATGAGCACGGCCCGGACGTCGCGCATTTTCCCTTCAGACGACGGAAAAACTATTTATAGCCTCACCTATACGGTCGGGGAAATCGACAAGTTCACGTACAATGGCGGGGACAATTATTCGAAAGTAGCCACCTTTGACGCGTCCGTACCCCTAGGCGCCACGGCAGTACGCATGACCAAGCTGAACAACGAAGCCGCCTCGGTGCATTACGTCCGGTCTACGGCCCAATATGCGGGCCCCAACGAAACCGAATACCAAAAACACAAAATCACGGCTAGCATCGGCATCCTTGATCTGGGCGCCATGAACTTCGGTACCAACTTCAATAAGGAGATTGACGTGACACTGCCAGGCACGCTCGCCGAAGATGGATACAACATTACCCGCATCGACGCGCCCGTCGTATCCGGGCAAAAGATCTACTACGGTGCCGCCGTAAGCAAGTTTGACCCCGTCACGGGCGTCAATAACCAGACCGACAAAACCTTCACTTTAGTATTGGACTACCCTGGCCTGACGAATGCGACGGTCATCACCCGGGATGACATCGTGGGCTCTACCAACGGTTATCGCACGCCCACCCAACACATCAATGAGGCCGGCGAGATCCTGCAAATGGTATCAGCCAACGGTGAAACGTACATCGTTAAAATCGTAAACGGCCAATATACCTCGTTTAAATTTGCCTTGCACGAAAAGTTGGGCCGCGAAACGTCCAGCAACGGATTCTTCTATGCAGGAAACGGCATCTGCTACGTGCCCTATGAAAAACTCGGCGAAGATAACGTGCAAATTGGCGTCAAGCCCGATGGCGAGCCCACCTATTCGTCGGCATGGGGCCTGGCCCGTATCGACTTAACTAACGATACGGCTATCGACTTAAACACCCCCGCAGACCTATGGCTGCAACAATACCAGTCGTCCGTGGTGCGCGATGGTAAGTTTTACATTGCCCTCTCGCCCGTGGGTACCCCCGGAAACATCTATATCTTTGACGTCAACTCGACGAGCAAGGAGGGTGTGCGCGGCGCATCCATCACCTCAGGCGCCGACCAGTACTATATCGGCATTTACTAGGCTGGGTCACATATCCTACCGGCAAATAAAACACGGGGGGCCTCGACGCACGTCAGCCCCCCGTGTTTACGTAGTACGGGGCGGTTTTCGATTAGCCGTAGAAAAACTCCTTCACGCTAGGGGCCCGCATCAGGGCATCGTTAAACTCGGTAATCTTTTGTCGCTTGCCGCTCACTTCCACCACCAACGACAACTTGCCTCCGGTTTTGCTGATGGTCTTCCGCTTAGTCCGCACGCCATATTCCTTTGCCAGCTGCTGCAGATCTACGAAGTGCTGCAGGTCCGTATCTTCGAAGGTGATCGATAACGTCGACGTCCAATAATTGTTGGCAAAAAAAGCTTCCAGACGGCTGAAAACCGTCAGGATAAGCAGCGTACAAAACGTCAGCGTGAATGCCAACGGATAATATCCGCTGCCGGCTACCATCCCGATACCGGCCGCTATCCAGATCACCGCGGCCGTCGTCAAGCCTTGCACGGATACCTTCCCCTTGAAAATAACGCCCGCCCCAATGAAGCCAATGCCGGTGATGATATTGGCGGCGATACGGTCATCGCTCGTCGCCCCGAATCGGGACATCATGGTGAACACGGCCGCACCCAGGCAGATTAACACTACGGTCCGAAATCCGGCCGCCTTGTTTTTAATCTCGCGTTCGGCTCCCACCACACTGCCGCAAAGCACGGCTACCAACACATTCATCAGATCGTCGTATTCCGGTAATAATTCCATGTTGAGCCAATATATTGTCTAGCTAAAATACAAAGAAAAAGGGCCGATTGTTTGGCCCTGGTTAGCAGCTAGCGATTGCCCGCATCCCGCTCCCTGGTCACGTGCAGTTTCCGCCCTTTCAGCGTGAAGCTATACCCGTCCTTATCGCGAAAATACTCATCGACTGCAATGCGGCATCCAGACCAGTCCGAGTAATCGTCAAATACCATCACTCCGCCCGGTGCCAGGTTAGGCGCAATCTGCAGGAGGCAGGTCATCACCGATGCGTACCAATCGCAGTCGATGTGTGCAAACGCCACCGGCTCGTTGATGTAAAGCGTGTCTTCGAAATATCCTTTGATCAGGCGGATGTTGTGCTGATCAACGGGCAAACCGTAACGAGCCAAATTTCCCGCCACGACCTCTTGCAGGTTTTCGACGTAACCGTAGTAGGTATCCTTGCCTAATCCTTTGGATTGTCCGCTTTTGATTTCCTCATAGCGCGCATGCACGTCCACGCCGTCCTTCTCTGAAGGAGGCGGGATCAGGCCAAAAGCATCGTATACGCGAAACGTGCGCCGGGTAGATTTCGCCGTGCCGATGGCAATGGAGGAGCCACCGAGGGCGCAGCCCGCCTCCACAAAGATGCCGGGGACACCCGCGTCCTCCACATGCCTGACGGCGTCGTAAAGATTCAACAGATCCTTACGTGTCAAGTAAGTGAGATTATCGAGTTTGGCTTGCAGCACCCGTGCTTTGGCAGGATTACTGGCCTGGTAAAAAAGAATCTGCGCGCGTGTCACGACTTGCTCGGCAAGCTGGTTGGCTCGGAAGGTAAGATGCGTCATAATAAGGTTGTTGGCCGGCCTGCGGCGTTTCCCGGGCCTGGCATAGCTACAAATCTAAAAAAATGCGTGACATCCTACCAGTGAACCTTAGAAAAAGTAAACAGCAGCGCCCTGTTATAGGGTCCCACCCATTATTGTGCTTAACATTATCATAGCAATTTAACGTCTATCGAATGGGACGTTACGACAAAACAGTTGCCGGCAAATAAACCAACGATTAAATTCTCCTACGCCGGAGTGGGCGTATTTTTCTTTACTCTCGAAGTAAAACTCCACTCGTATGCGGCAATCCCAGACTGCGGCTCGACAAAATGCAACTCAAATAGTTTCTAGAACGTACATATCGACTCGAAAGAAACAGCCCGCTGGCCACCAAATAAAAAAGCGAAGATTTTCATCTTCGCTTTCCGGGTGGATAATCGGGCTCGAACCGACGACCCCTAGAACCACAATCTAGTGCTCTAACCAACTGAGCTATACCCACCGTCTTTAGGTCTGCAAAAGTAATAATTAAACCGATATCTAGCAACTAAAACATAAAAATTCCACACTACCAAAAGCGAACTTTCCCAAAGTCGCTGGGCATGAGCGCCCTCCTGCGACCTCGGGAAAGTTTCCGTTGCTCGGGTTTATATCAAGCTGACGCTACGCTTCACGAAATTCGTGAGCTCAGCGCCGGTGAGCAAGCCCCGCGACAGCAACGCCAAATCGAAGGCCTGCTTGGCAAGCTGCTGCTGTTCTTCCTCATTGTCGCCTGTCAGAATACGCTTGATGAGCGGATGGTTTCCGTTTACGGTTACCTTATAGTTGTCGGGCATGGTACCGTAGAAACTCATCCCACTCCCCGTCTGCGCCATGTCTTTCATTCGCCGCATAAACTCATCTACGGTAACGGTTACGGGCAGTTCGTCTTCGCTGAGTGCCTCTACCTCTACCTTCATGCTGTCATTGTTAATGGCCTTTTCAAACAGCGAAACCGCCTGCTTGCTCTCCTCCTCGGTCAGTTCCAGCTCCTTGGCATCGGCTTTCTGGATGAGTTTGTCAATGACGTCGGCATCCACGCGCTTGAGTTGGGTTTTTTCAGTCTTTTGCTCCACATAGGAAACAAAGTGGCTGTCGATCGGCGAATCCAGCACCACCACGTCATAGCCCTTGTTTTTCGCGGCGGCGATGTAGCTATCTTGTTGGGCCGCGTCGCTGGTATACAGGTAGACGACGTTGCCATCCTTATCCTCCTGGATATCCTTGACCTTCGCCGCATATTCCTGAAGCGTATAAAACTCGCCTTCCGTGTTTTGGAGCATACAGAAGTCGTTGGCTTTCTCGGCAAATTTATCGTCGCTCAGCATACCGTACTTTACGAACAGGCCGATATCCTTCCATTTCTCCTCAAAGCCCTTGCGGTCCGCCTTGAAAATCTCAGCCAGCTTGTCCGCCACTTTCCTAGTGATGTAGGTATTTATTTTCTTCACATTGCTGTCGGCCTGCAGGAAGCTACGCGACACGTTCAGCGGAATATCCGGCGAATCGATTACCCCGTGCAATAGCATCAGAAACTCAGGAACGATGTCCTTGACCTCGTCGGTGATGAATACCTGGCGAGAGTAGAGCTTGATCTTGTTTCGCTGTATTTCGAAATCGTTCTTAAGCTTCGGAAAATACAGTATACCGGTCAGGTTGAACGGATAATCCACGTTGAGGTGGATCCAAAACAAGGGCTCGTCCATGGAATAGGGATACAGCTCGCGATAGAAATCGAGGTAATCCTCGTCCTTCAGTTCGGAGGGTGCCTTGGTCCAGGCGGGGTGGGTGTTGTTAATAATATTGTCAACCTCCACCGACTTATATTTCGGCTTGCCATCCTCGTCCTCGCCGTCCGGCTCGCTCGTGGTGCGCGTGCCGAAGCGAATGGGCACCGGCAGGAATTTTCCGTACTTATCTAAAATTTCCTGCAGCCGTGCCTGGTTCAAAAACTCTACCGACTCATCATTTACATGCAGGATGATGTCGGTACCTCGCTCGGTGCGGTTACCCGCGCTGATTTCGTAGGTCGTACTGCCGTCGCACACCCAACGCGCAGGTGCGGCCCCTTCTTGGTAGGACAGACTCTGGATTTCCACCTCATCGGCTACCATGAACGCCGAATAAAACCCAAGGCCGAACTTGCCAATGATTTCGTTGGCGTCCTTGGCTTCCTTGAATTTCTCCACAAACTCGGTCGCGCCCGAAAACGCAATCTGATTGATGTATTTTTTGATTTCCTCGGCGGTCATCCCGATACCCCGATCGGAAATCGTGATCGTCTTGGCTTTCTCGTCAAAGGTCACATCCACGATAAGCTCGCCGAGCTCGCCCTTGAATTGCCCCAACGAAGACAGGCGCTTGATCTTCTGCGTGGCATCCACGGCGTTGGCGACCAATTCGCGCAGGAAAATCTCATTATCCGAATACAAAAACTTCTTGATGACGGGAAATATGTTTTCCGTATGGATGGAAATACTGCCCGTTTCCGACAAGTTTGCTTCTTTTGTTGCCATAGCTATCTGCTTTGTTTATGCTTTTTTAAGTGGTATTACAATCTTAATAATTTCCTATCCAACAAATGTTCCAACGAGCCGGAATGCGACAGGATGTCAGGCACGCGTCCGCGGCACTGACAAAGCGATTAAGGCTGGACGCAAAACCCAACGGGCGCCTAGTCCCGTTAGGTAATGTCGGAAGCCGGGCATCCGAGGCTTGAAAAACACAGCCTCCGACCCATTATGGAGGCGGATTTCGGGTATGAGGGTAGGTGGCCCTGCCTTGGCATGCGCAGAAAACGTGAGAGCCACTATCGATTCCCCTCCAAGCACGAATGCCCATCCCGCGTATCGCGTAATACTCGCCCAGCACGCCCAATGCAAGGGCGTCCGACAATCCGTACTCCACCTACGAGGCACCGCCTCTATAGCCGCGCGTTCGGGGGCCAGCGCCCGAAAAATACACAGCCTTCAGCCCGAGTTTGAAAGCGTACGTCACGGGGTAGGCGGTCGTGAGGTCGACGAGGGTGCCGGCAGAGCCGTCAAGACGTTAAAGTACACACCCCAGCCGTCCATGGGCGTCACGGCAAGTTGCGCGCCGAAATCGGACACACCGTCGAAATCCTGGTAAGCGCGTTCTAAAAAGCCTATACTTTATTTATAAAAAACATGATGACACATCAAAAAACACAATAACCATTAATTACCCATACAATCCCCCGTATATACACCGGATTCGCAGTCCTACTCCAATAAAAAACCAACAATATAAATAACAACACAAAAAACTGATTATTAATATGACAAAACACCGCCAAAACTCGCAAAACTGAACCAACAACCAATAGAAAACAAAAAACCCGAAAAGAAAAGATTCTTTTCGGGTTAATATCAGGAAAGGAATGCTATAAAAGCGCCACCTAAGGCACTTCCATTCAAAAATCATCCCTCCAGTATACTGGGCAATACACCTTCGTAAACTTCGGTTGCCTGGGCGACGGAATCCCATGTCTCTCCGTCGACCACAAAGCCATTCTTGGTAACGGCACCGAGCAATGAAAACTCCACGTCGGACGCCGCAAGGAGCTCCACAAACGCTTCTTGTTGCTCAGGCTTGACACTAACGACCACACGGCCTTGGGCCTCGCCAAACAGGAACGCATCCTTCCGGAACTCGCTATCCGTATCTATCGCAAAGCCGCGTCCGCCCGCCATTGCCGATTCAGCCAACGCGATGTACAGACCGCCATCCGACACGTCGTGGGCGGATTCTACCAATCGCTCACGGATGAGCTGCTTGATGACCTGATGGGTTTCGTATTCTTTATCCAAATCAAAATAAGGCGCTGGCGATTCCTTGATTTGGTGGAAGGAAGCCAGGTATTGTGACGAAGCGATGTCGTTTTTCGATTCGCCGATGAGGTAGATAAAATCGCCTTCGTTCTTGAAGTCGAGCGTCATCATATTCGCCGCGTCTTCCAATACGCCCAGCATACCAATGGTTGGCGTCGGGAACACCGCACCGCCATCGCTCGACTGGTTGTAGAAACTAACGTTGCCTCCGGTAACGGGCGTTTCGAACTTGACGCAGGCCTCGCTCATTCCCTTGATGGCGTGAACAAACTGCCAGTACACTTCGGGAATGTAGGGGTTACCAAAATTCAGGCAGTTGGTAATGGCCGATGGTTCACCTCCGGCGCAGGTAATGTTACGTGCGGCCTCCGCAACGGCGATAGCACAGCCTACCTGCGGATCAGCATTGACATACCGAGCATTGCAATCGACCGTCAAGGCAATGGCTTTCTTGGTACCCTTGATCGCTACGACCGCCGCATCGCTCGGACGGTTAGCCGTCATCGTGGCCGTACCCACCATCGAATCGTACTGCTGGGTCACCCAACGCTTGGAAGCGATATTCGGGTGCGACAGCAAGTGGCGGCCCACTTCCCGCAAGTCCGCAGGCTCCGCTACGTCTTCGATCTTGAACTTCTTATAGGCCTGGAAGTAGGCAGGCTCTTTATATTCGCGGTGGTAGACCGGCGCACCGCCGCCCAGCACCAAATCGTCTGCCGGCACATCAGCCACCAGCTCACCATTCATGTAGTACTCCAGGCGCTGCGTGTCGGTTACCTCGCCGATAATGGCGCAATTCAGGTCCCACTTTTCAAAAACCGCTTCCACGTCCGCCTCGCGCCCTTTTTCCACCACGATCAGCATCCGCTCTTGCGACTCGGACAGCAGGATTTCGAAGGGCTTCATGTTGGCTTGGCGCGTAGGCACCTTCTCCAGGTCGATGCGCATTCCATGCTTGCCCTTGGCAGACATCTCCGAGTTGGAGCAGATGATGCCGGCGGCGCCCATGTCCTGCATGCCGATGACGGCGCCCGTTTTGATCACCTCTAGGGTCGCCTCCAACAAGAGTTTTTCCTGGAAAGGGTCTCCCACCTGCACGGCAGGCAGGTCGTTGATGGAGTCTTCCGAAATATCCTTTGAAGCGAAGGCTGCGCCGTGTATCCCGTCCTTGCCCGTTGCCGAGCCGACGATATATACCGGGTTGCCTACGCCATAAGAGGTCGCGGATACGGTTTCCCCCACTTTAACGATACCGGCGGACATCGCGTTGACCAAGGGATTGACCTGATAGCAATCGTCGAAGAAGACTTCGCCGCCCACGGTGGCAATGCCAAACGCATTGCCATAGTCGCCGATTCCTTTCACTACGCCCTTGATCAGCCATTGGGTACGCGGGTGGTTGATATCGCCAAACCTCAACGAGTTAAGCTGCGCGATGGGGCGAGCGCCCATCGTAAAAATATCCCGGTTGATACCGCCTACGCCGGTTGCGGCACCTTGGTAGGGCTCCAGGGCGGAGGGGTGGTTATGCGACTCGATTTTAAAAGCGCAGCCTAGGCCGTCGCCGATATCCACCAAGCCGGCATTCTCCTCGCCAGCCTCGGCCAGCATATGCGGCCCCTCCTTAGGAAGGGTCTTCAACCACACAATGGAGTTCTTATAGGAGCAGTGCTCACTCCACATCACCGAGAAGATCGACAACTCCGTGAAATTGGGTACGCGGCCCAGAATTTCTTGAATACGGTCAAACTCTTCGGGCAACAAGCCAAGCTCCTTGGCGGTTTCTACGGTGGTTAAATCCTGTGTTTTCAATTGCAAAGCGTTAAAAAATGAAAGGTAAAGTACGTGCGCAAAAATAGGAATAATTCATGAGTAGCCAACATATTGGCGGGTTTAATTCGGTTGTGCGGACAACGGCGGGCAGGACACCTCCCATTTAACGTTCGTGGTCAATGCCATTCGCGAAAAAATTCTAATTTTACGCTCTACGATGAAGAAAATCCTATCAATAGACGGCGGCGGCATCAGGGGAATCATCCCGGGCATGGCACTGGTCGCCCTTGAGCGCAAACTGAAGCGTGAAAGTGGCAACCCGAGGGCGGCCATTGCCGACTATTTTGATTTCTTCGCGGGTACCAGCACGGGCGGCATCCTGATTTCGCTGCTCCTCTGTCCGGACAAGGAAAACCCCGCCCGGCCACGGTTTAGCGCGGAGGAGGCGCTTAATCTCTATGTCGCGCATGGAAGCGACATCTTCAAGAGCAGCCGGTTTCGCCGCCTTCTGGCCAGCTTTGGGCTGGTGAGCGAGCGGTATAATGCCGCCACCCTCGAAAACGTGCTGCAAACCTACTTTGAGGAAACGAAGCTAAGCGAGCTAATTAAGCCCTGTATCATTCCGGCTTATAACATCGAGCTGCGCAAGACACACTTCTTTCGGCAACAGAAAGCCATCGAGCGTGGCGATGTACGAGACTTCTTCGTTCGCGACGTATGCCGGGCTACCGCCGCCGCGCCCACTTACTTGAGCGTAGCCGAAATCTACTCGCTCGCGGGTACGCGTTACCCCCTGCTAGACGGCGGAGTCTTTGCGCCTAACCCTTCGATGAGCGCCCTGGTCGAAGTGACCCAGGCCTTTAACCAAACGCGTATCGACGATATAACCATCGTTTCCCTGGGAACGGGGCGCTCCCGCAAAGCCTACGATTACGAGTATTTCAAGAAAAAGAAAGCTATTTCCATCGGGCCTGCGCTGGTCGATATCATGATGAGCGGAGCAGCCGAAAGCAGTGATTTTTTCCTCCGGCGACTATACGAGTCGGTACAGAAATCGCACCAGTACATTCGTATCGAGCCTGCCGACCTACACAGCGTCAACGAAGGCCTGGACGCGGCCTCGCCGGCCAACATCAAAAAGCTCGTCGCCCTCGGCGACCGCATGGTGAGCCGCAACAACGACGCAATCAACAGCCTCGTAGGCTGGTTGCTGCGCGAAAAAGAGAAACAAAACCACCAGGCCAAAAGCCCTTGGAGTTTCCTGACCAGATCACCCAAAACACCCCATAAGAATAATGACAAACCTTAACACTATCGCGATTATCGCACACGACGGCAAGAAACCCGAAATGGTCGCATTCGTCAAAGACCACCTCGAAGAATTGCGCCAAGCCAAACTCGTCGCCACCGGCACTACGGGCGCTTACGTTCTGCAGACGGGCCTGGACGTGGAGCTCAAACTGAGCGGCCCGCGGGGCGGCGACGCGCAAATCGCCGCCATGGCTGCTGAAGGCAAGCTCGATGCGATTATCTTTTTTCGCGACCCGCTCGGCAAACATCCCCACGAGCCGGATATCCAGATGCTGATGCGTATCAGCGACCTGTACAATATACCGCTGGCCACTAACCCCGCGACAGGGAAGCTCATCATCCAGGGGCTGGCCCAACGCTAACATACCGCACCTATGGCAACCCAAGTCGAAGTCCGCATCGGGGCGGACCACTATAGAACCACTGTCACCAATTACCGGCACAACTACCTGGCCGACAAGTCCGCCGAACAGGGCGGCACCGACGCGGGTCCAGAGCCGACCGAGTTTCTGCTTACCGCATTGGGCACCTGCAAGGCCATGACCATGCGCATGTATGCCGACCGCAAAGAGTGGAACTTGATGGCCGCAACGCTCAAGCTGTCGGCGGAAGTGGTCAAAAGCGAACAGCAGCAGACTACGTATATACGTTGCCACATCGAGCTGGCCGGGAATCTGGACGACCGCCAACGTGCCCGCTTGCTGAGCGTAGCGAATAAATGTCCACTCCACAAGATCTTGACCGGGCATATCGAAGTCGAATCCAACCTTTTGCCATAAGCAAGCTCCAAAAAACCGGCCGAAAGCCGTTCTTTATCGATGAAGCTAGTATATTTGCCGGTTCATCGTACGTTCACCAATGGATCGCCAATGGATTCAGTAAACTATTCGCCGTTTAGGAGCATGTCAAGAGCGGTGTGGAAGCAGCTGAACGGCTTCGGGGGCCAACCCATAGCGGTAGGCGACCTGGCCAAACTGCACGCACTCAACGAGCCGCTGACGATGGAGGAAATTGAGGACATCTACTTCCCCTTGTGTCGATTACTGCAAATCCATATTGAATCCTTCCAGCAGGCGCATCAACGCATTGACGCGTTTTTTCACAACGATACGGCGCGCCTGCCATTCATCATCGGCATTGCGGGAAGCGTGGCGGCCGGCAAGAGCACGACCGCCAGGGTGCTGCAGCGCGTACTGTCGCTCTCCAATGGCAACCCCAAAGTGGAACTCGTGACGACCGACGGCTTCCTCCACCCCAACAGCTATCTGGAAGAACGCGGCATTCTCAACCGCAAGGGTTTTCCGGAGAGCTACGACACGCGCAAGCTGCTCAACTTCCTGGCGGCCATTAAATCGGGTAAGCCGCGGGTGCCCGCGCCGGTATACTCCCACCTGGCATACGACATCGTCCCCAACGAGATCCAGTGGGTCACCCAGCCCGACGTGCTGATCGTCGAAGGCATCAACGTCCTGCAGGTCAACCTGTCGGGCAAGCACCGCGGCCCGCGAGTTTTCGTCTCTGATTTTTTCGATTACTCAATCTACGTGGACGCCAGCCACAAAAACTTACTAGAGTGGTACATTAATCGCTTCGAATGGCTTCGCCGTACGGCATTCCAAGACCCCGAATCCTATTTTCATCGCTACGCCAGCCTCACCGAGGAGGAGTCGCGCGCCATGGCCACCGATATCTGGAACGAAATCAACAAACCCAACCTACTTCAGAACATCCTCCCTACCCGGTTCCGTGCCGACCTCATCCTGGAGAAAGGCAGCCATCACTTCGTCAAGGGAATTAAGGTTAGGAAGATTTAACCGGCTTGGCCGCCGCGGCACTGTGGGCGAGCACCTCCGCCAGTATCGCGTCGCGCACATGCTGCTTTTTCAGGTTTCCGCGCGAGTGGATTTGCACCTGTACCTTGTAATGCGCCGAGTCTTTGTCAATCTCCAGCAAACGCATGCGATAGCTTCCCGCCACCATTTCCGCCTCGTGGCGGGCAAAAAACGCTTGGATCCGCTGGTCGAGCGCCGCTTGGTTATGTGCGTGGGCCAGTGGCAACTGGAATTCTACCGTTACCTTGCGGGAGTTATGGAGCGATTGGTTGATAATGTTAGCGGTGAACGCCGTATTATTGGGAATCAATACGATATCGTCGTCCTCGTTCTTTACCTCGATGTTCACCAGCGTAATGTCGAGGATACGTCCTTCGTATTCGCCGATTTTGATGTTGTCGCCAATGGTGAACCGATCGGAAAACATGATCAGCAGGCCACTGATCATGTTGGTGATGTAATCGCGGAAGAGCAAGGCAATGGCCATGGCCACGATCGTGATGCTCGTAAGAAATTCCTTGGGATTGATGCCGAGGGCCAGCATGACCGAGATGACCGCAAAAACGACGGTGGCAATACCCGCTATCTGACTGACGCCCAACACGAAATTTCCCCGAACCCGATCATTCTTCTTGGTGCGGCGCGAGTACCAAGAAATCACCAGCCATTTGCCAATCGATACGAGGATACTTCCGGTCAAAAAGGTATTGAGCGCGTAGGCAATCTCGCTGATTTTACTGTGCGCAGCGTAAAAATCGCGGATGGCGACAAACGAGTAGGTGATCCCCACCCATAAGACGAGCCTAGTGGCAAAAGACACCAAACTCCGGCGGCGCGATAGTTTCTGTTGTTGCTCGGATTTCTCTGGCATACCGCAAAGCTAAGTTATTTCCTTTTATTTCGCATCAATATCCCCAACCCGTGCGTGCCACGGCAAGGTGGCCTACCGAATGTGCCGGCATGCCTCACCTACAGCGACGACGGCCCGGCAATGAGCACCGAACCCGGCTTGCCGATGGTTAAAACCAGCGATTTAGGGGCTCGTAACAGACAAAAAACATTCGCGATTGACCCAAAAATTTCTTAGTTTCGCAAGCACAAAATATGTATTATTTTCGCACGGATGGTTTTTTCCGTGAACAACACAAAATATGGCTGAAGAGACAGAAAACGACAACAACCTCGTTCCGGCTAACGACCGGATCATCCCTATCAACATAGAAGACCAAATGAAGTCGGCATACATTGACTACTCCATGTCAGTCATTGTATCCCGCGCACTGCCCGATGCCCGCGACGGGCTGAAGCCGGTGCACAGGCGCGTCCTCTACGGCATGCTCGACCTCGGTGTCACCAGTGGCAAGCCCTACAAAAAATCAGCGCGTATCGTGGGCGACGTGTTGGGTAAATACCACCCGCACGGCGATAGCTCGGTATACGACACGATGGTACGGATGGCTCAGGATTGGAGTCTTCGCTATCCCCTCATCGACGGGCAGGGCAACTATGGATCGGTTGACGGCGATCCACCGGCGGCCATGCGGTATACCGAAGCCCGGCTGAAAAAGATTGCCGAAGAGCTGCTTTCCGACATTAACAAGAATACCGTAGACTACCAGCTCAACTTTGACGATTCGCTCGAAGAGCCCACTGTATTGCCTACGCGCATTCCAAACCTGCTGGTCAACGGGGCCTCAGGCATTGCGGTGGGCATGGCCACCAACATGGCTCCCCACAATCTCTCGGAAGTGGTGGACGGAACCATTGCCTACATCGACAACCGCGACATTGAAATCGCGGAACTAATGCAATATATCAAGGCGCCAGATTTCCCGACGGGGGGTGTCATCTATGGGCACGCCGGCGTGCAGGAGGCTTTCCATACCGGCCGGGGGCGCGTCGTCATCCGCGCCAAAGCCGAAATCGAGGAAAACAAGGGCCGTGAATCGATCATCGTGACCGAGATTCCCTACCAGGTCAACAAATCCGACATGATCAAACGGACGGCTGAGTTGGTCAACGAAAAGAAAATCGAAGGCATCGCCAACATCCGAGACGAATCCGACCGCCACGGCATGCGCATAGTGTATGATATTAAGCGCGAAGCTAATGCGTCTATCGTCCTTAACAACCTGTTTAAATATACGGCACTGCAGACTTCGTTCAGCGTGAACAACATTGCGCTAGTGCACGGACGGCCGATGATGCTCAACCTCAAGGACATGATCCACCACTTCGTGGAGCATCGCCACGAGGTCGTCATCCGCCGCATCCGCTACGAGTTGGCCGAAGCCGAAAAACGCGCACATATCCTTGAGGGATACCTTATTGCGCTCGATCACCTTGACGAAGTCATTAAGTTGATCCGCGCCTCGGAGACACCCGAAGACGCACGTACCGGCTTGATGGAACGGTTCGGCCTGAGCGATATCCAGGCTCGCGCCATCCTGGACATGACCCTCCGCAGGCTCACCGGACTGGAGCGCGACAAGATCCGGGAAGAATACGCTGAGCTGATGAAAACCATCGAGTACCTGAAAGCGGTATTGGAAGACGAAAGCCTGCGCATGAAAATCATCAAGGACGAGCTGATGGAGGTGAAAGCCAAATACGGCGACGAACGCCGCTCCACCATCGTACATTCGGCCGAAGACATGCGCATCGAGGACTTCATCGAGGACGAAGAGATTGTCATCACGATTTCCCACGAAAGCTACGTCAAGCGTACCCCACTGACCGAATACCGTCGCCAAGGCAGGGGCGGCAAAGGGTCGTTGGGCACCAATACCCGCGAAGAGGACTTCACCGAGCACATCATCATTGCATCGGCGCACAACTACATGCTCTTCTTCACGGAAGCTGGCCGTTGCTTCTGGCTGCGCGCCTTTGAAATCCCCGAAGGCAGCCGCACCTCGCGCGGGCGGGCCATCCAGAACATTATCAATATTCCGAAAGAAGAGAAAATCAAGGCCTACATCAAGGTGAAGAACCTCAAGGACAAGGAGTACCTCGAGAGCAACTTCATCATTATGTGCACGAAGAAGGGAACGATTAAAAAGACCTCGCTGGAAGCCTACTCGCGCCCACGTGCAAACGGAATCAACGCCATTAACATCAATGAGGGCGACCAATTGCTGGAAGCCAGCCTGACGACCGGCAACAGCGAAATCGTCATGGCGCTCAAGTCCGGACGGGCCATCCGTTTCAACGAGTCGACCGTTAGGCCGATGGGACGCACTGCTACCGGCGTACGCGGCATCTCGCTTGCAGGGCCCGATGACGAGGTCGTTGGCATGATTAGTGTTGATAGCCCAGACGTGAGCGTGCTGGTCGTGTCTGAAAAAGGATACGGCAAGCGCACCGACATTGAAGATTACCGGGTGACCAACCGTGGCGGTAAGGGCGTAAAAACCATCAACATCACCGAAAAGACCGGCCAGCTGGTCGCCATCAAGGACGTGACGGACAACGACGATTTGATGATCATCAACAGGTCGGGCATCGTCATCCGAATTGCGGTGAGCGAGCTTCGCGTAATGGGCCGCGCCACGCAAGGGGTCCGCTTGATTAACCTGAAGGACGACGACGAAATCGCGTCGGTAACCAAGGTAGAGCACGAGGAAGAACTCCCCAACGAAAACGGAGAGGGCAACGGGCCTATCGAAGGCGAAGAAGCGCCAGATAACGAAGCGACGGATTTGGAAAATGACACAAATGATACGGAAGAATAACTTATTGACCGGAGCAAAGGCGGTCGGCGCCTTGCTCATATGCATCATGGGCATTAGCCCGGTGTGGGCACAGTCGAACCTTATGGAGGGACGTAACAACATCGCGATGTATTTAAAAAGCCAGGATTTCAAGCAGCTGGAAGCAGCGCGCAAATTCAGCGATGCAGCCTACCAGACACGGCGCGATTCCGCTTCGTTTAAGCACAATATGCTCCGCGCGCTCGTGTACAGCACGCTGGCGGTGGTGGATTCGAACCGTACACAGCAATACATGGCCGACCCCATCGATGTCGCCATGGGTGCCTTGCAAAAAATCAATGGGGCGCCTCCACAAGCGCAATACGACCACGGTGCGGAGATCCATTATATCAAGCGCTCATTGGCCAATGCGTACTTGATTAAAGCCAATCGGGCCACGGCTGCAGGCAATGCCGAGGAAGCGCTTGCGCACTTCGCGATGGTAGACTCACTCGGAGGCTCGGCCTACGAGAATATCCAGCACAACCTAGCGGTGCTGAAAGGCGCTACGGGCGATGTAGACGCCGCCATTGCGGGATATCAGAGCCTTATTGCGGACAAGGAACAAGCCCAACCGCGCTATGTATTGGAGCTGGCCGACCTCTATAGCCAGAAGAACGAGCCCCAGGAAGCGCTAAATACATTGCTCGCGGGGCGTCAGCAGTTTCCGAACAGTAAGGACATCCTTTTCCAATTGATCAACACCTACGTGGCTAACGACGCCTATGACGCCATTATTCCGGTACTGAACGAAGCGCTTGCGCACGAGCCGGAAAACGTTGACCTGAACTTTATTGCCGGATACGCTAACGAACGCGAAGGCAATACGGAGGTGGCGCGCCGCTACTATGAAAAGGTAATCGCGTTAGACCCGAACAATTTTGAGGGCAACTTTGAGTTGGGCTTGCTATATTTGAAGGAGTATATGCAACAAGCAAACAGCACCGAAAAACGAAACAAAGCACAGGAATATTTGTTGAAAGCAAACCAGATCAAGCCCTCTGAAATCAATACGTTACGGTCATTGGCCGTGCTGTATGACAAATCGGGGGATATTGTGCAACTAGAACGAGTAAATAATATTTTAAACCAACGAATAATAGATTAGCCATGAGAATCAAATCCATCCTAGTTATTGCATTGATGGCAATTGCTACCGTCGCCTCCGCCCAGCGTAGCAACCTAAGTCGTGCGAAATCGAACTATACGAAATACAGCGAATTGAAAAGCATGGGAACGGGAACGCTCTCCATCAACGAGCTAAACACGGCCCAATCTGCGATTGACCGCGCGATCGAAAACGAGAAAACAAACGAACTGGCGGAAACGTGGGTATACTACGCATTGATCTACGCCGACCTGGCATTGCTGGACACGACGGAAGCTGCCATGGCTACCTACCAAAAAGCATTGGACGGCCGCGACAAGGCCATCAGCCTGGATGCGGATAACGAGCACGCCGAAAACCTGGGCGCGTTGAACTCCATGCTGGCGCAATTCGAACTCAACAAAGGCGCCATGGCTTGGGAAGAAGGTAACTATTCCGAAGCATACGACTCGTTTGAAAAAGGGCTAACCTATCTGCCTGGAGACACCACCCTGCTATACTATGCGGGCATTGCGGCCATCAACGACAACAAGTTCGATAAGGCGGTATCGAAGTATGTAGAACTGGTGCCCATTGATGAGTACTCGAACAACCGGCAAATCGTACTTGACGCATCACGTTTGTACCTGCAGCTCGGCGACACGACCAATGCATTGAAATATGCGCAGATCGCCACGGAGAAATACCCCGAAGATGCTGAGATTGCTACACACAACATCGAACTGAACCTCATGGCAGGAAACGAGGAAGCAATCCTGGAAACGCTGCAAAAGCAGGCCGAGCGCTCGCCCAACGATAAAGCCCTGCAATATTACTTGGGCATTGCCCAAGCATCCCTTAATCAAAACGACGAGGCCATCGCTTCTTACCAAAAAGCACTGGCCATTGACCCCGATTACTTGGAGGCCAACATTAACTTGGGTGCTGCGATTTTGACAAAAGGCATCAACCACTATAATGAAACGAACAACAAGAATCTGCCCCAAGGCGAATATGAAGCCGAGATAAAGAAGGCTTACGACATTTTTGATACGGCGCTGCCCTATTTGGAAAAAGCCGTGGCGTTGGATCCCAACTCAATCATTGCTTTGACTAACTTGAAGCAATACTACGACATCAACGACAACGAGGAGAAATCCGCCGAAATCCAAGCGAAGATAGAAGCGTTGCGTTAGTCGGATATCCAGAAATAAAGAGTAAAGAGAACTAGCTCACGTCCTTTCGGCGTGAGCTATTTTTTTACAGATGGTTTTGATCAAGCCGGGTCCTTCGTAGATGAACCCGCTATACAGTTGGATCAAAGCAGCTCCGGCCTGCAACTTTTCCGCCGCGTCTTCGGCACTGTGGATACCACCCACCCCGATAATGGGAAAACGCCCCGCGGACTTCGCCGCCAAGTAGCGGATTACCTCCGTAGCCCTGGCCCGTAGTGGTTTTCCGCTCAGTCCCCCCGCTTCTTGGGTGCGCGTGGGGCTGCTACGCAGGCCTTCGCGCCCAATGGTGGTATTCGTGGCCACTACGCCGGCAATGCCAGACTCCATCACTAACTCTACGATGTCGTCCAGCTGCCCCTCAGTCAGGTCTGGCGCAATCTTTAACAGTATCGGACGCGATACCCCGTCTTTGCTGTTGCGGGTTTGAAGCGTCTGTAAAATACGCATTAAGGGCTCCTTTTCCTGCAGGTCGCGCAGGCCGGGCGTATTGGGCGAGCTGACGTTCACGACAAAATAATCGACCACGTCAAACAACGCATCAAAGCAGTAGACATAGTCATTGACCGCCTCCTCGTTGGGGGTATCCTTGTTCTTGCCGATATTACCGCCGATGATGACGCGCTCGCGATTCTTGACGTAGCGCAGCCGAGTAGCCGCCACGTCGACCCCTTGGTTATTGAAGCCCATGCGGTTGATCAAGGCCTCATCCTCCGTCAGGCGAAACATGCGGGGCTTTTCATTGCCGGGCTGTGGTCGGGGAGTTACGGTTCCGATTTCGACAAACCCAAAGCCCAATGCAGCCATTTCGTCCACATATTCGGCATTCTTGTCGAAACCCGCGGCCAAACCCACCGGATTCCTAAACCGAAGGCCGAACACCTCCCGTTCCAAGTGAGGATGCTCAAACCCGAACGCGCCTTTCAACAGGCGCTTGCCTCCCCAGATGTTGCAGAAGCGTTTGAGCGCCCCGGTCACCTGATGGTGGGCGGTTTCGGGATCCATGGAAAAGAGCAGGGGTTTGACCAGTTTATACATGGGGCAAAACTAGGTAACCGCCAGCGATTTTGCAAGGAGCTCGCCGCCGCGAGTTAATTCGTGGATTCGCAAAATTTTATATCTTTTTTGCTTGCCGCATGCAACATACCCATTCGGGCCGCGTCTTTTAGATAACAACGAAATTAGCGAAGGATAAAGTAGGCGCAAAAAAAGGAATAGCAGCGGGCTTAACGCATCAATTTACAACATCAGGTCTTTTGGAAGCTTCTTTTAGTGATACACATAGTGAACTGGTAACGGCATGCAAAAGGGGCGACCGGCAGGCCCAGTTTAGGCTTTACCAGCTCTATTCGAAAGCCATGTACAATACGGCCCTGCGCATTGTCAGAGACGAAGACGAGGCTGCCGATGTATTGCAGGATGCCTTTGTGGATGCGTTTAGCCGGCTCCACGCGTTCCGGCAGGAAAGCACCTTCGGAATGTGGATGAAACAAATTGTCATCAATAAGTCGATATCCGCATTGCGAAAGCGAAAGATCGAATTTCTTTCACTCACGGGCCATGAGGAAATCACCGATGAAGACGACTACGAAAACGAAGACCTCGCCTACCAAGTAGAAGCCGTGAAGCGCGCCATCGACCAGCTGCCTGACGGCTACCGCCTCGTGTTGACCCTGTACTTGCTGGAAGGCTACGACCACGAAGAAATCGCCCATATCCTGCGCATCAGCGAGGCGACCTCGCGAAGCCAGTTTTTACGGGGTAAACGCAGATTATTGAATCATTTGGCAACAGGAAATTGAGATAAAGATGAAAAGGAACTTGCAATCATTCATTCGTGAAAACCGGCAGGCCTTTGACCAGGCCACTCCGCCCGGAGACTTATGGAACAGGATCGAAGTTGCACTGGATGGGCAACAGCCCCAGTCCAGTGCGTCCGTACGTCGCATGCCCTTTGCACGCGTGGCTCGCATAGCGGCTACGGTGCTCGTACTGGCGGTTGCCGGGGCACTGGTATTCCCTTACGGACGCCGGCAAGGTTATGAAGACTACCACCGCATCAATCCCGAGCTGGCAGCCGAACAACAGGCCTACGCCGACATGGTCACGCAAAAAAAGGACTCGATCGCTTTCATCGCAACCACCAATCCTACGCTATACGGCGAGTTTTCGACCGTGCTGGAACAGATGGACGAAAATTACCAGAGCCTAAAGCAGGAGTTGCCCGGTAGCCCCAATCAGGAAATGACCCTCGAGGCCATGATTCACAACCTCAAAGTCCAGGTGGAAGTGCTGGAGCAGCAGCTGAACACCTACTATTACATTAACCAACAAAAAGGGAAAAATCATGAACACCAAATATAACGCCTGCCTACTGATCGGCCTGTTATTGACGGGTGGCACTACCAAGCTGCACGCACAGACGGAGCGCCAGCGGGCTGAACAATTGGAAAGCAGCGCCAGACAGATGGCGGAACTCTCTACCATGATTGCGGAAAACGTAACCGCAGCCTTGGACGAAATTGATTTCAACGTGCTGATTCGGGAATCGGAACAGCTCGTCCGTACCTCGGCCGTCGAGGCCCGAAACGCGGCCCAGCTGGCGCAGCGCGAAATCGAGGCAATCGATTGGGACGAAGTACATCACGAACTGGCTGTAGCACAAGCCGAAATCGCCAATATGGCTCCGAGCGGTTTGCCCGGGCAGTGGACACGTGTAGAAGTGGCTCCCTACCAAGAAGAAAAAGTGATCGAAAAAGTCTACCAAGCTGGATCTGGGGACAAGCTCAGCATCGACAACCGCTATGGGCGCATCAAGGTGAACAATTGGAACCGCAACGAATTCAAGGTCGTGGTTCGCGTGAAAGTAGGCGAAAGCTCATCCCGGCGCGCCCAGGAAGCCCTAGATCGGGTTACCATCAGCGACAGCAAATCGGGGAACGACGTACAGTTCAAGACCTCCATTGCCTCGGCCGAATCGGGCTGGTTCTCTTCGATGACGGGGAGCCGCAACCAAGAGTTATCGGTGAATTATGAAGTCTACATGCCGGCGGCGAACGAGCTGAGCCTAACCAACCGCTATGGGCCGATCGAAATCGGCGACCGCAACGGCAAACTAGACGTGTCTGTCCGCTACGGCAGCCTCAAAACGGGCAAGCTCAATGCACCGGACAACACCGTCTCGGCGAGCTATTCGAAAGTCGATATCGCATCAGCAAAAGAAGCAACAATTGACGTCAAATATGGTGGGCTGACGCTGGGCGAAATCGGCAAAGCCACCATATCACTCAGCTACTCCGGCAATGGAAAAATACGCGCCGTTACCGAATCAGCCGATGTCAGCCTCCGCTATAGCAGCGGACTGTACATTGGCCTTGGTCCTGGCATCAAGGAAGCCAACATTTCCGCGTCCTACTCGTCCGTCGTGGTCTCGCCGGCAAAAGACGCGGCCTTCGACTTCAACGCGGACGTCAGTTATGGCAATTTCGACTACGGCCCCGACGCCATAGTGAGGGAGTCTGCAGGCGGCAATACATCCAAGCAATACACAGGATACTGGAACAGCGCGTCGGCATCCAACAGCGTCAATATCAGCGCGCGGTACGGATCGGTTACGTTAAAATAAACAAAAGATTGCGGGCGCGTGGACCCGGAGACTTAGCAGCCCGAAACGCGTGAGGGCGTACTGCGGAGGCACTCTTTGACCATGCTATTCAGCTCAATCATGAATTTGGCACCGTCCAGCAGCTCGCGCAAGCGGAGTATGTCTTCGACGCTAAGCACAAAGCAACGCTCGGTATACTGGGGCATGAAAATAGTAAAGTCCGCGGAACGCGAGCAATCGGACAATAATTTCGAAAGATCGATCTCATCGATCTGTTTCTTGAACTTCAGAAAATCGCCCACCCGAAGCGGCGTGCGGCCCGAAGCAAATTCCAACCAATAGCAATTCCTATTGTTACATTGGTATACCGCGCCGTGGCCGGTGGCAAATACTTCAACGAAATTGGAAATCGGACAGTCCATGGTATTATTTCAGCGCAAATATAGCGCTTATTTATAATCAGTCCAAGTAAAATAAAAAGAGCCTGCCGGATCAGCAATTTTCGTCTAACAGACATGTATCTTTGACGCGGGTCTATACGACAAAAGCCTACCGCTAAGGGTTGGGCGGTAGGCTTTTGCACCGTATCTATGCGGCTAGAGTGCGCTACGGTCTACTTTTTCTACCGAGGCACCATCACGCAAGGTTGTGCTGATGGCGTTAAACGGGCGGGAAACAACCTCATCGCCTTCTTGCAAGCCTGACAGCACGCGGATGTACATATCGTCTTGTATTCCGGTGGTTACCTCTACCTGCTTCACCGTACCTGCACCGTCGTAAACGAATACGTATTCGCGTACTTTTTTGGGGCCTGCGCCCGCCCGCGCGTCGGCCTGCCCTACGTCGGTCGAATCGGATGCGATGGCTTCGCGCGTGGTTACCGACTGAATCGGAACGGCTAAGCCATTATCACTGCGTGTATGAATCTCCACCGTGGCTGACAAGCCCGGCCGAAACGGTGAGGGATTGGGTTCGTCCTCGTTAAGCAGATCCTGGTAGGATGCGGGCAGGATACGGACTTTGACGTTAAAGTTGGTAACCTGATCCGTGCCGGCGCCGGTCGCGGCCGCGGCCGTGGTAGACGAACTGGCGATTTCGGTCACTACTCCCTTAAATTGGCGTCCTTGGAAGGCATCCACTTCAATCGTGGCTTCGTTATCCAGCGCCACCCGGTTAATATCGTTTTCGTTGACTTCCACGTTGACTTCCATCGAGTTCATGTTAGCAATGCGCATAATCTCCGTACCCGCCATCTGCGCGGTACCGACCACGCGTTCGCCCAGTTCAACCTGCAGCAGCGAGACGACGCCGTCCACGGGCGCGAAAATAGACGTACGGGCGAGGTTATCGCCCGCTTCCTGCACGGCAGCCTGCGATTGGTCAATACCGTACCGTGTCGCCAACACGTTTTGGCGTTGCGCTTCCAAGTTAGCCACCGCGCTACGGTAGTCCGCTTGGCTTTGGTCAAACTCCGCCGCGGTGATTACTTTCTTATCAAACAAGGCTTTATTACGGTTGTACTGCGATTCGATGGCCGCAAAGCTGGCCTCGAGCTGCTTGAGCTGCTGCTCGGCCGCCGCCAAGCTGGCGCGTTGCTGGTTGAGCGAGGCTACTGCACGCTCGTACCCCGACTGCAGGATATCCGGGCGTATTCGGCACAGCAACTGGCCCTGCTCCACCACGTCACCTTCCTTCACATGCAACTCGACGATTTCGCCCGACACTTCGGAGCTCAGTTTCACTTCGGTCTCCGGCTGAATCTTGCCGCTCGCCGACACCTGCTCGTTCACGGTCCGCTTCACCACCTTATCCGTCGCTATCTTTATGGTACCGCCCTGGCCTATCCAGCCCATTTTGTTGGCCACGATGACCAAAACCAATAAAACCACTGATCCGATCAGGACGTATTTCATCGTGCTGTTTTTCTTTTTTGCCATTTGTATGTTGATATTGACTGTTGATATGGGTTCGACCTTCCTAAAATACAACTTCCTTTCCCAAGTAGAAATCGATTACCTTCGATCTAAAGATTAAATCGTATGTAGCTTGGATGTGTTCAAACTCGGCATTGTTCATATTCGTTTGGGAGGTAATCAGCTCGATGGAATTAGCCATCCCCACATCAAAGCGCTGCTGGATGACGTCAAACGCCTCTTTTGCTGAAATATGGGCCATCTGGGTGGAAACATACCGCTTCTCCGCGGCCCGCAAGTCCATCACCGCTTGATGGACGATCTTATTCAAGTTGTTTTTCGTCAACTGCTCGACCGTCAGCGCGTTCTCGTAGTTTATCCGCGCACGCGCCACGTTCGTACGTGCTTCGAAGCGGTTGAAGATGGGAATGTTGAGGCTGAAGAAAACCGCTTGCGCAAAGTTACGTTCCATCTGCCGCTGGAAAGACATGAGCGGAAGCCCCAGTTCCACGTCGGGAATCGCAGACGAGTACGCCGTATTTAGGTTTCCGCCAATATCCAGGGTTGGGTAAAACGCGCTCTTGGCAACGCCGATGTTTCGCTCCGCCACCCGCGTACGCGCTTCCGCCACCTTCACTTCCGGATACCGGAGGACGGCTTCTTGGTACAGTTCGGAGCCGACGTAGGTATAAGCCATCGGATCTTCGATATCCGGCAATTCCGGTTTGACCAGCGCAATCTCGTTGGACGGATCCATTTCCATGAGTTGTTTTAACTCCAAAAGGGCCAAATCGTACGCGTTTTGGTTCGAAATGACGTTTAACTCGTCGATAGCGACTTGGCTTTTGGCCTGCGAAAGGTCCGCCAAAGTAGTTAGCCCTGCTTCAAAGTTGATATTAGCCACCTCCAATTGGTTTTGTGACACGACCAACTGCTGCTGGGCCGCCGTCCACATATCCATATTGACCATCGCTTCCAAATACTTCGTGACCACGGCCAAGGTCAAATCGCTCTTTGCACGATCGATATCCGTGGCATCGGCCACCAGCTGATGGCGATTGGCTGCGATCTGGTGTACACGCCGAAAGCCTTGGAACAAGCTTACGCCCGCGTTGAGGCCCGCCCCCAGGTTATTAACGGCCTGCGTTGACAAGGCCCCGACATCCGTATTGAAAAATAGCCCCCAATTTCGGCGCCCGTTGATGCCGGCATTCACCGTGGGCAAATAATCCATCTTAGAACGCGTCAACTCATGCTCGGAAAGCGAATGTTGGAACTCCGCCTGTCGGATTTGCAGGTTGTTTTCCAGCGCACGTTTTACCGCATCCTGTACGGCTATCACCTGCTGCGCCCGGGCCCCGAACGCCATGACCGACAACGCCAGCAACATATAGATTGTTTTACAAGAAAAAACTGATTTGTTCATTCAACGTATGATTTACAGCAATTAACTTATCCGTTCGTTTGAGTTCATACCAGTTGTCTTATCTTTGGCACCATGTACGTGGTTAAGACACCCTTCGCGCTGCGTTGGCTTTACCCCTCGTTGCTTTGGCATAAGCCGAGGGAAGACAAGCGCATTTTCCTCACGTTTGACGACGGGCCGATACCGGATGTTACACCGTGGGTGCTAAATACTTTGAAAACGTATGGCGTACAGGCTACTTTCTTTTGTGTGGGAGCCAATATAGAAAAGAATCCAGACATATTCAGGCGTATATTGGATGAGGGTCACCGTGTAGCCAACCATACGTACAACCACCTTAAGGGATGGCGCCATAGTCAAGAAGCTTACCTGCAAAACGTGGATTTGTGCGAGCGACTCACCGGCACCCAGCTATTCCGCCCCCCATATGGCCGCGGCACAAGGGCACAGTACCGTGCGTTGGCCGCCCTTGGGTACCAAACCGTGATGTGGGACGTCCTCAGCGGCGACTTTGACGTTAATCTCACCCCGGAGAAATGCCTGCGAGGCGTACTGAAACATACCGAAAACGGATCCATTGTCGTCTTTCATGACCATGTCAAGGCCGTCCCCCGGCTCTATTATACACTGCCTCGAGCCCTCTCACATTGGCTAGACCAAGGGTACGCCTTCGGCACGCTTTGACCGCTTCCCACTTGCGCCCATCCCCTGTTGGCACAGCTTATGCCTTTCCATTAGGAGGAGATAGCACGGACGAGCCGGCTAAATCCTACGGACCAAAAATGGAATTCATGAACGTAATTGGAACGGACAAAACCCACAAAAAAACAGCCTTAAATAGGTACAAGCCCATCATTTTTAGCGCATTACTAGCAACTACCCTAGCAGCTTGCACCAACGGCTGGTCTAGAAAAAGCGAGACGGAAAACAGCTTGATATCCCTGCCCGTTCACGTGGTGGATACCGCTACGGCCATCACGGTGAAGGACTATTTGGGGACAATCGAGGGCAAGGTGAATGTGGAAGTTCGTCCACAAGTTGAAGGGATTTTGGAAGAAATCTACGTCGACGAGGGCGCCTACGTGGAAGAGGGACAACCTCTTTTCAGGATCAGCCCCCTCCCGTACCAGGAGGAACTGAACAATGCCTTGGCAAAAGAGAATGTCGAGAAGGCCCGACTACGGAATGCGAAGCTCGAAGTGGACCGCTTGCAGCCGCTGATTGACAACGAAGTCATGTCGGACGTACGCCTGCAAAGTGCCAAGTCGGACTACGAAGTCGCGCAAGCCTCGCTTGCGCAGGCGTCGGCCGCGGTGGCCAGCGCACGCATCAACCTCGAGTTTACGACGATAAAAGCCCCTGTAAGCGGATTTATCGGGCGCATTCCCAAACGAATTGGCAACCTGGTAGCCAAGAACGACTCCCAGCCGCTGACTGTCTTATCGGACATTCGCGAAGTATATGTGTATTTCGCGATGAGCGAGTCGGATTTCCTGCACTTTAGCCGACGCCACAGCGACCAGGACGGCGACACCGACACGCTGAGCCTTAGCAGCTCCGAACGATTTATTCCTTACGTGACGCTCGTGCTTGCCGACGGCGAGGAATACGCCGAAAAAGGCCTGGTGGACGCAGTGACGGGTCAAGTGAACCGGACCACCGGATCAATTTCCTTGCGCGCCACATTTCCGAACACCGATTTCGTCCTCCGATCGGGAAATACCGGCACCTTAAAAATGGAAGAGAGCATGCCGGGCGTGTTGCTGGTGCCCCAAGTGGCCACCACGGAGCTCCAGGACAAAATCTTTGTCTACACCCTATCACCGGACAACCGCGTCAAACGCCAAGCGATTCGGGTATCGGGCAAAAGCGGCTCGAACTATATTGTGTCCGATGGTTTGCAGGTACATGACCGGGTTGTACTATCGGGCTTTGACAAGCTCACGAACGGAATGGAAATCGTCCCGGTTAGCTCCACGGGCACCTAAAATCCTTACGCCTACTTTCCTGCACCGTTGACGCCCCGAGGCGGGCAACGGCGGGGATGATTTGCTTTTTTATTTGCAACCACCAACAATTTTTATGTTAAAGACCTTCATTAATAGACCCGTACTCGCCACCGTAGTTTCCACGATGCTCATCATTTTGGGACTCGTGGGCATGTCACAGCTGCCGATTACCCGTTTTCCCGAGATCGCGCCTCCCAGCGTTACCGTCTCCATGTCATATCCCGGCGCCACGGCCGAAACGGTGGCGCAAAGCGTCCTGCTGCCCATTGAAGAGGCCATCAATGGCGTGGAGAACATGACGTACATCCGGTCCTCTGCGAGTAACTCCGGCTCAGGGAGCGTCAACGTCTTCTTCAAGGCGGGCACCAACCCCGACCAAGCGTCCGTCAACGTCCAGACCCGCATCTCGCGTGCCGTCAACCAGATTCCGCCCGAAGTCAACGAAGCGGGCATCACTGTCATGCCGCGGCAAAGTGGAGTAATCATGACCATCAACCTCTACAGTGTCGATCCGGACACGACCTACGATGAGACTTTTCTCCAGGCTTACTCACAGATCAACATCAACCGCGAACTGCTGCGGGTAGATGGCATCGCCCAAGTGTCCCGGGTGGGCGCACGGGACTATTCCATGCGTACGTGGATCAATCCCGAAAAACTTGCCGTCTACAACCTCGTACCCCAAGATGTCATTAGCGCCATCCGCGACCAAAACTTCGAGATCGCACCCGGCAAATTCGGCGAAACATCGGACGAGGTATTTGAAACGGTATTGCGCCACCGAGGCCGATTCAGCACAGCCGAGGAGTTTGAAAACATCGTCATACGGACCAATGAGGACGGGTCGGTCCTTTACCTGCGCGATGTGGCACGCGTCGAACTCGGCGCATCCAACCTAGGAAGTGACAATAAAGTCAACGGCTATCCGGGGCTGACACTCAACATTACCCAAACCAGCGGGTCGAACGCGCGCGAAATCGACGTTGAGGTACGCAAGGTGCTCGAGCGCCTCGCGCAAGATTTCCCCGAAGGGATTGAGTATGAAATCACCTATAGCGTGCGCGACCAGATCGATGAATCCATTTCCCAAGTCCGGAACACCATATTCGAAGCTTTCTTTCTCGTATTTATCATCGTGTTTATTTTCTTGCAGGATTTCCGGTCGACGATCATACCCGCAGTCGCCATCCCCGTTTCGCTTGTCGGTACTTTTTTCTTCCTCTATTTGTTCGGGTTTTCGATTAACGTCCTGACCATGTTCGCCCTGGTGCTGTCTATCGGCATCGTGGTCGACGATGCCATCGTGGTGGTGGAAGCGGTACACCAGAAAATGGAACGGGCCGCCCTTTCGGCCAAAGAGGCCACCCTCTCCACCATGAGCGAGATTACCGGCGCCATCCTGTCCATCACGATGGTAATGGCTGCCGTGTTTTTTCCCGTGGGCTTTATGGAAGGGCCTTCGGGACTGTTTTATCGCCAATTCGCCTACACGTTGGCAACGGCAATTTTAATTTCGGCGGTATGCGCATTGACCCTTACTCCCGCGCTATGCGCCCTACTCCTCAAGAACCCGCACACGACGAACAAAGAAACCGACCCCAAGGTGGCGAAACCTAAAAACGCCGTGTCGCGTCTCAAAGATCGGTTCTTCACGGCCTTCAACCGATCATTTAATACACTCACTGCCAAATACATGGATGCGCTCCACGTCTTGATCAAACGGAAAACACTGAGCCTAACGGGCTTGGCTTTGATCATTGCATTCGGGTTTTTAGCCATGAGCCGGACACCGACGGCGTTTATCCCCACGGAAGACGACAGCTTCATCACGTATTCCCTGGCCATGCCACCGGGGGCGTCGCTCGCTCGTACGACCGCAGCCTTGCGCCGTGCTGACAGCGTGCTGAGACAACGGGAAGCAATCGCTGGCATGACGACCGTTTCGGGCTATAACGCGATCAACGCCAGCGCTAGCCCCGCCTTTGCGGTCGGCTACATCAACCTGAAACCCACCAAGCAGCGGGGCGCCATCAAAAACATCGATGCCTTTCTGGACACCATCCGCAAGGACTTGGACCAGATACACGAAGCCACGTTCAGCGTGTTTCCGCGTCCCACCGTGCAAGGGTTCGGCGATTTTTCGGGTTTGGAACTCGTCCTGCAGGACCGGCTAGGCGGATCGTTCCAAGACTTTAGTTTTTTGGCGGACAGCTTTATTACCGAGCTGGAACGCAGGCCTGAAATTGGGACCGCGTACACGCCTTTTAAGGCTAACTTCCCACAGTACGAACTCGAAATCAACCAGGTGAAAGCGAAAGCGCTGGGCGTAGACGTGCGCGATCTGATGACGACCGTGCGGGCCTACTATGGTCGGGTGCAAGCGGGAGACTTCAGCCGCTTCGGCCGCCAATACCGCGTGTACATGCAAGCGGACTTTGACTATCGGGCCGATCCCGAATCGTTCAAGTCGATTTTTGTGCGCAACAACCAAGGCGAAATGGTTCCCGCCAATACACTCATCACGCTAAAAAAAACACAGGGCCCCGAAAACGTGAGCCGATACAACCTATTCAACGCCATCGCTATCAATGCGACGCCGGCGGAAGGATACAGTACCGGCCAGGCCATGCAGGCCGTAGAGGAAGTCGCGAAAGCTGGCTTGCCCGGCAATTACAGCTACGAATGGACCGGAATGAGTCGCGAAGAACGGGAATCGGGCAATCAAACCACTATGATTTTCGTATTGAGCATTATATTCGTCTACTTCCTGCTTGCGGCCCAGTACGAAAGCTATATCCTGCCCCTTGCCATCCTGCTGTCGGTACCCGTCGGGCTACTTGGCGTATTTCTAACGATTAACCTTGTGGGGCTCGAAAACAACATCTATGTGCAGGTAGGCCTCATTATGCTGATTGGCCTCCTCGCCAAGAATGCCATTCTGATCGTCGAGTTTGCCGTACAGCAACGCCGACTGGGCATGAGTATCTACGAATCGGCCATTGAAGGAGCCCGAATGCGCCTGCGCCCGATCCTGATGACCTCATTGGCGTTTGTGGCCGGTCTGATTCCGTTGATGTGGACCGTTGGTCCGTCGGCACAGGGCAACCATTCCATCAGTTACGGAGCAGCCGGAGGCATGCTCTTCGGCGTTGTCCTCGGGGTGTTCATCATTCCGGTGCTTTACGTGATTTTCAAACATTTGGACGAACTCGTGAAAGCCAAACTCAGTAATTCGGAGGATAACGCATGAATCGGACAAAACAGCATCTGTACGCCCTTCTAGCCTTTTGCCTGTCGCTCGGCGCCTGCAAAGTAGGGCGCGACTATCAGCGCCCGGCTACCGACCTTCCTGCCGCGTACCGGAGTGGCGACAGCCTGACCGACAGCGTAGGCATAGCGGATATTCCCTGGCGGGAGTTTTTTAGCGACAGTGCGCTTATCGATTTAATCGACAGCGCACTGGTGCATAACCATGACCTCCAAACGGCACTCAAGAACATCCAGATTGCCAACCAGTATGTGAAAAGGTCCAAGGCAGCCTTCTTTCCGCAAGTGGAAGCGGATGTAGCGGGCGTGAACCAGCAAAGGCGATCGGAACACTTCTATTCCAACCCCTCATCAGGGTGGTATGGCGATGACGGCCCGGGTAGCGATCCGCCCGATGTGTTGTTCAACTACCAATCCCAGTACTATTCGGTGCTTGGGACGAGCTGGGAGATCGATATCTGGGGAAAATTGCGTCGGCAAAAAGAAGCCGCCATCGCGGAATACTTAACCACTCAGGAAGCGCGCAAAGCCGTGCAGACTTCCCTGATTGCGGCTATCGCGGACGGCTATTACAATTTGCTGATGCTAGACGCCCAAATGGAAGTCGCCCGCCGAAATCTGAGGCTAAACGACAGTACGCTACGCATCGTCGAGCTCCAATACGATGCGGGGGAGGTGACGGCACTCGCCATTCAACAGACGGAGTCCCAAAAACTGGTCGCCGCGGCATTGATTCCCTCGCTCGAGCAAGAGATCTCGATCCAGGAAAACACCCTGATGGCACTCACGGGTCGCATGCCCGACGGCGTGGTACGGGCGAGCAGCCTAGCCGAACTACCCACGGACGATGCGTTCTCCGTAGGCGTGCCCCTACACCTGATGCGTAACCGCCCCGACGTCCGGTCCGCTGAGCTTAGTTTGCAAGCGGCCAATGCGGAGGTAGGGGTAGCGCAGGCGTTCCGGTATCCGTCACTCTCCATCAGCGCCACGGTGGGAATCAACGCGATGCTGCCGCAAAATTGGTTCAACGTCCCCGGATCCCTTATCGGCGGCTTCATCGGTGGCCTCACCCAACCCGTTTTCTCGGGGAGACGCCTGAAAACGCAACACGAAGTGGCAAAGCTCGAGCGCGACAAGGCCGAGCTCGAGCTCCACCAGACGGTCCTCGACGCGACTGTCGAAGTGTCCAACGCGCTAATTATGGTGCAGAAATTGCGGGAGCGTTATGAAATCGCCGAACAGCGGGTATCTACCTCGCAAAAGGCGGTGCACAACGCGAACCTGCTCTTTCGGAGCGGCTACGCGAGCTACCTGGAAGTGATCACGGCACAGTCGAATGCGTTGAACAGCGAGCTGGACCTGACGAGCATCAAGCAGCAACAGCTGAATGCCAAAGTGGAACTGTACCGGGCACTGGGTGGCGGATGGAAATAAATTTACCGACCGTTAATGGATAACATGACAGCTGATTCTTTCCGGACATCCCTCGCTTTGGGCGAAATTCCAAGCGGCCTCTCTCCTGCCCTACTGGCGCTGTGGCACGACGCGCGAGGCGATTGGCAAAAAGCGCACGACTTGGTTGACCACCTTACCGACCCCGTATCGTTGCACGTACACGCGTACTTGCACCGCAAGGAGGGCGACATCTGGAATGCCGACTATTGGTATGCACGCGCTAAACGCGCCCGGCCCGCGCATTCGCTCGATGAAGAATGGGAATCCTTGATTGACGAGTACCTGTAATCGCTCGTCGGTTAGTCGTCTTCCTGATCGGGCGACACGGTCAAGCGAATGACGATGGTTGTCTGTGCGCTGAAATAACCCAGCGCGCCGCCACTGATATTCGATGGGGGATTGGCCGGCGTAGCCACTCCGGGATTGAGCATGACCACACCTAGCCAGTACCGATGCACGGGTTCGTCGATTTCGTTGCGCAAGACCACCACCTGGTCTCCCGTTTTTATGTCGGTATCCAGGTTAATCAGATCGTGGGTGACGTAGCGTCCGTTGTTGAATTTATCGCTAAACAAGCCAAGGTTTAAAAAAGGCGCTTCGTTGACAGACATTCGGTATCTAAAATAGTTTGGCCTGTCGGGCGGGTCTTGGAAATGTACATGCAGGGCGCGACGGGCTACGCCGAAGAAGTCGCCCGACGAACTTGACACGGAGTCGACCGGTGTCACCGCCGGCATGGTTGACTCTGCCGCGTAGGTGTCGTCATCCACAACCACCTCCAAGGCATAAGTACTGCCCGGCACGCCGCGAAGACGGTTCGTAGCGTACACGCCAGGGTCTGTTTCCAGAAATTCCACCTTATGCCCGCCCTCATCGGTCACCACCACCTGCGCGCCCGAAACCGGCGAAAAAGGCCGGTCGTCCGTAAACGGCACAGTACGGCTGACGCGGATTTCCTGGTTATAGTCCAAGTTATTTATCTCGCCCTCGATAACGACTTTCGGATCGCTCTCGTTCAGGTTGATATCGATAACGTCTTCGCATGCCGCCAGTGACACCATGCTTCCCCAGGCCAGTCCGTATATCCAAGCACGCATAAGTTAAAATTTAAAATTCCATGTTACCGACGGGATGATCCCAAACAATGCAATCCGGTAGGTTTCCGTAAGATTGGGATGGGTTTTGTTCTCCCTGAAGTCGATGATATACGCATTCTTGCGGCTGTACACATTATAAATCCCGAAGGTCCAGCTTGACTTGAATTTCTTGTTGGGGTCGCCGTCCAGCGTAGCGCCGACATCCAGACGGTGGTAATCCGGCATCCGGTACCCGTTGCGCTCGGTGTAATACCATATGGACCGGCCGTCGAGCTGGTATTTTCCGCTCGGGAACGTAACGGCATTGCCCGTGCTGTAGACGAAGGTGGACGAAAGGCTCCACCGACGCGACAACTGGTAGCTAGCCACGGCCGCTAGGTCGTGGGTCCGGTCTTGCCGAGCCGCAAACCAGCGTCCTCCGTCGATATCGTCAAACCGCCGCTCGCTCCGCGACAGCGTATAGCTCAGCCATCCACTCAAGGGACCGCTGCGTTTGCGCGCGTAGAGCTCCAGTCCGTACGCGCGGCCCATGCCATACAGCAGTTCGGATTCGATAAACTCATTGGCCTGCAAGTCTGCCGCATCGCGGTAGTCTATCTGGTTGCGCATATCCTTATAATAGGTTTCCACGGATACCTCGTAGCGGTTATTACCCAAATTTTGGTAAAATCCGACCGCTACCAAGTCGGCGATCTGTGGCTTGATGTTATTGCTGCTCATCACCCAAGCATCTGTCGGCAGGGTCGACGTGGAATTCGAAAGCTGGTGCAGGTTTTGCGTATTTCTGCTATACGAGGCCTTGACACTGTTGCTGCGGCTCAATTCGTAACTTAGCGACATCCTCGGCTCCAGGTGCAGGTAGTGCTGCACCAGCTCGGCACGGCCGTATGTCTGGGAAGCAATAATGTCGCCGTCCGCATCGTAGGTATGGAAGGTACCCGGGCCAAACAACAGGAAGCTGTTGAGCCGAAGGCCATACGTGAGATTTAACCGCTCCAGCGGACGCCACTCGTGGGAGATATAACCGGCTGCCTCCAAACCGCTGCGGCGCTCCAGATTCAGGCTATTGACCCGATCGGACTCCTCCGCGGCGATTTCCGACGGAGATACGCGCTGAAACAGTCCATTGAGGCCGAAACGCAGCGTGTGGGTGCCGTTGGCGACGTATTGGAAATCCTGCTTGAGGTTCGTATTCCGAATAGTAGACATAATCCGGAAATCAAAATCATCCGCACCGACTGCCACGTGGTAATTGAAATTGCTATATACCAATGTCGTATTAGAAAACAATCGGTTACTGAAGAGATGGTTCCATCGGACCGTGGCAGTCGCATTGCCCCAGTCGAAATCAAACAAATCCGAATAACCCAACAGGTCCTTGCCGAAATACCCCGACAGGTACAGCGTATTGCGATCATCGACGCGGTAATTTCCCTTGACGTTGAGGTCATAAAAAAACATGCGCGTCTGATTGATGTCGGGATCCTTGGACAACTTGAGAAACATGTCAGCGTAGGTACGGCGAGCACTTACTATAAACGAACCCTTGTGCTTGACGATGGGACCTTCGACTTTCAGCCGGGAGGCGATGAGTCCAATGCCACCCTCCATCCCCAACCGTTTGTTGTTGCCGTCGAGCATGGAAATATCCAATACCGACGAGAGCCGTCCGCCGTACTGTGCGGGCGAGCTGCCCTTGTACAGGTTGACGTCTTTTATCGCATCGGAGTTAAAGGTGGAAAAAAACCCAAAAAGGTGCGAGGCATTATATACGACCGCCTCATCGAGCAATACCAGGTTTTGGTCGCCCGTACCCCCTCTGACATAAAAACTCGTACTTCCTTCTCCCCCGCTCATCACGCCGGGCAGTAACTGTATCGTCTTAAGAACGTCCTGTTCGCCGAACAGCACGGGCACGCGCCGGATATCCTGCATCGATACGCTGGCCACGCCCATCTGGGGGTTGATGATATTATCGCGCGCCGGAACCTGCGAAACCACTACTTCTTCGATACGTTCGCCTTGGACCAGCTCAATCCGGAGGCTGCTATCTACGTCTAGTACCAGCTCCACCGACTGGGTTTGGTAGCCCACGCGCGAAAATACCAACTCGTGCCGGCCGGCCGGCAGGCTCATCGAAAAAAAACCATAGGTATTGGTTGCGCTGTAGCGGTCGTCGCGCCCGACAGCGCGGACATTGACGCCGACGAGTGTTTCTCCGGAGGCAGCATCGTACACATGGCCGCTTACGGCAACCCGCGTCTGCGCACCGGCCGAGAGCAATGCAAACGTAAACAGCAACACTGCCGTGGCGACAAAGACAAAGTACCTCACTACGATCACTTTATACAACCTGACAAAGGTACAGTTTATACACGCCAATACGGAAATCGTTTCAAGTTAAAAGAGATAAGCGCGGGAACTACCCCCTGTAGAAAAAAGAAAAACCGCAGTGCTCGCCATAGCGAAGCGCGAATGCGGCGTGAAAAACGCAAACTTCGGGGGCATTGGAAAGGACGATCGACATCGACTCGCCGGTTGCCGTAAAACTCGCAAGGGGCGCAGACCACTCCCCGCTGGTTTATCCAAAGCCCATTTAAGCGATTTAGCATTAAAAAAACCAGGTAATTTTCGGAGTACTTTCCCGATATCCACATTTGTTTCGTAATATTGGCACGCAGATTAAACACACATTGAATAACCATTTCACACCAAAAGCTTTCATTATGTTTATCAAGAATTTAAAATCAGCAGTCAGCATCGCCACCTTGTCGACGGTACTGTTTTCGGCCTGCGCATCGAGCACGAATACCGAAAACACCGAAAACGTCGGCGAGGGAGCCCAAGATAGCGAATGGCGCTCCCTGTTTGACGGGAAAACGACCGATGGATGGCATACGTACCTGCGCGACACCGTAACGGCGGGATGGTCGGCGGTGGACGGCGAATTGCGGTTTAACCCCAATGTAGAAGGTGACCAGCGTGGCGACATCGTTACGGACGAGGAGTTTGAGAACTTCGAACTGGAACTGGAATGGAAGATTTCTTCCGGTGGCAATAGCGGGATTATCTTCAGCGTACACGAAAACCCCAAGTACGGAGCTACCTACCTGACCGGCCCTGAGATGCAGGTATTGGACAACATCGACGCGGCTGACAACCAAATAGAGACGCACCTGGCCGGCTCGCTATATGATATGGTCGGTTCGCCCGAGGTGTCGCAGCCGAAGCCCGTCGGCGAGTGGAACCAAGCGCGTATCCGCAAGGATAACGGACAGCTTACCCTTTGGCTAAACGGCGTACAGACGGCTGACGTGCTGATCGGAAGCGACGAATGGAACGAACTGATTGCCAACAGCAAATTCCACGACTGGGAAGGCTTTGCGAAATATCCAAAAGGCAAAATCGCCTTGCAAGACCATGGTGACGTGGTCGCCTACCGCAACATCCGGATCAAGGAATTGTAGGCCAAACGCCAGGCTTTCCCCAGAGGAAGCCGACAAGAAGGGGGCTGTCTCAGAAAGGCAGCCTCTTTTTTTTTTGCCTTGCCCATCCTTCGCTATCGATTACAAGAAACCCACGACTTCCTTTTTCTTCTTGGTCATGAAGCGTGCGGGCACCGAAGAGCGTATTTCCTTCTCCAACTCGTCGATGGCGTTCTTTTTCGGGTAGTTATGCGTTGTCACGATACTGATTTCGCGTACGGGTTCCGGCGACTTGAAATACCGGATAAACTGCATTTGTTCTTCGTCAAAATCGGCGATGCTGAGCTCGGGTAGGATCGTGTTTCCCGAGTTGATGTCGACCATCCGCTTGAGCGTTTCCACACTACCCGTATTATACTCAAAGGTCCCTTCGGGTTGCTGGCTACGCTGGCGTTGGCAGATATTCAGCACCTGTCCGCGCATGCAATGCCCCTCGTTGAGAAGCCAGAGCTTATCGCGAAGAATGTCATCAGCGGTGACGGTTTTGCACGTAAAGGCCTCGCTCGCCGGCGAAACATAGGCAACAAAAGGCTCATAAAACACCGGCCGTGCCACAATGGACGGTTCGTTTACGGGCGTGGAGATGATGCCGCAATCGATCAATCCTACTTTTAGTTCCTGCAGGATTTCCTCGGTCGTATACTCCCAAATCTTCAATTTTAGCTTCGGGAAGCCAACCATCAGCCCTTTTAATACTTTGGGCAAAAGATACGGCGCCACCGTGGGTATCACCCCTACGCGCAATTCGCCATGTAGCTCACCGCTCCGCTGCTGGATGAGCTCCGGGATCTTCTGGCTCTCGGTGAGTACGATGCGGGCTTGAGCGATTATTTCCCTGCCCATATCCGTAGGCACTACCGGCTGCCTGCTACGGTCGAAAATCCGAACACCCAGGGCCTCCTCCAGCTTTTGTACCTGCATGCTCAGCGTCGGTTGGGTGACGAAACATTGCTGGGCCGCCACCACAAAACTGCGGTAAGTGTCCACCGCGATAATGTATTCCAATTGCGTCAGGGTCATACTATCAATTTTATCGATACGAATATACGGATTTAGCCCCGTACACCCACTACCTGCCCCCAATTGACAAAACGGATGAAATCGTTACCTTTGCCGATATAAAATCGCGCTTAGCGCACCACGCCTTCGGCATTCCGCAAGCAAAAAACTATGAATTTAGACTCCTTGACTACGACTGGAAACTATATCTACGACAAATCCCATGCATTGATCGCTTCGCTTGGTATTTCGGACGCCTACGTGACCGCGCTCAACCTACTGGTGATGCTTCTGCTTCTGGTCGTCGTGTTGTGGGCCGTCGATTACCTGACGCGCCGAATTCTGGTAACGGCATTGACCCTGGCCGCCAAACGTACTAAAACGAAATTCGACGATTATCTGATCAAAAACAAGACGCTCGGCCGGCTGGCACACGTCGCGCCCCTCATCGTGGCCCTACACTTGATTCCGACCGTCCTGGCGGGGTTCCCGGGCTGGATTGAAACCGTTACGAAATTCATCGAAATACTCCTCGTCATCACCTGGGTTACCATCATCAACGCATTTTTCCGATCGGTAGGCGACTTGATGCGCGAAAAACCCGCATTCCACGACAAGCCGATCGGGAGTTACGTGCAGGTGGCGCATACCCTCGTGATTTTCATTGGGGGCATCGTGGTCTTCACCCTGTTGACCGGCAATTCGCCTTGGGCTTTCCTGGGTGCCATGGGCGCAGCATCGGCCATCCTTATGCTGGTGTTTAGGGACACGATCATGGGCTTCGTGGCGAGTATCCAGGTATCGACCAATGACATGATCCGCGTGGGAGACTGGATAGAAATGCCCAAGTTCAACGCCGACGGCGACGTGTTGGAAATCAATCTCAACACGGTCAAAGTCCGCAATTGGGATAAAACGATTACCACCGTACCTACCCACTACCTGATTACCGAACCGGTGAAGAACTGGCGCGGCATGCACGAATCGGGCGGACGGCGCATTAAGCGGGCCATCCACATCAAGATCTCCTCCATCCGCTACCTGGAGGACGAGGAAATCCGACAACTCAAAAAGATACAGCTATTGGCGCCGTATATCGAACAACGGCAGACGGAGATCGAGCAGTACAACGAGGAGAGTGGCGCGGACAGAAGCATGCCCGTGAACGGCCGAAAAATGACCAACGTCGGCTTATACCGCCGCTACATTACAGAATATACCACACGCCACCCGCTCATACACAAAGGCTATACGATGCTGGTACGGCAGCTTGAGCCCACCCAATACGGCCTCCCTATCGAGCTGTACATGTACACCTCCGATACCAAATGGGCAGTGTATGAAAATGCCATGGCCGACATTTTCGACCACTTGCTGGCGTCCGTGAAATATTTCGGGTTGGAAATCTTCGAGGCTCCGGCTTCCGACGACATTCGGCAACTCGGGCTGTCTGCACTCGCGTCAGAAGCCGCGAACCCACGTCGGCAGGATGATTAGCAAAACGGCTTAGGGCTTGCGTCCCTGCGCGTCGCTCATCACGCGGCGTACCTCGTCGATAACGGACTTCGCAGTGCCTGTCATCTTCGGATTTCCCGGATAATCGGCATCCAGCGTAACTTCCTTGCTTTTCTCCACGTAGTTAAACTGGAGATAGAAACGGGGAACCTCCCCACCTGTCGTTGTACGCTCCGTCGTCGTCATGTCGTCCGGCAGGTTCCAGAACCCGAGCTCCGCGGCCTTGCGATGCAGATAAAGCAGGTCGTCCTTACGGAGGCGAATGGTGTCGGTCATGAGCGAATCCCGGCTGTCCGTATATTGGAACACCCCAGTACGCGTATCGAATTGGTTACTCAGCTCGTCGGCCGTCCCATATTTCAGCACGATATATTCGAAGTCCGAAAAACGATATGGGGCGTTCTTCAGCATAAGGCTGTAGTAATAAAAGCAGTAGAGGAAAAAGGGCACGATAATACAAATGCCCAAGAATATCTTTTTTGCGCGGTCACTCATCCGATAGCTTATCAAAAACCAGGCGGCCATGCATTGGCACCGTGGCGCCGCAAAATTAGGCATCTTGGCCTGCTTTCACAAACGCATTACACGGCGGCCGCAATACCGCCAGCTCAACGTGACAAAAAGCGGGCGTCACACGCCCGTGTTAACCGCTATGTTCGGTTTTAACTCAGACAAACATATCCAGCAATAATACCCCGAACAGGCCCACCAGCGACACGATTGTCTCCATCATGGACCACGAACGGATGGTATCGCGAATACTCAAGCCGAAATATTCCTTGAAAAGCCAGAAACCCGGATCGTTGATGTGCGAAAACATCAAGCTTCCCGCCCCGGTCGCTAGGACCATCAACTCGGGGCTGACGGCGGTGGTATCCAACATCGGCAGCACGATGCCCGCCGTGGTCAGCGCGGCCACCGTAGCCGATCCCAGGGCGACGCGGATGGCGGCGGCTATAATCCAGACGAGCAGCAAAGGTGAAAACGAAAGGTCGCGCGTCATCTCTGCCACGTAGTCGCCCACGCCCCCACCCACCAAGATTTCCTTGAACGCTCCAGCCGCCGCAATGACGAACAGTATGACGGTCACGCTTTTGAGCGAATCGTCGGTCCGTTCCATGAGTTGCTTCATGGAGAAGCCCTGGCGGATTCCCATGGTGTACAAGGCTACGAGCACCGCAACCAACAGAGCCACCACCGGGTTGCCCACGAACCGGATAGTGACCCACCACCAGGCATCGCTCTCTACCAGCAGGTCGGCAACGGTGGCCACGGCGATGAGGAAAACAGGCAACAGGCTGGTGAAAAGACTCAGGCCAAAGCTGGGGAGTTCCTCGTCCTTGAAAGCCCGCTGCTCCGTGAAACTATCCGGCGGATTGGGTTTTATACGGCCTAAAGTACGCGCAAACAAAGGTCCTCCGAGAATAATGGCCGGCACCGACACCACCGCGCCGTAGAGCATCGTCAGTCCGATGTCCGCGTTGAAAATGACCGCGACGGCGGTCGCGCCGGGATGCGGGGGCAGGTAGCCGTGGGTCACCGATAGCGCTGTGAGCAGCGGCATGGCTACATACATGATCGGCAGGCGCATATTGGCGCTGATCATAAAAACCAACGGCACCAAGATCACAAAACCGACGTTGTAGAAAAGCGGGATACCGACGACGAAACCCGTCAGCGCCATCGCCCAATCCATGTTTTTCCGCCCGAACGTATTCAACAGGCTGACGGCAATACGCTGTGCCCCGCCTCCGTCGGCAATTAACTTGCCCAGCATCACGCCGAAAGCAAAAATCAGGGCGAGCTGCGCCAAGGTATCTCCCACACCTTTCTCGATGGCGGCCAGGATTTCACTTCCGCCCATCCCTTGCGCAAACCCGACGGTAACCGCGACGATGACCAGCGCAAAGAGCGCACTCATCCGAAAGGCTAGGACCAACAATAACAGGAGCAAGATGCCACCGATGACGATTAATAAAGGCATACCGGGTACGTTTATGTGGTTAGAAGAATTCTTCCTTTAATCGGTCGACTAGCCGCAGGTATCGATCAAATGCCTGGGCATACTGGTTATGGCGCCCTGAATCGGGTTTGTAGATCTTCGTATCCGCGCTCGGCCCGGCAAGCTTCAACTCCTGCAGGTAGCCCAATGCGAAAAGGGCAGTCACTACGGCGCCCAGTGCCGACCCATCCGCATCGTCCCGCACTTGTACGGGCGTTGCGAATACATCCGCCAGCAACTGCACGCAAAATTCCGATTCAAAAAAACCGCCCGTGGCGTGAATCTGCGTGATGGGCCCGGCCTGCTCCACCACGGCCTGGGCCACGTGGTACAACCCGTATACAACGCCCTCCAGCGTGGCTCGCGCCAAATGTTCCTGGCCATGATGCATACGTAAGCCAAAATACGCGCCTTTGGCCGACGCGTCCCAGAGGGGCGCTCGCTCACCCAACAGATACGGCAAGAAGACGACACCGTCGGCACCGGGTCCGACCGCATCCGCACGCGCAATAAACGAGGCAACATCCCGATTGACGTCTTCCCCCGCGTCGCCAAAACTACCTAAAAACCATTGCAATACGTTTCCTCCGTTATTGACGGCACCTCCGACAATGTGAAGCTCTGGCGTCAGCATATAGCTGAACACGCGCGCCGCCGGGTCTTGCGCCGGTACCTGTTGGGCAACGCGAACTGCGCCACTAGTCCCCACCGTTACTGCCGCCACGCCCGGCTCAATGGCTCCCACCCCTAAGTTAGCCAGACAACCGTCGCTGCCGCCCACGATAAAGGGCGTGTGCGGCGCAATGCCTAAAGTCGCCGCGTCCGCAGGACGTAATCCTGAACAGCCGTAGCTAATGGGAACGGGCGTACTCAGCTGCGATGGGCCAATGCCGGCGTATGCCAACGCCGGAGCGTACCACCGGCAGTGGTGAACATCAAACAACCCCGTGGCTGATGCTATCGAAAAATCCACGACGAACTCTCCGAAAAGCCTAAAAAACACGTACTCCTTGATCGATACAAAACGGGCCGCACGCGCATGCACATCCGGCATATGAGCCTTCATCCAGGCCAGCTTGCACAGCGGCGACATGGCGTGTATGGGCGTACCGGTATGGGCATACAATTGCTGGCCTAGCTCCGTACCCTTCAATCCGGAAGCGATAGCCGCACTGCGGCTGTCGGACCAGAGCATACAATTTGTCAACGGCTGATGCGCATCGTCCAAGGCCATTACGCCATGCATGGCACTGCTAAACGACACCGCTAAGGCCTTCGCGTCCGGATATCGATCACTCATGCGGTGTGCAACATGCGCAATACAGGTTTTGATGGTCTCGAATAGGGTTTCGGCGTCCTGTTCATAATGGCCCGGCATAGGGTTGAGGGTCGCATTGGGCAACTCGAAACGGTCGTGCGTGTCGCCGTGGACATCTACGGCTATTGCTTTCGTGTTGGTCGTTCCAATGTCTACCCCAATGATGTATTCCATGCGTTAAAGATAGAAAAGTAAAGGGTAATCGGCACTTTTATATTACTCATTCCCAAATAAATCGTACACCGTCGGGCCTGACGGAATTGCTCATTGGATACGTTCCGGTTGACGCGGTGCGTTGCCGGTAGAAAACGCCCACGGGCGAGCTACGAGGGAAACCGCTTCCTTGGCGTCGGCAGCCCTTAGAGCCGAACCCGGAGCTGTGCCCGCATATCCGATCGCCTGTTCCCTTCAATGAGATCAAGGCCGGAGCCTACCTCGTCCAGGTCGCGGTATATAAAGGTTGCATAACGCAACCATAAGTCCGTCCGCCGGCTGATCCGATATCGGAAGTTCGCATAGAAGCGCATGCCTCGGTGTTGGTAAACGGGAAACGAATACCCGTACAGCACATCGTTTTCATAGGCATACATGCGTGAGTCGTAGCTCGGAACGCCAAAGACCGCCGCGCGGCAATTGCCGGTCCATCGGGCACCCATCCGATTGTAGATTACGTCTTGGTAGGCCATCCAGCCCTGCTCTTTTTTTACGGACTCTTTCTGGTAATAGGTCCATTCCACCCGATTTCGCAATGTCCACGATTCTCCCAGCTTATACTGCCCATCCACACGCGCCTGGTGCCGTACCACATCCGCAATTTGGTTTTCGGGCATGCCGGTGAGTCGCAGATTTTCCTGACGCAGGCGATAGCGATACCGGAGCGCAACGCGAGCGCGTTGATACCAACTGTAGGCAAACTGCGAGGTCAGTTCCGCACCCTGCGACGGCGCATCCACCCGATACCGCAGCCACGGGAACCGATACAGGTCTGCATACAGCATCCATTCCATGCTTCGACTGGGGTGGTAGACCAATCCCGATAGGAATCCCTTCTCGTTGGCAGCATAGCTACCTTCGGCCATGCCTTGGTTGAAAAAGGAATGGTAGTCGACCTGATAGTCGCGATGCAGAAGCACCACGGAAAGCTGCGGCGTGAGGCTCGCCAGCACGCCGTTGACGAACGCGAATCCCCGTCCCCACTGGTACGCCCCCTCGCCAAAGAAGTGGAAGTTTCGAAGGCCGTAGTTATAATACACGCTGGCGTTGGTCAGTGCATCCCCCGCGAACGCGTAACGGTTGCGAAGCACGGGCTGGGGGATGATCGTACCATCAAATCGCGTGTGAAACAGCGTAATGCCGGCCTTTAGGCCGCGACGCTGGTACTGGGCATTGATGCCGTACACGCTTTGCTGCAACGCCCTGCGGTTAGCCGCCTCGCTCGGCGTGCGGTGCAGGCCCGTTTGCCCCAGCGCACCCACGACCAGGGCGCTGTCCGACGCGGTCTGCACGCTTCCCGTCAACTTGCGCCACGATACGAAGGGCGTGATGGCCACGGCGCCGAATCCAAGCGTAGTGGCCGCGCCGCGGAGAAACAGGAATTCGTTGGACGACGTATACGGACGCAGGCCCTGTGACTGGCGAGCGATACTCTGCAACATCGTTCCCTTTCCGAAAGCGAGCCCGTTCCACATCGCCAGACCCTGCCCGAACTGCAAGGCGTAGTCCCCCACTACGGCCTGGCGAATCCGACCCTGATCGTTGATTGACAGGCTAGCCGAGTAGAAGTCGAAGCCGTAGCGCTGCGCACCCGAGAAAAACTCCTCGCCCGCATCTTTTTTCATATTGACGGCCAACTGGAGGTCTCGTCCCAGACGATAGCGATAGCGTACGAATAGACGGTCGGGCGAACCTAAATATCTTGACCGCCCGGGATCCTCGATGTGATACCCGCGCTGCCGTTCCAAAGTCCGGCCGTAGCGCAAAATCAAGTCATGCTCGCCATCGGCAGCCAAGTCCGCGAACCGGACACCCTGCAGGGACCGTCCCGCACCCACGGTAACGAATTGGCTGAGCAATTCGGCAAGACGTGGTCCCATGCCCTCGATTACCTGCAATTCCGTCGCCGAAATGAATTCCCCGCTTGCCTCCCGGTAGGCAAGCAACCGCTGTATGAGAATCGGTGAAAGAAACCCCAGGGATGCCAAATCCTGCCCGTCCGTCCGGTTGAGGTCGATCGGGTACTCCCTAAAATATGCGAGCTGTTCGGCAAATTCAGTAAAGTCAAAATCCTCGGCGAAGAGCTCCGCGTGCAACTCTACCAACTCCTCGATCAGCACGTCGTCCGCCCCCGCCTGCGCGCACGCCTCGTACACTATTGTGCCTAGGCACGCCAATAACAAGCCCGCTAGCATCTTAGAACGCATACACAACCGCTACTTGTGGGGACATTCCCAAACGGGGATGAAACACCATCGAAAAATCAGTGGCCAATTGCTCCCATGCCAGGCCGAACCCCGCGTATTGTTGCATGGGAGCGGTCGACAGCCCTCCCCGAAAGCATAACCACGGTATCAGCCGATACTCAAGCCCCATGCGGCCGTCTAGCCGATCATCCAGCAGGTAGGCGATATCGCCGCTAACCGTCACCACGTCCGCAAAGCGGTATGATGCGCCCGCCCGAATGACCGAAGGCACTACCGAGAAGACGTCAGCGCCATAGCCCAGCTTCCCCGGATTGGCATAGTGCACACCCACGATTAAGCTAGAAGCCGACCGATACTGCATGCCCACTTCGGCTGAAAATGCCGTGCTCCCACCATAGCTGGGGATGCGCAATTGGTGGTAATGGAACGCCATCGCCACGGCGATCCGCGGCCCGAAAAGACGGCTGTAGGCAAAGCCAGCCTTGGTTTCTGAAAAGGCGCCCGCCAACGCGTACCGATTGGCCACCGCGCCAAACACTCCGACCCGCGTCGGCAGCGCCAGCATTACGGCCTGGCTGTGGATAGCGGCATCAAAAAAGTGGTTCTGGTAAAAAATACCGACGCCGCCCCCGTCCATCTCAACCAAACCGGCTTGGTTGGCCGTCAGGCTATGGATACCGCCCAACGCGGTTCCGGTATTGCCCATGGCCAAGTACCGACCGCCTACGCCATGCTGCGCATGGGCAGTGGAGACCCATAGTAGGCACCAAAGGCAACCGCGGAGAAACATACATATACAGGCAATTGGTTCGTCGCAAAATACGCAATCATTTCCTTTTAAGCAAAACACCTAACTACAAAACACAAGTAAAAATCAGTATAATGGTATTGGGGAATACCCTAACCTCCTAAGCAAATGGAAGGAGTACGGCTAAAAAAGAAAAGTAGCAGTTATGATTTCAGCGCCAGCAATGCAATGGCGGCACATTTTTATATACGCCGACCGCGTACTGCCGTCTTTTTTTTAGTATTATTGTCCATCAAAGCCCGTGCATAATGAAGATTAAAATTCCGTTGATTAAGCCATTGGGATTACTAGTCGCCACGTTCACGTTGCACGCCTGCGTAGCGGTATCGTACGTGGGCGACCGCTATCAACCCACAGAACAGGTAGATGTTTATTATGCGGAGCGGGATGTGGAATCCGAATACCGGGTCATCGGCCACCTTTCCGAACAGGTCAACGGTTTGAAGGGTGAAGAGCGGGCAAAACAGCGGATCATCGCCAAATGCCGCGATGTAGGCGCCGACGGCGTGATCATTCTCGGCTTCGAATACGGGGGTACCAAGCAGACCGAACAATATCAAAAAGCCCAGGCGATTAAGTACATCGATTAAAAGCCGTTCCGCTCAATCGGCGCGGGGCCTGTTACCTGCCTTCGGCAGGCGGGCCTTGCCTTCGGCAGGCCGTCCCTTCGGGAGGCGGGCAAGCCATACCTACGGCAGGCCATACCTCCGGCAGGCCGTCCCTTCGGGAGGCAGGCGAGCTGGCCATTCCTCCGGGCGACCCACCTGAAGCATCAAAGTAACCAAAATGCTTTCGACTGCGCGCATCTTTTTCAGCTGTTCATAATTAGCAGCCCTTCCCTCTAGGCTTTCCGCCCTCCATGCCGGGCAGGCGACCCACTTGGAGGCGCCCAAGTGGGCAAGGCGCTTCTCCACAGCAAAGGCGGCTTTGTCGCACTAGGCTCCCGCGCAGC
>Ga0079224_100000111_pt1 | contig 62722 bp, 55 predicted proteins | sample Stecom2015_FD_80414 | JGI IMG/M metagenome (GOLD analysis project Ga0079224, IMG submission 80414) | Agricultural soil microbial communities from Utah to study Nitrogen management - Steer compost 2015 | ecosystem: Environmental > Terrestrial > Soil > Agricultural land | place: USA: Utah... | reverse complement strand
CTCGCCTGTGGCTACGCTACTTCACCGGAGCGAGCGCCATCCCGCCAAGGAGTTTGTGCTGATAACGGGATCTGACAACCTCAAGTCCTTCCACAAGTGGAAGAACCATGAGGTGATCTCGCGCGCTTACCAAATCTACGTATATCCACGACCGGGCCATCTTGGCTACCCCCTGGAAAGCCATCCATCCGTAACCGTGACGGACACGCCGCTGATGGAATTATCGGCAACGTTTGTCCGCCAGGCCGTGAAAGATGGCAAGAGTATCCGTTATTTTGTCCCCGACCCTGTACTCGCGTTTATCGACAGCAAAGGACTCTATCTTTAGCACTTTTAAAAAAAGAGCCCCGGACCGGCGGACCGATTCGGGGCATACGTTATTTCTCTAGCGCGAGGTGGATCCTAGGAGGTCTTCCGCACGCCAGTTGTGCCGCCCCCTTCGAGCGTTAGGTTCAACGGCCGGTTCGTACGCCACGCACCGCGCGAAAAGTCGGGAATATCGACAGTTTTGGAGTGGCGCTGTACAGAAACGTCGCTTAAGGGGATAATCGAGCTCCATAGTGCGCCGTCATACACGTCCATATCCAACGGCAATCCGTTTCGCAGGCAATCGATCAGTCGCCAATCCATCATGAAGTCCATGCCGCCGTGTCCACCGATTTGCTTGGCCACTTCCCCTACGTGCGTCACGAGTTCGGGTGTATATTTTTCACGCAGTTCGTCCAGTTCTTCTTTGGACACCCAGTTGTGTCCAAACGCGACGCGCTCCGGTCCGGGATACTTACGGGCAAACCCCTTGGTACCGCTCAGCAAATGGATGCGCGAGTAAGGGCGGGGCGACGTCACATCGTGCTGCAGCATGATGGTTTTGCCATTGACCGTCCTTATCAGTGTCGTATTCATGTTGCCCCGGTAATTTGCTCCTACGTATTCCTCAAAGAACTCATCCTCCTTGGCCAGTTCCCGTGCCCGTGCTCCCATGTGGAAATCGTCGGTCGACATGGACACCAAATGGCTCATTTGATCGCCGCGGTTGATATTCAGGCACTGGGCGATGGGCCCCAGGCCGTGCATGGGATAGAGGTTGCCTTTTTGGAGGATGTTCTGGCGTAGGCGCCACATGTCCTCGTAGCCGTTTTTGCTGAAGTTTAGCTCTAGCAGATCATGGATATATGCGCCTTCGGCGTGCAAAATCTCGCCGAACAGGCCGTTGCGCACCATATTTAGCGTCAGCATCTCGAAAAAGTCATAGCAGCAGTTTTCCAACATCATGCAATGCCTTCTCGTGTTCTCGGACGTTTCTACCAGCTCCCAGCATTCATCGAGCGTCAGGGCAATGGGTATCTCGCAGGCGGCGTGCTTGCCAGCCCGCATTGCATAGAGCGACATGGGAGTATGCAAATGCCATGGGGTACAGATATACACCAAGTCGAGATCTTCATTGTCGATCATGGCTTTCCAACCTTCTTCGCCCGAGTATTCCTTCGCTTTGGGCAATCCGGCTTTCACAAGGCGCTCCTGGGTTCGCGACACTTTCTCAGGCACCTTGTCGCACAGCGCCTTGATCTCTACGCCCTCGATGTGCGAGATGCGCGTGACGGCTCCGGGCCCTCGTTGCCCAAGACCTATAAAACCTATGCGCACTTTCTCGATCTTCGGCGCGGCATAGCCACTCATGTTGAAGCGTTGCGGCGTATTAGCGACTTTTTGGGAGACGATCTCGTAGCGCTCACTTGCCTTGGACCCTGCATTGGCCAAAGCCGGTAACCCGACGGCAGCAGCGCCCGAAATCACAGAGGCGCTTTTCAGAAAGTTTCGACGATTGTATTTCATGATGAATGTTTTAAATTGGATTAGCTAGCTCGCCAGACACGGATTCCAATGGGATAGCCGGTTGTTTTCTGACGAATTCCGGATAATTTTACAAACATTAATCCATTCCGCCAATTTTCCAAAGCATGCAACCGATTGTCTATTTTTGCGTATTCAGGTCTTTCTTTGTGGTTTCATCCGCTAGTTTGTACGAAAACGGTAGACCGTTTTAGTTTGGTAGGCTTGTCCGGGTTCCAGCACGGTGGACGGAAAGTTGGGCTGGTTCGGCGAGTCCGGGAAATGCTGGGTTTCCAAGCAAAAAGCCGACCGGAAGCCATACGTCTTGCCGCCTTTCGCACCTTGCACGCTATCCATAAAGTTACCACTATAGAATTGCAGGCCTGGCTCCTCCGTCAAAACATCCATCACGATGCCCGTCTTGGGGCTTTCGACACTCGCTACCAGCTGCAATCCGGCATCCTTGCTGAGGACAAAATTGTGGTCGTAGCCTCCGCCCCGCTCGAGCTGTTCGTCGGTTTCGTCAATCCGGGCGCCGATGGCCGTGGCCTGCCTGAAATCAAACGGCGTATTTTCCACGGGTGCGATTTCGCCAGTGGGAATTAGCGTCTCGTCTACCGGTGTATATCCGTCAGCATGAATGGTCAGCATATGGTCAAGAATAGTTTCATCGCCTTCACCGCTCAGGTTGAAATACGCGTGGTTAGTCAAGTTGACGATGGTGGTTTTATCGGTTGTGGCTTGGTATTGAATCTCCAATCCGTTGTCGTCCGTCAACGTATAGGTCACGGTCGTCTCGAGCGTGCCGGGATAGCCCGCGTCGCCGTCCGGAGACACGTAGCGTAGCTCTATGCTGTTTTCCGTGGTGCGAACCACTTCCCACACTTTCGCAAAGAAACCATTATGCCCACCATGCAAGCTATTGGGGCCATTATTGACTTCCAACTGATAAGTTTCTCCATTCAGGCTGAATTGGCCTTTGGCTATCCGGTTGCCGTAACGTCCTACTACAGCGCCATAAAAGCCTTCGCCCGGATCCTGGAAGTGGGCCAAATCCTTATAGCCCAAAACCACGTCAACCAAGTTGCCATCGCGGTCAGGAACGTGCAGGCTGACCACGCGCGCCCCGTAGTTGGTGATGGCAGCAACGGCCTGTCCGTTAGAGAGCGTGTACAGGCCAACGGATGCGCCATTGATATTCCCCTCAAAGTCAGCGGCCGACACCGTCAGTGGCGACGTGTCGTCGGTTTGGGTTTGTGGTGTGTTGGTACAAGCGAGGGTACCTGCCAGCAAGAGTGCGGCCATTACCAGATAAGTGCTCTTTTGGGCCATGGATTTGTTTCTTGGATTATTGGTTAAAACTCGTGTGATCTGATGATGATAATCGAACAAATATAAAAGTAATTGCCGGAATGGGAAACGGGGAACGAGGGTTGTTTTTTGGCGTTAACGAAGAAAAAGCTGCTGGTTTAGGTTTCCGCCCCAGCAGCTTTTGGTTTTTAGTCTGTACCCTACTCTTTAGTAAACCTGAAGTTGCTAAAGTAGTATGTAATATCAGTTGGGGGGGCAAATGTCAGCGAAGGCTCGCCGCCGATATTTATGACGATGACCCGATTATGCCGATTAACCATTTGTGACAGATCTACGGCCACGTCTATCCACTTCTGCAGATCGGCATCGGCGATTCTGAACTGGTTAACGTCAGGCGCCCAATACTCCTGACCGAATGAACTTTCATTTCCGAAGGCCCACATGTGATTCATGAATCGTGGCCACAACCGTTGATATGCACCATATTCATCCGCAAATATACTTTTCTGCGGAGCGTACACCTTAAACTTCAGGTAGCGATATTCGTCCGCATTGAATTGGTATTCCAGAGGCAACGAAAACACAAACGACCCGCTGCTTGCAAGGACCGTGGCCTTCATTACATTCGCCAATCCCATACCTGCCGGAGCGTCCGTAGCCGGGAATTCGATGTCCATCCGCCAAGCTCCGTCTTGTATCACACCGTCCACGAGAAACTTGAACGGAATCAATGCCTCATCGGGCAACTCGACTAATTCCACCACCCCGGATTCGACGTATGGCGCCAGCAAGGCATCGAGTCCGAGTGAGTTGGGAATGTATCGAACACGTTCCAACAAGCCCAGCTCGAGCATATCCTTTAAAGTCTGTGCATTGTTTGCGGAGATGACGCCTACCTTTCTCACAAATGGCGGAAATTCCCCTCCACCGGTGGTGGTTTGCACTCCGTTCCGGTCGTAGTGCAAGGTGGTCATTTCGAATAAATCACCTCCCGTGAGGTCTACTTCCTTCAGGTTGGCAAAATAAAACATATCCTGCAAGGAGTTGGCGTGAAGCGGATATACAAGCTTCTCCACCGCCGACACACCGTCGGAGGTAAACACGCTTACACCGTTGGCTTCCAACACATCGCGCTCGACGGGTACAAATGGTGCCGAACTGGTAGGAACGTCGAGTTCAAGCGGCTTTTCGATGATTATTGGGTCGAGAATGGGCACGCTGTTGATCTTGGGCACCACTTTGTATCTGACGTTGACCATAGTACGCTCGCCTGGGGCCAGGTTGGCGATAAAAAACCGGGAATCTTCGCCGCGTTCACCTTCGCGGACGACCCCATCCCGATCGGTATAACTATAGGAAAGACCTTGGTAATTAAACAATACCGAGGAAAGGCCGTTCGGCCAGTCAATAGCAGCTGAAGTGGGGGATATCAGTACCCGGGGGGAATTGACGGCTAACGATGCCATGTCAGACTCCGTGAATGGGATTAGGGCGATTTCCTGCGGAACCGATCGATTGTCGTATTCGTCGACTGTGTATATTCGAAATCGATACAGTTTGGACTGGTCGAGACCGGTAATATTGACCCACGAAACCAGTTCGTCTATCACCATTACTTCATCGTCGTACTCTACGACCGTTTTGTATGCCTTGCCCAACCGAATTTGTGAGCTAGGTATGCGCCCTGCTTTCATTAAATCTATTTCTACACGCTCGAACCCAATATGCCCCACTATAGTATCGTATTTTGCAGGGTACACTATCTCACCGGAATAGGACTCCAGGCTATCGTACATTCCCTCGCAAGAAGCCGTCAATATAACAACGGCCAATACGTAAAACAATAACTTGCACTGCATAGCATAATGCTTTAAAGTGAATAAATCCTGTCAATTGGCGCGCCGGCCGTACAGGGTGATTTCCGATAGGCAGTTGGCGTCTTCCAACGTATAGTTGCCACTGAACCCCTTACGCGCCTCGTATCTAAACCATCTGGTGGGCTTGGTATACTGCGGGTCCTCCGGAAACATGTAAGCCATGTCGCCTGCTTCGCCTATTTTGACAAACTCCAGCTCGCTGATCCCTTGCGGCTCGTCAATCTTATGCTCCATCACGAATTCCCACTCCTGCGCGTCGTCATCCCAAATATATACGGCATAAATGCCCACGTTTTCCGAGCGGTAATACTGCCCGCGTGATATGTTGGCCAGCCCTCCTGAATGTCGCTGTACGGTGATGATTCGACTCAATTCATAGTGAGCTCCGAGATCGATGATAAAGTTCCACGGCATATTGCCATCCGCGATACGCCCCGTCCGCCCCCGGCTGTTGGTATGCATAAAATTGAGGTTGTCTCCCCGATCGATGATTCCATCGATCACGTAACGAGCACGGCCTTCCAAACCGTCTCCGAATGCCATGGGTACGCCGCCGATGGAGTCATTAGCGTTCGGCAATACCCAGGCCTGCTTCGGTAGCTCGATATCTTCGAGCAAGGATATCTTACCTTTGTCAATCAACTCCGTCTTGTTACCGAACTGGTCCTCCACGCTCACCTTGACATTGACCAACTCATCTGGCGTGAGGTGCAAGTCGTTGATGAAACGCCGGTCCTTCTCAAGATTGGACGAAAACACGGTAGTAAATTCTCGGAGCGATCCGCCCTGGGTATAGCTAAAATCTACGTAGACGTTGATGTTTTGCTCGAGTTCGTTTTCCCAATCCAGAAAAAACGAGCTGAAGCCCGGCTTCACCTCAATAGAGGAAGCCACTCGTGTAAACGCCGGTTCTAAAGGAGTAACCGACACCGGGACTGGTTCCGATCGGTTTCCGGCCCGATCCACCGCATATAGATGCACGGTGTGGGGTTCCGTACTCGCAAATCCGTAGACATCTAGTGAATCGACGAAGTAAGATGCCGCAAAAGTGAAGGACTGTCCCTTCTCATTAGTATACACGGCCTCTACGCTCAATAGGTCCTCATCTGACGGCACGTCATAGAAAAATCTCGCTCCACCAAAGAGTGGCTCGTGATTTCTGATCGACACTTTGCCGGGAGGAGTGGTATCGTCCGAATTGGCTTGGAAGCGAGTTTCTTCCTTGCATGAAGCAAGCCCTACCGCCACGACGCACAATACACCCATATATCTTACTAATACTTTCATATTCTTATCGTTTTTATATCTACCATCCTGGATTTTGTATCAATTGCCCGTTTGTATTCATTTCGTTAAGCGAAATCGGCCACAGATGATCCGTAATCGTAAATCTACGAGACTGCTTGACTTCGAGCGTAAAAAACGTAGATCCGGTCGTACCTGTGTGGGTCCAGCCCCAAATCGGCGATGAGAATCGGGCCGTTGCCCGTTTGTGGCGGTGCATATCCCAGAAATGAATGCCTTCAAACGCCAGCTCGATACTCCGCTCGTCGAGGATGATGTCCCGAAGGCCTTCCTTGGTGAGGTGTTTATTGGGCGTGCGAGCGAGCGATGCATCAGACCACACGGTCTCCACATCGGGTATACCCGCCCGGAAGCGCACTCGGTTGATTGCAGCGTACACCTCGCTTGACGGGCCACTGTACTCGTTTATCGCTTCCGCTTTCATCAAATACAAATCGGCCATGCGGATAATGGGGTAGGGAAACTTGATGGTCCGCTGCCACGCGTTCGATTGCGACTCAGGATGTACAAACTTTTGCACGCCGATACCGGTGCTGAGGAAATCGGTGGTATGCTGCGATGAATTATAACCGCCATCCCCGCCACCATACATGGTAGTGTTGATCCGTACAGTATGAGCGCGCCAGTAGCCACCTGTAATCCCTAAGTTGGCGTAGAACCGGGGCTCGCGGTTGAGATACAGGTTAATCGTCTCAGCTCCGGGTTGCATGTATCCTTCCAATGCGGCGTATTCGGCGTCTGCAGCCCCTGGTGTCGTCGTCAGTTGGTGCATATCGGCCATGTTGAAGGTCAAGTCTTCCTGTATGGGAAGGCCGTTTTCCGTATAGTATCGCTCCGCCATTCGATAGGTGGCGGCCATCCATTGCCACGAGTAGGCGGCGGTATTGATCACCCCGTCGCCATAACCTGCGGGTAAGCGAATGTTGGAGGAATGGGCGAGCTCGCCTTGGTTGTAATAGTCGATGTTGGAATATCCCCAGACCACTTCCTTGTTCCACGGATCGCAGATTACCATGCGCAAGTCGTACAGTGTTTTCATTTTATCTGCATTCGCCTCGAACGCCGGGCGATCGTAGACAAACGGTTCCTTCTCGTATTCAAACAAGCCTAGGCCATTCGCCTCTGCCGTCGCTATAGCGTCATTGATCGCGTCAATCGCGGGCTTCCATTTTTCATTGTCGTACACCAACGGAAAGAACGGCTGGCCGTCATAATCCATGAAATCGCCGAAATATTCCTGATTGCCGTTGAAAAACGGGCTGGCCCGGAAATACAGCACGCGAGCTTTGATTGCTTTAGCCGCCACCTGGTCTACTTGGCCATATTCGTTAGACGTCGCGCGCTCCTTCAGGTTCGGAATAGCTTCGTCCATGAGTTCTAGGATAAAATTAAAGCAGTCTTCGACCTTCGAGCGGGGCAGGAACAGCTCTTCGGAAGTCGCTTCCGGCGTGATCATCTTATCCGGAATAACAATGGGTCCGTAGCGTTGTACCAATAAGAAGCAATAATATGCCTTTAGGAACTTCACCTGCGCACTCCAGTCTCGTTTTTCTTCGTCGGTCATATCCCTCACGTTATCGATGTTTGCCAGGAATACATCCGCTTGGCGAATACCTTGGTAAAGGTGCTTGCCGCCCTGAGTCCCTGACCAGTATCCCAGCTGGGGATCGGAAGGCGACTGCAGCCCCCGCATGATCCGGATCGCACGCAGGTTCCCTACCACATCGTTCAAATCGAGGCGGCCGACCCATTCGTCGCCCAACGTCCACGAAGTGAGGTGCGTATTATCATCTCGGGGAATATAGCTGTATACTCGGGCCAACGCGTCCCAAGCATTTTCCTTCAAATCGAAGATATTTTCGAGCTTGAGGGTGTTATCTGGCACAACGTCTAGATATTTAGTACATGAAGCCATCATGGACAGTAGCACCACGACGATCGTAATTCTTCTAATCTTTGTCATGTTCGTATCGAATTAAATGGCTAATTGTATTCCAAGGTTAAACCTCCTATTCGGCGGATACCTTAACCCCCGGCGTCCCATCTCGGGATCCCACAGTTTGAATCTACTGAACACCAAAGGGTTCTCGGTGCTAAAATAGACGCGAGTACCACGACCTAATCCATAACGTTCCAGCCCTCTGGGGCTGTAGCCAATCTCTAAGCTCTTTAGACGTAGGAAAGAGGCATCACGCAGCCACCACGACGACTGCTGCGTATTATTAGGCAACGGATCCGTCGACAAACGGGGCCAGAAGGCGTGCACATCGGGATTGGTTTCGCTCCAATGGTCACGAGCGACAACCGCCAATGCATTTCGCCGGTTGGCAAACGGCGCTATACCTTCGTCGCCGTCGCCGCCGCCTACACCCGGGTTGATAAAGAATGAGACACGGGCATTGCCTTGGAAAAAGAAGTTGAAGTCAAAGGCCTTATAGCCAGCCGAAATCCCGAAACCATACTGAATTTCCGGAACGGTTGGGAATCCGATGGGTACTCGATCGTTATCGTTTATCACGCCGTCACCGTTGATATCCTTATACTTGATATCGCCAGCCATGTAACGGCCGAAATCTTGGTGCGGCGAGTTAGCTATCTCTTGCTCGTCGACGAATAGTCGCTCCGCGACCAACCCCCACTGCTGATTGATATTGTGACCTAGCCGTTTGAGATACGTATCGGCATAGTCACGCTCGTCCAGCTCTAGGAACTTATTAGTGGCATAGGTAAAGTTCGCACGTCCGGATAGCCAGAGGTGCTGGCTGACAAACTTCTGGTACGTTAACGAGCCATCGAAGCCTTGGGAAGAAACCTTGCCCACGTTTCCGCTGATGGCAGCTTCCAACCCCGCGGACGCAGGGAAGTTTTCCCGTACCATGTAAATCTTGCTTCGGATATCACGGAAGAAGTCACCTTGGAGTTGCAGTGCCTCGTCAAAAAATCCCAACTCGACACCTAGGTTAATCTTTTCGGATACTTCCCAGGTGATGTCCGGATTGGCATAGCGATTAATCGTGTAACCATTGTATGCGTTCATGAAGCTTGTTCCCCAGCGGTAACCGGTGTTAACAACGGTGGCGTCCGAGGGGATCGAGATATCCGACAAGTAGAAAAAACGCCCCGAGCGCCCGGCGATAGCGTCATTGCCCACCAGCCCCCAAGTGCCCCGCAGTTTCAGCGTGCTGACGGTATTCTTCAGTGGCTCCCAGAAGCGCTCATTTGAGATCAGCCACCCGCCCCCGATGGAAGGGAAGAAGCCGTAACGGCGGTTACCCGAAAACTTCTCGGATCCGTTGTAGCCATACGCGAACTCTAGGAAATATCGCGTGTCGTAGTCGTAAGTAACGCGACCGGAGTTACCCATGTTCCGCTCCGGCAGGGTTTCGTAGATCGAGTTGCTATTGCCATCGGTCAGCAGTTTCTCTTCCATCATTCCCACGGTCATCAGCCCGATATTGTGCTTACCGAACGCGCGATTCCAATTAAAGCGCGCCTCGAAGTAAATATGCCCATTGGCGTTTCTGCCGGGGATGACGTCGCCGAGATAGGGCTGGCCCGACGTCGGGTTAAGCGGGAACAGCTTGTATTCGCCCGTGATTTGATTGTAGGATTCCAAGTCATAATAATACGGCGAGTAGGTGCGGCGGGCGGAGTACAACCCCCAGGTGTTGATCGATGCACGCCCTTGGAATTTCAACCCTTCGGTAATGAAATCGAGATCCTGCATAAGCGAGGCCTGTGCGGTGATAGAGTTCTCGTTTCGTCCCTCATATCCGCGAACCATCGCGGCGTACGGGTTTGGTTTCAACGATCCGGCGACATAAGTGTTGCCAAATAGAATATGCTCCGTGAACTCGTTAGCTGCATCAGCGGAGTAAACCGCAGGAAAGTCGACCGGGTTACTGTTCATCACCATATTGAAGATGTTGGTGGCGGACTCGAACGGCCCGGTATAACGCTCAAAACGCCCCTGTATACGTGTATCCAAGGTAGTAGATGGAGACAGCTTAAAGATAACGTTTGACCGAATGAACGTGCGCGTAATATCGATATTATTATTGAAATTGTTCTTGGGATCTACCTTCAGCAGTCCGGTTTCTTTGTCAATACCGCCCGCCACGTAGTAGGTGGCCACCTGGCCGCCGCCTTCGATGTTCAGGTTCGCTTTGGTGTTCACCGTGCTTCGATTGAAAAGCTCGCGATACCAGTCGATATTAGGGTAAATCATGGGATCGACGCCCAGCGCCGTTTGTTGTATTTTTTGTTCGCTGTAATACGCTCCGAGTACGGGATCGCGCGAGATTCGGGCTTGGTTGTACATACGCATGTACTCAACGCCATCTATCATTTCCGTTACCTGTACCGGCGTGCTCATGTTCACATCCACGCGAGCGGAAATCCTAACCGGGCCTTCTCGACCCGCCTTAGTTGTAACCATTATAATGCCATTGGCGCCCCGCGCGCCATACAATACGGTAGCCGATGCGTCTTTTAGAATCGAGAAGCTCTCGATATCGTCGGGCTGCAGTCTTGCCAACGCATCAGAGGTGGCCTCAAAACCATCAATTAGGATCAGCGGCGAGGTCTGGTATCCGAAAGTGGTAACCCCCCTTATAAAAAACTGTGCGTTGTCCGCACCGGGTTCACCCGTCGTCTGGAAGGATATCATGCCCGGAATACGGCCCGCGAACGAACTGGTAAGGTTCGAGGCCGGAATCCGCAAATCCGCCGCCCGCACGGTGGTGACAGCACCCACCACGCTTGATTTCTTTTGCGTGCCGAAGGCTACCACCGTCACTTCTTCCAACTGGCTTTCGTCTGTTAACATCGAAATTTGCAACACATTACGCTCGTCGACGACCTCGGTGGCACGCTGCTTGCCAACAAAGGAGAATACAAGCGTGTCCCCAACAGTTGCTTGGATACTAAATTCGCCGTTCGCGTTCGTTGACGTAGATGTAGTCTTATTGGCTACCGCCACTCCTACCCCCACCAAGAGCGAACCATCGCCAGCATCCCGTACAACCCCCGACACAGTTTTGGATTGAGCAAACGCAGAGCCATGTAGCAACAGCAATATGAAAAAAACCCCAAAAAGTCTCATAGCTTAAACATTAGTTGAATTTTGGTTACATAAATCGCATGCCTACACAAGACTGACCGCGCCTAGTTGCGGTAGTCCCGTTAGGATAAAACGACCGTGAAGTTTTGATGGGTTACCGGTACGGACCGCGGGCGTGACGAACGGTACGAACCAAGCATAACATTACGTATACGTTGTCATAAGTTTATAATTTTAAGTTAAGTTAGTTAGCACCTGTTACGGTGCAACAAACCTATCAAAAAAATATTACCAAAAAAACATTTGTAAAAAAATCCGGAAGGAAATTTACTTACATGGTAGAATATGCACCGCCGACCGCGCCACACGCCGCCACCCCGATTCAGCCCCCTGTTTTACATCTTTCCGGACGCGGACGCCGGCATTCCGGGCGATGGCATACCGCCGGCGCAGTACATGAAATCAGATGTTTAACGGCTTTTTGTATATTTGGCATACGGGCCGCCGCAACAGGCGGCTTGCAGGCGAAAAGGTTGCCGGCGAACATGCCTGGCTGGACGATCGAGAACGAGGACATTGCTGCAACAACCATGACCATTAACACCCAACGATTCAAAAAACTGGCTATCCAGAAAGCCAAGATCCTGGAGTCAAACATCTTCTTTGCACGCGAGTTGAAGGAAAAGCATTTTGATCCGACTTGGCACGCCCACGACGAATATCAGCTCTTCTTGGTTGTCCGCGGCACGGGCACCCGTTTTATCGGGAATACCGTGAAGCAATTCGGCGCGGGGGACCTGACGTTTCTCGGCCCCAACATGCCTCACCTATGGCGGAGCGACGAAACCTACTTTGACGTGAACACCGATGACTCCAGCCACGGTTTAGTGGTATACTTCCATAAGGATGCACTCACGCCTTTTATGGACAAGGAAGAAATGGCCCAGGTGAAGGCGTTATTCGAAAAATTGGCCTATGGCTTGGAAATAACGGGTAAGACGGTGGGTACGATTCGCCAACTCATGGCAGACCTGGTGCACCTCCACGGCATAGAAAGCATTATCCAGTTCTTCAAGATATTGGACATGCTAGCCCATACCAAGGATTACCACCTCCTCCACAACCAAGCGTACACCTACTTGCTGAAGGAGGAAGAAACCAACCGAATAAACCTAGTTTACAACTATGTAGCGAGAAATTTTCGCAATCCGATCTTCATCGAGGAGCCGGCGTCGTTGCTCAACATGACCCCGAGCTCGTTTAGCCGTTATTTCCGGATGAAGACCAGCAAGTCGTTTTCAAACTTCCTGACGGAAGTACGTATTCGCAATGCGTGTAACCTGCTTTCCATTGCCGAAACGAAAAGCATCGCACAGATATGTTACGAGTCGGGGTTCAATACGCTTTCCAATTTCAATAAGCAGTTCAAAGCGGTGATGGGTATCACGCCCAAGGAATACCGGCGGATGTTCCAAACCCTTTAGCCGCCACTGAGCAATGTTCCCCTCCCGCCACGCCCAGACCCAACCTATCCCAACGCCTACTTCTCTTTTTGCCTGAAATAGAATACCCCTTTTTTGTTTGCCGTGACAATGTCGAGCAGGCCGTCGCCGTTCATGTCTTCGATGACATTGTTGAGACCCGCGCCCGAGTCGTTGTCGATGATATGCGGAATCCACAGCGGTGACCTGCCTGGCACGAATTCAAGCCAAAATAGGATCGGATCGTTTTGCTCGCCTGGATCGTGGCCCATGTGCGCGAAATAGCGCATGCCGCTCACGATATCGGGATTCCCGTCGCCATTGATGTCGACCACGGAAAGGGCGTGGTTCTGCGAAAAGCCGGTGGCAGGCTCCACGTCATGCGTTACCCACGTGACGTTGCCGTCTGCATCGCGCCCTTGCTCGTGCCACCAGATCCCAAAACGGTGGGCCGAGGAGCTGATGACATCAGGAAGGCCGTCGCCGTTGACATCCAACGCGTACATTTGCGCGGCATCGTCACCTAGATCTGCCTCATGGAATTGCCAGTGCGACTGATAGGGGCTTTCGGGGGCCTCCCACCAGCCGCTCTTAATAAACACATCGTTGCGGCCATCGCCGTTTATGTCGCCAAAGCCCAGGCCGTGCGAAAATATATCCGTACCCGGCGAGCCTTCACCGCCTATCACATAACGCCGCCATTCCTTATCCCCTTCGATCCACGGTGCGCGGTACCAGACCATTTCCTTGGATTTAGAGTCCGCTACCAGAATGTCCAGCCGCCCGTCGCCGTCCACGTCGACAAACAGCGGCGACTCGTTGCCGTTATACAGGCATATAACATGCTCTTTCCAGTATCCGGCCTCGTTTCGCGGGTTTTCATACCACCAAATTTCGCGGCCGGGGAAGTCAATTCGCACATAGTCCACCCAGCCGTCCTGATCGACATCGATCGTAAAGTTCAGCATGGAATTGCTATACCCGGTGGTGCCATCAAACACTTGATCTTCGTGATAGATATCATGCGGTGTCCAGTTAGGCCCTTCAAACCATTTGGCACCGGCGATGATATCCATGACCCCATCGTTGTTGACGTCGCCCACGGCCACGCCCTCCGAAATGAATTCGGTGGTCAGCACCGTTTTCTCAAATTCAATATGCGCGCCGTCCGCACCCTGTTGGGCCAGACAACTTCCCCACGCCAAGCTACCTGCTGCGAGGAGCACGGCATATCGTTTTCCCATTCTCATCTCCATGGCTTATCGTTATATATTCGTCGTACGCTTCTCTTTAGTCACCCGCGGCAAGCTCGGCCAGCCTCCGGTCAATCGTCTCCAGAGCGTTATGCAAGAGAGGCGTATGGTTCCGTTCCTTAAGCAAATCGTCTTTCATTGTTTTCAATTGGCGCTGGGCGGTATTTTTATCTCCCTGATCGCTAATGCGGCGAGCGGTAAACGCCAGTAAGTTAGGGAAATCGGATTTCTTGGCGATTGCAATCGCCTTGTTTGCGTCGGTTTCGACCAGCGGCTCGAATGCATACCATACCATCAGGGGCAGGTTTGCGTCGTCCTTGTCGTCGGCACGTGCTGCAAGTGCAGCGAGCAGATCCCACCGCTGGGCAGGCTCAATACGCTGGGCGGCGCTGGCCAAGTACAGGCGCACCATGGCCGATTTGTCGTTCTTTGCCATCATTTCAAACTTCCGCAGCGTTTCGGGTGATACCGAAGCTTGATCGCCCAAAAGCTGTACTGCCCACGTGCGTACATATTCCTCCGCATGGTCTAATAAGGCAACGAGCCTATCTGCCGGGAGTCCCTCCGTAACGTGCAGCGCCCACAGCGCCCGCAGTTTGCGCGTGACGTCGGGGTTGTTGTTGAAGATCTCCCATAATGCGTCGTGCACCTGGGTGTCAGCGCCGCGTTCCTGCAGGATACGGCGTCCGTGACTTACATACCAGTCATTTTCGTGTAGCTGCAGCTCGACCAGCTCGAGGCTGCTTTTCTCCGACAGATCCACGCTTACCCATTGGTCCTTTTCGTGGCTAATCCGGAAAATGCGCCCCAGCGATTTGTCATGCACGTCCGGGTTAGGGCTGTGGCATTGGTTTTTGTCATACCAGTCGATAACATACATCGATCCGCTCGGCGTAATCCGGAAATTGAGCCACTGCGACCAAAAATCGTTGGTATTGACAAAGTCCTCGCCATGGCTAGCTGCATAGCCGGACCCCGCCCGGGTGATGTGGTCCATGTTAACGCGGTAGCCGTGTATATTGTTCATCATGATGGCGTCGCGGTCCATCCCCCAATGCTTGTTGCCCAGATAGAACGCCGCGCCGGAGTGCGCGTGTCCGCCGCCAGCCGCGGCAGAGCGGAAGTTGCCCGCATGGGGGCCACGATCGCCGAGCCAATGCACGTGGTCGGCAATCGTCTGGATGTCTTGGTAAGTAAAGGGGTTGAAATGTTCCCCGGCCTGGCGCAGGTATCGGCCACCAGGGATGACGTGGTACAGGTGGGGAATCACGCATACTGTAATAAACGGATGCCCATAGTCGTTGAAATCAATCCCCCACGGGTTGCTCGTGCCGTGGGCAAACACCTCGAATTCGTGACGCAAGGGGTGGTAACGGAATACACCTGCGTTGATGGCCTGCCGTTCGGAATCGGGCGCGCCCGGCTTGCCGACGTTGGAGTGAGTAAAGACCCCGTGCGTGCCGTACAGCCAGCCGTCCGGCCCCCACTTAAACGAGTTGAGCATTTCGTGAGTATCCTGGTAACCCCAGCCGTCCAGCAGTATCTGCGGCTCGCCGGCAGGCTTGTCGCCCGTTTCGTCAATGGGGATATACATCAAATAGGGCGCCGCACCTAACCATACTCCGCCGAAGCCCACTTCGATGGCGCTTACTAGATTGAGCCCCTCCATAAACACTTTGCGGCTGTCCAATACGCCATCGCCGTCCGTATCTTCGAAAATAAGGATGCGATCGCGTCCCTGCCCGTCTTCCGCGCGAACGGGGTACGTGCGCGCTTCCACCACCCAAAGCCTGCCCCGGTCATCCTGTGCAAAGCCTATGGGGCGCACAATGTCAGGTTCGGCCGCGGCCAGTGTTACTTTAAAGCCGTCGGGCACGATCATCGCCTTCACGGCATCAGGCCCCGAAAGGCCCGAATTTTCGACGGGATCCAATGGAGGCAGTATCACCACGTCATCGGGGTTGAACTCGTTGGGGTAAGTAGGACGCACACGATGGAACCGGAAATCGTCAAAAGCGATGTGCGCCCAAATATTATCGCCGATATAGGCGATATCCGACACAACTCCCGTTTCCTCGTCGATAATACGGATATACATTTCCTTGCCTTGGTGCGCGCTCAAATCAGCGACAACCGGACGGAAGGCCACTTGCTCCGAGCCTTCAAAGTTACCTTCGGTAATATGTCCTGAGGTCTTGAAGATTACCTCGTCGTTTTCGGCCAGTACAAGCTCCACCCGTACGTCGGCAAGCGCGCCCCCAGATACTTTGAACGAGGCCCATGGATGGGTGATTTCGAAAGTCTCCGACACCAACGTTCCGGTGGCTTGGTAATTGGTAATGCCGCCGCTGCTCACGTAGTAATCGCCTCCTTGGCCAAGCTCCACGTCCTCGGGGTACCACGGTGCCGCGTCGTACGTGACCGACTTGGACCCGAAAGCGCTCCCCGTAGCTTTCCAGTCCTGCAAGTTCCCCCGCTCAAAGCCGAAGTTGAGCGGACGGTTATTCTTGCGGGGCGACACGCCCACGTCGTAGACGTAAGCCGGTCCTTGGTCCATGCTTTCAACGACTTCAAATTTGCCCCTCATCTGCTGCTGATGCCCCGGGATGCTGCAATAATACTCGTCACTCTGCGTAGCAATAAAATACACGCTCGTGGTGTCTCCCTCCTCCAGGACGTGGTCTGACCGCACGCCTACGCCGTCCATCACAAAATCATGGGCCATGAGCTCCCCATTGATCAACGTCACCTTCACCCGCTCGCCCTTCAACGCTTTCAGCGTTGGGTTATGTTTCCCGTCAATATCCCCGCCCACGCCGGTATATCCGATCATGCGGGAATCCAACACGTATTCGCGATGAACCTCGTTCTGATCGCCCGCCTCATTGCCAGATCCACACCCCCATACCGTGGCTATGGCTAACACCGCACAGCACCAAGCCAGCTTACCACTAAAAAAATTTACGCGCATTGTTTAAAAAAGCTTAGTATTTAAAATCCTGGAAAATCTGCGTCCCACCTATACTGAACGCCACAAAACCTCGATTTACTATTCGTTATGATTTGATAAAAATTGGTTTATTGCAAAGATAGCGATGCACCGGCCTTCCATTCCAATGCTTAGCACGCCAAAACTGACTATATCTTGTCACCCCCATATCTTGTCTGCCTACCGGACGACGCTAGTCAACGAACGGCGTCAGCGTGATGTCCTTAAATTCCAAAAAGGCGGCGCCCCCGCTGTGGAGCTGCAGGGCAATAATTCCCTTGCGCGGCACCCGAGGATCGGTTTCCAAGTAGTCGGCGGTTTTCACGCCGTTGATGTACAGCTCGTGCCGGTCACCTCGCACCCGGACGATGTAGCTGTTCCAACCCTCCTCCTTTAGGATATGGCCCAGGGTCGACAGATCGCCTTGCACCAACAGGCCCCGGCGATGCTCGTCGTAGATATCCCCCCAATGCCCCCGACCAATATCGGCTTGGTAACCCACGATGTCCCGGTCTTGGACGAAGGAACGATACTGGATGCCACTATTGATAAATCCGGTCGCATGGTCGCCCGACAGACGGAATAAGCACCTCAACTCAAAATCTTCGTACTCGGCCTCCGTTTGCAAGTAGGTATTTTTCGGCACTAGGCTTTTTCCATCGCCGCCTACGATCACGCCGTCGACCACGCGCCAGTAATGACCATCGTCCGGGTCGACCGTTGCCCACCCGTCCAGCGTTTTTCCATCGAACAACACGATAGGCTGCGGAATTATCTGCTGCTGCGGTTGCTGCGCTACAGAGCACGAGAGAAAAACGCTCCACGAGGCAAATAGGAATGCAACCGCTAATAGGTGACGAGGATACGTATGTACTTTCATTGTGACGGGTTTATATCGTTGGATAAAGATACTGGCTATTCGTCAAGAATCCATAGCCTGCTTTCAGATAAAACAAAGCTAGGCAAGCAGGGATAGCCGAACCATTCATTTCCGTGCAATTTCTGACTGTATATTACCATCCCCTTGCTCTATATCGTGCCCAAAATGGTTTTGAGGGAATACAACTATGTTTTTTCGGTCGCATAACGGTCGGCGGGCGTCCAGCAAACGCGTTCCCTTCACCCCCCGCGCGCCCGCGGCTTACAACCCGTCGCGATCCTTTTTGGGGAGCCCCGCGACCACCAGTTCGTAACTGTGGTCGACCAAGCGCAAGAGCGCCTCGTCCGTGAGCCGTCCGTCGCAAACGACCGTGTTCCAGTGCTTTTTGTTCATATGGTAGGCGCTGGATATCGTGCCTGGATATCGCTCACGCAATTCGATGGCGTACTCGGGGTCACACTTTACGTTAAACGAGCAGGGTTGCCGATCCAATCGGGCTAACAGGAACATCTTGCCCTTGACTTTAAACACCAACATATCAGGCCCAAAGGGAAAGCTTTCGGTAGTGGCGGGCTGGGTCAGGCAATATTCCCGGAGCTGTTCGACATGCATAATCCCAAAGATAGGAAACCCACGCGTAACCGCGGCGGGGCAACAACCAAAATAGGGAGTATGGCGTTAGTAGCTCGTCGGCGCTCGGCGCCCGACTTGTCCGCATCGAACACCGCCCTGGAAAAATGACACATTGTCAGCCATGACAGGCCTTCGCTTGTTTTATTGGGTGTTTTCACCGATTGTCGTATGCATCGGGTAAGTTGGCACAAGCCTTGATAACCTGCATATAGTTATATCCATGTATAAGAAAACTCATTAGATATGTCAAAAATTATTGGAATCGACTTAGGAACTACCAACTCATGCGTTGCCGTGATGGAGGGTAACGAACCGGTAGTCATTGCAAATAACGAGGGAAAGCGCACGACGCCTTCCATCGTAGCATTTGTGGAAAACGGGGAGCGCAAGGTAGGTGACCCAGCCAAACGGCAGGCCATTACCAACCCGAAGAAGACCGTATACTCCATCAAGCGCTTTATGGGTACGTCCTATGACGAAGCCGCCAGCGAGGTGTCGCGCATGCCTTATTCCGTAGTGAAGGGCGACAATAACACGCCTCGTATCGAAATCGACGACCGCAAGTACACCCCACAGGAAATTTCCGCGATGGTTCTTCAGAAAATGAAGAAAACAGCCGAAGACTTCTTGGGGCAGGAAGTATCCGAAGCCGTTATCACGGTACCGGCATACTTTAACGACGCGCAACGCCAAGCGACCAAGGAAGCTGGCGAAATTGCCGGATTGTCCGTAAAACGGATTATCAACGAGCCGACCGCGGCTGCCCTTGCCTATGGCTTGGACAAAACTAACAAGGACATGAAAATTGTCGTGTTCGACTGCGGTGGCGGTACCCACGACGTTTCGGTCCTGGAGCTTGGCGATGGCGTATTTGAAGTGAAAGCGACCGAGGGCGACACGCACCTGGGTGGCGACGACTTCGACCAAGTCATCATCGACTGGTTAAACGACGAGTTCAAAAACGAGAATAACGGCTTTGACCTGAGCAAAGACCCCATGGCCCTGCAGCGCTTGAAAGAGGCTGCGGAAAAAGCCAAAATCGAACTATCAAGCACATCGTCCACCGAAATTAACCTGCCCTACATCACGGCAGACCAGACCGGGCCCAAGCACTTGGTGCGCACCTTGAGCCGCGCCAAATTCGAATCGCTGGCTGACTCACTGGTGAAACGGACAATCGACCCCTGCCGGTCGGCACTGAAAAACGCGGGATACTCGACGTCCGATATTGACGAGGTTATCCTCGTAGGTGGATCTACCCGTATTCCGGCCGTCCAGGAAGCCGTTAAGAACTTCTTTGGCAAGGAACCATCAAAAGGCGTTAACCCTGACGAGGTGGTCGCATTGGGCGCAGCCATCCAAGGCGGTGTACTTACGGGCGAAGTGAAGGATGTATTGCTGCTGGACGTAACGCCGCTCTCACTCGGCATCGAAACCATGGGCGGCGTCATGACTAAGCTCATCGAGGCCAACACGACCATTCCAAGCAAGAAATCGGAAGTGTTCTCCACGGCTTCGGACAATCAGCCCTCGGTAGAAATACACATCCTGCAAGGTGAGCGTCCCATGGCCAGCCAAAACCGGACGATTGGCCGCTTCCACCTCGATGGCATCCCGCCTGCTCCGCGCGGCGTACCACAGATTGAGGTAACTTTCGACATCGACGCCAATGGTATCCTGCACGTGTCCGCCAAGGATAAGGCGACTGGCAAGGAGCAAAAAATCCGTATTGAGGCTTCTTCCGGACTGACCGACGAGGAAATCCAGAAGATGAAACAGGAAGCCGAAGCAAACGCAGAAGCGGACAGAAAAGCAAAGGAAGAAGTCGACAAGCTCAACGCGGCCGACGCCTTGATTTTCTCAACCGAGAAGCAGCTTAACGAGTACGGCGACAAAATCGGGGCAGACAAGAAAGCACCGATTGAAGAAGGCCTGAAGAAGTTGAAGGACGCGCATGCGGCGAAAGACTTCGCGGCCATAGAAACGGCGCAAGCCGAGTTGCAAAATGCTTGGAACGCGGCCTCGGAGGAAATGTATCAGGCTTCCCAAGATGCCGGCGGACCCGCCGCTGACGGTGCGCAAGGCGCCGCGGGCAGCGATGCGGCCCCAGACGACGTCACCGACGTAGAGTTTGAGGAAGTGAAGGACGAGGACGACAAAAAGTAGACGTCCAACCGTTCAGTTCGATATAAAAAGAAAGCCCTCGGATCGCATGGTCCGAGGGCTTTTTTCTTTTCAACTTCTACCGCGGCATGCTGCCCGCCCAACGGCGAGCCGCGCAGAACAGCTAGAACAACTGGTTTGGATACGCGCCTTTCTTCACCAGCGCCGCAATGCTTTGTTCCACCACGGGCTTGTCTTCCTGGTAAGTCACTCCAAACCACTTTTCGGAAGTAGGGATGACCTTAAACACGGCCTTCCCGCTCTTAATCAAAGCGTCTGCCACCAACGGAATGAAGAACTCAGCTTTCGGCTTATCCGCATTGGCTTCGACGAACTCCTTGAACAATCGCTCGGTTTCCTCGAATACGGCCGGCGTGAACCCCCAAAAGTTCATCGACACCCGGCTACTGCGAGGCAATTGGACTTCCAGTCCGTCTTCTTCGTAAAATACTTTCTTGGTTCCATTTTCGTCGCGGAAATACACCTTCGTGCGCTCGTTGATTTCCGTCATATTACCTTCCTCATCGACGGCACAGACTCCGCGCGATACGGCACCGTGATCAGACAAGGTTTTGTCAATTTGGTAGCCCATCAGCGCGAAGGTATCGTCCTTGACACCCGCCGACAGGAATTTCGACATTTTTTCGAAAGCCTCATAACCATAAAAGTCATCCGCGTTGATAACGCAGAAGGGCTCGTTGATCTGTCCCCGAGCCGATAGTACGGCATGGGCCGTCCCCCATGGCTTGGCGCGTTCAACCTCGCGGTCGATCCCGAACTTCGTCAGGTCGTAATCTTGGAACACGTAGTCCGTTTCTATCTTGCCAGCAAGCTTGGGCTCGAAAATACCCTTGAATTTATCCTCAAATTCCTTTCGGATAATAAAGGTAACCTTGCCAAATCCCGCGCGGATTGCATCGTAAATGGAATAGTCGATGATTGTTTCGCCGTTAGGCCCGAAGCCATCAGTTTGCTTCATGCTGCCATAACGGCTAGCCATGCCGGCGGCCAAAATCAATAATGTGGGTTTGCTCATCGTGTAAATGTTTATTTGCGATTTTCTATACGTGGTCAAGGTCGAGCGTATCGGTCTGACGACCTTAAGTTTTGCCAAACTTAGGGAAACTTGAATACAAAACAAAGCCTGAGCGCCGGCTAAACTGGCCCCATCGCGCGCTTCGTAGCATACGGGCTACAAAGGCAATTCCGGAGATATCCGTCCCTGCGCCCGCTAACCTTCCCGCGCCATCCGCCCCGCGCAAAGTCTCTCGCGCAGCACCACAATCGCTGTTTGCACTTCTAGCAATCTTTTCTATATTTACACCCGAATTGTAACAAACTTACGACCATACACCGCACGCGCATGTCGACTCAGAACACCCCGACCGGAGGCAATAGCCGAAAGGTATTTGTAGCCAGTGATGAAGCTAAGGGCAGAGCCAAACAACTTCGTCTCTTTGCCATGCTGGCTTGGATTCTGGCCATCGCTGGCCAGGCATTCGCCATTTTCAAGCTAATTGGCAACGATACGCTTACCTACCTGATCATCGCCATCGCCGTCATCCTCATTCTGGCGATTACGGCTTCGTGGCTTTGGAAAAAAGCCAATCGGCTTGACCCCGCTTCGGAAAAGGACAAGATCCGCTTCTTTATCCAGAACCAGCTCGGTGCCATTATGGGCGTGTTGGCGTTCCTTCCGCTCGTAGTCGTCATTCTGGCCAATAAAAACCTCGATGGCAGGACTAAAGGCATCGCGGGGGTCATTGCCGTCGTAGCACTACTAATCGCGGGCATATCGGGTGCGGATTTCAACCCGCCGTCCATTGAGAAATACACCGAAGAGATCCAAGAACAAACCAATACGGTCAAAACGCTCAATTTTGACGAAGACAACGTGTATTGGACATCGGCCGGCAACCGTTATCACATCTTCGAAGACTGCCAGCATATCCGCGGCCGCAAAAGCGTGTCCAACGGCACCGTGAAAGAATCATGGGAAGCCAAAGGCATTTCCGAATTGTGCAAAACCTGCCAAAACCGCGCCATGCGCGAACGCGACATCGATCAGAGCGCACTGGGCGGCCTACTGGGAGGTAGCGAAGCGGAAGCGCATGACCACGACCATGTCCACGATGAACCCCCTGCAGAAAACTAAGTGGCTTACTGCCCTTCCTTAGTCGTCGGCCCGGTTACGCTCAGCCTACCCGTTTTATCGATCTGCATCTCGTCAATAAACACCACGCGTTCATCGCCGGTTTCGGTCGTGCGCCCATGATAGACGCAAAGCATCCGTCCGTCGGGTAAAAAAACCACGCTGTTATGTCCTGTGCCCGTCACCCTGCCTCCCCGTGGCGTGTTTTTTTCCAGTACGGGATTATTTTCGGCTTTTTGGTAAGGCCCCAGCGGATCCGAAGCGGTCGCATAGCCTACCGCGTAGTTCTCGCCGCCAAAGTGGTTGGCGGAATACATCATATAATAAGTATCGCCATGCTTAAAGGTGAAGGATCCCTCGGTCCAACGGCGATTCACCTCCCGGCTCGTCACCGAGCGGCTCTCCCATTCGGCTTGCTTGTCGTCCATGGATACCGGTGGACGCAACAGCATGACCGGCTCGCCAATGACGCCCGAAAAGTCGGGCTTTAGCTCGATGCCGTACACCCAGCTTTCCTCGATTTCCTCGTACCAGCCTTTGTGCCGTGCCCAATCGGCCACCTCGCTTTCTACGGGGTGCTTGTAGCAACAGCGTGAATAGTACAGGAAAACCCGCCCGTCGTCGGCAAAGTAGATATTCGCGTCGATGATGGGATAGCCGGGGTCAAAAATCGGGCGTTTATACATATCGACGAAAGGTCCCGTAGGGGAATCGGAAACCGCAACGCCGATGCGGAAGTTTTCCAGCTCGTTCGTTGGATTTTCCGCCCACTGCGCGCTATAGAACATGTAAAACTTGCCGTTATGCGGATAGACCTCAGGCGCCCAATATGCCCCGCCCCAGGCAGCGGTGGAGTCGCTCCACCCATTTACGTTGTCGGCAAAATATACCTGTCCCTCTTTCTTCCAGCGCTTAAGGTCGGCAGATGAATATGCGGCGAAGCCATTCTTGGCGCCACCGCCCGTGCCGTACATATAAAAACGTTCGCTCCCTTTGTCATAAATGACATAAGGGTCACCAAAGGCAACGGGCAACGGATTTTCGAATGAAGCTGTCACTTGCTGTCCTTGCGCGCCCCAGACGGCCAACATCCAGATAGCCGCTAGCCAAATTGCTTTTTTCATCATATTACCAATAACGTGTATCCTATTTTCCATTGATTTAGTTACCTCGCTTTTCCCCTACGTGCTTGAGCAGGATATGGAAGCCAGGAGCGGCCATGGCCCCGTGGTCAAACCCATCCAGCTCGTAGAGGAACGTTTGTCTGTGCCCCACCACGTGCATCATGCGGTAAAGGTAAGCCGTCTCTTCATACCGTCCGAGCAGTTCGAGTTCGCGGTCGCCGGATATCAATACTAGCAAAGGTGCATCGTCCCTTACGTGGTAGAGCGGCGCATATGCGTCGATGATGGGCTGCGTATCGCTAAGGCCGCGTTCGGCACGTACGGTCATATGTGTAATGGAATGGCCGCTAAAATTAATTATCCCGGCCAATCGATCGGCGTCCGCGCCGTAGGCGGCCAACCAGGATTTGTCGAGCCCCACCATCGTCACCAGATACCCGCCGGCCGAATGTCCCGCCACAAAAATCCGGTCCGGATCGCCACCGTACTTTTCTATATTGGCGAAGACCCAAGCAATCGCCGCGGCCGTGTCGTCAATGTAAGCCGGATTTTTCGCTTTTGGGCTTAGCCGGTAATTGACCGCAACAACGGCAAGCCCTTTGTTCTTCAGCTCGTTCGGAATGTGCTTTTCGCCCCCCGTAATCCCGCCGCCGTGAAACCACACCACCGTGGCAAACTTATCCCCCTCCACGGGATAGTATACGTCCAAGACGCATCGCTCTTGCATGTATGCATCGGCAGAAGCGCCGCGATAGCCCAAGTTTTCGTCTAATGCATATGCTCCCGCCTGGGCCAATGCGATGCTGATATGACCCCACAGGATCCCAAACAACACAAACAGGGCTCTCATCATAGTATAAAGGATTTAAACGGTACTTTCCCGGCACGCCGACAAATGCTCGACCGGCCGGGACGGAGAGCTAAAATAAAAACTTTTTGGTTCCCCTCGATGTATGCAGCCGCTTTTTTTGCCGGCTCGCGGGAGACGCGCCGCCGATGAAAACGGCACGAAACGCAAAAAAGCCCCCGGATTGCTCAGGGGGCTCTCTATATCATAGGACCAAAGCCGTCATCCCTAGACGGTAGCGCTAAGGCTATTGACGTATTTGGCCAACTTTGACTTGTTGTTAGACGCCTTTTTCTTGTGGATCACGTTTTTCTTAGCCAAGCGGTCCAGCATGGACGTCACGCGTGGCAACAACTCTTTCGCCTCTTCAGGAGAAGTCGTGTTTCTCAATTTCTTGATTGCGTTACGTGTTGTTTTTGCTTGGTACCGGTTTCTCAAGCGCTTAGCGGCGCTAGACCGAATCCTCTTGATTGCTGATTTATGATTCGCCATCTCTTTGACCTAATTTTCTTTGCTAAATTTCAGGTTGCAAATGTACTACCTTATTTTTGAAATACAAAATCAAAGACAACAAATTTAACGCCAGCCTGAAACGCCGGCCGGCACGAGGTTAAGCGGGAGTACGCTGGCCGTTAGGAAATTAGTCACCCCGCTCAATCCGCGAATCTTCGTTATCTTTGCCACATGCAGAAACTTTCCATGGAGCAATTGCAACGGCCCTCAGTTGAGCACTTCAAAGCCCAAGAGAAACTGCCAGTCACGCTCGTGCTCGATAACGTACGGAGCATGCACAACGTGGGCTCGGTTTTTCGCACCGCTGACGGATTTGCGGCGGAGCGTATTTTCCTGTGCGGTATCACCGGCCGGCCGCCCCATCGCGAGATTGAGAAGACCGCGTTAGGCGCTACACAGTCTGTCGACTGGCGCTACTTCGAGACGGCCGCGGAAGCCGCCGAACTGCTCAAACAGGAAGGTTATCTACTGGTAGCCATTGAGCAAGCCCAAGGAAGCACGCTTCTGCATGATTTCGCTCCACTGCTAGACAAGCGGTATGCGTTATTTTTCGGCAACGAGGTAAACGGTGTCTCCGACTCCATCATGGAAATGGTGGACTCCTGCTTGGAAATCCCCCAGTTTGGAACCAAGCATTCCTTCAACATCACGGTAGCTGCCGGCATCGTGCTATGGGAATGTTACAGCAAGCTACAGCGGCGACACGCCGAGCGCTCCTGACCCCCCGGGCGGCCGAATGTTGCCGGCTCGCTTCCATATATCACGCCAAAAGCGTAGCTTTGCGATACGTAAAAACCTATAGTAGATGAGTGTATTAGTCAACAAAGATTCGAAAGTCATCGTTCAGGGATTCACCGGTAACGAGGGCACATACCACGCTTCGCAAATGATTGAGTACGGCACGCAGGTTGTCGGCGGAGTGACCCCGGGCAAAGGCGGCCAAACCCACTTGGAGCGCCCGGTATTCAACACGGTGGCGGATGCGGTGCGCGAAACCGGCGCCAATGTCTCCATTATTTTTGTGCCTCCCGCGTTTGCGGCGGACGCTATTATGGAAGCTGCGCAGGCCGGCATTGAAGTGATCGTGTGTATCACCGAAGGCATTCCCACCAAAGACATGATCCAGGTCAAATCATACTTAAGCGATAAAAAGTCGAGGCTTATTGGTCCTAACTGCCCCGGCATCATCACGGCCGACGAAGCCAAAATCGGCATTATGCCGGGCTTTATCTTTAAAAAAGGCAACGTAGGCGTGGTTTCCAAGTCCGGAACCTTGACGTACGAGGCCGTCGACCAGACGGTCAAGGCCGGACTGGGCATCACGACAGCCATTGGCATCGGCGGCGATCCCATCATTGGGACCACCACCAAAGAGGCCGTCGAACTGCTAATGAATGACCCCGAAACCGAAGGCATCATCATGATCGGCGAAATCGGCGGCGGCATGGAAGCCGAGGCTGCCCGTTGGATCAAGGAACACGGCACCAAACCCGTAGTTGGGTTTATCGCCGGACAAACGGCGCCTCCGGGCCGCCGCATGGGCCACGCTGGCGCCATCGTGGGCGGAGCGGACGATACGGCGGCAGCTAAGATGAAAATCATGCGAGAGTGCGGCATCCGCGTTGTCGAGTCGCCCGCCGACATCGGCAAAGCCATGGCCGAGGAACTCGCAGTCAAGGCATAATATCAATGTAAGTCACTTCTAATCAAGCCTCAGCCACGCGCCGAGGCTTTTTTTATTATGGAAGGGAAGGCAGAGAACGACCGCGTTACGAAAATGGTGTGAAAAAATGTTAAAAATTAGGTCGTCCATAATTTAATTGTTTTATTTGCGTAACGAATAATGACAATCCGCTAGGATTTCCATACATCTTATCGAAACTCAAACCACAGGCATCATTCGCTTTTCCGCCGTGGAGGGCGAAATGCAGGGATAGAAACATGAAAAACAAGAAGAATCCGCTCCCGTTCGTAATCGCAGGTTTATTATTTTTTATAGGCGCCGGCGTTATCTTCTCTTCGTTCGACGATTCACCGGCATCCGAAGCGCACCTCGAAGCGGAGGCGCTGGCCGAAGCACCCGAAGCCACACATTTCGGCATTCCGCTAGGTTCGTATGCTATCGAAGACCACACCGTAGGGCGGAACGAATTCCTGTCTACCATACTACAACGTTACCAGATCGAACTTCCGACCATCCAGGCCGTCGCCGAAAAGTCGAGCGGTGTGTTCGACGTACGTCGGATCAGCGTGGGGAACCCCTATTCCGTGTTCATAAACCAAGCGGGCAAGGCTGACTTCTTTGTGTACCAGCCTAATGCGGTGGACTACATCGTATATGATCTGCGCGACTCAATCCGCGTCTACGCCGGACAGAAGGAAGTAGAGCGCCGCATCGAACAAGTAGCCGGCGTGATTGACGGGTCGCTATACATGACGCTACAAGACCAAGGCGCGAGCACCGACTTGGCTGCGCAATTGGCTGAAATCTACGGATGGGCCATCAACTTCTATCGGATCAACAAGGGAGATTGGTTCAAGATCATGTACGAGCGCACCTACGTGGAGGGCGAGCCCGTGGGCACAGGACGTATATCATCGGCAATATTTTCCCACAACGGCAAGGAATACCAAGCCCACTATTTTGAGGGCGACGACGAAGAAAAAGGCGGATACTACGACGAAAACGGCAAAAGCCTACGACGCAGCTTCCTACGCGCACCGGTAAAATACACGCGCATCTCCTCGCAATACACCATGCGTCGCCTACACCCCGTGCAGCGTGTATGGCGCGCGCACCTAGGCACCGATTTCGCCGCACCGCACGGAACGCCGATCATCGCTACGGGTGACGGTGTCGTCGTGGAGTCGGCATACGGAAGCGGCAATGGCAATTACGTAAAAATCAAGCACGACGACGTATATAGCACCCAATATTTGCACATGAGCAAGCGGGCCGTGAAGAAAGGCCAGCGCGTGGTACAGGGCGAGGTCATTGGCTACGTAGGCAGCACCGGGCTGGCCACAGGCCCCCACGTTTGCTACCGGTTTTGGAAAAATGGCAAGCAGGTGGACGCCATGGCTCAGGTATTCCCGCCCTCCACACCCATCAAGGATGAGTACCGGGCAGCCTTTACGCGGATGCTCAACCAACACCAGCAACAGCTCGCTCGCTTGAGCGTACAGGGCGGCAACGCCGAATTGGCGTATAAAAGCCACCTCCTAAATGTAGGCGAGCTGCTTTCCCAAGCCCAATCGGCAGCCTCCACGGACAGCACCGTTACGTTTATCCACCACAGCATGCTGTAACGATGAGATGCATTGCGTTATATCGTCAGCCCGCCGTCACTGACGAACGTTTTACATGCCGCGGAGCGGCGCCGTTTCCGGCTGGCTCGTGACATTACAGATATTTTTCGTTTATTTGCAATCAGATTAATGATGCTTCATGAGTTGGTTTAGACGTGACAAGGCCGGTATTAATACGGCTACAGAACATAAGAAAGAGGCTCCCGACGGACTTTGGAACAAGTGTCCATCCTGCAAAAAGCCCCTGTTGAATATCGAACAGATTGAAAACAAATACGTGTGCCATTATTGCAGTTACCACCTGCGCATTGGCTCGGCGGCATACTTTTCCATCGTTTTTGACGACAATCAATTCACCGAACTCTTTGCCGGACTGCGCTCGGGCGACCCGCTCGGCTTCGTCGATACCAAACCCTATACAGAGCGGCTGGAAGAAAGTCATGCCAAGACCGGGCTAAATGACGCAATTCGCTGCGCCCATGGCAAGATCGACGGACAGGATTTGGTCGTAGCGTGCATGGACTTCACCTTTATCGGTGGCTCGATGGGCTCGGTAGTTGGGGAAAAAATCGCCCGCTCCATTGATTACTGCATCGAGCATAAAATCCCGTTTTTCCTAATTTCCAAATCGGGCGGCGCGCGCATGATGGAGGCGGCATTCTCCCTAATGCAGATGGCAAAAACATCTGCTAAACTGGCGATGCTCAGCAAAGCCAAGATTCCGTACATCTGCCTGCTGACCGATCCCACTACAGGCGGCGTCACCGCATCCTACGCGATGCTGGGCGACATCAACATCGCAGAACCTGGTTCATTGATCGGCTTTGCGGGCCCGCGCGTAATCAAGGAAACCATCAAGAAGGACTTGCCGAAAGGTTTTCAAACCGCTGAATTCGTGCTCGAACACGGCTTCCTCGACTTCATCGTGGATCGCAGGCAACTGAAGGCCAAGCTTAGCTCTTTCCTGAAGCTCATCGCATAGACGGGCTCCATGTCCGAATAGGGGCTACCCATACGTCCGAAAGGTTCACGGTCCCCGCAAGGCAAGATTGGAGGTCGCGTTCGTGGGCAATAAAGCAGGCAAGCCCTACAACCAGCAACTCGAGCGCTTGGCGGAAACGAAAGCGCTCGTGATTAAGCAACACTGTATCCTGACGATACCGATCGTGCGCCAGCAAGATAAAAGGAAAGACCAACATCCCCCCTGGCAAAGCCAAAACTCAACAAACGCGTAAGGAGACGGCTGACGATGATCATATCCTGCTAAGCTAACAAATGCAAGGCTATCACGAATTTAACATTTTTTAGCAAATTATTTCGGCGGGTAACTCTATCTTTGTGCACCTGACGTCCAAACCATTTACGGACTACACGAATGGCGAAAACGAAATATTATTACAATTCCCGCACGTTAAAGTACGAAAAAGTCAAAAGGAGCACGAAAAAGATTGCGCTGCGCGTGGTAGGCTTTGTGACGAGCTCGTTTGCATTCGCTATTTTATTGCTTTATATCGGCTTCACGTTCATCGATTCGCCCAACGAGAAGGCACTGAAACGCGAAATCAACCAAATGGCCCTGCACTACGACATCATGCGAGACCGCATGGAGCAGATCGAAGCGGCACTCGGCAACATGCAAGAGCGTGACGATAATATCTACCGTGTTATTTTCGAGGCCGAACCCATTAGTAGCGACATCCGCAAAGCGGGCTTTGGCGGCGTCAACCGCTATCGCGATCTGGAGAACTACGCCCACGCCGACCTGATGGTCGAAGCCGCAAAGAAATTGGATTATATCTCGCGGGCGGTGTACGTGCAATCGAAATCGTACGATGAACTCACTGAAATGGCGATGTCCAAAGCGGAGATGATGGCCAGCATACCGGCCATCCAACCGGTTGACAACCGCAAGATTCGCGGTGCCGTGTCCGGATTCGGCGTGCGAATCCATCCCGTGCACAAAATCCGGAAAATGCACTCCGGCATCGACTTCACTGCGCCCGTCGGCACGCCGGTTTACGCTACCGGCAATGGCCGGGTCGAATCAACGGGGTACGACGGTGGGTATGGCTTGCGCGTTATGATCGACCACGGATATAGCTACAAGACGCTGTACGGACACATGAGTAAGTCGACGGTACGTGCAGGGCAACGCGTCAAGCGAGGCGATCTCATCGGTTACGTAGGCAATACAGGCACTTCAACGGGCCCGCACCTGCATTACGAAGTACATAAAAACGGCCGCCCCGTCAATCCGGTCAACTTCATTTTCAGCGATCTCACCCCCACCGAATACGCCGCCATTTTGGATGCCGCATCACAGGAAAACCAGTCGTTTGACTAGGTCAGGCGTGCCAGACGTCCGAACTTTGACGGCTGTGCCATTTGCAAATGCAGCCCGCCTCATGTATATTTGTTGGGGGAGAGAAGCTGCCAATCGACATGCCATACAAAGACCGCGAAATAAACAAGCTGTACTACACCATGGGTGAAGTCACCAAGATGTTTTCCGTAAACGCGTCGCAGATCCGGTTTTACGAGAAGGAGTTTGATATCATCCAGCCCAAGAAAAACAAAAAAGGAAATCGCCTATTCACGCCTGAAGACATCGCCAATCTCAGGATTATCTTCAATTTGGTCAAGGAAAAAGGGTACACGCTCCAAGGTGCACGAGATTTTCTCAAGAAAAACAAGAACGAAGCGCGTGAAAACCAGCGCGTGATCGATTCGCTCCATCGGCTAAAGGAGTTCCTCATTGATGTCCGGGACAACCTCTGACGGCACGTCGCTACTTCGCCAGTTCCACTACTTCCAAATTCTCTATCCGGTCGCCCGCGACATTAAAACGCATCAGTGTACGCACATTGTGCCAGCCTTGTTTTCCGGCTGCCCCGGGATTAAGGTGCAAGCACTGCAACTTTTTGTCAAACATGACTTTGAGGATATGTGAATGCCCTGAGATAAAGAGCTTGGGCGGGCGCAGATGGATATCCCGCTTGACTTGGGGGCTGTAGCGACCGGGATATCCGCCAATGTGGGTTATCCACACGTCTACCTCCTCACATTCAAAGCGCAGATGCTCGGGATAGGCCTGCCGGACGTCCTGCCCATCGATGTTGCCATAAACGCCCCGTAGCGGCTTGAACGCGGCTAACTCGTCTGCTACGCCGATATTACCAAAATCACCTGCGTGCCAAATCTCGTCGCACGCGTCGAAATGCCGAAAGATGGCGTCGTCAAGGTGTCCGTGGGTATCTGAAAGTAATCCGATTTTTATCACCTGTATCTGTTATGCGTGGTCCGAAACCCGAAAGTAGCGATTCAAAAAGCTAAAAAGAAATCACGCAGCAACCAACGATAAGCGTCGCTGTGCTTTCCCGGTTCGGCATAGATCACGACAGGCTGGCGCTGTTGGCACGCGCCAGCCCGCCCGAGGGCCACGATGTGCCGCACGGGAGCCTTCTCCGCGAAGGAATGGACCGCGGCGTACCATTCGCAGGCCAGTCTGAACTGGCTGGCCCGTGCGCGAAGCTCCGCCGCCAGTAACACCGGCAACACCAACTGCAGGCTACCCGTTGCCGTCAGCCATCGCCCCCCCTGTCTGAGCAAAGTCGAAAAAAAGGCGCTATCGGTGTGCCGCGCCGTGCTCTTCCGCTGGTCTGGATTTCTTAGCGAATCGATGAAATAGGGTGGATTGGAAACGATCAGGTCGTACCGATCCGTTGGTTCGAAATCCGCCATATCGATACACCGGCATGCCAAGCGGGCGGCAAAAGGAGACCGCTGAAAGTTGCGGCGCGCGGCCTCCGCAGCCTGCGGGTCGATTTCGATGGCGTCGATCGCGGCATGGGGAAAGCGTTGGGCAAGCATCAGTGCAACAAGGCCAGTTCCCGTGCCGATATCCAGGATACGCCGGGGAGAAGGCGCCGACGCCATGGCACCCAAGAGCACGCCATCGGTGTTGACTTTCATCGAACAGCCCGCCTGGTCAACCTTAAATTGCTTGAAACGGAATATATCTGACATCTGCGGCGCAAAAGTAACGTTCCCTTCCGATATAACCTACCGCAAGTGCATCCGTGGCAAATTTCCACGTGTATCTCTTTTTTTATCAAGTTTTTTCGTAAAATTGTATAAGCACTTATCCAATTGCTAGATTATGGACTTTTACCAATCGCTCGGCGGCCTCATCCTCGGCAGTCGTTTGAGGCGGGTCAGCGAATACTTTATCGCTGAGGTCAACAAGGTATACGAATACCACGGCATTGAGTTCGAGGCCGGCTGGTTTCCGCTGTTTTTCCTATTATCCACACGCGAAGAACTTTCTATCAAGGCAATTTCCGCTACACTTTCGGTTTCTCATTCGGCGTCGAGCCAGCTAGTCAGCCAACTTAGAAAAAAGGATTTGGTAGCCCTGTCGCGCAGTAGCGAAGATGGGCGTAAACAACTCGTCCGTCTCTCGGAAAAAGGAACGCAAGTCCTCGCCCAGGTACGACCGCTGTGGGATGCCGTCCGCGACGCCATGCAGGAAATTCTGGAAGGAGATCGCGCCACGGCTGCGCTCCTGCCCGCCATCACCGCGTTGGAGAATAAATTCGCCGCGCAGCCCCTGTTCGAACGCCTGATTAGCCACACAAAACTAACTCCCACGCCTCATGAGTAGAACCTTTCGATATGGCATCGATCGTCTGACGATCGATAGTGCAATAGGCCTTTGCCAGGGTACATGCCAGGGCCTGTTGACGGATGAAGCATTGGCCAAGCTGGCCCGGTCTGCCGGCTTCGTGGACGAAATCGTTGCACGCAACGAGGTGGTTTATGGCATAAATACTGGCTTCGGGCCGCTCTGCGACACGGTCATTTCGGCCGCCGAAACAGCCCAGTTGCAACACAACCTACTGATGAGCCATGCCGTCGGGGTGGGAAAGCCCATCGAGCGCGAATTGGCCAAAACGATGATGATCATTAAAGTACATGCTTTGGCGCAGGGCTTTTCGGGGATCAGGCCGGCTACCGTACAACGTATCATCGCCATGGTGGACCACGATATTATTCCCGTAGTACCGGCGCAAGGCTCCGTCGGGGCTTCCGGCGATCTCGCTCCCCTTTCCCACCTGTTCCTCCCATTGATTGGCCTCGGGGAAGTTTTTTACCAAGGTCGCATACAGCCTAGCGCCGAAGTCCTGTCTCGGCTGGGGCTCGCGCCGTTGCAGCTCGGTCCTAAGGAAGGACTGGCCCTCATCAACGGCACCCAGTTTATTGCGGGCCATGCCGTGCATGCCCTGTACCGATTTCACAACTTGCTGGAAGCGGCGGACCTGATCGGAGCGATGTCGATTGACGGGCTGGTTGGTTCGTATAAGCCCTTCGATCCACGCTTGCATGATATTCGCCCGTTCCCCGGCAACCAACTCGTGGCGCACCGAATGTGGCAGTTGCTCCGATATTCGGAAATTGCCGGCTCCCATCCCGATTGCGGACGGGTGCAGGATCCGTATTCGCTACGCTGCATCCCGCAGGTACACGGTGCTTCGCGCACCGCCTGGCGGCACCTGCGCGAGCTCACCGAGATCGAAATTAATGCCGTCACGGACAACCCGATTATACTCACCGCAACGGACACCATCAGTGGCGGAAACTTTCACGGACAGCCCCTGGCGATGGCGCTTGACTACGCCACCACAGCGGCGGCCGAAGTAGGGAACATTTCGGATCGACGCAGCTACCTCATCATCGAAGGGCGATACGGCCTTCCCAAATTGCTGATACAAGATGCGGGGCTCAACTCCGGCTTTATGATCCCCCAATACACAACGGCCGCGTTGGTTTCCGAAAACAAAACCCTCTGTTTTCCGGCCAGCGCCGACAGCATTCCCACGTCGCTGGGGCAAGAAGACCATGTATCCATGGGATCCATCAGCGGACGCAGGCTAAACCAAGTCTTGGACAATCTCGAGAATATTCTGGCTATCGAGTTGTTGTACGCGGCCCAAGCGCTGGATTTCAGAAGACCGCTCAAGTCGTCGCCCGTGCTGGAACATTGCCATCAACTTGTCCGAGGCGAAGTGCCCTTTGCAGACAAAGACCGGATTTTTGCCCATGACATCGACAACCTCCAGCAGTTAGTGGCCAGCGGCCGCTTTGTAGCGGAAGCCAATGAATCAGCATCTCGATTACACGTTGAATTAAACGATCCTCGTTATGAACCTTTCGGACTTTCTTAAACGATACGCCACCCATCCGCACTACCGTGCGCCCACCGGCAGTACGCTCCACGCCAAGAGCTGGCAAACCGAAGCTGCCTTGCGCATGTTGCTGAACAACCTCCACGCCGACGTGGCCGAGGACCCTGCATCATTGGTGGTGTACGGAGGTATCGGGCAAGCGGCTCGAAACCGAGCGGCCTTGGAAAAAATAATCGCCGCGCTGCTGGAGCTGGATGAGCACCATTCCCTTCTTGTCCAATCGGGGAAGCCCGTGGGCATCATCCGATCCCACCCAGAAGCGCCCCGCGTACTCATCGCCAACAGCAACCTCGTACCGAAATGGGCCACCTGGGACCATTTTAACGAGCTCCGCGCCAAGGGGCTGATGATGTACGGGCAAATGACAGCGGGAAGCTGGATCTACATCGGTAGCCAAGGAATATTGCAAGGCACGTACGAAACGTTCGTCGCCTGCGGGAAAAAACATTTCGACAGCGACCTGCGGGGGCGCTTGGTAGTCAGTGCCGGCTTAGGCGGCATGGGCGGCGCCCAGCCTCTCGCCGCCACCATGGCCGGCGCGGTATTCATCGGCGCCGATGTCGATGCATCCCGCATCCGGAAGCGCCTGGAGAGCCGATATATCGACAAAATGACGGATTCGCCGGATGAAGCTTTGCAATGGGCCAAGCAGGCAGTCGCTGACAAGAAAGCACTATCCATCGGCGTGGTGGCTGACGCGGGCGATTTCCTCGCCAAGCTCATCGATGAAGGGATCGTTCCCCACATCCTGACAGACCAAACCTCAGCCCACGACCCCCTCAATGGATACATACCCCATGGCATCAGCCTAGCCGAAGCCGCCGCACTGCGCAAGAGCGATCCGGCGACGTATAAGGCGCGCGCCTTGCAGAGCATGGCCCGGCATGTGGGCTATATGCTGGAATTGCAACGTCGTGGCGCCATTACCTTTGATTACGGGAATAACCTTCGCGAATTTGCCAAGGAAGGCGGCGAGCCGAATGCCTTTGACTTTCCCGGCTTTGCGCCAGCATTTATCCGGCCACTATTTTGCGAAGGGAAAGGCCCCTTCCGATGGGTAGCCCTCTCCGGCGACCCGAATGATATCTATACGACGGACCAAGCCTTGTTGGAACTCTTCCCCGACAACGACGGACTGCAGGCATGGTTGGGCCAAGCCGGCGAAAAGATCACCTTCCAAGGCCTGCCCGCCCGCATCTGCTGGCTAGGCATGGGCGAACGCGAAAAAGCGGGACTGCTGTTTAATGAACTAGTCAAGTCGGGCAAAGTAAAAGCACCGATCGTTATCGGGCGCGACCACCTCGACTGCGGATCGGTCGCCTCGCCTAACCGTGAAACCGAGGCGATGAAGGACGGCTCTGATGCCGTATCTGACTGGCCTCTCCTCAACCTGATGAGCAATACGGCTGGAGGTGCCACATGGGTCTCTTTCCATCACGGCGGGGGTGTGGGAATGGGTTATTCCCAGCATGCGGGCGTGGTCATCGTGGCGGATGGCACCGAACGCGCCGCAGCCTGCCTCCGGCGGGTGCTGCACAACGATCCGGCCATGGGTATCTTTCGCCATCATGATGCCGGCTATGAAACCGCTACGGCGCATGCCGAAAAGTTTGGATTAACGATCTAGGTCCCCATGCCTGTAGTTCACGCAAAAAAACCGACATGAAATTAATTGGCCCCTTTTATCAAATCATCCCCATGCAGGGACTTCCTCTTAAAGGACCGATTGCGGACGAACAACTCCATATCATCATAAACGGGGGCGTAGTCGTAGCCCACGGACGCATCACGGCGGTCGGCGATTTCGAAATATTGGCCAAAACATATCCAGCGGCCGAAATGCAGAATATCTCGGGTAAGCAGATCCTCCTCCCCGGCTTTATCGATTGCCATACCCACATTTGCTTTGCGGGCAACCGAGCGCGCGACTACGCCTTGCGGGTATCGGGCAAGAGCTACCTGGACATTGCCAAGGCGGGCGGCGGGATATGGGATTCCGTCGTGCAAACGCGCCGTGCCGCCCAGCAGGAACTCGCTCAACTTACCGCCCTCCGCGCAGATCGGCTCCTCCGCCAAGGAATCACCACCATCGAAGTGAAAAGCGGGTACGGACTCGATACGCCCCACGAACTGAATATGCTGCGCGCCATTGCCCAAGCCAACGAGGAGACGGTGGCCGACCTTGTCCCCACCTGCCTCGCCGCCCACATCACGCCCCACGACTTCGCCGATACGCCTGCCGCTTACTTACAGCACCTGGTCCGAACGCTTTTGCCAGCCATCAAACAAGAAAAACTGGCTAACCGCGTGGACATCTTCGTGGAGGACACGGCCTTCGGGATCACGGACGCCGAGGCTTATGTGCTCGCCGCGCGCGAGTTGGGTTTCTCCGTCACGGTGCATGCCGACCAATTTACGCCGGGAGGATCGGCCTTGGCCGTAAGGTCCGGAGCCTTGTCTGCGGACCACCTCGAGGCCAGCGGCGAAGGGGAAATCGGACTGTTGGCCCGGTCCGACACCGTTGCCGTTGCCCTGCCTGGCGCCTCGCTCGGCTTAGGGATGGGGTTTACACCAGCCCGCCGACTCCTGGACGCTGGCGCGTGCGTCGCTATTGCCAGCGACTGGAATCCCGGTTCCGCCCCCATGGGCGAACTGCTCACCCAAGCCGCGATATTGGGCGCCTACGAAAAGCTCTCGCTTGCTGAAACATTAGCTGGCCTGACCTACCGCGCAGGGCGGGCACTCGCCCTCGAAGACCGCGGCCGCCTCGAGGCGGGCTTGCTGGCGGACATGCAAGCCTACAGCACGGACGACTACCGCGACCTGTTCTATAACCAAGGCGCATTAAAACCTTCGATGGTATGGAAAAACGGGAATCGTACAGTGTAAACTCAACGTACTACCAGCCACCCCAACCGGCGCACTGGCAAGGCCGAATAGATGGAACCGAACCGGAACACCTCCGCTGGCACCAACACATGGCTTTCGTCGACCTTTCAGCCTCGCCCGTGCCAGACTTGACGGACGCCCTCGTGCTCTTGGGGTTTGCCTGCGACGAAGGCGTCCGCCGCAATAACGGCCGACTGGGTGCGCGAACCGGCCCTAAAGCCCTGCGAAACGCATTGGCCAACCTGCCTCCAAACCATCTCCCCCGACGGCTGTATGACGCCGGGGACATTACCTGTCCGAACGGGGACCTGGAAGCCGCCCAAGATCAATTAGCTTGGGCCGTGACGACCATCCTAAAAGCTGGGGGCTTCCCCATTCTGCTGGGTGGTGGCCATGAGATTACCTATGGACATTACCAAGGCATATGGCGATACACCCATAAACCCGTGGGTATCATCAACTTCGACGCACACTTCGACAACCGATCGCCCCAAAACACAGGCTCCAGCTCCGGCACGGGATTCTGGCAAATTGCCGAAGCCTTTCGTCCCCGTTACGGGGATTTTGACTACTTAGTGATCGGAATCCAAACGGCGAGCAACACCCAAGCGCTGTTTGCAACAGCCGAAAAAACTGGAACCCGATATATCTTGGCTGGGGACTTCCATGCCAACAGGCAAACGCAGATCCATGCAGAGGTCGACGGGATATTGCAGCGAGGGGCCGGCATTTACCTAACCATAGATTTAGACGTTTTTGCCGCTGCGCATGCGCCCGGCGTGAGCGCACCTGCCTACAATGGCATCGTGCCTGACCATGTCTTCTTCGACTGCCTCGACCGAATACTCGATAGCGGCCGAGTGGTGGCCGTTGACCTTGCCGAACTCAACCCCGAATGGGACATCGACAACCGGACGGCGCGACTGGCTGCAAGCATCATACACCACATCACCGGTCGCCTATAAGCGACAAAGGCATCAGGTTTCGACCGATGGCTCGAGAGGATAACCGCTCCGTTTGTTGACCACGAGTGCAATCATCATGTCTCCGGTGACATTGACTACCGTTCTTAACATATCCAACGGTCGGTCCATCGCCAGGATGAGAAAAATACTGGCAGGATCCACCCCGATGGACTCCAGGACGATCACCAACATGATCATGCCTGCTCCCGGTACAGGGGCGGAGCCGATGGAAGCAAGCGTGGCGGTTAAAACAATGGTTAGTTGGTCCAATAAGGACAGGTCATGGCCGGTAACCTGCGCAATGAAAACGGCAGCCACGGCCTGATACATACAGGTGCCGTCCATATTGACGGTCGCTCCGATTGGCAGCACGAATCCGCTGACTTTCTTGTTGACGCCTAAACGTTCTTCCACGCACTCCGTCGTGACGGGAAGCGTGGCCGCAGACGAACTGGTCGAAAACGCGACGAGCTTGGCGGGCAATACCTTTTTATAAAATTGGAGGGGGTTCATGCCGCCAAATACCTTGACAATCGTTGCATAGATGACGTATAGCAAGATCAGCAATCCAAAAACAACCGTCAGGCCATACATGCCTAATGCGACGAACACGTCCGGCGACTCGATCTCGACGACCAGCGCCAGCATCAAACCGAACACCCCGATCGGCGCTACCCGCATAATCATGTCGACAATCTTGAGAATCACATCCGCAGCGCCGTTAAACAGGGCGATCAGCGGCTCACTGCGCTCCTTGGGAATCATCATCAATGCCACGCCGCACAGGATCGTGAACAGGATCACCTGCAACATGTTGACGTTGGAGCTCACCGCACCAAAAACATTCTCTGGAACGATATCGACCAGCGGCTGAAGCGGCCCCCGCTCCGCGGCCACCTCCTCGGCACGTTGCACGGTCTCATCGGCTTGCTCCTCGTATTGCGCTCGCATGTCTACCCGCGTTTGTTCGCTTACATAGTTGCCCGGACGAATGGAATTGACCACACCCAACCCAACGAAAAGAGCGATCAGCGTCGTGATCATATAGATGACAAACGTTTTTGAGCCCATGCTGGATAGCTGGGTCAAGTCCTTCAGGTTAGCAATACCGGTGATCAGGGAGGTGATGATTAATGGAATCGCAATGAGTTTTAATAGGTTGATAAAAATCGTACCGAACGGCTTAATCCAGTCGATGGCAAACTCCCTGCCCCATGCAAACTGGGACAGCAGTACGCCAAACAACACGCCCAATACTATCCCCAATAGAATCTGCCAATGTAACGCTAGCTTTTTTTTCATGAACTTGGTACCAATCTGTTGTAATGATTTATAATCGTAACATGCCAAGACATCCCGTAACAAGCCCAGGCGCTCGCGTCTGTTTAACAGCAGCTTCCGCGCTAATTACGCAATTATTGATTGGGCGCTAATATATTATATAATGGGCAATCATCAAACCTAACCGCAAAAAACGACCGAAAAGATTCATGTAAACACTAAATATAAGCGCAAAAAAAGCAACAGTTCATCCTCGTGTAAGCCACATTTTCGTAAGTTTGTACATGATTTTTACTTATCTACTGCTGGGCACCAATCTGGGCGATCGGCTCGGCCAGCTCGACCGGGCTCGACGCGCGATCGCTGAAAGGGTTGGCGAGCTCGTCACCTGCTCGGCCGTGTATGAAACCCAGGCTTGGGGAAACCCCGACCAGCCTGATTACCTCAACCAAGTAATCCGGGTCCGCACGCCGCTGGCGGCTACGGATCTGCTGGACATTGTGCATGAGATCGAAAAGGCATTGGGCCGCGACCGTAAGGAGAAATGGGGCGCACGGGTCATCGATATAGACATTTTATTTTACGGTGAGGAAATCATTGAGGCCAAAAACCTGCACATTCCCCACCCGCACATCCACGAGCGACGGTTTGTCCTGGTTCCGCTGGCCGAAATCGCGGGGCCATTCATCCACCCTACCCTCTTACAGCCCATCAGCCGCCTACTGGAGACCACTACCGATACCTTGGGCGTCAACCTACACCAACCGGCACCGACGGCAGAAAAAAGCACCCATGGAATTTGAAGTCGGCAATACGCAGTATCTGGAACAACTCTCCAACGGGAATACCGCCATCATTCGGCAGATTGCCGAACTGTTCCTTGAGCAGACTCCAGGCGACGTCGATTTGCTCGTTGCCTATATACGCGACGAGGACTGGGATGCCGTATACAAACAGGCCCATTACCTCAAACCTACCTTAATCTACGTAGGAGCCAAGGGACTGCATACGGAAATTTCGACCATCGAACGGCTGGCCAAAGGACGGCAGGAACTGCATAAGCTGCCGGCCATGGTAGACCACATGCGATCTAAGCTGGCGACGCTCTATGACGAACTCAATGCCTATTTGAAAACAATAGAGTGATCCGGAATTAGGAAAGGGGCTTGATTTGGAACTCGTAGGTTTCCATAATCACGTTGGCCAATAGTTTTTTGCAAGCTTCATCCACTTTCTGCTTTGCGGTTTCCTCGTCGGCTGCTTCCACTTCCAAGGTAATTCGCTTGCCAATGCGCACATTACCGATCTCGGCCAGCCCCAAGTTTTTCATGCTACCGGTTACCGCTTTTCCTTGCGGGTCAAGGATTTCTTTATGGGGCATCACGTTGATCTCAGCCAAAAATTTCATGTCGCTCTTTTAAAGTAAATGAAAGAAAATACAAAATAAAGCACCAATACGATTGGTATCGCCGCAAATTTAAACAAACCAATCAATACTACGCCTATAATAATCAAAATGAATTTTTCGCGGTTCTTTTGCCAAGACATCGAGTCAAACTTCAACGAAAAAAGACGTATTTCACTGACCAGCAAATAGCTGGCGAGCGCTATGCACGCCAACAAAAAGTAAACCGAATGGACCAACGTCGGGTAATGGACCGCTACGAAAGGTAACGACACCACGAAAAAAGCGTTCGTGGGCGTGTTTAAGCCGATAAAGTCGACGGCTTGCCGGGTATCGATATTGAATTTCGCCAACCGAATAGCCGAAAAAACCGTCACGACAAAGCCGACGTAGGGCAACCAGCCATTGCCTGGGGCCGCCACTTGCAGCAATTGATAGAAAACCGCGCCCGGCACAGCCCCAAAGCTGACCACATCGGCCAGAGAATCCAGCTCCTTGCCCAACGGTGAGCTGACGCGCAGCGCACGCGCCACCAATCCGTCCAGCAAGTCAAACACCCCCGATGCCACGACACAATACGCCGTCGCTTCCAGCTGCCCCCGAAAGGCGAAAACCAACGCCACACATCCCGCAAACAGATTGAGGGAGGTGATCGCGTTGGGGAGGTGTTTTTTAATGCCCATGGTGGTACGATACATGATTGTAGGGCCGCGCTATTGCGCAAGCGCGACGAAAGCAAAAATCCCGGCACGGGAAAACCAGCATGGCGTCGCCCGACCCGGGATCAATTAAAATAGGATACGTAGCGCTTAACCGTTCATGCTGATGAGGAATTCCTCGTTAGACTTAGTGCCGCGCATCTGTGCAAGCAAGAACTCCATTGCTTCGTTTGAGTTCATGTCGGCCAGGTGATTGCGGAGCACCCAGATGCGGTGCAAGGTATCCCGGTCGTTAAGCAGATCGTCGCGGCGGGTGCTCGAAGCAGTAAGGTCGATCGCAGGGAAGATACGTTTATTGGACAGCTTACGGTCGAGTTGAAGCTCCATGTTACCCGTACCCTTGAATTCCTCAAAGATCACTTCGTCCATTTTCGATCCGGTATCGATCAGTGCCGTCGCAAGGATCGTGAGCGATCCGCCGTGCTCGATGTTACGGGCAGCACCGAAGAAACGCTTGGGTTTGTGCAACGCGTTAGCGTCGACACCACCGGAAAGGATCTTGCCGGAAGCCGGCGCCACCGTGTTGTATGCCCGGGCCAATCGGGTAATGGAATCGAGCAGAATGACCACGTCATGCCCACACTCAACCATCCGCTTGGCCTTTTCCAATACGATGTTGGCGATCTTCACGTGTCGCTCAGCGGGCTCGTCGAATGTCGACGACACGACCTCCGCCCGTACGCTACGCGCCATGTCGGTCACCTCCTCCGGACGTTCGTCGATGAGCAGGATAATCAGGTACACTTCGGGGTGGTTCTTAGCGATGGCGTTGGCCACGTCTTTCAGCAACATGGTCTTACCCGTTTTGGGTTGTGCCACGATCAGGCCCCGCTGTCCCTTGCCAATCGGCGTGAACAGGTCCATGATCCGCGTAGAGTAGTTGTTAGCACCGGTATACAGGTTCAACCGCTCCGTTGGAAACAACGGCGTGAGGAAATCAAAGGGCACGCGGTCGCGCACTTGGGCGGGGTTCTGTCCGTTGATGGCTTCCACCCGCACCAGTGGAAAATACTTCTCGCCTTCTTTAGGCGGGCGTATGCTACCGCGGACGGTGTCGCCCGTTTTCAAACCAAACAGTTTGATTTGCGACTGGGACACATAGATATCGTCAGGCGACGTGAGGTAGTTATAGTCCGAAGAACGCAGGAAACCGTAGCCATCGGGCATGATTTCGAGCACGCCTTCGTTGACAATCACGTTGTCAAAATCGGTAACGGTAGCGGGCGCTTCGGTGCGGCTAGCCGTCACCTTGCCGTTGCTGGCTGCCGCATCTTCCGTTGTTTCAGGCCGCTTGGCCGGTTCAGTATAGGCACGCGACGTTTCTTCGCCTTGTGTTTCTTCTCTACGGGGCCTGAAAGTAACCGGCTCAGCCACTTTCACCGTGCGCGTACGCTTCCTTGGGCGCTCTTCAGCGGCAGCAGCCTCCGGAGCGGCTTCCTCCAGTACCTCCGCAGGCTCGTCGGATTCGTCTCCCGAACTGATAATTTTTTGGATAAGCTCCTGCTTTCGCAACTTGTCCGCGTCCGAAATACCAATCAACTTGGCAATCTCGCGAAGTTCCGAAACGAGCTTCGCATTCAATTCATTAATATCCATCAATATAAATTAAAATAAGGATTTGCTGATTTCACAAAGAATTCTACCCCACGATCAGTCTCTGCTGTTTACCACTCATGTAATTTGGTATTCATCTTGACCCCTCAGATTCCGCCGACTTTCGAGATTTTGGGATGATTTTGAGAATTATTCCGCAAATAACGGCATAAGATTCGTAATTTCAAAAATTTCTGGAAAATACCTGCGTTTTGTTGACCGCATACTCTCCCCTGCGGACCCCTGATAGCCAAGGATCCTAGCTACGGGCAACGCGCAGCGGGACTCATGTTTGGCCCCATTGGCAGACACCGCATACGGGCACGCGGCATACACCGCGCCACCTTCAAAGATAACCTAAAAAGAAATAAAAAGTTTGATTATTTGGTATGATTTTATCTATGTTAGACAAATTTTTCACAATACACCATAACTATTATGAGTCAAACATCCAATAAAGGGTACGCATCGGCATTGTACTCGCTGACCATGGTCTTTTTTTTCTGGGGCTTTTTGGCGGGCGCAAATGGCGTGTTTATCCCCTTTTGCAAATCCTACTTCAACCTCACCCAATTCCAATCGCAGCTGATCGACTCTGCCTTCTACGGCGCCTACTTCATCGGTTCGCTTCTGCTCTACCTTTACTCGAGCAGGGTAGGCTTTGATTTACTCAATAAAATCGGCTACCAGAAAGGCATTGTATATGGCTTGCTCATTTCCGTTGTGGGGGCGGGCAGCATGATTCCGGCCGTGCACAGTGGCGAATATATGTTTATCCTCGCCGCGTTCTTCCTGATTGCGTTGGGTTTCTCGCTACAGCAGACTGCAGCCAACCCCTTTGCGGTGGCCTTGGGTGATCCGGCCACGGGCGCGCACCGGCTTAGCCTGACGGGGGGCGTCAACTCGTTCGGCACCATGATCGGCCCTATCCTCATTACGCTGATCCTGTTTGGCACGGTGGTGGCCACGCCGGAGCAGGTGGCTAACGCGCCGATGTCGTCCATCGACATCTTGTTTATGACCCTTGGCGGTGTCTTTTTGCTGGTAGCGGTGTTTTTTGCCGTACGCAAGATGCCGCGCGTCACGTCTGACGACGAACCCGAGCGGAGCTCCAAACTCACGGGGGCACTCGTAGCCATCACGGTTGCTTTGCTGGCCATTATCGGTGTCGGGTACCTGCTTCCTGAAAGTGCAGGGAACGAGGGCACCCTCGCTTTGCTTTTCGTGTCCTTACTGGTGGTGGTGCTCACCTTGCTGTTTTCCAATGCCTCCGCACAGAAAAACGGTGCGGGCTGGGGTGCCATGCAGTACCCGCAGTTGACACTCGGCATGCTGGCTATCTTCGTGTACGTGGGTGTAGAGGTGACGATCCAGAGCAACTTGGGTGCCCTGCTGCATACGCCGGCGTTTGGAAGCTACGACGAATCGCAGATTTCGCATTATATCTCCCTGTACTGGGGAAGCCTGATGATCGGCCGTTGGATGGGCGCGGTCACCATCTTCAAGACGAGCAAGCGCATGCGCATGATCCTGAGCATACTGGTGCCGTATATCGCCTTTGCGGTCATCCTCATCGTTAACCGGATAAGCGGCCGCGACGTCTCCGACCTTTACATATACGGGATTTGCATCGCGGTGATGATTGCCGCCAACTTCTGGGCACAGTCCAAGCCTGCCAAGCTGCTTATGGCGCTCGGAATAGTCGGCGTTGTGGCCATGCTGATTGGCCTCCATACCGATGGACGCGTAGGCCTGTTTGCATTCATCAGCGGCGGTTTGGTATGCTCCATCATGTGGCCCTCTATTTTCTCGCTCAGCATCACCGGCCTCGGCAAATACACCAGCCAGGGTTCGGCCCTGCTGATCATGATGATTCTTGGTGGTGCCATCATCCCGCCACTGCAGGGAAGCCTTGCCGACGTATTGGGCAGCATCCACCTCTCCTATTGGGTACCCGTGGCGTGCTTTGCCTACCTGGCCTTCTTTGCGTGGAAGGTGGGCGGCATCCTAAAGAAGCAAGGCTACGACATCGAGAACCTCGAGGGAGGCGACGCACACTAGCCGTAATACGCGTAGCACGCCATAAATCTGCCCAGCCACGAACGCTGTCGGCCAGTGCGCGCCAAATGGGCATCCCGACAAATAGTGGCACGCACCTTATGTTTTATTAGTAATAAAACACTAATTTGCGAGCACAAATGCACCCTCGACCGACAGAAGGCAGTCGGTTTAATCGGGCAAAAAGATTGTATTATATCATAAAATTAAAAACCATAGCATGATCATAATTGCAGACGGCGGATCGACCAAGACCAATTGGTGCCTCTTGGACGAATCGGGAAAGAAAGTCTACTTCAATACGGAGGGTTACAATCCTTATTTTGTAGACAGCAATTACATTGTCAATTCATTAAAAAAAGGCCTGCCAGGCGATTTGCCGTTCGACAAGATCACGGAAGTCAACTACTACGGTGCAGGAGTGCACAACGAAGAAAAAGCGGCCATTGTAGTAGAAGCCATACAGCAAGTTTTCAAAAACTCGAAAGTGTTCGTGGGCCACGACCTGCTCGCCGCCGCACGCGCACTACTGGGCAACAATCCCGGTTTTGCGGCTATCTTAGGAACGGGCACCAATACCTGTATCTACGATGGCAACGAAATCATCCACAACATCGACTCGGCCGCCTATATCCTCGGCGACGAAGGCAGCGGCTGCTACATTGGCAAGCGCATATTGACAGACTACATCCGGGGCTACATGCCCGAGAAGACCCGCGAGGCGTTTTGGGAAACCTACAAGCTGACGCCGGACGACGTGATGGACGCCGTGTACACCCAGCCGCTGGCCAATCGGTTTTGCGCGAGCTTCAGCAAGTTCGTGTATGACGTCACGGTTGACATCGGATATTCGCGCGGTATCGTCGAATCGTCTTTCGATGCCTTCTTCCAAAACCTAGTAACGCGTTATCCTGATTACCAGTCGTATACCTTCAACTGCATCGGATCCGTAGGGTACAACTTCCGCAACGTATTGGAAGAAAAAGCAAAAACATACGGTATGGAGGTAGGCCGCATCATCCGCTCACCGATCGATGACTTGGTGCAGTTCCACGTGGACCGGATTAATAAATAAGGCGAGCGGGAGTTCGCTAACATAAAAACGGATGGCTCGCTTATTGGGCCATCCGTTTTTTTATTTACCTTGAGCGAGGATCTTAAAACTCGACAGATTCGCCTATAGCGGGCAGATGCAAGGTGATGTTTACCTCGGCAAACTGTCGTTTCGCGCCTTTCGTATCAACTTGGATGGGCGGGAACGTGTTGTAGTGGATGCCCACCACCTGTTTACAGTTGATCCATTGCGCGGCCACCACGGCATCGGACACGTCCATGGTATAATGCCCGCCGATGGGCAGGAGCGCCATGTCGATGCCTAAGTTTTCCAACAATTTCATTTCCATGGTGAGGGCCGTATCGCCTGCGAAATACACGGTTTTTTCGTCGGCTTTGATGACGAAGCCCACCGGCTGCCCGCCGTATTGGCCGTCAGGCGTAGAACTGGTGTGCAGGGCATAAACCATCTTTACTGAGCCGAAGTCCGTGTGGATGGTCCCTCCGAAGTTAAACTCTACGATGTGGTCAGGACCTATACCCTGCCGCCGTACCCACGCAGCCGTTTCGACGATGGCCAGCACCTGGGCGCCGCTCTGACGCTGGATAGCGGCCATATCCGCCACATGATCCTCGTGGGCGTGGCTCAGGAGAATATAGTCGGGCCGCAGCTCTCCTACGTCGATACCCGCCGCTGCCGGATTAGGCGTAATAAAGGGATCAAACAGGATCTTGCTTTTCGACGTTTCCAGCATCACGCTGGAGTGACCGTAATACGTTACTTTCATAATTATAGAAGCTTTAGCGAATAAAAATGAACTATTGCCCAAACATGCCGCCCAGGCCGCCTAACATGTCTTGAGTCGCCGCCTGCATCTCGGTCTGGCTAATATTGTCCGCTTGCTTGACGGCGTGGTTAACCGCTACCACGAGCAGCTCTTCCAACTCCTCGCGATCAGCCCGAGCCAAAAAGTCGGGATCGATGCGTATTTCCTTAAATTCCCGGTTGGCCGTCGCAGTCACTTGGATTTTGCCACCTTCGGCTTGCCCAACAACGGTTACCGAGTCTAGGCGTTTCCGGATTTCTTCCGCTTTTTGTTGAGCTTGGAATAATTTATCAAACATATCGACAGGTTATACTTAGTGTTAAGTAACAAACTTTAGTTTAAACACATTAGGTTGTCCAACTGTTTTGGACGTCGGGATGTGCCCGCCTGCCCGACAAGATGATCGCAATGGCCAACGCGGCGACCGAATCCACGATAAATATCAACGCGGCATGCCGTACCAAAAAGCTGTCCATGGCAAATCGCCTTGCCGCCGTGGCGGCATCCATCTTGCCGGCCTGTACGGCATGCGAAGAGAGCGCGTCCAAAAATCCCGGATTGACCCATGTAGCAAAAACGTACATCGCAGGGGCCACCGCCAGGGCAGCGACGAGGGACACCAACACCCCGAAGGAAAACAACGGCAGGAAGCGGGCAGAGCGTTCTTTCGCAAGCCGCGTTTTCCGGTAGCGGATGGCAGCCACCATAATCAGCACTACCGGCGCCGCAAAGAAGTACGAGACGTATTCGTGGTAACCGACGTACGGACCGTGCAGGCCAAGCGCGTACTCGAGGCTGTACCACAAAAACAAAACCGTGGCAAACAATATTCCGAAGTAAAAGGCTGCCCTCATGTTAGTAGCGCTAACGGGGTTTCAATATACGAAGATTTTCGAGAAGCTCCCCCAATCCGTCCTACCATTGGCGGCCCCGCACACGCAAATACACCACGCTGCCGTGCCGCATGCCTAAGGTCGTGGCCGGCGTCACGTCCAGCCAGTTTGCCAAGTAGACGTCAATGATCCCTTGGATGACGCGCTCCCGCGATTCGAGGAACTCCGGCATGACCGCCGTGGTAATGTCCCCAAGGTGAAGCGTTCCCGCCGTATCCACTACCACGGAAAACGTATAGTAGAAATCTTTATAGGCGTTGTCGATCGTCAAGTCATATTCCGGATACAAGTACGCATGGGCTGCGGATTGCTTCAAAGAGTCGATCTTGCGCTTACTGACCGACATGGATGGATGGCGCGAAGTTAACTGGGCATAATCCATGGAGGCAAACGCGCTGTCAGGCTCCAAGTAGGCATTGGCGCGCGCCACCATTTGGCGAACAAACGCCGTATCGTTCGGGCCTGGCCTGCGCAGCGCTTCAACCGTTGTCTGTAACACTTCATCGATGTACCGCTTCGAGTAGAACCGCATGTAAACATTAGACCGCTCCTTATCCACCTTCAATCCGCGCAAACTCAGTCGCTGCAAGAGCAGGCTATCGGGATGTACGTCGATAACCTTCCAGCTTTCGCGCGCGAAATGGAAATAGTCTTCGTGGTCGTGGTATACGGTGTACGTAAACATCGAGTCCTCTATGATGGAGTACACTTGGATGGAATCCTCGTCGATAAACTTCAAATGCCATTCGGGCACCTGCACGAACCCAATCGAATCGTATGACAGGCCATTGTCAAAGGCGCGCCGCACCTCGTAGAAATCCGTGCCCAGTATGGGTTTAAAAGAGGGCCTGTTACTTTCCTCGGCCTCCTCTGTCCCATTGCCGCACGAAGCTAGGGCGAAGGCCGCCAAACACAGCGCCCATAGGATACGTATCTGCATAGCTCATCAGGTTCCCGTCCCCTTTTCGGCTGCCGCAACAGCATCCAAGGACGGAGAAAGCCACAAAACTAACAGAAACCTGTGGATTTCGAAACCGTTCACGGTAAAAACTCCGCGACGAAAACGCTCACGTCCTGCCTGTTCCGTGGCTCCGCCACGTCAGGCGGCGTGCGAGGGCTTGCGGCGTTTCTTGCGCCGCTTGGCGGCGTTGCCCGGCGCCGGCTTGGGCTTTTTCTCGGGCTGTTGGTAGGGCGACAGGTTATCCGGCAAGAATGGATGCTCCGTCACCTGGTGTACTTGCCGGCCAATGAGCCGCTGTATATCCCACAGGTACTCGGTTTCCAACTCGTCGCAGAACGACCATGCACGGCCAGACGCGCCAGCACGGCCCGTACGGCCAATACGGTGCACGTAGGTTTCGGGCTCATTCGGCAAATCGTAGTTAATGACCAACTGCAGGCTGTCCACGTCGATACCACGGGCGGCAATGTCGGTCGCCACCAATACTTTCGTACGGCCAGACTTGAAATTGGACAATGCGCGTTGGCGTGCCTGCTGCGCTTTGTTGCCGTGGATGGCCTCAGCACTGAAGCCCGCTTGCTTAAGCTTGCGGACAATTTTATCCGCTCCATACTTCGTGCGGGAGAAAACCAGGATATTGCCCTCCGGCTCTTGGCCGACCAAGTGGTTTAGTAGGCTCACCTTTTTCGGTTTTTCCACCGGGAAGATCGCCTGCTCTATCGTATCCACCGTGGAGGATACGGGGGTGACGGCAATGCGCTCAGGCCGCCGTAGTATTGACTGGGCGAACTCTTCAATATGCCGGGGCATGGTCGCCGAAAACAACAACGTCTGCCGCTCCGTGGGCACCATATCCACCACCTTGCGGATATCCCGGATGAAGCCCATGTCCAGCATGCGGTCAGCCTCATCCAACACCAGGTAATCCACCTGCCCCAGCGTCAGCGCATGTTGGGACACCAAGTCGAGCAAACGGCCGGGCGTGGCCACGAGAATATCGGGTCGGCGACGCAACTCGCTGATCTGGTTATTGATGGAAACCCCTCCGAAAACCACGGCATGCTTCACGTGGGTTTTGCGGGCATAGACCTCGATGTTTTCGCCAATCTGTATGGCGAGTTCGCGGGTAGGCGCTAAAATCAAGGCGCGAGGCCCGTTACCGCTGCGGCGCGGGGCCGTGGCCAAAAACTGGATAAGCGGCAGGGCGAACGACGCGGTTTTTCCGGTGCCTGTCTGCGCGCAAGCCAAAACGTCGTGCTTACGCAAGATCACGGGAATAGCTTGTTCTTGTATAGGGGTGGGCGTATGGTAGCCCGCCTCATCCAATACGTCGAGTATTGGCTGGGCTAAGTCAAATGCTGAAAACTGCAAGATGTCATTATTAATTAAGCGTGCCGGATCCATTCAGGCACGAGCATCCCCCGAATCAGGATATCAGAAAGGATGGGCCAAAGGTACGGAAATAAATTGGGTTTGTGTGCTCGGCAAAAGACCGTTAAGAACCACGCTGCCACATGGCATGGCTACGGCCACGAACGGTGTTGCGTCGCTAGAATTCCCTAAAACGCAAAAAACCACCCGTTTTGCACGAGTGGTTTTCTGTGATAGGTAGAAATGTTCGCTTACTCGGCTGCTTTGCCTCCATCGAGCTCTTCTTGCCATTTTTTCAGTTCGTCCCACTTGCCATCGGCAGCCAGCTGTGCTTGCTGAGCCCAAGTATCCGTTACAGCCGTATTAAACTGGTCGCCCGCGTCGGTTAAAATGGCCTTCAATTCGTCGGCTGTCTTGGCAGCGACGTCAGCGAAAGAAACAAGGCCTGCATTGGCAAATACCTCAGCGATCTTAGGACCCACACCTTCGATGACTGTCAAGTCGTCGGCTTTGGCGGCTGCCTTCTTGCTTTCCTTGGCTGGCGTCTCCGCTTTGGCTGCAGTTTTCTTAGGCTCGGCCTTGGCTGCGGCAGGAGCTTCCTCTTCGAAAGGAATAACCGAGACGTAAGACTTGTTATTTTGCTTCTTGCGGAATACCACTTTGCCGTCGATCAAGGCAAACAGGGTATGGTCTCTGCCGATGCCTACGTTTGCGTCAGGATGGTGTTGCGTACCGCGCTGACGGACGATGATGTTGCCCGCCACGGCACGCTGGCCTCCGAAAATTTTAATTCCTAATCGTTTACTGTGTGACTCACGGCCGTTCTTGGAACTACCAGCACCTTTTTTGTGTGCCATCTTTACTGTTATGTTTTTGGGCTAGAACCGCCCGATGATACATTCTAGTTTAACTTACAGGGAGATTCCGGTAATCTCGATCTTGGTGAACTGCTGACGGTGGCCTTGCTTTTTCTTATAGCCTTTGCGGCGTTTTTTCTTAAACACGATCACTTTGTCCCCTTTCAAATGCGACAAAATCGTAGCCGATACTTTGGCACCCTTCACCGTAGGCGTGCCTACCGTAAACTTTCCGCCATCCTCCGCTAACAATACATTGTCAAATTCAATACTAGCGCCCTCATCTCCTGGCAAGCGGTGCACAAAGAGTTGCTGGTCTTTTGCAACTTTAAATTGCTGTCCGGCTATATTTACTATTGCGTACATTGTTATGAATTAAATGAGTTTAATATAATTCACTTTCCCTCGAAAATGAAGGGCAAAGGTAAGTGTATTTTTCGATATACCAAACAGAATTTTTAAAAATTCGATTGCCAAGCCTTTGATATCAAAAACAATATCGCTAAATTTGCAACCCGTTTTGAGACGGGCGAACTTTTATTAATTAAACACAGTATGCAACAGTACGAAACCGTGATCATTCTTACCCCGTTGCTTTCTGAGGAAATCGCGAAAGAGGCCATTGCCAAGTTCCGAAACCTCCTCACCGAAGGCGGAGCCGAAATTATCCACGAAGATAATTGGGGTTTGAAAAAACTAGCGTACCCGATTGAAAAAAAATCGACCGGGTTCTATCACCTAACTGAATTCAAGGCTCCGGGTGAACTAATCAGCAAACTTGAGCTTGAATACAAGCGTGATGAGCGCGTCATGCGTTTCCTGACCATCGCACTGAACAAGCACGCCATTGCCTACAACGAGAAAAAACGCAGTGGCGCATTTAACAAGAAGGCAGAACCAAAAACCGAGGAGGCATCTAACTAATGGCTAAAGATCAGATCCAGTACGTGACCGCTCCCAAGGTGGAGGACACGCGCAAGAAATACTGCCGCTTTAAGAAAAACGGCATCAAATACATCGATTACAAGGACGCTAACTTCCTGCTGAAATTCATCAACGACCAAGGCAAAATCTTGCCACGCCGCCTGACCGGAACCTCGTTGAAATTCCAGCGCAAAGTAGCCCAAGCTGTCAAGCGCGCTCGCCACATCGGCTTGTTGCCTTATGTAGCAGATTCGTTAAAATAAGGAGGCCCAGAAGGACATGGAAGTAATTTTAAAACAAGATATCAAGAAACTGGGCGAGAAAGACGACATCGTCGTGGTGAAACCCGGTTACGGACGCAACTACCTCATCCCGCAAGGGTTTGCAGTATTGGCAACGGAGTCTGCCAAGAAAGTGTTGGCCGAAAACATCCGGCAAGCACAGTTCAAGCAAGAAAAAATCAAGCAAGACGCACTTGCCCTCGCAGCTAAAATGGAAGGTTTGAAGTTGACAATCGGTACGAAAGCCGGTGAATCTGGCAAAATCTTCGGCTCGGTTAACACCATCCAGTTTGCTGACGCATTGAGGAAAGAAGGCTTCGAGGTTGACCGTCGTCGGATTACCTTCGAAACCGAGCCCAAGTTCTTGGGTGAATACGTAGCCAACTTGAACTTGCACAAAGAAGTGAAAGTACAGGTTCCATTCGAAGTGATTGCTGAATAAGCGCGCTTCTTCGGAAACGCATTGGTAAAGGTGCCCCGGAAACGGCGGCACCTTTTTTCGTGACAACCCTCACCTCGCGCGGCTCAGCGACAGCGTGAGCTCACAAAACCCACAACCGCTTCATCGCTTAGCTAAAGGAACTGCGCGCGTCGGAGCGATAGGACGTCGTCCGCGCGCCACTCGGCTAGGGATTGCCCCTACTCGAAGCCGATAACGGATGTTTTTTTGCATCTTTGTCCACTCAGGGGACCACCATGTCTGTACAGGTAGAGCAACTAACAAAAACATACGGTACACAGCAAGCGCTGAAAGGTATCACCTTCGAAGCCAAGCCAGGCCGCATCCTCGGCTTTCTGGGGCCAAACGGCGCCGGCAAGTCCACGGCCATGAAGATCATATCAGGCAGCTTGGCGGCGGACGGAGGGCAGGTTTCGATACATGGCAGGCCCATTTCGCCGACCGACACGACCATCCGCCAGCGAATCGGCTATCTTCCCGAAAGCAATCCGGTATATCCCGACCTTTACGTGGTAGAAGCCTTACGCTTCTTTGCTTCCTTACATCGCGTCCCACGGCCCGCAGCCCGCATTGAAGAAATCGTCGCCATGACGGGCCTCGTGCCCGAACGGCATAAAAAAATCGGGCAGCTCTCCAAAGGCTATCGCCAACGCGTCGGACTGGCACAAGCCCTCCTACACGACCCCGACATCCTCATCCTGGACGAACCCACCTCCGGCTTGGACCCCAACCAACTGCAGGGCATCCGTTCCCTCATCAAGGAACTAGGTAAATATAAGACCGTCTTGCTTTCCACACATATCATGCAAGAAGTGGAAGCAGTTTGCGAGGATGTGGTCATTATTCACCAAGGTATGATTATTGAGGATTTTTCCCTGCAGGAATTCAGCCAAAAAGCGCCGGGCGAATCACTCGAGGTTTTTTTTACTCGCCTGACAGGCAAGCGGTAAGGACTCCATACCCCCACCTTTCCCGTCTGTGGCACATTTTGTGTGTCACACTTTTTAACTAATTGATTGTTCATTGTTAAAACAAGAAACTATGAAACGTACATTTTTATTTTCAGCATTATTTCTACTGGTTGGTTTTGGGGTGCACGCCCAAGATATCAATCGCCCGCAAACTTCGGCCAACGTAGGCATGGCACCCATACAAAAGGGTAACTGGATGATTGGCGGTAGCTTGGGCAGCTTAGGCTATAGTTTTGAAGGCAAAGCGTTCAACGTGAACATCGAGCCCAGCGCCGCGTACTTCGTTTCGGACGGAATTGCCGTTGGCGCCCGACTGATAGGTGGCCTGACCGCCGTCTCCGGCCAAGACAATGAGTGGCGTTACGGTATTGCGCCCACTATCCGCTACTTCTTCCCGGAAGGTTCTAGCGCTACGGGTCGGTTCTTTGCCCAAGGCGACGTAGGCATCTCCGGGAGCTCCGTCGGATCGGACGTTTCGCTCTTGTTGGGAGCGGGCGTGGGGTATGCCCACTTCGTAACCAACAGCGTGGCGTTGGAAGCGTCCTTAGGGTACCGCTACAATAAAGCCAACATTTCGACCTCGGGATCCACTTCCGGCCTCAACGTAGGCCTCGGATTCCAAATCTACCTGCCCGGGCAGCGTTAATCCCCGGTAGATTTACACAACGAAAAAGCACCGACAGATCACGGTGCTTTTTTGTTTCGCGATAAAGTTTGCACCTAACCGAATTAGAAACGATATCCAAGCGAAATGCCGTAGCCTCGATTCCGAACGCTTCCGCCCGGCGCTTGGCCATCGATATCGGGCGCCAGATTGGCAACTCCCCATTGGGCGCTAAATTGGACTGCTAGCCGCTGAAAAAATTCATAGCCCGCGAGGACGTTTATTCCATAGTCCCACTGCTTGCCATACAGATAGTGGCCAAACTCACCGTCCTTGAGGTCTTGTTTAAAAATAATGTCGCCGCTTGATTCCGAAAGGATAATGTCGCCGGCCAAGATCTGGCCCTCCCCTTCCCATTTTCCGCCTACTCCATATCCTACGTAGGGCCCCGCCCCGATCATAAGGTTTCCGGTCCGAACTTGCGATCGGTAGACGAGGTTGATTGGCATTTCAATATAGTCCGCCTTGGCCTTAAATTCGTTTCCTTCAGCGACCAGCCAGCCTCCAAGTTGCTTGAAACCCTTCCCGGAATACAAAACGCCGGGCTGAAGGTAAAAAGCCATCGACAGCGGGACATCAAGGTTAACACCAGCCTGAAAACGAGGAATAGCATCGGTACGCTGCTTTTCCCCTGCTTCATTGGTTAATCTGATATGGCTGAGATGTATTCCGGCCCGAATCCCGACGGCCACCTGCCCAAAGGCAGGGCGGGACATTAGACATACTAACGAAGTGAGTGCTGCAAAAATAAGTTTTTGATGGTTCATGGCTTTTAGTTAAGGCAATTAATTCATTAGGCAGCCCCATCATTCCCTTGACAATTGAAAACGGGATGGGGATCTTCCTCCTTAATCGACACAACGTTGCGCAACCGCCAGACGCTACACTCGTATGATGATTATAATCCACATAGGTAAGGACGGTCCGTCACCTGCCATCTCCCCCCAAGGCTTCACATGATCCGGCGGCTCCCCTACACAGCAGAAGACCTGCGTTTGATGCTGTTCCTTTCCAACGGTGCCGACCCCATGCACCATAAACAAAAAAACCCGGATGGCCTGCCTGTAAGGGCAGGAGTCCGGGGTGAGGTATTCGAATATTCGTTGGTGCTAAGGCTTACCGCTCAGGCGGACACACCAGCATCAAAGCGGGTATGCCGGAGGCATCGTAGCAACTGACCGCTTCGCGCCGTTGTGGCTGGCGGTTGTAGTCCTTGCCTACCAACGCCCGTTCGCGGTCGCGATTTTGCCATCCTCGATCAATATTCTTGCGCAGCCAAGGGAGGTATCCGTGCGGATCCCCATTCTCGGCAAGCTCCACGATATACTGGGCAAAAATAGCGGTATAAACTCCCTGCTCCTCACCGTCCCGAAAAGGCAGGATACCTTCGGCATCAGTCATTTCGTTTTTGACGTAATTAGCGGCGAGGACAGCCTCGTCCAGGTAGTGCTGTTCGCCGGTTTCCTTGTGCAGCGCAACGGCGGCCCCAATACAGGTTCCCTGGTTATACACGTGCGTTTTCCAGTGCGGTCGGCCATTTCCATGCTTGGAATCGGCCACGGCGCCGCTTTGCCGGTCAAAAAGGTTGTCCGATGCCCATGCGTAGATCTCCTTGGCCCGCGCCAGGTAGGTTTCCTTGCCGGTGGCATTGTACAGGATCATCGCCGCAATCACCGTCGGATAGTTGATACACGCCATTTTTCCGTCGCCTTCTTTCGACGCGGGCGGGTTTCGCTGGTTCCATTGCCAGTACATTCCTCCCGCCACCGGATCGTACGAGCCTCCGTCCTTCACCACGGCCGATCCCGACCAAACCCGCTCAAAACCGGATTCGGCGAGTTCCAGGTACCTGGCTTCCTGCGTAAGCTCATACGCGCGGCCGAGAGAAATAATCCACCACATAATGTCGTCGTATATAAACCAGACCTCCCCATTGTCCCAATCGAACTGGGCGTAATGAGCGTAATTGCCCTCGAAAACGTCGGTAACGAGTCGTCGGTGGGCTTCCGAGCCGCTGCGTTTGTAGGCGTTCATGGCCATATCCCAATAAATGGCCTGGGTCCAAATGGCCCCAACGGCTTTCCGGGCGTCGGTATCACGCATGTAAAGTTGCCTGGTAGGGTGCAGCAGATAACGGTTAAAGGCATCATAGGCCTCGTCCACGTCGGCATCGGTATAGCCGGAGGGCGGACCGCTGGGTACGTCCTGCATTGCATTTCCCGCAAAAGGAACTATCGCCATAGCTGCGGCGCATAGCAAGTAATGAAGTATTCTCATGGTATTTGGATTAGAACTGGTGCCCGCGGGCGTTTACATTATTCGACAATAATACCAAACTAAAACGTTTTACCAAACGGGCTAATCGAATTGAAGGGCGTTGTCACACAAAAATTACGCCACCATCAAGGGAGTGGATTGGGGTTGTGGCTCCTTGATAACGTGCGCTATTCGGCCACTTCGAACTTGTAGCCGACGCCCTTGACAGTAGCCACGTAGTGGTCGCCAATCTTTTCGCGGAGCTTGCGGATATGCACGTCTATAGTCCGGTTGGTGACCACGACGGAGTCTTCCCAGATGCTTTTCAGGATGGATTCGCGCGTGTACACCTTGCCCGGTTTGGACGCGAGGAGATACAGCAATTCAAATTCCTTTTTTGCCAGGACAATCTTCTCGCCGTTTTTGAATACGAGGAAGGCTTCGCGGTCGATAATCAAATCCGCTACCTCGAGTTTATTTTCGGGTTGGTCTTCGGGCTGGGCGTTTCTACGGAGGATTGCGTTAATGCGGCTGAGGAGGGCCCGTGGCTTGATGGGTTTGGCGATGTAATCGTCGGCCCCGACGTTAAAGCCCGCAATTTCTGAATATTCCTCACTACGGGCCGTGAGGAACACCATGAACGTGCTTTTGAACTCGGGCATCGAACGCATAATCCGACAGGCCTCGATACCATCCATCTTGGGCATCATGATGTCGAGGATGATCAGATCCGGCATGACCCGCTTGGCGGTCGTTACGGCTTCCTGCCCGTTGGCGGCCGTGTACACGTGATAGCCCTCGCGCTTGAGGTTGTAGGCAATTAGCTCGACGATATCCGGCTCATCGTCTACGACGAGCACCTTGTATTTGGCAACACTCATGACGTTATTTTTTGCTAAGATATGTACTTAAGCCTAAGCAAAGGTTAAATCCGTATTACTAAATCATTAAACGTCGGCTTGCACCAAACGTATGCACGCTAATCCAATAACTGCGACACGAACCGTTCCAAATCCTCGCCTCGCAAGTCCTTAGCGAGGATAATGCCATCGGGGTCCAACAGATAAGATGCGGGTATGGCCTTGATCCGATATAGGCCGACCACTTCGCTGCCCCATTGCTGCAAATCTGACGCTTGGGTCCACACGAGGCCGTCGGCTTCGATCGCGCGCAGCCACAGGCCCGGATTGCCGTCAAGCGAAACGCCGAACACCGTAAACCCACGGTCCTTATATTTGTTAAACACGTTAACGATATTGGGGTTTTCTTCTCGACAGGGCACGCACCACGATGCCCAAAAGTCCAACAAGGTATACTTACCGCGAAAATCGGACAGGCGGACGGGTTGGTTGGTAGGCGTCAGCGATTCGAAATCCGGCGCCGGCTGCCCCACGGCCAATAGCTTGATGCGGGCCGCTTCCTCCAGAAACTGTTGCACCAACGCATTATCTTCGAAACGCCCCGCAATCCGGTCGGCGTAGGCAATGATCTCCTGCTCGGCCACGTCCGGGTCAAGGGTGCTCATGGCAAAAAACCCTGCCAAGTCATCATGGCGGTTGGCAAAATCCACGGCAGCCCGCACGTACGCGGCCGTTCCTTCCCGATGGCGCTGCAAAAGCTCCTGCCGCAACTCGTTAAGGGCTTCGTCGTCCAGCCCGGCCCGCCGCGCGAAGAATTCCTCGTCGAGCTGGCGTTCGAAACGATCCCTATCGTTTTTTGCCTTCGCAAACTCCTTGATTTTCAGCGAAAGTTCCGACCCTGAAATCTCGTATTCTTCGGCTTCCGCCATCAGGTCGGCGCTAAAACCGATCGCCTCGCCGTTTTGTGCGATGAAATAGTACTGCTGCCCGCCGGCGCGAAGCGTGAATAAACGAGGCTGGGACGATACCCGGCTAAACTTAAACCGGCCATTTTCCGTTAAAAAAACGGAGTCAAGCTTGCGTTCGCCTTCGTATAACGCCACCGTCTGTATCCCGCCGGCATTCTCGAGCTGGCCGCTGATCGTGAAGCTACTATTGGACGAACATCCCCACAGCGCCGCACCGAGTATCACGATAAAAAATAAAATCCCTCTTTGCATTTCGCTTTTTTCTCCTTACGTGTTTATTGAGGCAAAAATCCACGGGCCTTTTCCAGCGCCCGGCCAAGGCCGCTGGCATCCTTGCCGCCTGCAGTGGCGAAAAATGGCTGGCCTCCCCCTCCGCCCTTGATTTCCTTGGCGAGTTCGCGGACGATACTGCCCGCATTCAACCCCTTTTCTTTCGTCAGTTCTTCCGATACCACCACGGTTAGGCTCGGGCGACCGTCAAACTCCGCCGCCAACACCATGAACAGGTTGGCCGTCGCCCCCTTTACCGCGTACGCCAGCGTCTTGACGGCGTCGGCATCCGGCAAATCAACTTTCGTGGCTAGGAAATTGATACCGTCGTGCTGTTCAAATTTGCTCGCCAGCTCATCCCTCAACCGCAACGAGTTTTCCTTCACTTGTTTCGCAATTTCCTTGCGCAACTCGCTATTATCCTGGATTACCTTACTCAAGGCCGAAATAAAGTCCTTAGGCGTATTAAGTAATCTCCGCATATGGTCCGCCAGATCGAAGTACTCGCGTATGATCGCTGCGGACCGCGTACCGGTCACTGCCTCGAGCCGCCGAACGCCCGCCGCCACCGCCGATTCGGAAATAATCTTAAAGAACCCAATCTGGCCCGTTGCTTTTACGTGCGTACCCCCGCAAAGCTCCTTGGAGAAACTCTCATCGAAGGTGACTACCCGAACAAAGTCGCCGTACTTTTCGCCAAATAGCGCTGTCACTCCGGATGCGATCGCTTCCTCATAAGGCATGTTTCGATGCTCGCTTAAGCTGATATTCGCTAGAATTTTGGCATTGACGATGTCTTCCACCTGCCGAAGCTCGTCGTCGGTGACTTTCGAGGGATGGGAAATATCAAAGCGAAGAATGTCTGGACTGACCAATGAGCCTCGTTGGCCAACGTGGTCGCCCAGCACTTGCTTGAGTGCCGCGTGCAGTAAATGGGTGGCCGAGTGGTTGCGTTCGGTATCCAAGCGGCGGGCTTCGTCGACCTTTGCCTCGAATACGCCCTCCAATTCACGCGGTAGCTGCGATACGAAGTGCACCGTCAACCCGTTCTCGTTTTTGGTGTCCAATATAGCGATCCGCTCGCCGGTACTGGCCGACACGAGCACGCCCTGGTCGCCTACCTGCCCCCCGCCTTCGGCGTAAAACGGAGTCTTGGACAACACAAGCTGATACTGTTTTTTACCTTTCGATTCGACCGACCGGTACCTAGCAATCGTCGTCTCCGCCACTAAGGTGTCGTAACCCACAAACTCACTGCTCTCCTCTTCGCCGTGCACGGTCACCCAGTCGCCCGTATCAATGGCCGTAGCCTGACGCGACCGGTTTTTCTGGGCTTCCAGCGCTTCGCCAAAGGCCGGCATATCTACTTTCCATCCTTTTTCGCGCGCAAGAAGCTCCGTCAGGTCGATCGGGAACCCGAAGGTGTCGTACAATTCAAACGCAAACTGCCCATCGATGGTATCTCCTGCCGGCTCATACGACTCAAAGCGTTGTACGCCGGTCACCAAGGTACGCAAAAATGCCTGTTCCTCCTCGAATACCACCCTTTGCACGAATTGTTGTTGGGCAACCAGCTCGTCGAACACCCCCTCAAACTGTCGCGCCACTAAGGGCACCAAACTATGCAGGAAAGGCTCCTTAAATCCCAAAAACGTATAGCCGTATCGCACGGCGCGCCTTAGAATGCGGCGAATGACGTATCCGGCCTTGTGGTTGGAAGGCAGCTGTCCATCGGCAATCGTAAAGCTAATGGCCCGGATATGGTCGGCCATCACCCGCATGGCAATGTCGGTCTGCTCGTTATCGCCATAGCCCACGCCCGCTTCGGCGCCGATGTAATTGATTAACGGCTGAAACACGTCGGTGTCGTAATTCGAGGATTTGCCCTGGATTATGCGGACCAACCGTTCGAAGCCCATTCCCGTATCTACGTGCTGCGCGGGAAGTGGCTTCAGTGAGCCGTCCTTTTGTCGGTTAAACTGCATGAAAACCAAGTTCCATATTTCGATCACTTGGGGATGGTCGGCGTTGACCAGCGTACGCCCGTCTACGGCTTGGCGCTCGTGGTCAGGACGACAATCGATGTGGATTTCTGAACAGGGACCACACGGGCCTGTTTCGCCCATCTCCCAGAAGTTATCCTTTTTATTGCCCAGCAAGATCCGGTCCGCATCGATGTGGGCCTTCCACAGGTCGAAGGCCTCGCTGTCGCGGGGCAAACCGTCGGCATCATCCCCTTCGAAGATCGTCACGTACATACGCGCTTTATCGATGCCGTATACATCGGTCAACAGCTCCCACGCCCAGGCTATTGCGTCTTTCTTAAAATAATCGCCGAAGCTCCAGTTGCCCAGCATCTCAAAAAGAGTATGGTGGTACGTATCGATTCCGACTTCCTCCAGGTCGTTATGTTTACCCGAAACCCGCAAGCAGCGTTGCGTATCGGCGACACGCGGATACTTCGCAGGAGCTTCTCCTAGAAACAGTTCCTTAAACTGGTTCATTCCTGCGTTGGTAAACATCAAAGTAGGGTCGTTTTTGATGACAACCGGGGCCGACGGCACAACCTGATGCCCTTTTTCTTTGAAAAAAGCTAAAAAAGTTTCGCGTATTTCTCTACTGGTCATGGGGATTTTCGTGTTTTACTGTTTGCTTTGCTAAACGAATGGGGTGCAGACCTTACGGTATTTGGCCCCCCCGCCCGTCAAAGTCCCCACAAAGTTACGGGTTTGGGCGCAAAATACCGCCTAAGGGGCCAGGAAAAGCATCCCACCCCAATTTGGCGAACCAACCCCTGCGAAAACAACCGTAATCGGAAGCGATAACACGCCGATCATATACGTCTCGTGTCACGCCGGCATAGTCAACGGAAGAGTCAGAAATCGCCGGACAAGAACGATACCGGCACCTAAGTGGTGTCAGTCGAGGGCGCTATCTAGGTTCTGTTGTGCGCTTACTCTGCTTGAGCGATCTAGTCACACTTGTGCTATCCTACAACCGTTTTACGAGAATAAAAAAACGGCGTTTTGATTGGCGCCGGTACGGATTTGGGTTGATCGCCGTTGACCCCTCCCCAAAAAACTGGAGTATTTAAAAGTTGAGAATTCGCTGATGTGATTTATATCGGTATTGATAAGACTGACAAGGTAGTGGGCGTTACGGATGCGGATAGCGATGCCCTCAAAATCAAAGACCGTATCAAAAACAATATATCGCCATCGG
>Ga0079224_100000110_pt1 | contig 62825 bp, 59 predicted proteins | sample Stecom2015_FD_80414 | JGI IMG/M metagenome (GOLD analysis project Ga0079224, IMG submission 80414) | Agricultural soil microbial communities from Utah to study Nitrogen management - Steer compost 2015 | ecosystem: Environmental > Terrestrial > Soil > Agricultural land | place: USA: Utah... | reverse complement strand
TTGGCCGCATGGTTAGAACAACGCGCCGTTGACGAATATGGATTGTGTGTCCAGGGCGTACTGGATATACGTTCGTTTGCCGGACATTCGCCGATCCGGCGTATTTTAGCGATTGGAAAGGCAAAAATGCCGCTTCTGGACAGGAACGATGATGTGGTTATTTACGAGCGGCCCGGTGTACACAGCATCGCGTACCGGACGTTGCTGAAAGACTTTTTCCTGGCGTTTTAGAATATGTATATTCGCGGTTCATGACGAAGATCGGATTGCTTTCGGATACGCATGGCTACCTGGATGATGCCGTCTTCCGGCATTTTGACACTTGCGATGAGGTGTGGCATGCGGGGGACTTCGGCGATCTGGCGTTGGCGGACCGGCTTGCGGCGTTTAAACCGTTGAAAGGAGTATTCGGAAACATCGATGGCCCGGATATCCGTAGCCGGTATCCGGAGCACGCCCGTTTCCATTGCGAGGGCGTTGAGGTATGGATGACGCACATCGGCGGATACCCTGGCCGCTATAGCCCGTCGATACGGAAGGAAATACGGCTCCATCCTCCGAAACTTTTTATAGCGGGACATTCACACATTCTAAAGGTGATGTACGATTCATCCCTCCAATGCCTGCACCTAAACCCGGGGGCAGCCGGAAAACAGGGATGGCACAAGGTCCGCACGCTTTTACGTTTTAGCATCCGGGAGGACCGTGTAGAAGATCTTGAGGTTATTGAACTGGCTGGTAGGTAAAGTTAGTTTTTTACACTAAGTTTTGTTGTTTTCCTTGTAATTGTCTATTGTTTGGGTATTTTTGATGCCAAATTTAGAGATCAAAGTACACTAACAATGACGAAAGTAACGACGTTGGGTCAATTTATTATCGAAAAACAGGCTGATTTTCCGTACGCGAAAGGAGAGCTGTCTAGATTATTGCGGGATATCGGAATCGCGGCAAAAATTGTAAACCGTGAGGTCAATAAAGCCGGCCTCGTTGATATACTCGGAGATAACGGAACGACCAATATTCAGGGGGAGGGACAGAAAAAGCTGGATGTATACGCAGATGAGCAATTTATTGCGGCGTTACGGAGCGGCGGCGAATGCTGTGTGGTGGCTTCCGAGGAGCATGATAACTGTATCCGGATTGATTCCCATGTGTCTCGGAATGCCAAGTATATGGTGTGTATAGATCCGCTGGACGGCTCGTCCAATATCGACGTTAACGTGTCGGTGGGAACCATTTTTTCGATCTACCGGCGCGTTAATCCAACGGAGCCTTTTCATCCGGATGAGGTTCTCCAGTGTGGGACGCAGCAGGTGGCTGCGGGTTATGTCATCTATGGTTCTTCCACTATGCTTGTTTATACCACCGGCAAGGGCGTGAATGGCTTTACGCTGGATCCTTCTATTGGCGAGTTCTGCCTGTCGCACCCCAACATGCGGATTCCGGATGATGGAACTCACTATTCCGTCAACGAAGGTAATTACGTGAAATTTCCCAAGGGGGTGAAGGCGTACATAAAATACTGTCAGGTAGAGGATAGGGCAACAAACCGGCCTTTTACGTCGCGGTATATCGGGTCTATGGTGGCCGACATCCACCGCAACCTTATCAAAGGCGGGGTTTTTCTGTATCCGACCACCTTGTCCCATCCGCAGGGGAAGCTTCGGCTGATGTACGAATGTAATCCGTTGGCGTTTGTGGTTGAACAGGCCGGTGGGCGGGCAACCGATGGCTATCGGCGGATACTGGATATTCAACCGAAACACCTTCATGAGCGTACACCGATTTTTATAGGAAGTACGGCGATGGTGAAAAAGGTGGAGGAGTTTATCCAGTTAGAGGCTGTCGCGGACTTCCAATAAAAACGCTTTTAGGCGCTGAAGCGAATCAATTACCCGTTGATTTTCCCGGGCTTCGTTTTTATTGCTTCGCAGATATTCCCGCGCCCCCTGCAGTGTGTAACCCTTTTCTTTGACCAGGTTAAAAATAATCTTTAGGTTAGTGATGTCCTCCGGGGTGAATAACCGGTTCCCTTTTTTGTTCTTTTTGGGCTGGAGAATATCGAACTCTCGTTCATAAAACCGTATCTGGGACGCGTTGACACCGAACATGGCTGTTACTTCACCCATGGTGTAATAGAGTTTATTGATTTCACGCTCTTTGTAAGGCATATAACGAACTGTGTTGACCGTGTATTACAAAGATACGATTACCATTCAAATATTAGCGTTTTCCGCAGGATCAATCGAACGACTGGTTTTCCTGTGATGCAGCGTCTAAGATGGCAACGTATTCAGCCGGCGTCAGGTCGTTATATATGAAGTTGATAGGATTAACAGGCTGGTTGTTTTTGCGGACCTCATAATGTACGTGAGGGCCTGTTGAAATTCCGGTATTGCCCACGTAACCGATCAAGTCGCCCCGTTTTACCTGCTGGCCTACCTTTACGGTAAACCGGCTCATATGACCGTAGAGCGTTTTATAGCTGTAGCCATGGTCGATCACTACGCGGCGGCCATAACCGCCGTCCACGCCCGCGGCTTCCACCTTTCCGTTTCCGGTTGCGTAGATGGGCGTGCCTACGGGGGCAGCAAAATCAATCCCCGCGTGCATTTTGCGGATTTTGTATACCGGGTGTATGCGGGTGCCGAAACCGGATACGCCGGCATGGCCTTTGCGGCTGTCAACCGGTTGGATGGCCGGAATGCTCGCCATCATCTCGGCTTTGGACTTTGCCATGTCAGTAAGTTCGTCGTACGATTTGGACTGCACATACAGGGCCTTCGTGATGTAGTCGAGTTTTTTGGCGGTCTCAATCATCAGTGCTGAATTGCTGAAATGTTCCAGGTTCTTGTATCGGTTTACGCCGCCAAACCCTGCTTTCCGGATGTCGGGATCTATGGGGTCCGCCTCGAAAATCACCCGGTAGATGTTGTCATCCCGGTCCTGCATGCTTTCCAGCGAGGCATCGATACGTTTCATCCGTTCCTGCATCAGATTATACTGAAGCACCATCTGGTCCACTTCCCGTTGCAGCTGCTTTTCGCGAGGGGAATCAAAAAAGGTAAAACCTACGTAAAAAAGGAGCAAGGCGCAGGCAAAAGAGCTGGTAAGGAAACCTAAAATGCGCAGCGCCCACGTCCGGGTGCTGGGTTTTATTTTTTCATACTTTAACGTATGTGAATTGTAATGATACTTTGCTTTCGCCATTCGAGCAGTTTTCGATTAGTTCACAGGTCAGACTGAATTAGGTAACCCGGTTACCGGTTTGACAGCAAACTTAATTAATCTTGCTTTAAAAATCAAATAACCCATTGAAACTAATCGGTCAGCGATAGAAAAAGGGCAATTTTTTGTTTTAGCTGCCGACGGTCCACTATAAAATCAAGAAATCCGTGTTCGAGCAGGAATTCGGATGTCTGGAAACCTTTAGGTAGGTCTTTTTTGATCGTTTCTTTGATGACACGCGGACCGGCAAAGCCGATCAGGGCGCCCGGTTCAGCAATATTGATGTCGCCGAGCATAGCGTAGGAGGCGGTAACGCCCCCGGTGGTTGGGTCGGTTAACAGGCAAATGTAGGGTAGTTTGGCTTCGTTGAGCAATGCTAGTTTAGCCGATGTTTTGGCCATCTGCATAAGGGAAAAGGCGGCTTCCATCATCCGCGCACCACCGGATTTGGATATCAGCATGAACGGTATCCGGTGTTGCAGGCAGTAGTCAATCGAGCGCGCGATTTTCTCGCCCACCACCGAACCCATGGATCCACCTATAAAGGTGAAATCCATACAGGCAATAACCAGATCACGACCGTCCACTTTGCCGTGGGCACAGCGAATGGCATCGTTCAATCCCGTTTTGGCGTAGCTCTCTTCAAGTCGCTCCGTGTATTTTTTGGTATCTTCAAACTGCAGTGGATCGCCGGATCTCAAATTCGGATAGAGTTCGGTAAACTGGTTTTCGTCGAATAAGATAGAGAAATAGGCGGCTGATCCGATGCGCAGGTGATAACCGCAGTATTGGCAAACGTACTTGTTTTCTATTTGCTCAATGTTCAATAAAGGCTTTTTGCAGGAAGGACATTTGTTCCAAAGGCCGTCGGGCGCTTCCTTTTTATGTTCGGTAGCCGTACTGATTCCGGCCTTTTCACGTCTAAACCAACTCATGCAATCGTATTGTTATGGTGTGCAAACTTAGATAAAGTTGTGTGTATATGCAAGCAACTCCTGTAGTTGTACACAACCGGTAACGGCAAAAAAATATGGGCAAGCTACTTTTATCGCACCGCTACAACCCAATACCCTTGCTGCGTTCCCGCCCTGGGGGATTCTCGGGGAGCTGGTCGTAAAAGACTTACCCACGGCGCAAAGGTACATAAAAGGGGGCAAAGTACCAACAGGAAAAATCAAAGTGTCCGGTAAACCTTCCCCGGCAAGGCGGTGACGACGCCTTTAATCTCCATTTCGAGGAGGGTGATGGCTAACTTGCTCTGCGGCCATTGCAGGTGCCTTGCCAGTTCGTCAACAGTGGCCTGACCAGCCCCCTGGATGAGGTCATAGGCCTGCTGTTCCTCGCTGGTTAGGTTTACCACCACAGGGAGTGCTTTTTGCGGCGGTGATTTCATGGCGACCCAGTTCATCAGATACGCCAGGTCATCCGCACATGTGATGAGATGCGCCCGGTGCGTTTTTATCAGATAGTTACATCCCGAAGAAAATTCACGGTCCAGGTTTCCCGGAAAGGCACATACGTCCCGGAAGTAGGTGTTTGCAATCTCGGCGGTGATCAGGGCCCCGCCTTTGAGGGCCGCCTCCACTACGACGGTTACGTCACTCAGCCCGGCGATAATGCGGTTCCGCATGGGGAAATTCTGTTTGTCTGGATTCGTTCCGGAAGTAAATTCGGTGATTAATCCTCCTTCTTCCAGCATGTGAGCGGCCAGGGCCCGGTTGGCCGAAGGATAAATCCGGTCCAGGCCATGGCCCAACACACCGATGGTCGGCACGCTGTATTCCAGCGCATTCCGGTGGGCGTAGCTGTCTATGCCGTACGCCAGTCCGCTGATGACGGTTACCCCGTATGGCTGCAGGTCACGTATAAGTGCGCTACAAATCGATTTTCCATATTCGGTTGCGCTTCGGGTTCCTACTATACTGACCATTCGGTTTGCATTAAGGTCGGCATTCCCTTTATAGTAGAGAAGGATCGGCGCGTCGGGGCATTCCTCCAATCGTTTCGGATAGCCTGCATCGTTTCGGAAAAATGCGTTAATACGGTGCTTTTCGATGAACCGGATCTCATTCTCTGCCGCATGAAGGGCCTGCTTGTCCAGCACTGCTTCCGCCAGCCGGTTTCCAATGCCGGGTATGGTCAGGAGTTCCTTTTTGGTTGCCCGGAAGATGCCTTCGGGATCCGGGAAATAATTCAATAATTGACGGGCGATCACCGGACCCACGCCGTTGATTTTGGTGAGTGCGATTTGGTATAGTAGGCTCATAGGTAAAGACTGTATGACAAAAATAAATGAAAAATGCGATATTGTGCCTGATACCTTAGAATACGCTGATTGCACAATGGAAAGAAACGAACAACTTGAAGTATGGATGCGTGGTCCGATACCCGGAATTCCGGCCTTGTTGCAGCCGGTGGCCCACGCATTGCTGCAGGCGAAGGAGGAAGTGACGCGATACATGGAGGGAGTTAATGACCTGCTTTTGTGGCAACGACCGGGCGGAGTAGCGTCAATTGGTTTTCATTTGCAGCACATGGCCGGCGTTATTGACCGCATGTTTACGTACGCGGAGGGCCGTCCCCTTTCTGAAATTCAACTGGCATATCTGTATGCCGAGGGAAAAGAAACCAAAAGCGGCGGAGCCCAGCAGTTAGTAAATGCGTTCAGCGAACGGGTGGATGCGGCGGTTCAAGAGCTCAGCCAGGTGGATGAAAGCACGCTGACGAACGTCCGGTATCTGGGAAGGAAGCAAATCCCCACGACACGGATGGGGCTACTGTTTCACGCAGCAGAGCATACCCAGCGGCATGTGGGACAGCTGTTGGTCACCATACGGTTTTTAAAGGCTGATGAATAAGCCGTCGTTCGCCTGGTTAAACAGGAATGTACACGAGGTGTTTGGTTTCAAAAAAATCTTCGTCAAAGTAGGCAGATAGCGGATGTATCTCCGCCGGAAGTGCTGCCTCCCGGATTTCCTCCCGCAGATCGCCGCCTTTCAGGTAAAGGATACCGTTTGGAACGGCATTTTTATCTTTTTTCTCAAACTTGTTTCTGACCCACGGATAGAAATCCGTCAGTCGGGTGACCGCACGCGAAACGACAAAGTCATACTTACCGTCGAGTTGCTCTGCCCGGATGTGATCGGCCTCCACGTTCTTCAGCTCAGCCGCTGCGGCAACTTCACGTACCACTTTAATTTTTTTTCCTATGGAATCGACAAGATGGAATTCTACATCCGGAAATAAAATGGCCAACGGTATGCCCGGAAAACCGCCGCCTGTGCCTACGTCCAGTATGCGTGTGCCGGGCCTGAAATGGATGAATTGGCCGATGCCGAGCGAATGCAAAACGTGGTGAAGGTAGAGGCTGTAAATATCTTTGCGGGAAATTACGTTTATCTGAGCATTCCAGTGTGCATACAGGTCTCCCAATTTGGCAAATTGCGTACGTTGCGTGTCGGAAAGCGCAGGGAAATAGCGGTAGATGAGCTCTACACCCGGACGGAACGTGTTGACTACTTCCATGTCACCTCTTTCTTAAACAACGCTGTGAAACCGTTGAGACATATGTATGTATAATAGGCGAGGTCCAAAAAGGGTAATGCCCATAGTAAACCTTTTACACGCAGCTTCTTCATAACGGGGAAATAAACCGATACTTGTATTAGTAGCCGAAGTACGTACATCCCAACGGGAACGTACCATCCCTGCGGATAGTAAAGGAGCGTCACTGCTATCATGACATAAAACAGAAATGCCGTTGTGAGCTGAGCGGCCAACATCCTCCGGTGCGCGGGGCGATAGGCTTTGGAAGCGCTGGCATGCCGGGTTTTTTGCCTGCTGTACCCGGAAAATGTAGTCTTAGGTTCACTCCACATATGTGCGTCCGGATGAATGCAGATCACCGTGTTGTGCGGCGTGGCATTTTGGTTGACGAAGAGATCATCGTCGCCTGAGGCGATGTGCATGTGCGAAGCAAATCCCTTTCCTCTGAAAAACAGACTCTTTGTGTAGGCCAGGTTGCGTCCCACCCCCATATAGGCTTTTTTCAGCAATGCGTAAGAGAGATAGCTCATGGCCGTGTGGAACGTTTCGAAACGGATCAACGCATTGAGGAACCCCGGCTTCCTGACGTATGGGGAGTAACCGAGTACGATTTCCTCACCGCCCGCGAAAGAAGATCCCATATGCTGCAGCCATCGGTCCGACTCCGGAACACAATCCGCATCCGTGAAAATCAAGTGTTCGTATTGCGCTGCCTTGATTCCCAGCGTAACGGCAAATTTTTTACCATGCTTCAATCGTACGTGTTCAGCAATTTCCACGGTCTTGAGATGGGAATGCTGTGCACCCAGCTCCTTTAACAGCCACTTGGTGTCGTCTTCCGAACAATCATTCACCAGAATCACCTCAAACTGGGGATAATTCTGATTGAGAATTTGGGGGAGGTTCTTCCGTATGTTTTCTTCTTCATTCCGCGCGCATATGATTACTGAAAGGGGAGGAAGAAAAGATGTGCTTGCTTCGGCCGGGACCTTAAAAAACGCGAGTTTACTGTACACGGCCAAAAGATAATACAGCTGAAAGATCATCAATAAGCCGCATGCCCCCCATAGCAGGAAAATAGCACTTCCGGTTAGTTGGCTGAATACGTCCATATATACGGCCAAAGATAGTATGTTAATTTGTTTTTCCTATTTTTGCGCAACATGAAATTTACCCTCCAGGCCACAGATCAGCAATCGAAAGCACGTGCCGGCGTCATCGAAACCGCGCACGGCATCATTGAAACTCCTATTTTTATGCCTGTGGGGACCGCTGGCACGGTGAAAGCCGTGCATCAGCATGAGCTGGTTAACGATATCCATGCGCAGATTATTCTCGGCAATACCTATCATCTTTACCTGCGCCCCGGTTTGGAGGTATTAAACCGGGCTGGCGGAATCCATCGGTTCAACGGGTGGAACAAGCCCGTACTGACCGACAGCGGCGGGTATCAGGTGTACTCGCTTACAGAGGTCCGCAAAATCCGGGAAGAAGGGGTTACCTTCCGTTCGCATATCGACGGATCCAAACATCTGTTCACGCCGGAAAACGTGATGGATACGCAGCGGATTATCGGGGCGGATATTGTGATGGCTTTTGATGAATGTACCCCCTATCCCTGCGATTACGGTTATGCCAAACGGTCGCTTGATATGACCCACCGATGGCTGAAGCGCTGCTGTGACCGGTTCGACCAGACCGAGCCGCTGTACGGTTACGGACAGACACTGTTTCCCATCGTCCAGGGGTCGGTGTATAAGGACCTCCGGGAACGTTCTGCCGAAACGATTGCTTCCTATGGGCGGGATGGTAACGCCATCGGCGGACTTTCCGTGGGAGAGCCTGCCGAGGAAATGTATGCCATGACGGAGGTGGTATGCAACATCCTTCCGGCAGAAAAGCCCCGCTATCTGATGGGAGTGGGCACACCCGTGAACATCCTGGAAAATATAGCCCTGGGCATTGACCTTTTTGACTGTGTGATGCCTACGCGCAACGCCCGCAATGGGATGTTGTTTACACGCCGCGGTATCATCAATATCAAAAACAAAAAGTGGGAGGCCGACTTTTCGCCCATCGACGAAGAAAGTGATCTGCTTGCTGATCGCGTCTATACCAAAGCCTACCTGAGGCATCTTATCCGGTCGCAGGAGATTCTTGGTGCTCAGATAGCATCGCTGCATAACCTGCACTTTTACCTTTGGTTGGTAGCGGAGGCACGGAAGCATATCCTCGCGGGTGATTTCCGGGAATGGAAGAATAAAATGGTGGCACAATTGGATGAAAGGTTATAGGTCATGATAAAATGGCTGCAGTCGTCGTTTAAAATTATTGACTGGTATATCATCCGGAAATACCTGAGCACCTTTGTGTTTACCATGGCCATCTTTACTGTCGTAGCGGTGGTCTTTGATGTTTCCGAGCGGTTGGACGACTTTATGAAGCATAAAGCGCCGCTGTCAAAGATTGTCTTTGAGTATTATGCCGGCTTTGTGCCTTTCTACCTGAACATGTTGTCGCCGCTGATCAACTTTATCGCCGTGATCTTTTTTACGGCCAAGATGGCGGATCAGACTGAGATTGTGCCGATCCTGAGCGGCGGAATGAGTTTTAACCGGTTTATCCGCCCTTATATGGTGGCGGCCACCTTCATTTTTGCACTCAATTTTGTCTTCAGCGTATATATCATTCCCCGTACCAACAAGCTGAAGGTAGGCTTTGAACGGATCTATGTGAAGCCGGTGGCGAACAATACCAAAAGCTCCACCCATATGCAGATCGACGACGACAGCTACGTATATATTGACAATTTTGATAACAATCGGAAGGTGGGCTACAACTTCGTGCTTGAAAAGTTCAAGGATGGCGAGATGAAAGAAAAGTTGATGGCCGATCGCATCACGTGGGATTCGATCAAGAACAACTGGCGCATTGAAAACTATACCATCCGGGTGATCGATTCGCTCAAGGAAGATATGGTCAAAGGGACCGGTCTGGATACACTGTTGGATATGTCGCCCGCAGATTTTGAGGTGTATGACAACATCTTTACGGCCATGAAAATGACCGAGCTTAATGATCGAATCGAAAAGGAAAAAATCCGGGGAACCGGGATGATGACCGACCTGCTCCTGGAAAAATATAAACGCTTTGTAACGCCGCTGGCGGCCTACGTCCTTACTTTGATGGGGGTTGCCTTGTCGTCCAAGAAAGTGCGCGGCGGCATCGGCCTGAGCTTGGGCATCGGCATCGGCTTGAGCTTTACCTATATTGTATTTATCCAGTTTTCCACCATGTTCTCGCTAAAGGGAGGGCTTCCGCCGATCATTGCGGTATTTATACCGAACATTATTTTTGGACTGCTGGCATTTTACCTCTTACGTAAGGCCCCTAAGTAGAAATAGCAGCATGCAAAGCCCGCCGAAGGGACGGAACCTTCTGATCCTGCACCTGACTGTCATGGTGTGGGGATTCACCGGAATATTGGGTAACCTGATTACGGTTTCAGCGCTTCACCTGGTATGGTACCGGGTAGGCATCGCTTTTGTTTCGTTGGCGATTTATCTTACTTACAAGGGCCTATCCTTTCGGGTTGATCGGCGGCACCTGGCTGAGTGTTTACTCACCGGGGTACTGGTCGGACTGCATTGGTTGCTTTTTTTTGAGTCGATTAAAGCGTCTACAGTATCCGTCACACTTGTTTGCCTGTCGTCTGTTACGCTGTTCACCGCATGGGTGGAGCCGCTGTTTTACAGGCGCCGTACCTCCAAGGCGGAAGTCTTCATAGGGTTGTTTATTATTGCCGGTATCTACTTGATTTTCCGGTTCGAAAGTCATTATATAAGAGGAATTCTTTTGGGACTGGGAGCAGCGTTGACCGCTGCTTTCTTCGGTACCATAAATTCGCTACTGGTCAAGCGAAGCAACGCTTCGGTGATCAGCCTTTTCGAAATGGCGGGAGCATGGGGATTGATTTCCCTGTTCCTGGTAATTTCGGGTGGGTTTGCGGATATGCAGCCGACAGGCGCAGATTGGTTTTACCTTATTATTCTGGGCACGGTATGTACGTCAGGGGCCTATGTGGCGGCGGTTTCCGTTATGAAGGAAATCAGTGCGTTCCGCGTAGCGCTGGCGAGTAACCTGGAGCCGATTTATGGGATTTTGCTGGCTTGGCTCTTCTTCGGCCATCAGGAAAAAATGAGCGCCGGCTTTTATGCCGGCGCTATGATCATTCTTGGGGCGGTGTTCGTCTATCCGGTGATCAGGTACCGTATCACCAAACGGAGCCTCTCTTCACCCATCCGTTAGGCATAGTCAAATACAGCGTCTTTGCTTTCTAATTCAGAATATCCCATCAGGTATTCGTCTACTTTGCGCGCGCACTCGCGCCCTTCGGAAATCGCCCACACGACAAGTGACTGGCCACGGCGCATGTCGCCGGCGGCAAATACCCGTGTAGTGGAGGTTTGGTATTCCCCTTCCTTTGCCCGTACATTGCCGCGCTCGTCCAACTCCACACCTAGCTGCTGCAGCAGCCCGTCATGTTGTGGGTGGAGAAAGCCCATGGCCAGCAAAGCAAGCTCGCACGGAATTTCGCGTTCAGAGCCGGCTACCTCCGTGAATTTCACCGGACGACCCATCGGGTCACGTTCCCATTCCAGGTCGACAATACGCACTGCCCGCAGATGTCCGTTCTCATCACCGATAAACTCTTTCGTGCCGATACTCCAGTAACGTTCACATCCTTCTTCATGGGAGGTCGTTGTTTTCAGCAGCATCGGGTACGTCGGCCACGGCATGGCTTCTGTACGTGCCTGCGGTGGCTGGGGCATCAGCTCGATCTGGGTAACCGACTTTGCGTGATGGCGGTTGGAGGTGCCTACGCAGTCGGACCCGGTATCCCCACCACCGATGACAAGTACATTTTTCCCGGTAGCCAGAATTTCCTCTTCGGAGAAAGGTGAATTGCCTACCCGTTTGTTCTGTTGTTTCAGGAACTCCATAGCGAAATGAACGCCCTTCAACTCCCTGCCGGGGATATTCAGGTTACGGGGGATGGTCGATCCGCCCGCAAGGATGACGGCGTCATACCCCTGCAATTCGCTCGCGGGAATATTTTTCCCGACTTCCGCATTATATCGGAAAACCACGCCTTCTTCTTCCATTACCTTGATACGGCGGTCAATCACCCACTTTTCCAATTTGAAATCGGGAATGCCGTAACGCAACAGGCCGCCGGCTTTGTCGTCTCGCTCATAGACGGTTACTTCATGCCCCACACGTATCAGCTGGGCCGCCGCCGCCAGTCCAGCCGGACCACTGCCCACAACGGCCACGCGCTTTCCTGTTTTTAAGTGCGTAGGGCGTGCCTTCACGTAATCACGCTTGTAGGCAATTTCGATGATGTGTTTTTCGATCTCTTCAATCGCCACCGGCGAACGGTTAATACCAAGTACACAGGCCGATTCGCAGGGAGCTGGGCATATTCTTCCCGTGAATTCCGGAAAGTTATTGGTAGACGCCAAAATGCGGTACGCTTCTTCCCACTTTCCATCGTATACCGCATCGTTGAACTCAGGGATGACGTTGCCCAGCGGACAACCCGAGTGGCAAAAGGGGATGCCGCAGTTCATGCACCGCGCAGCCTGCCGATTTAGTTCCTCGTCACTATATGGTTGTACAAATTCATTATACGTTTTTTTCCGGTTTGCAACGGGGTCTTTTTGGGGGAGTGCCCGTTCAAATTCCTTAAATCCGGTTGGTTTTCCCATTTTGTCTTTCTATATCGTTGTTTATGCTTCTACTAATTTTTTCCGCAGGACATTTTTGTACTCCCGCGGGAATACCTTGATGAAACATCCCTTTTCGGTCTTCCAGTTCTGCAGAATGGCGGTTGCCCGCTTACTTCCGGTGAGGTGAATATGACGCTTCAGCAGGGCAATGATGGCGGTTTCGTCTTCGGCCTCCAATGGATCCAAATCTACCATCTCCGTGTTGCAGTTGGCACGGAAGGTTCCCTCTAGGTCATACACCCAGGCGATACCACCGCTCATGCCCGCAGCGAAGTTCCGTCCGGTAGCCCCGAGGATCAGTGCTCGCCCGCCAGTCATGTATTCACAGCCGTGGTCGCCTACACCCTCCACCACGGCGGTGGCCCCTGAGTTGCGCACGGCAAACCGTTCGCCCGCCTGTCCGCACACGAACAGATGGCCGGAGGTGGCGCCATACAGCGCTACGTTGCCGATAATGATGTTTTCATGGGGAACCAGGGGACTGTCTTTCGCCGGATAGATGGCCAGCTGGGCGCCGGACAGACCTTTGCCGACGTAGTCGTTGGCTTCACCCTCCAGTTCAAAAGAGAGCCCTTTGGCGGCAAAAGCGCCAAAGCTTTGGCCCGCCGAACCGGTAAATTTGTAGTTAATGGTGTTGTCGGGTAGACCCTCACTGCCATAAATCTTGGAAACTTCGTTGGATAGGAGGGTACCGATGGTACGGTCTGTGTTCTTGACATTGAACGTGCCGAAAACAGGCGTTTTGTTTTCCAAGGCCTTGCGGGCCTGGGTAACAAGACCCCAGTCCAGTACCATATCCAACCCATGATCCTGGAGCTGTGTTTGGTACAAGGTATCGCCGGAGCGGCTGTGGGCCACGTGGAGAATGCCGGAAAGATCCAGCTTGTTGACTTTCCAATGTGCGATATCTTCCTTTTTCTTCAGGAACTGGGCCCGGCCCACCATCTCGTTGATGGTACGGAAGCCGAGTTCGGCCATGATCTCGCGTAGCTCCTCGGCGAGGAACCTGAAGAGATTGACAATGTCTTCCGGACGGCCGGTAAACAGCTTGCGGAGTTCGGGATCCTGTGTGGCTACCCCTACCGGACACGTATTCAGGTGGCATTTCCGCATCATGATGCACCCGCCGGCAACGAGGGCCGCAGTGGCGACACCCCATTCTTCTGCCCCCAGCAGGGTGGCAATGGCGATATCCCGGCCGGTTTTCAGCTGCCCGTCGGTTTGCAATACCACCCGGCTGCGCAACCCATTTCTTACGAGCGTCTGGTGAGACTCCGCTAAGCCGAGTTCCCATGGGAGCCCCGCATGTTTGATCGAGCTGATCGGAGAAGCACCCGTGCCTCCATCGTAACCTGCGATAAGAATAACATCGGCGTGTGCTTTGGCAACACCGGCAGCAATGGTGCCCACGCCGGCTTTGGATACCAACTTCACATTAATCCGTGCATTGCGGTTCGCATTTTTCAGGTCGAAGATCAGCTGTGCCAAATCTTCGATCGAGTAGATATCGTGGTGCGGCGGTGGTGAGATCAGTCCCACGCCCGGCGTTGAATGCCGTACTTTGGCAATCCATTCGTCTACCTTATGGCCGGGAAGCTGACCGCCCTCTCCGGGCTTTGCACCCTGGGCCATCTTGATCTGAAGTTCATCCGCCTGAGTAAGGTAGTTGGAAGTTACCCCGAACCGACCGGAAGCTACCTGCTTGATCGCAGAACGCATCGAATCGCCATTGGGTAGCGGCTGGTAACGGATTTCGTCCTCGCCGCCTTCTCCTGTATTGCTTTTTCCTCCAATCCGGTTCATAGCGATCGCCAGCGTGCTATGGGCTTCATGGGAGATCGACCCGAAAGACATCGCACCGGTGGCGAAACGTTTCATGATGTTTTCCGCAGGCTCTACCTCGTCAATCGAAATGGGCGTACGGTGTCTGGCAAAATCCAGCAGGCCCCGGAGGGTATACATGCGCTCTTTCTGATTGTTGATCAGCGAGGCATACTTTTTATAGGTTTCGTAGTCGCCCGTTCGGCAGGCCTGCTGAAGAAGGTGTACCGTTTGCGGGTTAAACAAATGCGCCTCACCTCTCCGTTTCCATTGGTAGATACCGCCTTCGGGAAGGAGGTCTTTCGCATGACGGGAGCTGGTAAATCCACGGTTATGTTTGCTCAACACCTCACGGGCAATGTCATCCAGGTCCAGTCCGCCGATACGGGATACCGCACCGCAAAAATACTTATCCACCACACTCTTATTGATGCCCAGCACCTCAAAGATCTGTGCACCGTGGTACGATTGCAGCGTGGAAATACCCATTTTCGAGAAGATCTTGAGCAAGCCGCCGCATACCGCTTTCACATAGTTCTTTGCAAGTTGAGGCCAGCTGAGGTCGGTCTCAAGCATTTTTTGTTCTTTAAGCGTCCGGATCGAGGCCAGCGCCATGTACGGATTGATCGCGGTCGCTCCGAAAGCCAACAGACAGGCAAAATGGTGAACTTCCCATACATCGCCACCCTCTACCACCAGGCCTACCGCACCGCGGTGCCCGGTCTTGATCAGATGGTGATGTACCGCGGAAACAGCCAACAGCGAGGGAATCGCCGCGTGCTGTGAGTCAATTGCACGGTCAGAAAGAATGATAACTTCGAATCCATCTTTCACCGCGTCTTCGGCATACCGGCACAAGCGGGCCAATCCTTCTTCCAACGCCCCCGGTTTGCCGCTGGCATTGAAGTAACACTGCAGCGTTTTTGCCTGGAATATTCCGGTATCGATGCTCCGTAATTTTTCAAGCTCCCGGCTGGTTAATATGGGGTGTTCCAGGGCAACGCAGTGACAATGCATTCTGTCTTCATCCAAAATATTTCCGGCATTGCCTATAAACGTGGCCAGACTCATTACCAAACGCTCGCGGATCGGATCAATGGGCGGGTTGGTTACCTGCGCAAAGAACTGCTTGAAGCAGCTCGACAGATGTTGGGGATGATTGGAAAGCACTGCCAGCGGGACGTCTGTTCCCATGGACCCTACCGGTTCTTTTCCATCCAGCGCCATCGGGGTAAGAATTCCTTCGATATCTTCACGGGTATATCCGAAGATCTGTTGGTATTTAAAGACGGATTCTTTAGATAGATACGTGAACGTCACCCTTGGCTCGGCAAGTTCCTCCATCCGGATCTTATATTGATTAAGCCAATCACTATAGGGCTGCTTGGCGATGAGTTCGCCCTTTACCTGTTCGTCGGACAGGATTTCGCCCTTTTCCATGTCGATCAGGAAAATTTTTCCCGGTTGTTGACGGCCTTTTTTGATAATCAGGCTTTCATCAATGGGCAGGGCACCTGCTTCGGAGGCTACGATCACCCGATCGTCTGAGGTAACGGCAAACCGAAGCGGACGCAGTCCATTACGGTCTAACATGGCACCTATAGTGGTTCCATCCGTGAAGCAAAGAGCGGCAGGACCGTCCCAGGGCTCCATCAACGTCGCATGGTATTCATAAAATGCCTTCTTGAGGGGGTCCATTTGCGTGTTGCCGTCCCACGCCTCCGGTACCATCATCAGCATCACATGGGCAATGCTGCGGCCGCTGTGAAGAAGCAATTCAGCTACATTGTCGAGGCAAGCCGAATCGGACTGGTGACCATCCACGACCGGAAGAAGAATCTGAAGTTCCTCTTCCGTAAAATATGGAGAAGACAACGAGCGCAAGCCAGCATAAAACCAGTTCAGGTTGCCCGTCAGCGTATTGATCTCTCCGTTATGAGCCAGCATGCGGAATGGCTGTGCTAACTGCCAGGAAGGAAACGTGTTGGTTGAAAAGCGCGAATGGACCAACCCGAATGCAGACACCACGCGTTCGTCCGAAAGATCCGGAAAATACGTGCCCACCTGATAGGTCGTCAGCTGCCCCTTATAGACAATGACTTTGCAGGACAGAGACGCAATATATAGATCTTCTTTCAGTTCTGCGTTTTCCCGTACTTTCTTGGCAATCAGACGCCGTAATACGAACAACTTGCGCTCAAATTCACGGGTATCGGTCACCCCATCCGGGCGTGAGACAAAAAACTGCACAATTTCAGGCTCTACGCTCAAAGCCGTAACGCCGATTCCTTCCGGATTTACCGGAACCTTCCGGAAACCCAGAAAGGTCATCCCGCGTTCCGCAGTCGCCTCTTGGATAATCTCACGGCAAATCCGGTTTGCCTCCGCATTTTTCGGTAAAAAAGCCATGCCGGCACCGTAATATCCCGGCTCACTCAATTGGATACCGAGCGATATACATTCTTCCCAAAGAAGCTCGTGGGGGAGCTGAATCATGATACCCGCCCCGTCGCCGCTTTCCGGATCGCATCCGCAGGCACCCCGGTGTTCCATGTTTTCCAACATGGTTAATGCATCCCGCACCTGCCGGTGTGTTTTGTTGCCCTTGAGATTGGCGATAAATCCTACTCCACATGCATCGTGCTCAAAATCAGAACAGTAAAGCCCTTCCTGTTGTCTCAATATATCAGTCATTCTTTTTAGTTAGCTGTATTCGATTTGCTAAATTAGTAAATAAAATGATGATAATTAAATTTTTTTCAAATTTTTATTTCATTTATTGATAATTACCTATTATTTGTATTTATTTTTGATAATATCGCAAAAAACACAAGCTTATTTTATCGACTTTTCAATAAAAGTCTTTTTCGGATAAGGCAGCCTTTTCCTCTGGGTTAAGCATGCAACAATTGCTATTGCACACCGAACAAAATTGGCTAAGTTTGCGCTATGATAACCTATCGGATAAAGGGCGATCACATTACGCTTATTCAATTGCTCAAAGTGCTGAACTGGGTGGAAAATGGCGGGGAGGCCCAGGCGGCTGTTTTGGCGGGCCAGGTGAGTTACAACGGTGCGGTTGATCACCGCAAGCGCCTGAAGGTGCGGGTGGGGGATGTGGTTGCCTTCGAAGGTAAGCAGGTACGGATTATCGAATAACCATGAAAAAAATACTTTTTTTTATAGGTTTTGTCGTGCTGCTCGGTTGTTCGGGCACCGAAAAGAAGGTCAATCAGTCCTATGCGCTGGTAATCACCGTGGAGTTGGAAGGTACGCGGAAGTCGGAGACCAAGGACACGGTGCACATGGATGTGGATACGGTAGAAGCGTCCGATCCGGTGGCAGCCTACTCCAAGGGGGTACAGCGTTACGCGGCCATGCTCATGCATATTCAGCAGTTCCCTGATTCGATCAGCGGACTTAAAGGCCTGATGATTCGTGATGAAGCGGGAAATGATGTCGTGCCGGGCATTCCGCAACCGAAACGGGATAGTGTCATCATGAATTTTATCCAGTTTGCACGAAGATCTTCTATTCCTTATTACGATCGTGTGAAAGATTTTGAACTTAAATTAATGACGGCAAGATAACAGATGACAAAACCATTCACTCTGTCCAGCACCGGTTACGACATTTTTTTTGACGATTCGTTGTCCGCACTCAACCGGTTTATCCAAGAGCATAGCTACTCTAAAATACTCGTTCTGACCGATCGGAACACGAGCGAGCATTGTTTGCCAATTTTGCAGCAGGCGATCCCCGGCTGGGATGGGTATGATGTGATTGAGGTAGATCCGGGGGAAGAGAATAAGAACATCGACTTCTGTGTGGGAATCTGGCGGATGATGCTCGACTTTGGTGCCGACCGCCAAAGCCTCCTCATTAACCTGGGTGGGGGCGTGGTGACCGATATGGGCGGCTTTGCAGCGTCTACCTTTAAACGCGGAATTGATTTCATACAGGTGCCCACCACACTCCTCGCTCAGGTGGATGCTTCGGTGGGAGGAAAGACAGGGATCGACCTGGGGAATGTCAAAAATATTGTAGGAACCTTTGCGCAACCCAAAGCGGTATTTATCGCTTCAACCTTTCTGAAGACGCTTGACCGGCGGCAGTTGGTTTCGGGCTTTGCGGAAGTCATCAAGCACGGACTGATTGCCGATCGGGCGTTTTATGAAACGGTCAGAGGCTTGCAGGCTGAACAAGTTTCGCTGAGTCATATCCGCCATTCCGTCGCCATAAAAAACAATGTGGTCACCCAGGACCCAATGGAGAAAGGACTGCGCAAGATTCTCAATTTCGGTCATACCATCGGTCATGCCCTGGAAGGGTATTCACTGGCAAATGATCGGAACCCATTGCTGCACGGCGAAGCTATTGCCGCCGGCATGATCTGTGAGGCATACCTCGCTCACCGGTTAAACGGCCTGTCGGAAGAGGAACTGAACGATATTATTCTAACCTTCCGGTCTCACTACCCCGACTACACCTTCGGCGGGGAGATTTATCCCGATTTGCTGGAGCTCATGAAAAACGACAAGAAGAATGCCGGTAAGCAAATTGGGTTTGCATTGCTTTCAGCTATCGGACAATGCAGCATCGATGTTTTTGTGGAGGAACCTCTTATTTTAGAGAGTCTGGATTTTTACCGAAAACTCGTGTCCTGATACAAAGGTTAGGTTTCGGACGCAGCGGGTGACAGAAATTTGGTGACCAGCTCCGCTGTCCGTTCCGAAGCACCGGGCTGTCCCATGATCTTACGGAGCTGTTCGTAGTCGTCCAACACCCGTTGCCGATACTCGTTTTTGTTCAGCAGGTGGTCCAGTTCATCGGATACGTCCTCCAACGTACAGTCTTTTTGGATCAGTTCCTTTACGGCGGGCCTATTGAGAATGAGATTAACCAGCGAGATATACTTGACCCGGATGACCATCCGGCCGATCGCAATTGACAATGGATTGGCTTTATAGACAACCACCTGGGGTACATTTAGGAGGGCGGTTTCCAGCGTGGCCGTACCGCTCGCTACCACCGCCGCTTCGGCATGGTTCAACAGATCGTACGTGGCATTGAATAGGACGGGCAGCTTTGCCTCTCCCACAAATTGACGATAGTAAGGTTCGTCAAAGTTGGGAGCTCCGGCGACCACGCAGTGGTGTCCCGGGAACCGGAAGGACAATGCGCTCATCAGAGGGAGGAGTTTGCTGATTTCCATGTGACGGCTCCCGGGTAGTAAGGCGATGATCGGCTTGCCTTCCAGGCGATGTTTGCGGAGAAAGTCCGGATCGGTCCGGTGATTCGCAATGGAGTCCAGCAACGGGTTGCCCACGTAATCGACTTCCATGCCCCATTTCCGATAAAAGTCTACTTCAAAAGGGAGTATACAAAAGAGGCGGTCGACGACACGTTTGATCCTTAGTACCCGGCGTTGGTTCCAGGCCCAAACTTTCGGCGAGATATAATAACACACTTTCACGCCTATTTTCTTCGCATAGGACGCTACGTTGAGGTTGAAACCCGGAAAATCAATCAGGATCAGTGTGTCCGGTGCGTAGGAGGCGATGTCTTCCTTTACATACCGGAGGTTTCGGGCAATGGTTCTCAGGTTGGCCAGCACTTCCACGAATCCCATAAATGCCATTTGGGCGGTATGGATCCGTGCGGTCTCGCCCGTTGCATCCTGCATCCGGTCGCCGCCGACAATCCGGAATTCCGCTGCCGCATCCTGGTTCTTCAGCGCACGGATGAGGTTGGCGCCGTGGAGGTCGCCCGAAGTTTCACCGGCTATCAGATAGTATTTCATCGTAACAGAGGTTATATACCTAATTCAATCTGAAAGGTTGCTCCCCACTGGTTGCCATCGTAGTCCGTCCGGTAGATGCCGTCCTGGGTCTGATAGTTTGCATTCAACTGTAACTTAAGTCGATGTGCCCGGAAATACTTGGTGAGACCCACCTCCACAACTTCTGTCTGTCTTTCAAGAGCACGGATGTCGTGGTGGGGCTTGATCCAGGTATAGCGGCCGGCAAGCTCGTAGCCGGAGTCCCTGTTTAACAGATAGGACAGCTGTTGGTTGAGCCCCTGTCCCTTAAACGCGTAGGCTGTTTCGCCGTCCTTGTCCGCGCTGAACGGATTGTCCGTTCCGCGTTTCATGTATTCAATCTGGTAGGCCCAGCCCCGGTATTTGAAGATGGCGTCATAGAAAGACGTTTTCAGCGTCAACGGAGTGATAATAAACGTTCCTGTCTGTCCTCCCGAACGCGTGGTACGATCGTTGAAGCTGTATCCGCCTCCAAAAGCTACCTTGGGTGTTTCCTCGTACTCCAGGTCTCCCTCATAATAATCCCCATCGTTGGTAAATTCGCCCAGCGGCAGAAGTTCAGCCCTGCCCGTGTAGGCGAGTCCATCATCGGTTACCGAAGCAACCCGCCCTTCCCCTGTGCTGATCGCAGCCTTCAGGCGGACAGGCACCTCGCCGATCTTGGGGGAGTAATACGCCTTGATTCCGAAGTCGCGGTCAACGTTGAACGTAGCGTTAACCAGTGACCGTTCCGCAAATTGGAGTTCACCCGAGGAGTTCACCCGTTGGCGGTTACCGGGCAGCTTATTCTGCCCAAAGGCAATGTAAAAATTGTCCGTAAAATTATAAAATACCACGGCGTCGCGTACGATGTTCGGTACATCCGTGTCGTCATAATCCTGATCACCACGGGTAAAACCGAGCTGGATGCTGTACGAGAATTTGGGGTTATAGAGGTAGCCATCCATGCGCAACCTCAGCCTGCGGATCCGGGCTTCAAAAGACTCGGCGCTCAGGTCGTCGCCGCTGAAGGAAGCGTATTTCAGGCGGCTCTGCATCCGAAACCGGAAGTTGATATAAAATGTGGAGTCGTCCCCGGTGTATTGGATGCCTTTAAAATCTTCGATAGTGGGGCGTTCATCGCGCTGACGCTGGGCAGATACAACCAATGGAACGATGAGAGAGAACGAAAAAGCGAGGCAAGTCAGCAACCGATAGTTCATGATGGAAACGTTAGCGGGTTAATTTGTTTTCATATCGTCGTCCGTGTTGGGTTCCTGCTGGCTAAGGCAATGCCAGCTGCCCAGCCCCCAGATAACATCTGTACTGTCAATGCCTACCACCTTCCGGTCCGGAAAACAAGCTGCCAGCGTATCCAGCGCCTTCCGGTCGTTCACCTCATCACGGTAGGTGGGGACGATGACGGCGGCATTGGCTATATAAAAATTGGCGTAGGATGCCGGAAGACGTTGTCCATCATACACCACCGGGGAAGGCATGGGCAGCTCAACGATATTCAGCGGCCGTCCGTCGGCGAACCGCATCTGCCGAAGCAACTTCAGGTTTTCTTGCAGAATCTCATAATTTTCGTCCGATCGGTCCGTTTCAACAACGGTTACTACCGTATCTTCGCTCACAAAGCGCGTAATGTCATCGATATGGCCGTCCGTATCGTCGCCAACAATGCCGTCCCCCAGCCACAGTACCTGCGATACGCCGTAGTACTCAAATAAGTAGGTTTCAATCTGACGTTTGGTAAGATGAGGGTTCCGGTTTTTGTTCAACAGACAGGCCGTTGTGGTAAGCACAGTGCCGCTGCCGTTGAAATCCACGGAACCGCCCTCCATTACGATACCGGGATGTACCACCGGAAGCCCCAGTGCGTTTGCTATCAAAGTGGGGATCACATCGTCCCGATCATACGGCGGATATTTGTTTCCCCAGGCATTGTATCCCCAGTCCACGATCAGTTTCTGCGGGTCGGTGTCGGGATTGATCAGGAATGCCGGACCGTGATCCCGGCACCAGGCATCGTCTGTGGGATGGTGAAAAAATGAAATGCGGGAAAGGTCGACACCCGCTTCTGACAGGTGGTAGAGAGCGGTTTGCTGCATGGCTTCGTCGGCAACGTTAATACAAACCTGTTCGCCAGCTGCCACTTCTTTGATGAATTGGCAGTAGGGGCCGTAAACCGAAGCGATCTTGCCGGGCCAACTCGCCTCTTTATGCGGCCAGCTAAGCCAGGTCGCCCGATGCGGATACCATTCCGCGGGAAAGTGATAGCCTAATGCTTTCGGGGTCGAAGGAATCATGGAAGCAAAGAAATAGAATGTTCTTGGAAAAAAATGGGAAACGTACCACTACTCGTCGATAAACCGTTTGGTTATCGGTAGATAGCTGTCAATGCGACGATCACGCAGGAACGGCCAGTGCTTCCTGAAATAATCGGATTGGGCGAGGTCCACCTCTGTAACTTCCGTCTCTTCGGCGTCATGGGAACCCAGATACAACAGGCGCCCCTGCGCATTCGTGATGAAACTTCCACCCCAGAATTTCATGGCACCGTCCTGCTCAAATCCAACCCGGTTAACACTCACCACCGGGAGGCCGTTGGCTACCGAATGGCTACGCTGGATAGTCTGCCAGGCGTTGTATTGGTCCTGGTTGGTTTCTTCGTCCTGGTCCGTAGCCCATCCGATGGCCGTTGGGAAAAAGAGAATTTCGGCACCCATCAACGCTGTGATGCGGGCAGCCTCCGGATACCATTGATCCCAGCAGATCAGGACACCGATGGTAGCAAACCGCGTTTTAAAAACTTTATACCCCAGGTCGCCCGGGGTGAAGTAGAACTTCTCGTAATACGCCGGGTCGTCAGGGATGTGCATCTTCCGGTATTTACCCAAATAGGACCCGTCCGCGTCCACCACAGCCGTGGTATTGTGATATAGCCCCTGCGCGCGCTTTTCAAACAGGGAGGCAATGATCACGACCCCGAGCTCGGCGGCAACATGCTGAAGGGCCTCCGTAGAAGGCCCGGGAATAGGCTCCGCCAATTCGAAATTATCGTAATCCTCAACATCGCAAAAATAAAGCGATGTGAACAGCTCCTGAAGACAAATAATCTGTGCGCCATTGGAAGCAGCTACCCGGATTTGATCGATAGCCCTTGCCAGGTTAGTAGCCTTGTCGGCCACACAGCTCATTTGAACGGTTCCTATTTTTACTTTGGTCATGATGCTCCTCGTATGATTGCCGCAAAGATACGAAAAGCACAGGAATAATGGGGGGAGGGAATAGACAACGCCGATGACACGCCTTCCTTGTCATCGGCGTATGCTTTAATAATTCAACTCGTAGGCGGCAACTTCGTTTTTCAGGAAGGTAGGAACAATTATCAGGTTTTTGTCGGGCACAAAGCCAATATCGGCCGTGTTGGATTTCTCACCCTGTGTGTCCAGCACCACGGTTGCCTCGTTGCCGCGGACAAAAAAGATCTCCCCGTGCCACCGGCTGACTACAAATGTGCTGTCGTTCAGGATGACCAGCCCGTCACCTCCGGTCACGTCGGCATTGATCGTCTCTTGGGTGTACTGTCCGTCGTTACTAAACTTCTTCAGGCCTTCCCCGTCAAGGGCGTACAGCTGCCCCCCATAACATTCCAGTCCGTTTACATTCGGGCTGGATGCTGATATGACCGTATAACTGCCGTCGGTTGTCATGCTATAGATTTTTCCGGTCCGGGTATCTGAAAAATACAACTGGTCCCCGTCCGTGGCCAGGTCATTCAGGAAGACCGCACTGTCTATTGGAATGGTCTTTTCAATGGATGCCGCAGCTACGTCGATGATTTTGATTTCGTCGATGTCCGTTACGTACAACTTCCCGTTCAGCAGGGCCATGCCTTTGGGCGCATGAAGGTTTCCCTCCACCCATTTCAGGTCACGGATAGTCCCATCCGTATTGAGTACGGAGATGAACCCGTCGTTATCTTTTTCACCTGCGTTTGTGTTGCCGTTGGATGCATAAATCACGCCCCTTTCCACATCGTAGAGGGTAGATTCCGAACCGGTAAATACAGTGTCCGTTTTCCATGCCAGCGTCAGTGTCGGGGATACCGGTGTTTCATCCGATTCCGTGTTTGACGGGGTGCCGGCGCATCCCAGAAGTGTCGATGCCGCGGCAGTGATAAGAGCTAAATTTTTCATATAGTCGGGTTTTAATCAGTAACGTTAGAGTTGTTTACGCAGCCGCGCCACCGGAATCCCCATGGCTTCGCGATATTTAGCAACCGTACGGCGGGCGATGGTATATCCTTTTTCCTTCAGTATTTCCGTTAATTTCTCGTCTGCCAGCGGCTTCCGTTTATTTTCATTGGAAATACATTCTTCCAGAATTTTCTTTACTTCTTTATTGGAAACCTCTTCCCCGGTATCGGTCTGGATCGCTTCGGAGAAAAAAGATTTAAGCAGGAACGTGCCGAATTCGGTTTGCACGTATTTTGAATTCGCCACCCGTGAAACGGTAGAGATGTCCATGTCTATCCGGTCGGCGATGTCCTTCAGGATCATCGGCTTCAGCTTACGTTCATCGGCAGTGAGGAAGTATTCATACTGATAGTTCATGATGGCGTTCATCGTTTTTAGCAACGTTTGCTGACGCTGTTTAATGGCATCGATGAACCATTTTGCCGAATCCAGTTTCTGCTTTACAAACTGAACCGCTTCCTTCATCTTTTTATCCTTTTGAGCCGCCTTGTCGTAGTGCTCGAACATTTCCTGGTAAGAGCGGCTCACCCGGAGTTCCGGCGCATTGCGGGCATTCAGTGTGAGGTGGAGCACGCCATCGTTGTTGGTAATGTGGAAGTCCGGAATAATGTGTAACTGCTTGCCGGCTACCGCCCCGGAGTCGCCCGGTTTCGGATTCAGCTTCAGGATCTCGTTCACGATCTCTTTGAGTTCTTCGGAATTGATGTTCAGAGACCGTTCCAGTTTATCGTAATGCTTTTTGGTGAATTCATCCAAATGATCCTGCACCACTTCCATCGCTTTCTGGATAATGGGGTTGTCCTGATCTTTCTTACGGAGCTGGATAAGCAGACACTCCTGAAGATTCCGGGCACCTATGCCCGGGGGATCAAACTCCTGAATGACTTTCAGCATCTCTTCCACCTCCTGCTCCTCCGCGATGACATTCTGGGAAAACGCTAGGTCATCAATGAGCGATGAAATAGGCCTTCTGAGGTAACCGTCATCGTCTAAACTTCCAATGATCTGCTGGCCGATCAGAAAGTCCCTGTCCGACAATGCCAGCAGGTCAAGTTGTTGCTGCAGGTTCTCAAAAAAGGAATTCTGGATGGCTATTGGAATCTCTTTACGGTCGTCTTCGTCGTCACCATTGCTGTTTTGGCCACCGCTGTAATCGTTTATATCATCGGCCTGCAGATAGTCATCCACATTGAATTCATCCAGCTCGCTGGATTGATCGTCTTCACTGAAACTGTCATCATCCGGATCTTTGTCCGGATATTCTTCAGTGGGCTCGTTCATGTTCGCCAGACTGATGTCCTCCAATGCAGGGTTCTCCTCCAGTTCCTCCTTGATCCGGGTGTCCAATGAGACCGTCGGCACCTGCAGCAATTTGATGAACTGGATTTGCTGAGGGGATAGTTTCTGTAATAACTTCTGTTGTAAAGTCTGTTTTAGCATAAATCAAATCACTTCACAAACATAACGAAAATACCGGAAACCTGCATGGGCACGATGTAAAACGACATGGCCCACTGTACGTATACCGCGGGCCATGCACTTATATTTCAGTATCTTGTTAAATCTGTTTCACCAGTTTATCCGCGAGAACGGACTTGGGAACCGCGCCGATTTGTTTATCGACAATCTGCCCGTTTTTGAAGAAAAGCAGGGCCGGAATGTTACGGATACCATATTTTACGGATATATCCGGATTGTGGTCCACATTAACCTTTCCCACAACGGCCTTGCCATCGTATTCTTTGGCCAGTTCTTCCACAATCGGGCCTACCATGCGGCAGGGTCCGCACCATTCTGCCCAAAAATCAACCAACACGGGTTTGTCTGATTGCAATACAACTTCGTCGAAGTTGCTGTCTGTTATTTCTAATGCCATGATGTTAATTTGTTATGCTTTCGACGGTCTGTAATACAGACAGTCGCCAGCTTATTGTACGCTAACTATATTTACCACGCTCTCCGCACTGCCGGCAATACCGGCGCCTCTGTAACGTGCAAAGATAACGATCAAAATCATTGCCAATGCATACAGCCGGACAATCTGACATTAATTTAACTTGTAATTGACACCTTCCAATTCCATAAGGGCTTCAATAAAATCGTTGCTTGGGCTGATTTTCAGGCCTTTAGAGGGCATTTCTACACTGATTTCTGATTCAAAGTCCCGGACGGCAAATTTCAGTTGACAGGTGGTGTTATCGTGTTGTTCGATGTTTGCATGGATCAAATCCTGGATGCGGCTAACAAAACGGTCATTTAGTTCATGCAGGGGCACTTGAATGGTAAGGCTTTTTGCCAGCTTATCCCGCAGGTCCGAAAGCAGCTGCATCCCCTTAACCTCAAAGCCCCAATTGCCGGGTTGCCGGAACCGTTCCTGAATGATGCCTTTCACCTGTATGAAGTAGCCCTCATGAAGGTAGCCTTTCATTTTTACGTAGTCCTCTCCGAACAGCGCAATCTCATAGGAATCAGAATAGTCTTCGAAGACCATTACTCCAAAGGGTTTTCCGTTTTTCGTAACACGGTGACTGGCGGAGGTAACCATACCCCCGATGGTCAGTTCCCGGTTCTTGATTTTGTTGAACTCTGAGCGCACCTCTTCATCCACCTCTGCCTCTTTCATCTTGTCGATTAACGTAAGCAATCGTACAGGGTGCTGGCAGAAATGGTTGATTTCAAAACGGTAGTTATCCAATGGGTGGCTGGTCAGGTAAATGCCGATGACGTCTTTTTCGTATTTCAATTTTTCGATCAACCCCCATTCCGGACAAAAGGGCAATGCCGGTTCGGGGATCTCAACGTTGCTTCCGCCACCAAAAAGGCTCACCTGTGCAGAATTCTGACTTTCCTTGTATTTGGCGCCGTATTTAATGGCTTTTTCAAGGGTGGTGCCGCCATCGCTGTCCGCATAAAAATATTGTGCCCGGTGTGAGCCGGCAAAGCAATCGAATCCGCCGGCATAGGCGAGGCTTTCAAAAGCCTTTTTGTTGGCTGCCCGCAGATCAATCCGCCGGGCAAGGTCAAATATGGAGCTGTATGGGCTGTCTTTACGGCTTTGAACGATCGTGTCAACCGCGCCGGCGCCAACGCCTTTTACCGCACCCATGCCAAAACGGATGGCCCCCTTATCGTTTACGGTAAATTTGTAATACGATTCGTTCACATCAGGTCCCAGCACCTGCAGCCCCATTCGTTTGCATTCTTCCATAAAAAAGGTGACCTGCTTGATGTCATTCATGTTGTTGGACAGCACGGCAGCCATGTACTCGGCAGGGTAGTGGGCCTTTAGGTAGGCCGTTTGGTAAGCCACCCACGCATAACAGGTGGAGTGGGATTTATTGAAGGCGTAGCTCGCAAACGCTTCCCAGTCTTTCCATATTTTTTCAAGCACTTTCGGGTTATGTCCGTTGGCGGCGGCCTGATCCACAAACTTGGGCTTCATTTTGTCCAGCACATCCCGCTGTTTCTTTCCCATGGCTTTCCGGAGCACGTCGGCTTCACCTTTCGTAAACCCGGCCAGCTTCTGGGAAAGAAGCATCACCTGTTCCTGGTACACCGTAATCCCGTACGTCTCTTTCAGGTATTCCTCACACGCGTCAAGGTCATACGTGATGGGCTCAAGGCCGTGCTTTCGCCGGATGAAACTGGGGATGTATTCCATGGGGCCCGGTCGGTACAGGGCATTCATCGCAATTAGGTCGCCGAACACCGTAGGCTTGAGCTCTTTCATGTACTTCTGCATGCCCGGCGACTCGTACTGGAAGATGCCGATGGTCTCGCCGCGTTGGAAAAGTTCGTAGGTCTTAGCGTCGTCTATCGGGAATTCGTCGGGGTTTAGGTCAATACCGTGGCGGTGTTTGACAATGGTGACCGTATCCTTAATGAGCGTCAGCGTTTTCAGTCCCAAAAAGTCCATCTTCAGTAGCCCGGCACTTTCTACCACCGAGTTGTCGAACTGGGTAACATACAGGTCGGAATCCTTCGCCGTGGCTACCGGCACGAAATTGGTAATGTCATCCGGTGTTATGATCACCCCGCAGGCGTGGATGCCGGTATTGCGGAGGGAACCTTCAAGCACCTGCGCCTGTTTGATGGTTTCTGCCTCTAGCCCGGAACCCTGCGCCATGGACACCAGTTGCTGTACATTTTCAAGCTCTTCCGCGCGGAGGGCACTCTTCAGCGCCTGAGCATCCATGTTGAAGATCTTGTTGAGCTTCAGGTTGGGGATAAGCTTCGCGATTTTGTCGGCCTCAAATAGGGGAAGGTCCAGCACCCGCGCCGTATCCCGGATGGACGACTTGGCGGCCATCGTTCCGTATGTGATGATCTGGGCTACCTGATTGGCCCCGTATTTTTTAATCACGTAATCCATCACACGCGCGCGGCCTTCGTCGTCGAAGTCAATATCGATATCCGGCATGGATATCCGGTCGGGATTTAGGAACCGTTCGAACAGCAGGTCGTAGGCTATCGGGTCGATGTTCGTGATGCCCAGGCAGTACGCCACGGCCGACCCGGCAGCCGATCCCCGCCCGGGGCCCACCGATACACCCATGTCTCTTGCCGCGGCGATGAAGTCCTGCACAATGAGAAAATAGCCCGGATAACCGGTACGCTCGATCGTGGCCAGCTCAAAGTCCAGTCGTTCCCGTATGGCGGGCGTGATTTCCGGATAGCGCCGTTCGGCACCCCGGTAGGTCAGGTGACGTAAATACCTGTTCTCGCCCCTTTTGCCACCATCCAGTTTATCTTCCTCAACCTGGAACTCTTCGGGTATTTCGAATTTGGGCAACAGTACGTCTCTATATAAGGTGTACGGTTCGATCTTATCAACGATTTCCTGGATATTCAGGATCGCTTCGGGCAGGTCGGCGAAAATTTTCTTCATCTCCTCGCCGGATTTGAAGTAATACTCGCTGTTGGGAAGTCCGAACCGGAAGCCCCTGCCGCGGCCCTTGGGGGTCGCCAGCTTTTCCCCGTCCTTCACACAGAGAAGGATGTCATGTGCGTGCGCGTCAGCCTTGTTTATATAATAGGTGTTGTTAGTGGCTATCACCTTCACCTGGTGCTTCGCCGCCAGCGAAATCAGGCTTTGGTTTACGCGATCTTCGTCCTCCTGACCATGTCGCATCAGTTCAATATAAAAATCCTCCCCGAACGTATTTTTCCACCATATCAGCGCATCTTCAGCCTGGTTCTCACCCATGTTGAGCAGCTTATTCGGAATTTCCCCGTAGAGGTTGCCGGAAAGCACAATCACATCGGTTTTATATTGTTCGATAACGGATCGGTCGATACGCGGCACATAGTAAAAACCCTTAGTGTATGCTATGGACGACATTTTCGCCAGGTTATGGTAGCCGTTTTTGTTTTTGGCCAGAAACACTACCTGGTAGCCGTTGTCTTTACGGGATTTGTCGGTGTGGTCGTCACATACATAAAACTCACAGCCTACAATCGGCTTGATGATCACCTCCGTCGGGAGCTCTCCCTTCTCCACAGCGGCTTTGTTTTTCGCTTCGGCCGCCTTATTGTGGTTAAGCACGTTGCTTACAAAATGGAAGGCGCCCATCATATTGCCATGGTCGGTAATAGCCACTGCCGGCATTTTGTGGGCCGCCGCCGCTTTGACAAGGTCGCCTACGGATATGGTAGACTGCAATACGGAGAACTGCGTGTGATTGTGCAGGTGCACAAAGTCGACCTTTGCCATGTCACGCCGGTTGGCTTCCAGGTCGCTCGACGTAATCTCAACCGACTGCAGGTCTTTTAGGCGGGCACGGATTTCATCGGACGCCGCCTTCAGATTGATGTGCTGCAGCCCTACTGGCTGGATGGCCTGCGGGTTACGTTCTCGGAACTCAACAAAATAGCCGGTGTCTACCTGTAGCTCGGTGGGAGTAAAAACTTCCCGCCTGACCAATTCCAGGAAGCAGCGGGTAGTGGCTTCCACGTCTGCCGTAGCGTTATGGGCCTCGGCGAAGGGGATGCCGAAAAGGTATTGATGCAGCTCGGTAAGGTTGGGCAGCTTGTATTTTCCACCGCGTCCCCCCTGGAGCTGGAGTAGTTCGGCCGTAACCTCCGTACACGTGTCCAATACAGGAAGCCGGGACAACGGCGTATCCACCCCGTATCGGTGAAATTCGCAGCCCATAATATTGATGTCAAAGCCGATGTTCTGACCCACCACAAACTTCGCTTGGGCCAACGCTATATTGAACTTTTCAAGAACGCCGGGCAGGTCGACCCCCTTCTCCATGGCTAACTCCGTGGAAATACCATGAACGCGCTCCGCATCAAAGGGAATATTGAACCCATCAGGCTTGATCAGGTAGTCCTGGTGGTCAACCAGGTTGCCCATCGCATCGTGTAACTGCCACGCGATCTGTATGCACCGCGGCCAGTTGTCGGTGTCGGTAATAGGAGCATCCCATCGCTTGGGAAGACCGGTTGTTTCGGTGTCAAAAATCAAATACATCGCTTGCAACAAAAATTACGGTGGAAGAGTGTAAACCCAAACAAACTTACGGATTTTTACAGATAAAGGTCAACCATCGTGCAATCTTGAATCCCTACATCCGGCAATTCATTGGGTAGGTTGACGTTAGATTTTCCACAGCAGGGGCTTCTGCTGAGGAGTGATGTTTCGGTTGCGCCTCAGGGGTACTAATCGGAATAAAATGCTTTTTGTTGAGGTTTTGGTGTATAATCTCGGTATATGGCGGTTGTTTTTGTAAAAATGATTTGTTTTTTGCGTGTGTGTATTCGATTTTTTCAATAAAAAACGCATGTGTTTGATGTTTTTTTAAAAAATACCTCGTTATACCTTGTATAATTCACAATTTAATAACTAATTTAGCGCCAAAATTTAATTATTTGTTCAGATGGATTCAAAAAAATCGACTATTCCGTTCGTATTGTTGGTGGTTGTGGTGTTGTTTTCACTTTTCTTTCCGGGATTGCCCGTTGAAGGTGACAATACGTTCGATTCGGCAGACCTGGCCTGGATGCTGACTTCTACGGCCCTGGTATTAATCATGACACCGGGTCTGGCTTTTTTCTACGGCGGGATGGTCAAAAAGAAAAACGTGATTTCAACCATGCTGCAAAGTTTTATCTGCATGGCGGTGGTAGCTGTTATCTGGGTGGTATTCGGATTCAGTTTGGTGTTTGGTGAATCGATCGGGGGGATCATCGGCAACCCTTCCACCTATTTTATGTTTAACGGGGTTATCGGTGGCCCCAATTGGCCGGGAGCACCCACCATTCCATTCGCTCTGTTTGCCATGTACCAATTAAAGTTTGCTATCATCACGCCGGCCCTGATTACCGGCGCCTTCGCTGAGCGGATTCGGTTCACCTCCTATGTGCTGTTCCTCTGCCTGTTTTTCGTTTTCATTTATGCACCGTTGGCACATGCTACCTGGCACCCGGATGGGATATTGGCCGGGATGGGCGTACTCGACTTTGCAGGCGGAACCGTCGTACACATGTCTGCGGGGGTTACGGCACTGGCATCAGCGCTCTACCTTAAACAGGGAACTTCCAATGGAGGCCACGATCCTGCCCGTATTTCCTATGTGATTTTAGGTACAGGCTTTCTTTGGTTCGGTTGGTTTGGCTTTAACGCCGGCTCCGCTTTTGGCGCAAACGAGTTAGCTGCAACGGCTTTGGCAACCACCAGTACGGCTTCGGGTGCGGCCGCCTTAGCCTGGATATTTTTTGACGCGGCAAGGGGTAAAAAGCCTACAGCCATGGGTGCATGCATAGGTGTAGTGGTTGGTTTGGTAGCCATAACACCGGCAGCGGGGTTTGTCACCGTCCCTCACTCACTGGTCATCGGTGTGGTGGCATCCATCATCAGCAGGCTGGTTGTGGAATGGCGTACACATTCCCGGGTGGATGATACGCTGGACGTATTCCCAAGCCACGGCGTGGGCGGGATGGTTGGAATGATCCTCACGGGCGTATTCGCTACCAAGACCATTAATGAAGCGGTTGCCACCGATGGTCTTTATTTCGGTGAAACCGGACTCTTTACCGCGCACCTCATCGGATTGATCGGCGCAGTGATTTTTACCTTTATCATGGCTTTTATTATTCTCAAGGTTACTGATTCCATTACGAAATTGCGGGTGTCCGTGGAAGAGGAGGAAGTGGGATTGGATATTAGCCAGCATGGCGAAAAGCTCTGATAAAACCGCTGATTCGAAGGTATATTTCATGGGGAAGGCCAACATATTGGCCTTCCCCGTATTATTTGCGGGCCGCAGGCCTGCGGGTTTCCAGATTCATCCTAAAACGCTACCTTTGCAACGTACTAAGTAGAACGGAGCAATGAACAAAACGAGAGGTCCGATATCACAATTTATCGAAAAAAATTACCTGCATTTTAATGCAGCGGCGCTGGTGGACGCCGCCAAGGGATACGAAGCGCACCTGGACGCCGGAGGAAAAATGCTGATTTCACTCGCCGGGGCGATGAGTACCGCAGAGTTGGGAATTTCCCTGGCCGAAATGATCCGTCAGGACAAGGTGGCGATCATCAGTTGCACAGGAGCCAATCTGGAGGAGGATGTAATGAACCTGGTGGCACATTCCCACTACAAACGCGTGCCCCACTATCGCGACCTGAGCCCTCAGGAGGAGTGGGAACTGCTGGAAAATCATTATAATCGGGTTACGGATACCTGTATTCCGGAGGAGGAAGCGTTTCGCCGCCTTCAATCCCACCTGGAAAAGGTGTGGCGTAAAGCCGAGGAACGCGGTGAACGTTATTTTCCGCATGAGTTCTTATACCAGGTGGTCCGTTCCGGTGAACTGGAACAATACTATGAAATCGATCCCAAAAATTCATGGATTGTAGCCGCTGCCGAAAAAAACCTACCGATCGTAGTGCCCGGCTGGGAAGATTCGACCACCGGCAACATATTCGCTTCGTATGTGATCAAGGGCGAACTCAAGGCTTCTACCGTCAAAAGCGGTATCGAATACATGGTGTACCTGACCGATTGGTACCGGGCTAATTCGGGCGGAAAAGGCGTCGGATTTTTCCAGATTGGCGGCGGTATTGCGGGGGATTTTCCCATCTGCGTGGTGCCGATGATGTACCAGGATCTGGAATGGCATGACGTGCCCTTCTGGGCATATTTCTGTCAAATTTCCGATTCCACAACCTCTTACGGTTCCTACTCAGGGGCAGTGCCAAATGAAAAGATTACCTGGGGTAAGCTGGATGTTGATACACCTAAATATATTGTTGAATCGGACGCTACCATCGTGGCACCGCTGATATTTGCCTGGGTGTTGGGACAGTAAGACATAGGTATGGGTAGCTCTCCTTTGAATACGGATGACCCGCTGGCACTGCGGTGTCTGATGACCGAAGCGATATTTCCGATCGATGAAACTTCGGAGCGTACCTATCCTTTTTACGGGGGTAATAAGCGCCGTTACCTGTTCATAACCAACGAACCCCGTCACCAGTGGATGTCGCCCGAAGCGTGGGACGCCTTTACCAAAACACTCGCGGCGCTGAAGCTATCCGTAGACGATATTGCCCTCATCAATGTTGGCACGCTGTCTCCGCCCCCGCAACCGGCTGAGCTCGGGGGGATTTTCAACCCCCGGGTCGTTGTCCTATTGGGGGCTGCCCTGCAGTGGCCGGAAACATCGGAAATCACTGTCTATAACGGTTACTCATTTGACGATATGTTGGCAGATGCCGACAAAAAACGGATGTTCTGGAACACTATTAAAACATTACTCGTATGATGGAGTTGGTTTTTGCAACCAATAACCGCCACAAACTGGAAGAGGTACAGGCGGTGGTAGGCGATCAGTTCCGTATCCTTACGTTAGCGGATATCGGCTGTATGGATGATATCCCTGAAACAGGGGATACGTTCGAAGCCAATGCCGCACAAAAAAGCAGTTTTGTTTTTGACCGTTATGGATATAACTGCTTTGCCGACGATTCAGGATTGGAAGTGGCTGCACTGAATAACGAGCCCGGGGTATATTCGGCCCGGTATTCGGGATCCCGCGATATGGACAGAAATATCGATCTCTTATTGGAGCGCCTGGGAAACCGTCCCAACCGCGAAGCGCGCTTCCGTACGGTCATATCCCTGCGCCTTGGCGCTGAGGAGTATTTTTTTGAAGGGGTCGTAGAAGGCACCATTGGCAGGGAACGGAAAGGGACAGGAGGCTTCGGCTATGATCCGCTGTTTACCCCCGCCGGCTATACCCGGACGTTTGCCGAGATGACCGCCGGAGAGAAAAACGCCATCAGCCATCGGTCAATAGCCGTCGCCCGCCTGGCGGAGTTCCTGCGGTCGCACGCCTGACCGCCGGTGTAGCTAATGTTTTTGTCCCGTTGCCAATAAAAATTATATATTTGGCACCGGATACTAAATTTATAAACCCTTTTAGAATGATTTCCTATCAGATCAAAGAGAATCCAGAGGTATACGATGCCGTTGTGGTAGGCTCAGGTGCAGGTGGGGGAATGGCAGGCTACGTTCTCGCACAGGCGGGACTGAAAGTGCTGATGCTGGAGGCGGGTCCGTTTTTCGATCCCGCGAAAGACACCATGCAGCTACGATGGCCATGGGAATCCCCGCGGCGGGGTGCAGGTACGGTCCGCCCGTTCGGCGACTTCGATGCGGCTTATGGCGGCTGGGAACTGGACGGCGAACCGTATTCGCGTGCTGCGGGCACTGAGTTTGAATGGTTCAGGGCCCGGATGCTGGGCGGCCGGACCAATCACTGGGGGCGCATCTCTTTGCGGATGGGACCGGACGATTTTAAACCCAAAGACGGGGTAACGGATCCCTGGCCGATTACCTACGACGAGCTAAAGCCGTATTATGACCGGGTCGACCGCATGATCGGGATCTACGGAACGGTAGAGGGGATTCCCAATGAACCGGACGGGATTTTCCTGAAGCCGCCCAAACCCCGGCTCAATGAGCTTTATATCCGCCGGGCTGCCCAAAAAGCGGGCGTGCCGGTCATTGCCGGGCGCGGATCTGTACTCACCGAAGCGCTGCCGGGCGTGGAAGGTAGGGGTACCTGTTTCTATTGCGGACAGTGCGGCCGGGCATGCCGCGTATATGGCGACTTTTCGTCTTCGTCATGCCTCGTCATTCCGGCGATGAAGACGGGCAACCTGAAGGTGATTGACAATGCGATGGTCCGCGAAGTGCTGACCGATAGCGAAGGGTTGGCCACGGGCGTCTCTTACGTGAATACCAAGGATCTTCAGGAGTATACGGTTCGGGGCAAAGTGGTCATCCTCGGTGCAAGTGCCTGCGAAAGCGCCCGCTTGCTGCTGAACTCACGCTCTGCAGCGCACCCCGGCGGATTGGGCAACAGCAGTGGACTGGTAGGTCGCTATCTGCACGATTCAACAGGCGCCAGCGCCGGAGGGATACTGCCGCAATTGCTCGACCGTAAACGTTACAACGAGGACGGCGTAGGCAGCGTGCATATTTACTCGCCCTGGTGGGCCGACAATGCCAAGCTGAAATTTCCGAGAGGATACCACATCGAGTACGGCGGCGGTATGCATATGCCGTCCTACGGATTTTTGGATTGGGTGCCGGGAGCCAACCACCTGGTACCCGGAAAGGACGGCCAGCAGCGGGAGCAGGGCGGCTACGGAGTGTCCCTCAAGGAAGATTACCGGCGGTTTTACGGCGCCCGCGTTGGCATGGCCGGCCGGGGTACGGCATTGGCCCGGTATGATAACTATTGCGAAATCGACCCATCACGGGTAGACAAATACGGAATACCGGTGTTGCGCTTTCATTATAAATGGGCAAACGAGGAGGTGGAACAGGCCAAACATATGCAGGAGACCTTCCAGGAGATCCTGCATGAAATGGGGGCCATCGGCGTATCGCCCATGCCCGGTCCGGAGACCAAATACGGACTGGAGGCGCCGGGAAAAATCATTCACGAGGGGGGCACCACACGGATGGGGGACGACCCAAAGAAGTCCGTGCTGAACAAGTGGAGCCAGTCGCATGACTGCCGCAACGTATTTGTCGTGGATGCAGGGCCATTCGTTCAACAGGGCGACAAAAACCTTACCTGGACCATCCTGGCACTTTCCATGCGTACAGCTGAGTACATCCTGGAACAACGAAACAAACTGAATATTTAACGCAACGTCATCGGAAATCAACATATGAACAGAAGAGACTCACTCAAAGCACTTGGGCTCGCAGCCGCGGGCGGCGCGTTGCTGCTTGACGGATGCAGACCGGGAACCCAGGGTAAGAATGAAGCTCCGGCAAGTGCGGAAAAATTGCCCGGCGTGCAGGATTGGGAGCATGCACGTAACGTTAAACTGGACGCAGAGCCGTTTTTTACGGAGCATGAAATGGCTACCCTCGGTGTGCTGGCCGATATTATTCTGCCGGCTGACGAGGTGTCCGGAAGCGCTACGGATGCCGGCGTCCCTGCGTTTATCGAGTTCATGGTGAAAGACATCCCTGCCTACCAGACACCGATGCGAGGTGGACTGAAATGGCTGGACGTGCAATGCCAGCGCCAGTACGGCAGTGTATTTAAGGACTGCACGGATTCACAGCAACTGGAACTCGTTGACCAGATCGCCTACCCGGCGAAAGCCAAACCGGAAATGGGCCAGGGCGTCGCGTTTTTCAGCCTGATGCGGAACCTTACGGCATCCGGATTCTTCACCAGCGAAATTGGCGTTAAAGATATCGGCTACGTAGGAAACCGGCCGGGTGTGTGGGACGGCGTCCCGCAAGACGTGCTCGAAGAACATGGATTTAAAAACGCCTGGGGCGGATGATTGGCCTGCAATGCGCGCGGTCATCTTCGCCGCATTGCAGACAACTTTATCTTTAGGAGAGTTTCTTTACAGAGGTAGCCTGCAGACCTTTCGGGCCCTTTGCAATGGCAAATTCCACCCGGTCATCTTCTGCAATGGGGTCGGTCAGGTCGTTGACATGAACAAATATGCGTTCTCCATTTTGGGAGTCGTTAATAAAGCCGTATCCTTTTGAATCGTTGAAGTAGGCCACCCGGCCCGTTCGCAGTCCGTTGTTTTCTTCCGATTCTTCCCACTTCGGTGTGCTGATCAGGATCTCGTCCGTAGAAACCGGTTTTAACTTTTTCGGATCCGGCGGAGTGGTCGTCAGGTTTCCGTTTTCGTCTACATATGCCAGCATATCGTCCAGGCTTTTTCCCTTATTGGTAGCGGCTGCCTGTCTTCTTTCTTCCCGGCGTTGCTCTTTTTCTCGTTGCTTCTGGAGTTTTTTCTTAACGTTTTCTTTTTTGTTGAATGTCTCTTGTGATCTTCCCATTGATGAATTTTAAATTAAACTTTGATTTCTGCAACAACTAACGAACGTATTCGATGATTCGCTAAGGGGAAACAGGCAATAACGATAGGTGAGAAAGTGCTGCTTTTAGACAAAGATAATAAATGAAAACGGGATCGCGAAATCCGTAAGAATGAAACCCCTATATTTACACCATTAACAAGGCGGTCTATGGGAACATACCAACCAAAAAAAATCATTATCGTCGGCGCTACTTCCGGGATAGGCCGGGCCCTGGCGGAGCGGATGATGGCCGATGGTCACCGCGTGGGAATAACCGGGCGCAGGGAAGAGCTTCTGGAGGAGATGGCTGCTTCTCACCCGCAACAGTACGTTTATCGTTGCTTTGACGTGACAGATACTGTAGACGCTGTGAGGCACATGGCCGGGTTGGCCGAGGCCTTGGGCGGGGTGGATGTCGTTGTCATCAGTGCCGGAGGAGGGGATGTCAACCCGTCGCTCGACTTTGGGACGGAACGGCGGATGATCGACTTGAATGTGGTAGCCTTCACGTGCCTCGCGGACTGGGCGTTTACTTATTTCAAACGCCAGGGACACGGACACTTGGCCGCCATCACTTCCGTAGCGGGTGTCCGCGGAAGCCGTCAGGCGCCCGCCTACAGCGCCACCAAGGCCTACCAGATCGCATACCTGCAGGGACTGAGGCAGAAAGCCAAAAAGGAACGGACGGGCATTGTGGTTACAGACCTATGTCCTGGCTTCGTAGACACGCCTGCCGCAAAGTCGCCGGTCCGTTTTTGGGTGTCCCCGGTAGAAAAGGCAGCGCAGCAGATCTATCAGGGATTGTTCCGCCAACGTAAAGTGGTTTATATCACCCGCCGCTGGCGGCTCGTCGCCGCACTCTACCGCTGGCTGCCCAACGGCCTGCACGAGCGTCTGTGACGTAGCCAAGTGGCTTCTGGCGGGCTGAAGAGGGGTGTCCGATCGTCGGTGGATCGGCCGCCTCCGCGGGTTCCGGCTCCGCCTCCTCAATGGGATGGCCCGGGGCTACGGTTGTATCGGCGGGTGCCACCGGTTCGGCATCGGCCGGCGGTCGGCGGCGGTTCAGCAGGTCTTCCTTCGATGTCGGCCGGTCACCGGGTTTCCACACAAACCCTTCCAGTATTTCTTCCTCCTGAGGCACCAGGTTCAGCGGATATACCTTCCCGTCAATGCTCCGTATCGGAATGAAGTGCGTGATCTGGTTGCTGTCTAACAGTATTTTGATACGGCTGCTGCGGCTGTGATACATGTCGGTATATATGTTCCGCTTTTCGTCTACCAGATAGTAAATACTTTCGGCGTTCCCGTCGATAAACATACGCTCCAAGGCGTTGTCGCTAAAGAATCCGGTAATCCGCCGGCCCTTGATCTGGTTGTACTTGGATGAATCCAGCTGGGTGTTCACCATAAAGGCATTATTTACAAGCAGCATGTTGTCCAACTGCTCGTTCCGGATCTGCATATAAATCGTATCGGCAGTCATCTGCGATCCCTGAGCCCAGATCATGGGCCTGCCGAAGAAACGCATCATGGAATCCGGATACCCATAATAAGCCGAATCGGCCACTGCCTGGAGGTCCGATTTAAACAACCGTACGTTATAATACGCCTTGACGATGCGCGTGCGGGCCGTATCGAGGGCCAATGAGTCTGTTGGAGGGATGGTATCCGGCGTGGGACGTGATACCGCCGCCACGGCATTGGCCATCAGGCTATCTGCTTCATGGCCCGTAGGGATCGTGGCTTGTGCGCGCAATACGCTGTCCGCCGCAAGGTGACGGCCCGGCACATCCGGGCTTTCCCGTACCTGTGGAGGGAGGGCTTTTAACCGCTTTAGATGCGTTTTTACCATTACCGAATCGTTCGGCGGCGCGCCCCCGGGTAAATCAACCGTGTCCGGAACCGTGTTGTCAGCGACAACCAGGTTGCTATCCGGCGGTGATGCCGGCATCACCGCCGTGGTATCTGGCCCATACAGCAGGGAGTCCGCAGGAATCCCTCCAGCGCTGTCGGGCGGCGCCGGCAGATCTCCAAAATCTTCTTCCAAACCATCTTCAAAGCCATCGCCGTAATCTTCGTCGATATAATCGTCGATAGGGCCGCCCTCGCGGTCCAGGTCAAAGATTTTCGGGACATAGTCCTTCAACGGAATCACCTGCGAAAACAGCGTATCGGCAGTCATGTAAATCGTGTCAGCCGGAGCCCGTTCAGCCCGCGGAATCTGGAGGCTGTCGGTCCTGACCGAATCGGTTCTGAGGCTGTCCGACGTGACACTGTCCGACGTGGCACTGTCTGGCCGGGTGACGGTCATCACCAGCGGATCCCGGGTCATCGTAATGGATTCATCCGTACGGTGGTACAACCCCTCGCCACCATATGCAAAGAACTGGTCGGCTGTATCAATGAAAACCACATGATTCACCGCGCGCCCGTTCCCGGTTTGGCCGTCGTAAAACAGACTGTCACCGCGCAGGAACCTGCTTCCGGATGTATACAGGTTGTTGCGGTCAAACCATGCCTGCTCCGTGTCGGTATTATACTCGCCCCGTTCGGTATAAAGGTTCTCCCCATCGTTGCCCTTGATGTTGGTGGGCCCGTAGAAATAGGTGACCTTCGTCGCAGAATTATACCGCATCGTATCCGTATATATTTTGACGTCGGGCGTACGGACCACCACGTCGTACCGAAAGTAGGCATCTTTGGAATTATCAAAGTAGGTGGCGTTCCGGCTGGTAATGGTGTCGGTGGTGTTTACAATTCGTCCGCCCCCGGTATAGGTGCCCACACCGCTCTTCATATTGTAGGTGAGGTAGTTGGTGGTCAGCACGGAATTGCCATCCACCATGCGTACATTGTTGGTGAGTGTCGCCAATTGGGTTTCGGCCACATAATGCAGTTTGTCGGCAAAGACCACCGTCCCATTGGGTTGGGTGATGATCACCTTACCGAAAGCATCGAAATACTGCCTCTCTTCGTCATCCGTGTACACATAGCCGCTGTCTGCCGACAGCGTAGAGCCGTGGTGCTCATACACCGGCCGGTAGTTCATCATGTTGCCGGTGGACGCATTGAGGCGGCTGTGCGACGACGAAATCAGCCGGAGTTCATCCCGCTGCTGCGCTTGCAGGAACGAGGAAAGACACATCAAAAGGCATATGAGCAGCCGGCTAATATTCACAGGAGCAAACTTAGATAAAATGCGCTTTATATGGATGACTTTTTTGTTGGATAACATGTACCTTTGACCGTATGAGCATTCCATCGCGCTTCCGGGCCTATATACATGAACAAGCTTTGTGCCAGCCGGGTGATCGTATCCTGTTGGCCGTCAGTGGCGGAAAGGACTCGGTAATGATGGCGAGGCTGTTCGCTGACCTGGATTATACACTGGGAATTGCACATTGTAATTTCGGGCTCCGGGGAGATGAGTCGGATGCCGATGAGCAACTGGTCTATGAGCTTTCCAAAGCCTTGGACGTGCCGTTCTACGTCACCCGTTTTGATACCAGGTCCTATGCACAGCAGATGGGCATCTCCACCCAGATGGCGGCCCGGGAACTACGCTATGACTGGTTCGAGACGGTCCGCGCTTCGCAGGGGTATGATTATGTCGCCGTGGCCCATCATCGGAACGACCATGTGGAAACGCTGATGCTGAACCTTGTCCGGGGTACCGGTCTGGCCGGCCTGCAGGGGATTCACCCCAAACGGGGGAACCTGATCCGTCCGATGCTCTTTCTGGAGGCCGCGGAAATCGCCGCCTATGTGCAGCAGCGTGGGTGGGAATTCCGCGACGATCTGTCGAACTTCTCAACCAAATATGCCCGTAACAAGATACGGTTGGAAGTCATCCCTAAGCTGAAAGAACTTAATCCGGACCTGGAACGCACCGTCGCGAAAAGCATGGGCTATTTTGCTGACGCATATGCCGTGGTCCAACGCTATGTGGGAGGGTTGCGTGAACAACTTTTCACCCGCCACGATGGGGAGCAATGGCATATACCGATTGACAGGCTGGCGTCTTTGGATCCCAGGCCCCTGTTGCTGTATGAACTGTTCAAACCTTTCGGCTTCACCGAGACGACAATAAGCGATCTGATCCGCGCTCTGGCTGTGCGTGTGCCGGGCAAACGGTTTTCCTCACCCACACATACCTTGTATATAGATCGGCAGGAGGTCGTTCTCACAGTAGACGCGGATATCCGCGACACAACGATGGTGCTGGAAAAGCCCGGCGCCAGCGCCGTTTGGAAAGGGTACCGCTTTCAATCGTTTCTTTCCACGGAAACGACCATCGATCCCGACCCCTGCGTAGCCCAATTTGACGCAGACAGGCTTGTGTTTCCACTGTCCGTCCGGTCATGGAGGAAAGGGGATATGCTGCGGCCGCTGGGCATGAAGGGACACAAAAAGGTGAGCGATCTGTTCGTTTCTCTCAAAATTCCGGTGTACCGGAAGCACAACGTACCCGTGGTGGTTAACGGAAACGGCGATATTCTTTGGGTGGCGCCGTACCGTATGGACGATCGCTACAAAATAACCGACAAAACGAAAAAAGTACTTACCTTAGCATGTTCATAAACCATGGGAGAAAAACCGATATACGTCGAAAATCAATACCTGGGCCGTGACCGCGGCTGGGTAAGTGTACGGCTGGTACTTGCCTTGTTTTGCTTCGTAGCCTATTACCTCAACATCGACCGAGAGAGCGAGAGCCAACTGTTCCTGCTGGTGGGAAGCGCCATTGTGTTTGTGTCCATCGTGATGATGTATATGCTTCAATACCGGATTACGGTGGAGCCAGGAAGCGTCAAGCTCAGCGGACTGTGGACAACCCGCCTGGTCAAGATTGATCTCAATAGTATTGTCAAGATTGAATGTAAACCGTATAGCAATTTTTTTATCAACAATCCGGTATATAACCTGCATCAAAAAGGAAGGATCAAGTTTTACGCCGGCGGAAAAGATGCCGTCTGGTTGACGGATAGGGACGGTCTGGTATATATTATCGGAACGCAACGGCAGGTGGAATTGGAGCAGGCCATCCGGAAAGCCAAAGGGGGAACGCGCGCTATATTGTCAGACGAGCGTTAAAGTCGCTAAAAAGCACCCGATACCTACGATCCTATTCTTTTTTTATTTATGTTTGTGTAGATATGGGATTACTTAAGTTTTTATTCATAGCAATCACCGTCCTTTGGCTGATACGTATTGTTTTTCGCCTTCTTTTCCCGTGGATCATGCGCAAGGTGGCCCAAAAGGTTATGGGCAATGCGCGGCAGCAATACCAACACCCTAATGCCCCATACCGGAATGCCCATGGGCGGCAGCCCGACGGCAAGATACGTATTGATTATGTCCCTCCCCAGAAACAAACCAAAGGCGCAAGAAAGGCCGGTGAGTTTGTCGAGTTTGAAGAAATCAAGTCGTCTGCGGAATAGCCATCAAAAACCTTACCTTTGCAGGTATGTGGCTGAAACGATTAACGGTTCTCAATTTTAAAAACTATCACGAGGCCACACTCGAATTTTCCCCCGAAGTAAATGCATTTACCGGCCCCAACGGATCTGGAAAAACCAACCTGCTGGACGCCATCCATTACCTGTCATTGTGCAAAAGTTACTTCAATCCCGTAGATTCTCAACAGATTAAACAGGGCGAAGATTGGTTTATGGTACAGGGCGAATTTGAACAGGAGGGGCGGAGCGACCTGGTGGCCTGCAGCCTCAAACGGAATCAAAAAAAGCAATTCAGAAAGAACAAGAAAGAATACCCGAGACTGGCCGACCACATCGGTCAATTTCCTTTGGTCATGGTTTCGCCGAACGATTCGTCCATCGTGACCGATGGAAGCGAGGAACGACGGCGGTTTGTCGATAGTGTTCTTTCACAGACGGACCTGCAATACCTCGACCGCCTGATTGCCTATAACCGGTGCCTTGTCCAACGGAATAGCCTGTTGAAACAGGCGGCACGGGGCGCCGGCGCTTTGGACCTCGGCCTGCTGGAGGTGCTCAATGCGCAGTTGGTTGAGCTGGGCGTTCCTATCTTTGAAAAGCGGAAAGCCTTCATGCGCGAGTTTATCCCCGAGTTTGATGCGCACTACCGCTTTCTGGCGGAAACAGCAGAAACGGTCTCACTGATTTACCATTCGCAGCTGATGGAGGCCGACTTTGAATGGTTGCTGAAGCAACACCTAGACCGTGACCGCGCACTGGAACGGACTACGGTGGGAATCCATAAAGACGACCTTCAGTTTTTTATTCACCAGGATATGCCCCTTAAGAAATTCGGCTCCCAAGGTCAGCAGAAATCTTTTTTGATAGCGCTGAAACTTGCTCAACATACGTTTTTGCATCGCCAGAAAGGATTTAAACCGCTCCTCTTGCTGGACGATATTTTTGATAAGTTGGACGGTACGCGTACGCGCAAACTCATGCAAATGGTGTCTGCCGGCGATTTCGGACAAATATTTCTGACCGATACGGATGCGGACCGTATAAACCGTATCTTTGAAGAAATAAACCGGAACGTACAGGTTTACAACATCAACCGGGGTAGCGCCGGACAATTGGAACGTACATGAGAAGCAGGGGAGAAGATCTTACACTCAAGGAAGCCATCGAAAAGATGCTGGAGGTATACAAGTTGCGTCGCCGCTTCGACGAAACAGCCCTCGTCGCAGCTTGGCCTGAGCTGATGGGAAAGGCTATTGCCAACCGTACCAAGCAGCTTTATATACGCGACAGGAAATTGTTTGTGAAGGTGGAGTCTTCGGTCATCAAGCATGAACTGCTGCTCATGCGGTCCCAGATCGTAGGTCGCCTGAATGAACACGTGGGCCAGGTGGTCATTGAAGACCTGGTCATCCTTTAAAAAGGGGTATCATCCAACCCATCGCTATCCGATACGTACACCTATTACCAAGCGGTCCCGTTGAGCACGCTCAACGGGACCGCTTGGTATGATAACTTTGATAAGAAACCGTCGGAATTACTTGGACGGAGCGGCAGCAGGTGCCGACGCGGTAATACCCAGTTTGGTCTTCACGTCATTGGTCAGGTCATCACCGCCGGCAAAGTAAGGAATGCCGGAGTTGGCGATGTCAAACACATACGCATATCCCTTTTCCTTGGCCACACTTTGTACGGCTGTGTTCGCTTTCTGGAAAATAGGCGTAAACAATTCGTCCTGCTTGGTTTGCAGTTCCTGTTGGGCCACTTGCTGTACTTCCTGAATACGGCGTTGGATTTCCTGCAGCTCGGTTCCCAACTTTTGTAATTGGGCGTCTATGGAATCTTTGTTCGCCTCACTCCGGTTACGTTGCAGGTTCTGAGCTTCCATCAACTTCTTGTCATGCTCGTTACCCATTTGCTGTAATTCGCCTTCCTTGGTCTTTTGCAGATTTTCAAATTCAGTTTGTGCGGTTTTAAATTCGGGCATGGCCTGAATGATTTCATTCGAGTTGACGTGACCGATTTTCTGTTGCGCACCAGCGATTCCGGTTGATAAAAACAGCACCGCAATTACCCCTGCACCTTTTAACAAATTTTTCATGCTATTCATTTGATTTTACTTGTTTGTGGGACCTCTCTCAGGGCCCTGCCTTTTTTTATTCAGTTTTACTCCGTTGGTTTTTTCCAGCGCAATGATACAAAATGAATCATTTTTCCGCAAGCGAAGGATCGGGTTTGTATCCCAGCCGTGAAATCACATCGTTGCTTTTGTCCAGCTTGGGGTTGGCATAGAGAAAAGTCACTTCACTGCCTTTATCCAGCACAATATCCAGACTCTGGTCGTTGGCTATCGCCTGAATCGCCTGGGCAACCCGGTCCTGTATCGGTTGGATAAGCTTTACCCGTTCTTTGAACAGGTCGCCTTCAAAACCGAATTTCTGACGCTGGAATTCCTTAGCTTCGCGTTCTTTGAGAACAATCTCATCTTCTCTTTTCCGGCGCATTTCCTCGCTCAGCAGCACCTGGTCTTCCTGATAGGCTTTGTACAGCTTCTCAATGTCCGCAAACCGATTGTCCACTTCTTCCTGCCATTGGACAGACAGGGCGTCCAATTGTTTCTGTGCGGCAAGATATTCCGGGATATGCTTGAGAATATACTCCGTATCCACGTAGGCAAACCGCTGCGCAAATGCTGCCGACGAAGCCACGATGGATAATACGATCACACCAACTATCTTTTTCATGCTCTGTTTTGTTACATTATTCATACCTGGAAAAACGCTGCAAAAGTAATTCCATTTTTTAACTAGTTAAAACCTCCCATTTGCTGCATGATGCTAAAGGTAAAGTTCTGGCGCCACTGGCCGGCGTCTACGCCCGGAATGGGATCAAACGCATGGCCGTAGTCAATACCCAGCAAACCGAAGATGGGCAGGAAGATGCGCGCCCCCACACCTACCGAACGCCGTACCTTGAACGGGTTAAAGTCACGGAAATTATTCCAGGTATTACCGCCTTCCGCAAAGGCCAACACGAACACCGTCGCCTGGTCGTTCAGCATCACCGGATGCCGTAATTCCAATTGGTATTTGTTGTAAATGGGGCTTCCCGAATTACGGGCAATATTTACATCGGCCCCGTCAGGAATCACCATTCCGTTCGCATAACCGCGCATGGCGATGATTTCCGAGCCCTGAAGAAAGTCAAAACCCATCATGCCATCGCCACCCAGTTTGAACCGCTCAAAGGCCGATTGTCCGGTAACGCTGTTATAGGTGCCCAGGAAGCCAAACTGCGCCTGTGCCTTCAGAACCAACTTGCCGGTGATCCGGGTAAACCACTGGGAATCAAACTTCCACTTATGATACTCCGTCCACTTGTAACGCTCTTCGTTGGGAGCGGTGGGATAATTTACGTTGTTAAACGAAGAATAGGGCGGGGTGACCTGAACCGTAAACCGGATGTGCGACCCCGACGTCGGGTAAATAGGCGCATCCACCGAGTTACGGCTGATTTCCTGTGTCAGGTTGATATTATATGACGTCCCGTTTTCAAACAGGAACCCGGGGTAATTCTGCAGTTTGTATTGCTGAAATCCCAAGGAGTAGTTCAATTGGAAGTAATTGTCGGGCCACTGCAACCGTTTACCTAGGCTCACGGTCACCCCGTTCATCCAAATGCGGTTCAGGTCCTCATCCGCGGCAATCTGCCTCCCTGTCCAGTAGTCAAATCCGCCGAAGGACGACGATGAGGTGTAGGCACTCACCCCAAAGTAAATGGGTTTTTTACCGCCCAGCCAGGGTTCCGAGAAAGAGAAGCTGTACGACTGATAGCGTTTGCCGCTCGTCTGACCGCGCAGGCTGAGCCGCTGCCCGTCGCCCCGGGGCAAGGGCTTCCAGGCCGTTTTATCGAAAAGATTCCGCGTGGAAAAATTGTTGAAGGAAAGGCCCAGGGTACCGATTACCTGTCCCGCGCCGAAGCCTCCGGAAAGTTCTACCTGATCGGAGGGCTTCTCCACTACGTTGTACTCAATATCCACCGTCCCCTCCGCGTGGTTGAGGTTAGTAGGCACCGGGTTGGTCTTCTGCTCGTCAAAGTTACCAAGCTGCGCAATTTCACGGGTGCTGCGCATCAGCAGCTCCTTCGAGAATTTTTGTCCCGGCTTCGTGTAGATGGAACGCAACAATACCCGGTCGTTGGTTACATCGTTACCCTTCAGAATGATATTGTTTACCGTAAACTGAGCCCCCTCGTAAATACGGAGGTCCAGATCGATGGTGTCATTGTAAATTTTGGTCTGCACCGGATCTACCGTGAACGTAAGATAGCCGTCGTTCAGGTATAACGACGAAATGTCGTCACTGTTACGCGTAGGACCCATCAGCTTGGTGTTCAGCTTTTCCTCGGAAAATACCTCACCTTTTTCAATACCGAGGATCACATTGAGGAGGGAATCTGAATATTTCGCGTTGCCCTGCCAGCTGATATTCCCGAAGTAGTATTTGGAGCCTTCATACAGGTCAATATCCACAATGACGTTGCGGTTGTTGTACTTGTAAAATGTATCCCTCAGAATTTCCGCGTCGCGGTAGCCGCGCTCATGCATTTTTGCAATAAGCTTTTCTTTGGCCTCCTTGTACTTATCTTCCTTGAATTTGCCCGGTCCGGTAATCCGCCACCACGTACGCTGCCTTACACCCTTGAAAAACTTGCGGAGTTGCTGTTGCGAAAAATCTTCGTTGCCCGTAAAGTTGATGCGATGGGCCCGCACCTTCCGGTTTTTGTCCACATTAACCACCAGAATCTGGTTGTTCGCCTGTGCCGAATCTTTCACGGGAACCATGGTGATCTCCGGATAGAGATAGCCTTTCTCGCTCAGGTAGCGGGTAATGGTGTTCCGCGTCGTATTCATGAGGTTCTGGTTGACAATTTTTCCGGTGTTTTCGTTAAGTTTCTTCCGTACCTCCTCCGTTTGGGTCTTGTTCAGGCCTTCGATGTCGATCCGCGTAAGGCGCGGTCGCTCCACCACGTGGATATTAAAAAAGATCGAATCGCCCTTTACCGCATCCGCATAGAGCTCCACTTCGTCAAACAAACCCTGATCCATCAGGTTTTTAACCACGTTGGAGGTGGCATCGCTGGGTACTTCGATACGTGACCCCACCACCAGTTTGGAGATCGTAATCAGCACATCGTTGTCCAGGTACTCCGTACCACTCACCGTCACACCGCCAATGATGTAGTTTTGGGGATTTAAGTAGCTGAACTCCTCCGAGTCATCCACGCGCACTCCACGCTGCTGGCCGCGGGTCGTCTCTGCCGCTAATATGGTAATGAGTATAAAAAAGAGTATTCGCTTCATCGATCTAATTTATTGGCGCTAAAGTACGTCAAACAGTTGTTAATTTTTGTTAAAAGGTATTTTTTTGACTGATCGGTCCCGGCCGTGATCATTGCTTCTCAAGTTGTTCACTGGTCAGCCCAAAGCGTCGTTCACGCCGTTGATAGGCAAGGAGAGCTTCAAATAAATCCGTTCTTCGGAATTCCGGCCACATTTTGTTCGTAAAATACAGCTCCGCGTAGGCGAGTTGCCAAAGCAGGTAGTTGCTGATCCGTTGTTCACCGCTGGTGCGGATCATCAGCTCAGGATCGGGCATATCGTGGGTTTCCAGATGTTGGGCAAACAGGTTCTCGTCAATATCATCCGGATGAAGAGCGCCCTGACGAACTTTTTCCGCCAGTTGCCGCGCTGCCTGTGTTATTTCCCACCGGGCGCTGTAGCTCAATGCCAGCGTAAGGGTACACCGCTGGTTACCCGCTGTCTTTTCAATGGCTTCCCGGAGGTGTCTGCGGCACTTGGGAGGCAACTTGTCCAGATCTCCAATGGCGTTCAGCCGCACACCGTTGTCCATCAGTGTCTTGGTTTCTTTGTTGATGGTGTTTACCAGCAACTCCATCAAGGCCGAAACCTCCAGCTTGGGCCGGTTCCAGTTTTCGGTGGAAAAGGCGTAAAGGGTCAGGTATTCAACGCCGATTTCAACGGCGCCCTCCACGGTGTCGCGAACGGCAACGACGCCGTTTTTATGGCCGAACACCCGTAATTTACCCTGTTCTTTCGCCCACCGTCCATTGCCGTCCATTATAATCGCTACATGCCGGGGCAACCGTGTTTTGTCTATCGTCTCTTTGATGTCCATTCAATTGTTCGGGGACAAAGTTAAAATATTTTTCCAATCCCGTTTATTGCCATTCGGGACACCCCCCTTTAAAGATCGTATAGGAGAGCGTAATGCCAACCGTCATGAACGAGTCATACGGGCGGCCGTCACCCCGTTGGGAACCCACCGGAAAGGAGGTATTACGGTATGCCAGGTATTGCCAATCAGCGAGGCCACCGGTATAACCGGAGGGTAGGGAGGTAGGGTCAGGATAGTTTCCGCTCACGTCATCCAGGTAGTCGGTCAAGGTCAGTCGGTAGGCCAGCTCCACGCCGATGGACCAGGGGCCTTTCAAGTTGTAGCGGAATCCCGCACCGAAGGGAATGGAGAGCGCATAGTCTCCGTATGGTTTAGGGTTCGTGTGCGAATTGTATTCCGTCTGCGCGTCCCGCAGGTTCACTTTTTCCGGCGGTTTGCCGGCAGAACCTGGCACGTACCATTTGGGTTCGAACGCGATCCCCCCGATACCGGCAAAGATGTACGGTGTATAAACCAACTTCCCCCGTTGCGGCAGCCACTTGAAAAAGTTGAAATCCACCACCACCGCCGCCTCCCTGACGTCCCCGAAAAAGCCGAGGTTCCGGTCTTTGCGCTGCGGATTACGGGAATATCCATCGTACGCAAAAATGTTGGCGTAGGCAAAATTTCCGCGGATACCCCACGTGTGATTAAGATTATATTTAACGAATGCCGCGGCCGACCAATCGTTGAACGCCAACGGGTTCTCCGGGTTCAGGTCGCCCATGTAGCCCGAACTGCCTCCCTGCAGGCCGAATTCCCATTCCTGTGCGGGGGCGGTCGCCAATCGGAGCACGATGAATAACGTCAGAAAGCCTCGGAGCACGTTGTGATAATTGTCTGTATAAAGCGCTAAAGATAATTAATAATTCCGGGCATCCAGGCCCCACAGCAGCTTGTTGCGCAAATTAGAAAAATAACTGTAGTTTTTCAGCCGGATAAGATGGACCTGATGGAGTGCCTTGCTTACCTTCAGCCGGATGTCGGTAGAAACTGAGGTGGTTTGTGAGTCGCATGAGAGCAAAAACTTGCCGCTGCGGCTCTCAATGACGAGGTCCAGTTCGATGTTATCCGAAATCACAACCGGACGTACGTTGAGGTTGTGCGGTGAAATGGGGGTAATCACGAAATTTCCGCTGCCGGGCATGATGATGGGGCCGCCGCAGCTCAGCGAATAGGCTGTGGATCCGGTAGGGGTGGCCACAATAATCCCGTCGGCCCAATAGGCGTTCAGCAGCTCGCCATCGAGGTAGACGCTGACGGTGATCATGGCCGAGCTATCGCTCTTGAATACCGTGATGTCATTCAACGCATACGGATGGCTGCGGAAAAGAGGTTTCTGTTCGGAGCGGACCGAAAGCAGGGTCCGTTTCTGAATGTTATATTCACCCCGGAAGATGGCTTCCAGCGCGCTGTCAATGGCGTCCTTGTTGATGTCGGCCAGAAAGCCAAGCCGCCCCAGGTTGACGCCCGCCACGGGAATGCCTGAGTCGCCCACGATCGAAACGGCCGCCAACATGGTCCCGTCACCACCCAGGCTCAGCATAAACGCGACGTCTTCCGGTAATTCACTCCGACTGGAAAAACCGAGGACCCCGTCAGGAAGGGTAAGCTGCTGCAGAAACTGCCGGAAGTCGTTATACACCCACAATTCGGCACCCCGGGCTTTCAATATATCAAATAAATGCTGTACATAGGGAATGGCCGAAGGTTGAAACTCCCGTCCGTAGACCGCTATTTTCATAATTTTACATGTTGATATAATTCATCAATTGCTCGTAACGGTCGCGGGAGTTGTCGTGACTGGTTTCATCGTTATAGGTAGCCTTGACGGTGTAGTCATGGCGGAGAAACGACGATACAATCGATGAAATATTCGATTTGTTGACTTTAATCGTGACCTCCAACCGGGAGGAGTCGGAAAAAGTTTGTACATAGGAGCTCAGGATTTGCGCGTTGTCCGATTCAACAATATGGGCGATGTGGGAAAGCGCGTTGTCGCGGTAACCCATTTCCAATACGATAATGCCGCCCGGCTGCTGGATGGACATCGTCTGGCTTAATGTCTGGATCAGTTCAAGTGGGGTAATGGCCCCCAGATAGTGGTGTTGTTCGTCCACTACGGGCAGCAGATCCAGCTGGTATACCTGAAAAAACAGGATGGCATCATAGATGTGCTGCGTGCTGAAAATCTGGATTTGCTGGTACGTTAACTCACTTTCTTGAATAAGGTGATCGGCATCGGCCGAACGGGCCAGGGTCTCATACGAAACCATTCCCAGAAAGTCGCCGTCATTGACCACCGGAAGCTGGGTCAGCCGCAGGTCAGCCATGCGGTCGAGCGCATAGCGGAGGCTGTCCGAAGGACGGACTGCATAATCGCTGTTTGTGATGACCTGACCGATGTTCATAGCTACGTACCGTTCTTTATCTGTTAAACGAATGAAAGACATAATCGTTTAATCTTGTCAAAATTAGTCCCTTTTGTTGATAAGTACGAGTGTTTTAGCTTTTTTTTCGCACCACTGGCTTTTCGAGGGTAATAAAACAATGGAATGACAATCCGCGAACTTTTGTTACTTTTGGCTCCTAACCGCAGAATCGGTAAGGTAAACGTGGAAGATAAAGACAAATACATCATCATCCGGGAGGTTATCCGGAAGAAGAATCCTAAACTTCTCCAGTGGATGCCCCGGTTTCTGTTGCGCTATATTGAGCGCGTGGTGCACGAAGAAGATATCAACCAGGTAATGGCCGCGATCGGACACTTGCATGGGATTGCGTTCGTGGACGCACTGATTGCGCAACTGGGAGTGGTGGTAGAATTGCAGGGCGAAGAAAACATTCCGCTGAACGGAGGGGCTATATTTGCTTCCAACCACCCCTTGGGCGGACTGGACGGCATTGCTTTCATGCATGCGCTGGGAAAATACCGCACGGATATAAAGTTCCTGGTTAACGACATCCTGCTCAATATTAAAAATCTGGAACCTCTTTTTGTCGGTGTGAATAAACATGGCGCGCAGGGGCGGCAGGGAATGGAACAAATCGAAGAGGCCTACGCACGCGACCACGCGCTGCTCGTATTTCCCGCAGGGTTGGTCTCACGTAAACGAAATGGAAAGATCGAAGACCTGGAGTGGAAAAAAAGCTTTATCAGTAAAGCCAAAAAATACCGGAAGGAGGTGGTCCCGGTCTATATTGAAGGAAAAAATTCACGGTTTTTTTATAATTTCGCCCGTTTCAGGGAAATGATCGGGATAAAGGCCAACCTGGAAATGTTTTATCTCGCCGATGAAATGTTTGCGCAGAAAAACAAAAAAGTGACCATATGTATAGGAAAACCAATTTCTTATACTTATTTTGACACCTCCAAAAGTGAAAGGGAGTGGGCTGGACATATAAAACAATTGGTTTACAACTTAGCCCCTGAAAACTAACTATATGCAAGATATAATAGCACCTGTTGACCGCAGTCTCATAAAAAGGGAGCTTACTCAAGAGGCGTTTGTCAGGTATACCAATAACGGAAACAACGAAATATACCTGGTAAATCATCACCACGCGCCGCATACGGTAAGGGAAATAGGAAGACTTCGGGAACTGACGTTCCGTGCGGCTGGCGGTGGTACAGGGCTGGAACTCGACCTTGACGAAAACGATACCTGCGCCGATGCCTATGACCAACTGATTGCCTGGAATCCGGAAGATGAGGAAATTATTGCCGGGTACAGGCTTATCAAATGTAAGGACGTGGGCACGAACAGCCATGGAGAAATCAATCTTTCTACGGCACATTATTTCCACTTTTCACCAGCCTTCATCCGGGATTATCTGCCTTATACCATTGAGTTGGGACGGTCTTTCGTACAGCCCAAATACCAGCCGGGCAAAGATAACCGGAAGGGACTCTTCTCCCTGGATAACCTCTGGGATGGACTGGGGGCGGTGGTAAAACTTAATCCGGACGTCAAGTACCTGTTCGGGAAGGTTACCATGTATCCGCACTACAACCGCGAAGCCCGTGACCTCCTGCTTTACTTTATGCATCACTACTTTCCGGATGAAGAAAAGTTGGTGTGGCCCATCAAGCCGCTGGGCTACTTTACCGATACGACCGACTTCCGTCGGCTCTTTGATGGATTGGAATACAAAGAAGGCTACAAGATCCTGAACGGACGTGTACGTGCGTTGGGTGAAAACATTCCGCCGTTGATCAATACATATATGAACCTTTCGTCAACCATGAAAACGTTCGGAACCGCACAGAACAACGAATTCGGAACGGTGGAGGAGACAGGCATTATGATTACGATCGACGATATTTTCGAAAGTAAAAAGGAGCGCCATATTTCAACCTATGAGCGCGACAAAGAAATCGGAAGCCGAAAGGTGATTTGATCGACCGGCAGCGGAGTTTAGCTGCCGGCCAACAGGGTTTTCGCAATTTCAGAAATTGTTTTTCCATCGGCCTTACCGGAAAGCTTCTGATTGGCCACCCCCATCACTTTTCCCATGTCTTTGGGGCCCGCTGCTCCGGTTTCTGAAATCACCTGCTTTACCACTTCTTCAATCTCTTCGCGGCTAAGCTGCTTGGGAAGAAAACTTTCGATGACCGCAAGCTCTTCCATCTCAATTTGGTAGAGATCATCACGGTGCTGTTGTTGGTAGATCTCAGCCGATTCGCGCCGCTGCTTCGCCAGCTTTTGCAGTACCTTCACTTCCGCTTCTTCCGAAAGCCCAGCGGCAGGACCTTTTTCTGTTTTCGCCAGCAAAATAGCGGCCTTGATGGCGCGTAGCCCGCGCAACCGTGTATTGTCCTTGGCCAACATGGCCGTTTTGATTTCCTGATCGATCGTGTTTTGTAGTGCCATTTTCTGTCCGGTTTGATGAAGAAGCCAAAGATAACAAATTATGCACAACCATCGTCTTTTCGGTACTCCTTGGGTTCTGGAATATTTTTTTTACTTTTGGGCCACAAATGTTATTTATGATATGGCAACTGCATTAGATAAAACAACTCCCAAAAAAACCGATAATAACGCAAATCAGACTCATTATTATGTGACATTGGCAATTGCCGTAGCGATCGGCCTGGTAGGAACCTTCCTGAGATTTGTGCAGGACTCTTCCTTGTTGTCGGCCATTTCCAATATTCTCCTCGCCCTGGGTTGGGTAATCGTATTCCGCGTGGTATTCCGGATTATGAAATAAAAGCGGCCTTCGGCCGCTCCTCAACTGTTGATATAACTCTCCAGCTGCGTAATCGTTTGTTGCTGGTCTTCAATGATGCATTTGACCAAATCGCCGATAGAGAGCATACCGACAACCGTTCCGCCTTCCACCACCGGAAGATGCCTGAAATGGCGGGTAGTCATCAGTTGCATGCAGTGATCAATGGTTTCCTCCGGTGTGATGGTATGCGGATCCGGCGACATCACGTCTCGCACCGGGGTGTCCTTCGATGACTTTCCCTGTAGAATGATCTTACGCGCATAATCCCGCTCCGTAAAGATGCCGCAAAGGTTTCCGTCTTCAAGAATCAACAGGGCGCTGATGTTCTTTTCCATCATGACGTTCAGCGCTTCAAATACGGAAACGCCGGGAGCCACGGAGTAAACCACCCGCGGTTTGTTGCTGAGGATGTACTTAACGGTTTTCATAGCTTTTGTTTTGGTTCACCGTCATCCGGCATGACCGCCCGGCCAGGCATGCCAGGGAATGCGGGATAAGATGAGAATCAACCCGATAATATAAAAAATCAACACGCTGGCGTTTTGCTTCTTCGGCGACGCCAGCTTTTTTGCCCGTGAATAGCCTACCGTGATCAGCACAACGGCCACCAGCATCATCAAGGGATGCTCGAGGAAGTACAGGCGGGCTATGCTGTCTTTCATCGCCGCGCCCGAGGCGTTTTTTATCCCATAAGGTGATACAAAATAGGTGACTAAACCGACTACAAATTGGAGGTGCGCGCATATAAGGCCCACCAGCGCCATTTTTCGGTTGTATCCTTTGTTTTGGAAGTAAGCGAACAGTGCGTAGAGGACGGAAATAATCAATCCGGCCAGTAACACATAAGCGAGTGTGGAATGCAGATGTTTGAACCCGGTGTACATAGTTTTTGCTGTTTATATTTATAATGGTGCATTCCCTGCGGAGGAACCCTGATTCGCTTACGGGGAATGGCGTGTTAAAAGTACGGAATTATTTGGAGATTCCATCGGCGTTACTTCCGCAATCGGACTGAAAAGATAGACTCGCCGCGTCTTTAATTCAATGCAGCGGTACCGTTTCCTTAGCTTCTCTTTTTTTTGAAAAACACGTCCGTTTTTAAGGGCAAACAGCGCATCGGTGGGCAGTTGTTCCACGGATAGACTGTCTGTCGGGGTGTCGTATTGCTTTAGGGTCCGAAACAGGGAAAGGTCGGTGCAACTGGAAGCCGCCGGATTATCCATATAACGTGTTAAAGCAGATGCAATGTCAGCAGGGAATATGCCGGCCGCCATAAACGGATGCATCAGTGATCGGAAGTTGGCCTTCCATTCGTTGCCATGGGGTTTTACCTTATTTTTATGGATATTCCAGGTTTTTAGGTGCGCAAACTCATGGACGGTGGTGATCAGGAATGCGTAAGGATTTAAATTGTAGTTCACCGAGATGCGGTGACCATGTATGCCATGGGGTGGACGGTAGTCGCCAAATTTGGACGTCCGGCTCCGGGTAATACGGAATACACACCGGCTGTCCGTGATCCATGCTGAAATGACGGACGCCGCCCGTGGCGGCATGTATTTACTGAGCTGCGTACGGTAGTCAGGCATCGTTCCCGCTGTTTTCAATTACTTTGCCTCGTTCCAACCGGATGTAGTTAGTAACGCACGATGGGATGTCCTCCGCGTAGTGGCTGACATAAATGAGCGTCGTATCCATGATGCGGTGCAGCTCGTCGACCAGCTTTTTGAACAAATCGCGGTGATTTGGCCCTAAGCCCTGGCAGGGTTCGTCCAAAATCAGCAGCTCCGGATTTTTGATAAGTGCCCTTGCCAAAAGGCAGAGCCGTTGGCGGTCGGGACTCAGCTGTGCCAAACGCAGCGTAGCCGCGTCATCCATGCCGAACAGACGCAGCCACCGGAGCGCCGTCTCCCGTTGGGAGGCGCTCACGTTGCGGAACAATCCTACGGTGTCGAACAGTCCGGAAAGCACTACCTGCCATGCGGTCTGTGTCTTTGGGAAATACTGATGCAACTCAGGCGATACATAGCCAATCTTCTTCTTGATGTCCCAAATGCTCTCACCGGTTCCGCGTCTCCGCCCAAACAGGAAAATTTCGTTCCGATAGGCTTGCGGATTGTCTCCATTGATCAGGCTGAGGAGGGTCGACTTGCCGGCACCGTTGTGCCCCTGCAGGGCCCACGCGTCGCCGGACACTACCCGCCAATCGACTCCGTCCAGAATAACGTTGTCCCCGTAACGTACCGTCACCTTCCGCATGTCAACAACTTCGGCGGCCGGCACTTCCGAACGCGGTCCGATCAGGTCGTGGAGCGTCGCTTCAAAGGTTTCCGGTAAAGGGGGGTCGCCGGCGGAGGGCGCCAGGCTTTCCCAACGGATGCTGTCGCGGGGGCCCTGTTCGATAACGGCTTCGTCCCGAACGACGGCCACATGGGTGATACATGACGGTACCTCATGGGGTGTGGTCGTCATTACGACATGGATACCGGAAGCAGTAATGGCGCGCAGGATCCCGTCGAAATTCCGGCGGGTGTCTGCATCCAGGCCAACGAGGGGGTGGTCCAGCAGGAGCAACCGCGGGTTGCGCACCAGCGCAGCGGCCAGCATGAGCCGTCGCGTTTCTCCGTTGGACAATTTAATCAGATTCTTATCGGCCAGAGGGGCAAGGCCAAACAGGGTCATCGCCTCCCCAACGCCCCAACTTATGTTTGGGTTTTTCGAAATAATGCCCTGCAGGTACTCCGTAACGGTGGCCGCGTCCTCGGCCTCCGTGCTGTTAAATCGCTGCTGGTAGTAAAAATTCGGGATGTTGCTTTTGTTGCGGAAATGGTGATGAAAGGGCACAAAGCAAACCAGATCGTGATGTGCCCTATAGGTGCCGTCGCCGGGAAGAGCCAGGTAATCATCGGCATAGTGATGCCTGATCACACCATGGGTCACAGAAGCGCGTCCCGCAAGCAACTCAAGAAACAGCCGCTTGGCATCTTCCGGATATCCAACGACAGCCCATTGCTGACCTTCCTCCAGTGTGAAATGTAAATGCCGGGCAGCGGCCTGCCCGCCTTTCATTACCGTTACGTCTATTATTTCCAACAAGGGGGGATTCACAGGTCCTTCGTTTTGAGGTTATATCTTTTTCCCAGCCGGTTCAGCATCACATAACCGATTACGCCCGAAATCACGGAAGCAATCAGAATGGAAAACTTGGCTTCGGTTTGAAAACGGGTGTCGGTAAAGGATAGCAGCGCGATAAAGATAGACATCGTGAAACCGATTCCACCCATTAAGCCGATGGAAACCACCTGTGTCCATCGGGTCCCTTTGGGAAGTTCACTCAGTCCACACCTTACCGCAACCCACGAAAAGAGGGTGATGCCTACCGGCTTTCCCACAAACAGGCCAGCGATGATACCCAGCCCCAAAGGGCTGGCAAGTCCCTCAATCATTCCGCTTTCGAACCGTATGTTCGTGTTGGCCAATGCAAACAATGGCATGATGATAAAGTTGACGGGGGTGCTGATCGCGTGTTCCACCGCCTGGATGGGAGAGGGGCCGCCTTTTCTCCCATCAATGGGAATCGCGAAAGCGGTAAGTACCCCCGCGATAGTGGCGTGTATACCGGAATGATGAATAAAATACCAAATAAACAGACCGGGAATCAGGTAACACCATACAGATTTGATGCCCATCCGGTTGATAAAGGTGAGCAGGACGAAAATGCCCAGGGCGTACAGCAAGTAATTTGCTGCGAGCTCGCTGGTATAGAAGATGGCAATCACCAGAATGGCTCCGAGGTCATCCACGATGGCAAGTGCGGTAAGGAATACCTTGAGCGCAACCGGTACCCGCTTCCCCAGCAGGGATAGAATGCCGATGGCAAACGCGATGTCCGTCGCCATGGGAATGCCCCAGCCGTGGTGCGTCTCGCTCCCGGTATTGAGTAAAAGGTATATACCGGCGGGCACCACCATGCCACCCAGGGCCGCAAAAAACGGGAGCGATGCTTTTTTGGCGGAGGAAAGTTGACCGTGCGCCAGCTCCTGCTTTATTTCGATGCCCACCATGAGAAAGAAAATGGCCATCAAGCCGTCGTTTATCCATTGGAGAATGGAATACCGCAAGTGAACGGCACCGGATTCCACACCGACCTCGCGGCTTAGCAACGCGGCAAAGCCGTCGCCGAGCGGAGAGTTGGCGATGATGAGTGAAAAAAGGAGAAAGATAAGCAGCATCACGCCACTTGCGGAATCGGCTTCAAAAAATTGTTTGATTTGTTTACGCATCGTTCAGAGCTTATAAAAAGCTACGAAACTACAAAAAAAGAGACAAATCTCCCTTTCCCGCCCGGACAATCTCGAAATCACCGGCTGTGGTATCCACGACGGTAGAGGCGACATTCCCGCCGTAACCGCCATCAATAACGATATCCACGGCATCCCGGTACTTTTCATAAATGAGTTCGGGGTCCGTGGAGTATTCGATGATTTCATCATCATCGTGAATAGACGCGGAAACAATGGGATTACCCAGTTCGCGGACAATCTCGCGTGCGATATTGTTGTCGGGTACCCGGATACCTACGGTCTTTTTCTTCGAGCTCAGCAGCTCGGGTACTTGTCCGCTGGCATTGAAAATAAAGGTGAACGGGCCGGGCAATGCTTTCTTCAGCAGCCGGAACGTGGCGGTGTCAAACGGCCTGGTGTATTGGGCAATCCCGGTCAGATCTTCACATACAAAAGAGAGATTGGCTTTTTCCGGTTTGAGTCCGCGCAGCTCACAAACGCGTTCAATCGCACGGTGGTTATGGATGTCACATCCAAGTCCGTATACCGTATCGGTGGGATAGATGATCAGGCCTCCTCTACGAAGTACATCCACCACCTGTTGGATGGCCTTCGGATTGGGGTTTTCTTCGTAAATCCGTAGTAACATCGCACGACCTCCTGGATATCGGTGAAATAACCGTCAGAACGCAGCATTGTTTGGCGTACGCGGAAACGGAATCACATCCCGGATATTACCCATACCGGTCACGAACTGGACCAGCCGTTCAAACCCGACCCCGAATCCGGAATGCGGAGCGGTTCCAAAACGGCGGGTGTCCAGAAACCAATCCAGTTCTTCGGTAGGTACGCCCATTTCTTCCATCCGTTGGACCAGCCTGTCATAACGTTCTTCACGCTGTGATCCGCCCACCATTTCGCCGATGCCAGGGAATAAAATATCCATCGCACGGACCGTCAGCCGGCCTTCTTCATCCGGTTCATTCTGGCGCATGTAGAACGCCTTGATCTCCGCAGGGTAGTCGGTAAGAATGACCGGTTTTTTAAAGTGTTTTTCCACTAAGTACCGCTCATGTTCCGATTGCAGATCCGCTCCCCAGCCGGTGATCGGGTATTTAAATTGTTTCTTCTGATTGGGCTTGCTCGCGCGGAGTATCTCAATAGCTTCTGTATAGGTGAGCCGCTCAAAGCGGTTGTCTAGACAGAAGTTAAGTTTGGCTACCAGATCCATCTCGGAGCGCTCCTGCTGGGGCTTGCCTTTTTCTTCTTCCAGCAGCCGGTTCTTCAGGAATTCGATTTCATCCGGACAGTGGTCTAACGCAAACCGGATCACATATTTCAACAGCTCTTCCGCAAGCTCCATGTTGTCTTCCAGTTCGTAGAACGCCATCTCGGGTTCAATCATCCAGAATTCCGCCAGGTGACGGGTCGTGTTGGAGTTTTCCGCCCGGAACGTAGGGCCGAACGTATAGATGTTACCCAGCGCCATCGCCGCCAGCTCACCCTCCAGTTGCCCGGAGACCGTCAGGTTGGTGGGCCTTCCGAAAAAGTCTTCCGAATAGTCGACCAAACCATCGGGCGTTCTCGGGGTGCCATCGAAATCCAGCGTGGTTACCCTGAACATTTCGCCCGCTCCCTCAGCGTCCGATCCGGTGATGATAGGCGTGTGGATGTACACGAAACCACGTTCAAAAAAGAATTGATGAATGGCGAACGAAAGCGCATTGCGTACCCGGAAAACTGCGTTGAACGTATGGGTACGAAACCGCAAATGAGCGATTTCACGCAAAAACTCCAGACTGTGCTTTTTGGGTTGCAGCGGAAATTTCTCCGGATCGCTGTCGCCCAGAATTTCCAGGGACTCCACTTTGATCTCTACCCGCTGCCCTTTGCCAAGCGACTCTACCAATGGCCCGGAAACGGCAATGGCGGCACCCGTAGTAATCCGCTTCAGCACCTGCTCGTCGGTTTGGGAATAATCCACCACGGCCTGGATATTGCCCAGCGTAGATCCGTCATTGATGGCAATAAACTGGTTGTTCCGAAACGTCTTCACCCACCCCTTGACGGTCACCTGCTGCCCGTATTCCGTTGCATTCAGTAAATCCTTTATACGCGTATGTTTCATATACTTACGAAAAATCCTCCACCAATCGGGAGGCTTTGCTGTAGACTGCTAAATTCTTATTTATTACGACAAAACTTTAGTCACCAAATCGGCGGCTTCTTTCAGTAAAATGGCCGAGTACACCTCCAGTCCCGATTCGTCGATCAGCCGTTTGGCCTCCTCCGCATTGGTGCCCTGCAGGCGGACAATGATCGGTACGGGGATATTGCCGATTTCGTGGTATGCGTCGATAACGCCCTGTGCCACCCGGTCGCACCGCACAATGCCTCCGAATATATTGATGAGGATCGCTTTTACATTCGGGTCTTTCAGGATTATGTTGAACCCGGCTTTCACGGTCTGCGCATTGGCAGTGCCGCCCACATCCAGGAAGTTTGCCGGCTCGCCACCGGCCAGTTTGATAATGTCCATCGTAGCCATGGCTAACCCGGCCCCGTTTACCATACAGCCAACGTTCCCATCCAGCTTTACGTAGTTGAGGTTGGATTCACCCGCTTCCACTTCCGTTGGATCTTCTTCGGTAATGTCACGCAGTGCCGCGTAATCGGGGTGGCGGAATAAACCGTTTTCGTCCAGGTTTACTTTGGCATCCACCGCCAGAATCTTGTCGTCTGAGGTCTTCAGTACGGGATTGATCTCAAACAGCGACGAATCCGTGGCGTCGTACGCCTTGTAAAGGGAGGCCACAAATTTGGTCATGTCTTTGAATGCTGCGCCGCTGAGGCCCAGGTTAAACGCAATTTTACGGGCCTGGAACCCCTGCAATCCCACCTTGGGGTCTACCTCTTCTTTGTAAATCAGGTGCGGGGTTTTTTCAGCTACCTCTTCGATATCCATGCCCCCCTCGGTGGAGTACATGATGATGTTGCGTCCGCGGCTCCGGTCCAGCAGCACGCTCATATAAAATTCTTTCGTTTCGCTTTCACCGGGGTAATAAACATCCTGAGCAATCAATACCTTGCCTACTTTCTTGCCTTCCGGTCCCGTTTGCGGGGTAACCAGCTGCATGCCGATGATGTCCGATGCCCGCTGTCTCACCTCGTCAAGGTTTTTGGCCAGTTTTACACCGCCGCCTTTACCGCGTCCGCCGGCGTGTATCTGTGCCTTTACAACCACCCAATCGGAGTTGTAGTCTTCTTTCAGCTTTTTTGCTGCTTCCACCGCTTCTTCAGGCGTCTCGGCGACAATGCCTTCCTGTACCCGCACGCCGAAACTCTTCAGTATCTGTTTGCCTTGATATTCGTGAATGTTCATTTGCGATAAATTTGGCGTAAAAGTAGGGTTTTAATCGGGAACGATCAAGGGAAACGTCCAAAAATTAGCTACCTTCGCACCATGCTAGAAGCTACCGGTATTTATAAATCGTATGGCGCGCTGCCCATCCTGAAGGGAGTGGACTTCCGGGTGGCCAAAGGGGAAATTGTCAGCCTGATCGGCGCCTCCGGAGCGGGCAAAAGTACGCTGCTTCACATCATCGGAACACTGGACCGGCCCGACCGGGGAACGGTGATGATCAACGGCACGGATATCGGAACACTGCCCGCCAGGCAGCTCAGCATGTTCCGCAACGAGCACATCGGTTTTGTTTTCCAGTTTCATCACTTGCTGCCGGAATTCACGGCGCTGGAGAACGTTTGTATCCCCGCCTTCATCAGGAAGGAAGACCGGAAG
>Ga0079224_100000108_pt1 | contig 63083 bp, 60 predicted proteins | sample Stecom2015_FD_80414 | JGI IMG/M metagenome (GOLD analysis project Ga0079224, IMG submission 80414) | Agricultural soil microbial communities from Utah to study Nitrogen management - Steer compost 2015 | ecosystem: Environmental > Terrestrial > Soil > Agricultural land | place: USA: Utah... | reverse complement strand
GCGCGGCGTCGTCGTCGCGTTCGCGATGCTCGATCACGCCGCGCGCTATACCGAGTATCGAACGCTCGACGGCCGGACGCTCACGATCCCGGTCGAGTATCCGAACTCGCACCGCGTCATGGAGCTCTTCAAGCTCCGCAACGGGGCGGTCGAGCGGGTCGAAGGGCTCGCCGTCTTTCAGCCGTATTTGATGCCGTCGCCGTACTGACCGGGCCGCTAATCCGTGACGGCGCTCGTCTCGGATCCGGAGCTCGACGCCGCGGTCCGGGTGTGTGCCCGTGCGATGCGGGACAACCCGCTGCATTGCGCGGTGTTCGGCGACGATCCGGAGCGGCGCGAGCGAAGGCTGCAGGCGTTCTTCGCCGCGGTCCTGCCGTGGATCCGGCGCCGCGGCATGCTGCTCGCCTTCGATGAGGAAACGCACGGGGTCATGGGCCTCCTGCCGCCGGGCGCCTGCCGGCCGACCCTGCCCGAGAAGCTCCGGATGCTGCCCGCGCTGTCGCGGAGCCTGACGCCGACCGGCGTGATGCGCATGCGGCGCTGGCTGACGGCATGGGCCAGCCGTGATCCGGCCGCGCCGCACTGGCACCTCGGACCGCTCGCGGTCGACCCGCTCCACCAGCGCCGCGGTATCGGCACGCGCCTCCTCCGGGCCGCGCTCGCGCGTGTCGATGAAGCCGCAGGCATCGCCTACCTCGAAACGGACACGGAAGCGAACGTCGTCTTCTATCGTCGCTTCGGGTTCGTGACGGTCGCGACCGCGAACGTCGTCGGCGTCCCCAACTGGTTCATGCAGCGCGCGCCGGGCGGCTGAGCGGTCCGCGCCGCGTTGCGCTACGATGCCCGAGCCTTCCGAGCCGCACCGTCGGCGGAAGATTCCTGCCGCTCGAACCGCCGCTTTACCGGAGGACGCGATGAAGCGCAGCGTACTCTTGCTTGCCGCCCTCGGCATCCTGGCCGTCCTCGGCGCCCGCGCCCAGGAAGCTTCGGCTCCGGACCCGGCCGATCTCGCGGCGATCGCCGACTTCAACCGCCGCTACGTGCAGGCGATCAACGACGGCGACATCGACACGCTCGCCGCGCTGACGACCGACGACCACCTCATGCTGACCCCGAACCGTCCGCCGCTCGCCGGCAAGGCGGCCCTCGTCGAAGCGATGACCCGCGCCTTCGAGTCGACGGAGCTCGACGAGACGTGGACGCCCGTCGAGACCGTGATCGACGGCGACCTCGCGTACCAGCGCGGCACGTACGTCGTCAGAGCGCGCCCGAAGGGCAGCGATGCCGAGATGCGCGCGACGACCGGCAGCTTCCTGCGCATCTATCGCCGCCAGCCGGACGGCCAATGGCGCATGACGCGCGACATGTTCAACACGCACCCGCTGCCCGACGACAACGGCGATCCGCCGAACGGCGAGCCCCGCAACGACTGACCGACCAGGATGGCGAGCCCGCAGTCAACATGGATATCTCCGCGGCGGTCCCCAACGCGCGCATATCACGCAGCGCCCCCGCCGCCGCGCCCAAGTTCCGGACGCTCCGCTCTACTCCGAAGGCGGCTGAATATTCTCCGCCGACCCGCCGAGGAACAGCCGCTCGCCGTTGCTGAGCAGGAACGACCGCCCGACCGCCGTGTTGCTCCCGTCTCGAGCCTGATACCCCTCGACCGTCAGCTCCGTGCCCGGCGGCACCGACTGCGCCGTGACCCCCCGCCGGAACAGCGCGTTCGGGCTGCCGCCTTCGACCATCCACGTCACCGCCTGGCCGTCGTCGCCGACGACCTCGAGATGGAACCACGAATGCGGATTGACCCACTCGATCTTCGTGATCGTGCCCTTCAGCTCCACCGGCCTGTCGATCGCGAACTCCGCCGCGAACGAGTGGTGCGCCGGCGCCGAAGCGCTCACGAGCGCTGCCCCGGCCGCCGCCGCGGCGAGGGCGGCACGTGTGAATCGACTACGCATTGAAATCCCTCGTCACTGCATTCAAAGGACCGCGGCGCCCGCATGCCGTTGCGGGCGCCGCGTCGAGCCCGACCCGCAGGCGCCGGCCTACAGGCCCCGGGCGGCCGCTTCGCGCTGACGCTGCTCCTCCGCCCGCGCGCCGGCGAGCGTGTTCCGCACGCCGTAATTGTGCTCGTGGCAGGCCGACTCGAAGATCGGCCCGACCGTTTTCTCCATCGGGTACTCGCCCGACCACGGGCGCACCCACGTATGCGGATCGTCCACCGTGAACTCGTAAAGGATCCGATCGTCCGAGACCCGCGTAAGACGCTCCGTCACGACCAGGTGCTCGCTCGCGCCCCGGAACGCCGTCTCCGCGGTGAAGTTCGCGGTCGTGATCACGAGCGTATCGCCGTCCCAATAGCCCCGCGACGCGCCCTTCCACTGCCGGATCTCCTTCGGCAGAGGCGCGCGCCCGTCGAGCGGGATGATGCGCGCGTCCTGCATCATCTCGACGAGGATCATGACGTGATCCGGCGACTGCACGATCTGCAGGTTGCTGTTGTAGCCGATCGGCATCAGCGGCGGGTTCGCGCCCCAGATGATGCAGCGCGTAGCGAGCCCCATGTTCTGCACCCGGTCCGTCGGCGGATTGTCGCGGCGGGCCTGCGCCCGGGCGGCCGCACGCGCCTCGCCCTCCGCCGTCATCGGCGGGATGCGGCCGTTCGGCGGATCGACGACGATCGACGTGCGCAGATTCCGCACGTAGCCGTCCTGGCCCCGGGTGAGCCCGAACTGCGAGAAGTCGTAATGGACGTCCGCGACGGTGCCCGGCTCGGTCTGCTCGAAGCCGCGCGCGATGCCCTGCTCGATGATCCTGTCGAGCTCCTCGTCGGTATAGAACGCCTTCTCGCCGAGCGCCTCGGGCCGCTCGACCGGCGTGAACGACGCGTTCGTCCAGAAGCCCTGCAGGTCCGGATGCCCGTACGGCGTGCGCGGAACCTCGAACTTCTGTTCCGTGGGCGCCTGCGCGCCGATTTGCGCGCCGGCGAGAAGACCGGCGAGCACGACGGCGCTTCTTGCGATCGATGAATGACTCATTGGCTCACTCCTCCGGCTTCGCCAGATCGCCGTAGATGAGGTCTTCGACGAACGGCACGCACTTGAACTCGAGCAGCTCGGCGTTCGCCTCGAGCCGGCGGTACAGCGGCATCCTGATCGTCCATGCGCGGGTGAAGACCTGCGGATCGATGATCGTCGCCTCGTATTGCAGCGCGTCGTCGCTGAGATGCGTGAAGCGCTCGATGACGCGCAGCTCGTCGCTGTGGAAGTTGCCCGCCCGGTCGAACCACGTCATCCCGTTGAAGCCGGTCGTTTCGATGACGAGCGTGTCGTCCTCGAACCAGCCGTTCGACCAGCCCATCCAGCTCGGCGCGGGCGCCGGCTGATGGTCGCGCATATTCACCGTGCGCACGGCGCCGCGGTAGCGATAGAGCAGCATGATGTGCTCGTCGCCTTGAATCACCTGGAACGGATGCGGCATGTACGTCGCGCGCGGCACGCCCGGCAGGTAGCACTTGATCTCGGGATCGAGCTCGAGCCGTCGCGCGTAGTTCTCGTCGCGCTGCTTCAACGCCCAGTCCTGGTACGGAATCCTGCCGCCGGCGACGTAGCCGAGGCTCGGCGGCTCGGCGTACGCGGCCCCCAGCTCGAGCACGGGACCGGGCGCCGCATGGCGCGGCTCGAGGCCCCAGTTCGCCTCGTTCATCGCCTGCCAGATGCCGTTGAAGTCCGGCTGACCCGACGCCGTCCGCGGCGGCTCGTACTCCCCGCCGGCGACGGCCGCCCCGCAAGCGCAGCACGCGACCAGCGCGACCAGCGCGGCTCGCACGCGTATCGCTCCTTCGGCCATCTCAGCTCCCCCCGGCCGTCAGCACGCGGCGCAGGAATGCCTCCGCCCGCGACCAATGCTCTTCGTCGTAGAAGGCGGCTCCGCCGTGACCTGCACCATGCACCACATCGAATTCCGCGTCGAGCCCCAGCGCCTTGTACGCGCCATGCAGCTCGTGGGCCTGATTGATCGGCATCTGCGGATCCTGATCGCCGTGCAGCAGCAGCAGCGGCGGATCGCCGGCGGCGACATGGAAGACCGGGCTCGCGAGCCGCGCAACCTCCGGCACCTCATCAGGCGTGCCGCCGAGGAGCAGCTCGAGCGCCGGGCGGCGCACCTCGATGCCGCGGGGCGTCGACTGGGCGAGGATCGTCGTCAGGTTCGACGCGCCGAAGTACACGACGATGGCCTGCACGTCGGACGGCGTGTCCGTGTGCTCGCCGAGCGTCCCCTCGAGCTCCGCCACGCCGTTCGTCACGCCGACGAGCGCCGCCAGGTGCCCGCCGGACGACGCACCCGAGATCGCGATCCGCTCCGCGGAGTAGCCGTACTCCGCGGCGTTGGCACGCAGGAAGCGAATCGCGGCCTTGATGTCGTGCACCATCGCCGGGAACGGCGCCTCCGTCGACTGCCGGAACTCGACGCTCGCGAGCGCAAACCCCGCGTCGACGAAGCTCGACGGCGGATTCGCCTTCGACCCGAACTGCCACGCGCCGCCGTGGATCCACACGATCAGCGGCGGCGATTGAACGTCGTCCGGCACGTAAAGGTCGAGCTTGAGCTCGGTGTCGCCGACCTTCGCGTACGTCAGGTCGGCATGCGTCGCCGCGCCTGCGAAGCCTGCCATCGTCATCGTCAGAACCAGGACACCGGCCGGCCCGATCCAGCCGAGCGGCCCGGCGGATTTGCGCTCTTTCATGTTGTCGTTCTCGTTCGTCGTGGGGGCGCCGACCGCAGGAACTGCCTCCCCTCCGCCGGCGCATACGCGAGCTCGCGAGCTCGTTCCGTTTTCGAGGCATTTTAGGCCGAGGCAGGGAACGAGATATACCCCGCCCGCGGCCGGAGCGGCGACCCCGCGAAATGCCGCGAGCCGCCGGAGGCGCGGCGGAATGTGTCCGTCCTGAAGACTATCTTCTAGCTATAGATATCAGTAAGGTGCAGGCATTTCTTGAGAGACGGGATCAATTCGAAGCACGGCGCCGGTCACGCCGAAGGGCGTGCCCGTCTGGTTGGCCAGCACGTACAGCTCTCCGGCCTCGTCGCGCCCGAAGCCGAGCACGCGCATGGAGAAGCCGCCCTCGACCGCGAGCTCGCGGATCACGCCGTCCGCCTCACGGACGAACAGCCGGCCGCCGGTCTCGCTGCCGTAGTCGCCGAACACGTAGAGCCCCGAGAGCGCGCCGACCCCGGCGCCGCGATAGACGTGGCCGCCGACGACGGCGAGCCCTTCGTCGTGATCGTATTCGGCGACCGGATCGATCAGCCCGGCGGGCGGCGCCGCAGGCGGCTCGGCGGTCACGAAACCCTCGTCCTCGCCGTTCGGATCGAAGAAGAAGCTGCCTTCCTTCACGCTCCAGCCGTAGTTGCCGCCCGCCTCGACGACGTCGATCTCCTCGATGTCGTTCTGGCCCGCGTCGCCGACCCACAGCTCGTTGGTTTCGGGATCGATCGATATCCGGAACGGATTCCGGAATCCGTGCGCGTAGATTTCCTGCGTGACTTCGGCCTGCCCGGCGAACGGATTCGTCGCCGGAATCCCGTACCGGCCGTTCGCGGAGTCGGTCCCGAGCGGGTCGATCCGCAGGATCGCGCCGAGGGGATTGCCGAGGCTCTGCCCGTTGCCGCCGTCGACGTGCCCGGGACCCTGGTCGTCGGCGCCGCCGCCGTCGCCGAGCGCGATCAGCAGCATGCCCTCGGCGTCAAACTCGAGGGCACCGCCGTTGTGGTTGAGCTGCGGCTGATCGATTCGCAGCAGCTCGCGCGCGCTTGCCGGGTCCGGGACGCTCATCGGATCGGCCGGCGCCGCGACCTGCCATTCGACGACCACGGACTGGTGATCGGGGACGTCACCTTCCGTCAGCGTCGAGAAGTCCGCGGGTCCCGCGGCCGGCTCGGACGTATAGGTGTAGAGCAGACCGTTCGACGCGTAGTCCGCGTGGAAGGCGAGCCCGAGGAGGCCGCGCTCGTCGAAGCTCTCGGGTCCGGTGGCGCCGAGCGGCACCAGCCGCGCGGAGACGTCGAGGAACACGCTCGCCTGCCCGGTTGCGAGGTCCACCGAGTGAATTTGGCCGGTCTGGTCGGCCACGAACAGCCGGCCGGCGACGCCGGGCGCGGCCGTCGCGGTGTTCGGCGCAACGAGTCCCGTCAGCGTCGGCGTGAGCCGTACGGCGATGCTCGACGGCGTGATCGCCTCGGGAATCGGATCGGCCAGCCCCGGCTCGCCGTCCGCAGGCTCGGCGACGATCACCGTCCCGCGCATCCCGAACTCCTGATGGGGCACGCAGATGTAATCGTAGCGGCCCGCCACCGTGAACGTGTGGCGGAACGTTGCGTTCGGCGCGACCGCGCCCGAATCGAACGGGGCGGCGCCCGCGGGCAGGCTGACGAGCTCCGGCCTCACGGCGAGCGGGGGATCGGCCGTGGCCGTATGCGTGACGCTCGAGACGTTCCGCCACTCCACCGTGTCGCCGAGGGCGATTTCGATCGTCGCGGGCGCGAACGTGAACTCGCCGGTCATCTCGACGACCGCGGTCGCCTGGCCGCGGCCGATGCCCGGGACGCAGGCGGCTGCGAGCACGAGCGCCGCGGCAAACGGTGCGGCGGCACGCGGACCTTGCAACGGGCGGGGCGTGGAAGTGCGCATGACGGATCCCTCCATCTCGACCCTGGAGGACCCGGCGACCGCGGCGACGAGTCGCGCACCGCGGGCCTTCGCCGGCCTCGAGGGATGTGAGTGCCCTCTCGACCGGCCCGCGTTCACCCCGATCTTGCTATTCGCCGCCCTCCGGCATCAGCGTGACGCGCACGTAGTGCTCGAGATCGAGATAGCGCCGCGCGCCGTCGCGGATCGCGTCCGGGGTCAGCGCCTCGATGCGCTCGCGCTCGGCAAGAAACGCCTCCGCGCCCGGCGCGTCGTCGTGCTGATAGGACCTGACGAGCGCGCCGAGCCAGGCGCCGTTCTCCTCGATACGCGTCTCGTATGCGCGCAGCAGCGCGGTGCGGACGTCGGCCACCTGCCTGGGATCGGGACCGCCGCGCTGCAGCGCCTCGATCTCGGCGAAGACGATGTCCGTGAGCTCGTCCATGCGCGCCGGGTCGCTGCCGAACGCGAGCGCCGGCATGTACGTCGGCACTTCCTCGCGGAACGACATGATGCCGACGCCCACTCCGTACGTGCCGCCGAGATCCTCACGCATCACCTCGTGCAGCCGCCGCTCCAGCACTTGGGTGACGGCGGTCATCAGCGTGCTTTCGAGGCGGAAGTCGAGATCGTCGCGCGGCGCGAAGGCGATCTGAGTCTCCGCGCGCGGCTCGCGGCCGAGTCGCACCGTCGACTCGACGATCCCGCTCGGAAAGCGGATCCGATGATCGCGCGGCGTCTCCGTCCGGCCGTTCGCCGGCAGCGCCGCGAGATAGCGCTCGACGAGCGGACGCAGCGTCTCGACGCCGAAGCTGCCGACGAACACGAACGTGAAGTCGCTCGCATCGGCGAAGCGCTCGGCGTAGATCTCGAACGAGCGCTCGAGATCGGCCTCCTGCAGACGCTCGGCCGTCATCGGCCGGCGGCGCGGATGGTCGGTCGTGACGAGGCGCAGGAACTCGTCGCGATACACGACCGAAGGGTTGCGGTCGCGGTTGACGAGCTGCTGATACTGCTGTGCCTTGTAGGCCTCGAACAGGTCCGCATCCGCGCGCGGAGCCGTGAAACGCAGATACGTCAGCTCGAACAGCGTGTCGAGATCCTTGACCGAGGCTCGGCCGGAGAGGCCTTCCTCCGCCTCGCCGATGAACGGCTCGACGCGCGCGAGCTTGCCCGCGAGCGCCTTCTGCAGCCCGGTGGTGTCGATGTGGCCGAGCCCGCTCGCGCCGATGATGGTCGCCGCGGTCATCGCCGGGATCAGATCCTCGTCCTCGACGAGCGACGTGCCGCCCGGGCTGAACGCATAGAACTGCACCTCGTCCTCCTCGAAGTCCGTCGGCTTCAGCACGACGAGGACGCCGTTCGACAGCTCCCACTCGATGATGCCGCCGGGCTTCTCGCGCGCGGCGACGATCTCGCCCGGCTCGGGCAGCTCGGTCAGAAGCTCGAGGTCCACGCCCTCGTCGACGTACGGCTCGAGCTCCGCGGCGCCGACGCCGTCGAGCGCGGCCGCGAGCTCCGCCTCGGTCGGCAGCGTCACGCCGTCCTTCTCGGGCGCGGTGACGAGCACGACGCGGCTCGACTCGTGCACCCAGCGCCGGCCGACCGCCTCGATCTCCTCGACGTCGATCTCGGGGAGGAAGCGCTCGAGGAGCGCGTACTCGAGCTCGATGCCGGGAATGCCCTCTCCCGCGATGACCGCGTCGACATACTCGCCGGCATAGCTCGCCGAGCCGCGGCTCGCGCGATTGTCGAGCTGGCGCTCGGCCTCGCGCCGCATCTGCATCTTCGCGCGTTCGAGCTCCGTCTCGGTGAATCCGAAGCGATCGACGCGCTCCGATTCGCGCATCAGCGCCGCGAGCCCTTCGGCGATGCCCTCCTCGGGCACCTCTGCCGCGAGGAGGTAGGCCGACGCGGAGCGCACGAGGCGCCCGGACGTCGATACCGGCGAACGAAACGGCGGATTCGGCCGACGCGCGATCTCGCCGAGCCGCATCTGCAGCATCCGGTTGTAGAGCGACTCGACGATCGTCGTCCGGAACGCGCCGACGGTCTGCACCGATCGCGGCGGCAGCTTGTGGTAGATGCTCACGGACGCGGTCGTCACCTCAGGATCGGAGACGATCGAGAACAGCGTGCGCTCGTGCGCGGGCAGCGGCGGCACGGCGCGCTCGCGGGGCTCTGCGGGCATCTCGAGCCCCGCGAAATGCTCGACGACGAGCGCCTCGATCTCGGCGCCGTCGAAATCCCCGACCGCGACGAGCGTGATCAGATCCGGCCGGTACCAGTCTCGATAGAAGCGCCGCAGCGCCTCCGGCTCGAAGCCGTCGAGGCTCTCGCGGGTGCCGATCGGCAGCCGCTCCGCATAGCGGGAGCCCGAGAACAGGATCGGATAGTGCAGGTCGCCGACGCGCGCCTGCGCCCCCCGAGCGCCCCGCCACTCCTCGATCACGACCCGGCGCTCCTGCTCGATCTCCGCCGGCTCGAGCGCGAGCCCGTGCGTCCAGTCCTGCATGATGCGGAACGCGGTCTCGAGATTCGCCGGATCGTCGGTCGGCAGCGTCAGCATGTACACCGTGTCGTCGAACGACGTCCGCGCGTTCACGCCCGGGCCGAGCCGCATGCCGAGCGACTCCATGAACGCGACGATCTCGTGTTTCTCGAAGCGCTCGGTGCCGTTGAACGCCATGTGCTCGAGCACGTGCGCGAGGCCGAGCTGATCCTCTTCCTCGAGAATCGAGCCCGCCTCGACGACGAACCGCAGCGTCGCGCGATTCTTCGGCTCGGCGTTCTCGCGGATCAGATAACGCAGGCCGTTCTCGAGCTCGCCGTGCCTCACGGCGGGATCGACGGGCAGCGCGGCGTCGAGCGGCGCACCCTCGGCCCACTCGACGGCCGCGGGCGGAGGCTGTGCGCCGACCTGTGCGGTACCGGCGGCGAAGACGGCGGCGGTCAACAGGGCGGGCACGCGGGGCGGCGACGGCACTCTCATGCGGGCTCCTCGGCGCCGGCAGCGAGCCGGCCTCGGGCCAAGTTAGCACAGATGGCGGCGGGCGTAGGGCCCGAGGCCGTGGCAATGGGCCCGGGCGTCACGTATCCTCGTCCGGTCTTGTCGCGTACGCTCCGCGGAGGGGGGCTCAAGGAGCATGAGGACAATGTATCGCTGCGTTCGTCCGCTGACCGCCGGCCTCGCCGTGCTGCTCGGCCTCGCCGGCTGCACCGACGAGCCGGTTCCGGCTGCCCAGGCGCCGGAACAGGCCGAGCCGACGACGCCGTACAAGCCCGTGGCGACGAACCTCGAGCTGATGGAGAGCATCATCGCCCATGCGGCCGACGAGTACTGGAGGGCCGTTCGAATCGTGGTGGACGCGGACGGCGTGACGGAGTATACCCCCGAGACGGACGAGGACTGGGAGGAAGTCTGGGCGGCGGGCATGAGCCTCGCCGAATCGGGCAACCTGCTGATGATGCCGCCGCGGGCGATCGACGACGAATGGATCCGGATCTCGGGCAAGCTGGTCGACGTCGGTGTCGAAGCGGCCGCCGCCGCGCTCGCCCGGGACCCGGAGCAGGTGCTCGCCGTCGGGGAACGCGTCTACAACGTCTGCGTCGAGTGTCATGCGCGCTACGTTCCCGACGCCGTGTTTTGAGGGCCGATTCCTCGGGCCTTGAGTTAAACTGCGCGCTGGCTGGTCGCGACAGCATTTTCGTTGGGGGAAAAATATGGCTGTTAACGTGGTTCGGGCTGCGGCCCAGATCGGCGTAGCGGCGTGCGCGCTGGCGCTCACCGCCTGCGCACAGGAAGGTTCGGCGGAGGACGAGCGGGCGGCGGCAGCCGTGCCGGGCGGGCAGGCCGCCGCGGCAAGCCAGCCGGCCACGGCGGCCGCCGACGAGGAAGAGGCCGCCCTCCTCGAGCGGGGCGACTACCTGATGAACGGCATCGTCGCGTGCGGCAACTGTCATTCGCCGCGGGACGAGAACGGCGAGTTCATCGAGGGCATGGAGCTCGCTGGCGCGTTCGTGATCGAGGAGCCGGGCTTCAGGGCGTATGCGCCGAACATTACGCCGGACGAGGAGACCGGAATCGGCTCGTGGACCGACGAGGAGATCATCCGCGCGGTTCGCGAGGGCATCCGGCCGGACGGCCAGGTGCTCGGGCCGCCGATGGGCTTCCCGTTCTATCGCGGCATCTCCGACCGCGACATGCGCGCGATCGTCGCGTACCTGCGCAGCGTGCCGCCGGTACGCAACGAGGTGCCGCGCTCGACGTACAACATCCCGCTGCCGCCGAACTGGGGCGAGCCGGTCGAGTCGGTGCCCGAGCCGAACAGGGACGATCCGGTCGAGTACGGCCGCTACCTCACGCACAACCTGGGCCACTGCACGGATTGCCACACGCCGCTCGTCGAGGGTCAGCACGACTTCTCGCGCATCGGCGCCGGCGGCAACCTCTTCCCGATGCCGTTCGGCTACGAATGGAGCGCGCTCGCGGCGAACATCACGTCGCACCCCGAGCTCGGCATCGGCAGCTGGACGGACGACGAGATCAAGCGGGCGATCACGGAGGGCATCAGCCGCGACGGCCGCGAGCTCCTGCCGTTCATGGCCTTCGACTTCTACAAGAACATCAGCGACGAGGACCTCGACTACATCGTCGCCTATCTGCGCACGCTGCCGCCGGCGACGGCGGAGCCGCCCGCCGAGCACTGAGCGGCGCGGCGGCGGCCGCGAAACGACGGTGTCAGACGCCGCATCTTCCGAAATTGGTGTCTGACACCGATTTCCGCGAAAAAGGTGTCAGACACCATTTTTCCGGGAAAAGGTGTCAGACACCTTTTTCCCGGGGCTCGGGTCAGGCAAGTCTTGCTGACGGCCGGTCCGGCCGTCGGCCGTGCGACCCGAGGACGGACCGTCGCCGCAATCGGCGCGCCTTCAGCGCCCAAAGCACTCGAACAGGACGACCTCGTCGTCGATGCTGCGCGAGATCCTGACGTGCGTCGTCTCGCCCGGGCACTCCATCGTGTCGGAGCTCGACTCGTCGCCGAGACATACCCAGCCGACGTTCGGATCGTCGACCTCGAGCACGACGAACTCGCCTTGACGAATCCGTGTGACGTCGTCGTCCGCGCTTTCGCTCCGCGGCTCGACCATCAGCGCATCGCGACACGGCGCGGAGTCGCTGCCGAGCAGCGTCACGCCGTCCGGCAGCCGCCTCTCGGCCTCCTGCGCGGAGGCCGCGCACAGCATGAGACCGCCTGCCGCAAGCCACACCAGCCTGCCTCTCATACCCCTCTCCGAATGCTTCATGGAGCGGGAAAGCTCCGGCTGGCCGGTGCAACATGCGTGCCACGACGCGTCCGCCAGGACAAGTCGCTGCCGGACGGCGTCAATCCTCGAGCGCGACGAACGCGAGCGCGTTATGGTCGTTCATCGGAATCACGAGCTGGTTCTGCGTCGAGTCGTAGCACATCGAAGCCGCGCTCGGAATGCCCGCCGCGATGATCTCCGCCTCCTCGCCCGGACGAATCCGCGACACGCTGCCGAAGCGCACGCTGCTCACGTACTTGGTCCCGTCCTCGAGGATCACGAGTCCGTCGTTGCCGCTCTCCGCCGCGTGCTCGGTGCGCACGAGCTCGCCGTTCGCATCGAACGTCAGCACCTCGTTGTTGGCGATGTTCACGACGACGACATTGCCGTCCGGATCGATCGCGACGCCGTTCGGCACCGCGAGCGGCGCGCCGTCGACGAGCACGGACACCTCTCCGTCCGCCGTGATCCGGTAAATGCGCTCCGGCGGGCGCGTGTTCGAGACGTAGATCGCGCCGTCCGACGTCACGGCGATGCCGTTCAGCACGTTGGCCTCCGGCACGTGGAACGCGTCGCGCGGCGCTCCGGTCGCGAGGTCGAAAGTGCGCACCGTGTCGATGTCGGCGACGTAGAGCAGACCGCCCTGGATCGCGCTGCCGAGCGGGTGGTTCAACGTGAGCCCGTCGCGCGTCGCACCGATCCACTTCGACGTGTGCACCGTGCCGTCCGGATTGATCAGCGACACGTAGCCGTCGTTCTCCTGCATGTCCTGCGGGACGCCCGCGTTCATCGCGAGAATGAGATTGCGCTCCGGATCGAACGTGCAGCTTTCCGCGAAGCGGAAGCTGCCGAACACCTTCACGTTCTCCGTCATCGGCGTCCGCTCGCCCGCTTCGTTCACGGTTCCGAGCGGCTCGCCCGCGCGAAATTCGCCCGATCCGGGCTGCTGGGGCTGCGCGAGCGCGGCCGTCGCGCCGATGCAGAGCGCGAGGCCTGCAGGGAAAGCCAGGGTCAACTTCATCGCGTCATTCCTCTTGTTCGTTGTTTTGCGCCAACCCGAGCGGGCGGCAGCATCCGCTGCCGCACCAAGTGTACCCGGGACGATCGGCACGCGGGACGCTCCTGCGGACGCCGGCGCCGGCGGAGCCGCGGAACGGATCTTGCTTTCGGCCGGGCGAGGCGCAGGCAGGCGACGGCGACGGTCGGCGGGCTCACATTCGCCGGCCGACGGCCTTATCCTGGTCCGCGCGAGGAGAGCACGACGCGAGGAGCGTATCGATGAAGTCAGCGATCGTAAGACTCGCGGCCGCCGTCGCCGCTTGCGCAGCGGCCTCGGCGACCGCGCAGCCCCCGAATGCGGAGGCCCCGATGCCGGACGACACCCGCCGAACGGAGACCGCCGGCGCCGCGGCGGAGAATCCGTTCTTCGCCCCGAGTCCGCTGCCGCTCCAGTATCCGCCGTTCGACCGCATCCGGGACGAGCACTTCGCGCCGGCGCTCGAGCGGGGCATGGCGGAGCACCTCGCGGAAGTGGAGTCGATTGCGTCCAACCCCGAGCCGCCGACCTTCGAGAACACGATCGTCGCGCTCGAGCGCTCCGGCCGGCTGCTCGAGCGCACGGCGACGGTCTTCTACAACCTCGTCGGCGCCGACACGAACGACATGCGCCAGGCGCTCCAGGCGGAATTCGCGCCGAAGCTCTCGGCGCACGAGGACGCGATCCGCTTGAACGCGGATCTTTTCGCGCGCATCGAAACGCTCTATCGGAGCCGCGACTCCCTCGGGCTCGGCCCGGAGGCCGTCCGCCTGATCGAGCGGTACTACGTCGATTTCGTGCGCGCCGGCGCACAGCTGTCGGAGGAGGACAAGGCGCGGCTGCGCGAGATCAACGAGGAGATCGCGCGCCTCAGCACGCAGTTCACCCAGAACGTGCTCGCGGAGGTCAATGCATCGGCGGTCGTCGTGGACGACCGCGCGTCCCTCGACGGGCTGCCGCCGGCCCTGATCGAGGCGGCCGCGCAGGCGGCGGCGGAGCGCGGGCTCGACGGGAAGTACCTCATCGCGCTGCAGAACACGACCGGCCAGCCGCCGAACGCGTACCTGCACGACCGGGCGCTGCGGCGGCGGATCCACGAAGCATCGATCGCACGCGGCAGCCGCGGCAACGAGTACGACAACCGCGGCATCATCTCGCGGGTCATGCGGCTGCGCGCGGAGCGGGCGCGCCTCCTCGGCTATGCGAACCACGCCGAGTACGTGCTCGCCGACGAGACCGCCATGACGCCCGAGGCCGTCGACGGGATGCTGGCCGCGCTGGTGCCGCCGGCCGTCGCAAACGCGCGCCGCGAAGGCGAGGCGCTGCAGGCGATGATCGACCGCGAGCAGGCGGCGAAGGGCGAGCCGTCCTTCGAGCTCATGCCGTGGGATTGGGCCTACTATGCGGAGAAGGTCCGGCAGGCCTCGTACGACTTCGACGAGTCGGAGCTGAAGCCGTATCTCGAACTCGACAGCGTGCTCGAGAACGGCGTGTTCTATGCCGCCGAGCGGCTGTACGGCATCCGCTTCGAGGAGCGGCACGACCTGCCGGTCTACCATCCGGACGTGCGCACCTTCGACGTCTTCGACGCCGACGGCTCGCAGCTCGCGATCTTCCTGCTCGATCCGTACGCGCGGCCTTCCAAGCGCGGCGGCGCGTGGATGAATGCCTACGTGTCACAGTCGGAGCTGTTTGGTCAGCGGGCGGTCGTCGCGAACCACCTGAACATCCCGAAGCCGCCGGCGGGCGAGCCGACGCTGCTGACGTGGGACGAGGTGACGACCGCGTTCCACGAGTTCGGGCACGCGCTGCACGGCATGTTCTCGAAGGTCGAGTATCCGTACTTCGCCGGCACGCGCGTGCCCCGCGACTTCGTCGAGTTCCCGTCGCAGGTGAACGAGATGTGGGCGGACTGGCCGGAGGTGCTCGCGAACTACGCGCGCCATTACGAGACCGGCGAGCCGATGCCGCAGGCGCTGCTCGACAAGGTGATCGAGAGCGCGAAGTTCAATCAGGGCTTCGCGACGACCGAGTACCTCGCGGCCGCGTTGCTCGACCAGAGCTGGCACCGTCTCGCGCCGGACGAGGTGCCGCCCGCGGAGGACGTGATGGCGTTCGAGGCGCGGGCCCTCGCGGCGAACGGCACCGACTACGAGCCGGTTCCGCCGCGCTATCGCACGCCGTACTTCAGCCACATCTTCGGCGGCTATGCTGCCGCGTACTACTCTTACATCTGGTCGGAGGTGCTCGATGCGAACACCGTCGAGTGGTTCCGGCAGAACGGCGGGCTCACGCGCGAGAACGGCGACCGCTTCCGCACGCTGCTGCTGTCGCGCGGCGGAAGCGCCGAGGCGCTCGACCTGTTCCGCGAGTTCGCGGGTCACGAGCCGCGCATCGAGCCGCTGCTCGAGCGCCGCGGCCTCGCGCCGAGCGTCGACGACGCGGCTGCGCCGCCCGAGCGCAGCGGCGGACAGGCGCCGACGGAAGGTTGAGCCACGGCGCCGGGCGTGCTCGCCCCGGCGCCCCGGTGTCAGACACCTTTTTTCCCGGGCGCACCGGTGTCCGACGCCTTCCCTCGGGAAAAAGGTGTCAGACACCGCCTTTTCGTTCCGGGAAAAGGTGTCTGACACCGGACCCGCGCCGCCACCCGCGCTCCGCCTTTTCTGGTAGCTTACGGCAGGCGTGGCTCCCCGCCCGCGGAGGACGACAAGAATGAGGACGCTTCTGGCCGCGCTGGCCGCGGCCGCGCTCACCTTCGGCCTGATCGAGACCGCCGGCGCGCAGCCCCGCGCCCCGATTCGCGAGATCATCCACGTGACGGGCGACCTCTACCGGGCGCGCAACGGCAACTGGTACACGATCTTTCTCGTGACGCCCGAGGGCATCATTCTCGGCGACCCGATCAACACGCCGTTCGCGGAGTGGCTCGCGTCCGAGCTCGACAGCCGCTTCGGCGTCCCGGTCCGCTACGTCGTCTACAGCCACAGCCACTTCGATCACGCCGCGGGCGGCGCCGCGTTCGCGGAGACGGCGCTCTTCATCGGCCACGAGAACATGCTGCGGAACATGGACGGCCGCTACCCGCAGATGCCGGGGGACATGGTCGACCGCAATAACAACGGCCTGATCGATTACGACGACGTCATGATCCCGACCAACGCGGCGCCCGGGGTCTGCGGCATGGGGCCGGGCTTCATCGAGATGTACGACCGCGACGGCGACGGCGCGATCAGCCCCGCGGAGCTGCAGGCGGACATCGTCCGCCCGAGCATCGTGTACTCGGACCGCTTACGGATCGAGCTCGGCGGCAAGCGCGTCGAGCTGCTGCACCCCGGCCTCAATCATTCGGACGACGCGACGGTCATGTACTTTCCGGACGAGCGCGTCGTGTTCGCGACGGAGTTTCTCGCGGACGCGCTGGTGACGGACAACATCTATTCGCTGCCGAGCGCGTGCGGGCCGTTCGACGGCAGTCCGCTCGCCGAGTGGATCCGCTCGTACGAAAGCGTCGAGGCGCTCGATTTCGACGTGCTCGCCGGCGGCCACGGCGCGCTGTTCGACAAGGCGGCCGTGACGGCGACGCGGGAATACTTCGAGGATCTTCGCGACGCGGTCTCCGCGGGCATGGCCGCGGGCAAGTCGCTCGAGGAGCTCAAGGACACGCTCGAGCTGCCGAAGTATCGCGACTGGGCGAACTACGACCGGCTGCGTGCGAAGAACATCGAAGCCGCGTACCTGAACCTGAAGCTCTACCGCTGATCCCCGCTTGCACCACGCGAACCGGCTGACTACGCGGCTTCGGGCACACGTGCCCGAGCTGCTGCGCCTCGCCGTGCCCGCTACGGCCTCGCGCCTCGGCCTCCTCGCGATGGGCTTCGTCGACACGGTGATGGTCGGCCGCTACGCGACGGCCGAGCTCGCGTGGCTGTCCCTCGCGAACCGTTCGGTCGTGATGTTCCTGCTGATCGTCGCCATCGGGCTCCTGATGGGCGTGCTCGTCGCGACGTCGACCGCATTCGGGCAGCAGGACTATCCGCGCTGCGGCCAGGTATGGCGGCGGTCGCTGCCCTATGCCGCGGCCATCGGCGCCGGCATGGCGGCGCTGACGTTCACCGCGCCGTGGCTGATGCGGCGCCTCGCCGCCGATCCGCTCGTCGCGGAGCAGTCGGCGCGGCTCGTGATGATCCTCGGGCTCGGCCTGCCGGCGCATCTGATCTTCTTCTGCTCGACGGCGTTTCTCGAGGGGGTTCGCCGGCCGTACGTGCCGATGCTGATCCTGCTCGGTGCGAATCTCGCCAACGTCCTGCTGAACTATGCGCTGATCTTCGGGCGGCTCGGCATGCCGGAGCTCGGCGCCGCGGGGTCGGCGTGGTCGACGACGGCGGTGCGCTGGCTCATCGCGGGCCTTGCGGTCGGCTACGTCCTCTACGCGCCGTCGATGCGGCACTTCGAGGCCCGCCGGCCGTACGCCGGGCGCTGGCGCGACTGGGCCCGGCAGCGGGCGATCGGATATGCATCCGCCGTCAGCATCGGGACGGAAGTCGGGGCGTTTGCCGGCCTGACCGTCATCGCCGAGAAGCTCGGCGCCCTCGAGCTCGCCGGCCAGGAGATCGTCCTCAACGTTCTCGGCGTCCCGTTCATGTTCGCCGTAGGGATCGGCTCGGCGACCGCGGTACGCGTCGCGATCGCGCACGGGCGCGGCGATGCGGCCGATACCGCGCTCGCCGGGTGGACCGGCGTCGGCACGGCGGCCGTTCCGCTCTGCGTCGCGGCACTGCTGATCGCCCTCTTTCCCGACGCGGTATTCGCGCTGCATTCGAGCGACCCGGCTCTCGCCGCGGTCACCGTGCCGGCGATCGCGTTCGCCGCCTTCGTCGTGCTCTTCGACGGCCAGCAGGCGATGATCACGATGGCGCTGCGCGGCCTCGGTGAGACGTGGTGGCCGACGGCATTCCAGGCCTTCGCCTACGTCGCGATCATGCTGCCGCTCGCGTGGTTCCTCGCCCTCGGGCTCGACCGGGGCCTGATCGGCCTGCTCGAGGGCACGCTGACGGCGAGCATCTTCGCCGTCGCCGCGCAGAACCTGCGCTTCTGGTGGCTGACGCGGCGGCAGGGGCCGGGCGACGCGGCCGCGCGCGCGTCGGCCGGACGGGTGCCGCCGTGATACGCTTCCGGTTTCGGAACGAAATCTCGGAGCCTGGTCCATGAGCCGACGATCGATCATCACCCTCCTCGCTGCGCTGCTGCCGTGGGGATACGCGCACGGAGAGCTGGCCGAGCCGAACGCCGCCGGCGTCGCGATGGGGCACCTCCACTACGTCGTCCGCGACGTCGAAGCAAACAAGCGCTTCTGGCTGTCGCTCGGCGGAGAAGCGAAGCGGGCCGGCGGGGACGAGGTCATCGCGTTCCCCGGCGTGCTGATCTTCCTCAGCGAAGGCGACCCTTCCGGCGGCACCGAAGGGTCGGTCCTCAACCACGTCGCCTTCCGCGTTCACTCGGTCGCCGCGATCGAAGCCGCGGGATTCGACGTCACGCGCCTCGAGCAAGTCCCCGGCGTCGCCTATGTCCATACGCCGGAAGGCGAGCGCATCGAGCTCTTCGACGACGAGCTCGCGACGAACCTCGACTTCACGCCGGACCAGCCGACCGCGGAGCCGTCGGTCCAACGGCACAACCGCAAGCTGGACGTGCCGATCGTCTCGCATCATGTGCACCTCTACGTGCCGGAGGGCAACGTGCGGGCGGCGCAGGAATGGTACGCGGAGCATTTCGGCGGCGTCATCGGGATGCGCTGGCGCTATCCCGCGACGGACCTTCCGGGCATCAACCTCAATTTCTCCGCCGCCCCCGAGCCGCTGCCCGGAACGCGCGGCCGCATGCTCGATCACATCGGCTTCGAGGTCGCGAACCTCGAGGCGTTCTGCGCCGCGCTCGAGGCGCGCGGCATCGCGCTCGACGTGCCGTACACGTCGGAGAACGGCATCGGCAGGGCGCGTCTGACGGACCCGTGGGGCACGTCCATCGAGCTGACGGAGGGGCTGCGGGGGCTTTGAGCCGTCGCCGCGGCCTCGCCGCCCGAGGCCCCCGGCCTCAGTTCCTCACGTTCACCGAATAGCCGCCGTCGACGGCGAGCTTCGCGCCGTTGATGTACGCGGCGCGGTCGGATGCGAGGAACACGACGGCGTCAGCGACCTCCTCCATCGTCCCCCAGCGGCCGGACACGATCCCCCATTCCGCGCAGGTCCGATCGAGGAACTCCTGCTTCGTCTCGCCGCGCTGACGCGCGGCGCGCTCCGCCCAGGACTCCCGCCACTCGGTCGCGATCAGACCGGGAATCACGGCGTTGACCGTGATCCTCGACGCCGCGAGGTCCGCCGCGAGATACGACGTGACGTGATTCATCGCGGAGTTGTTGAGCCCGTGCGTCAGCGCACGGGTCAGCACGCTCGAGCCGGCGATGCCGCTGATATTGATGATGCGGCCCGTGCCGTCCGCCGGCATGTAAGGGAGCATGCTTTGCGTGACGCGCAGCATGCCGAGGATTTTCGTGTCGACGTCGTCGCGCCAGTCGCCGTCGGGCCACGTGATCTGGCGCTCGGGCCGCTTGATCGGTCCGCCGGCGTTGTTCACGAGAATGTGGAGCGTGCCGAGCTCCGCGTGTGCGCGCTCGACCGCGGCGCGGACCGCCGCGGCGTCGCGGATGTCCGCCGGGATGGCCAGGGCCTTGACCCCGGTGCTCGACGAGATCTCGCCGGCGGCGGCTTCGAGCTCGTCGACCGTGCGCGCGAGAAGCGCGACGCGAACGCCCTCGCTCGCGAGTCCCTTCGCGATCGCTTTGCCGATGCCCTTGCTCGCTCCCGTGACGAGCGCCGCACGACCTTCGAGCCCCAGCTCCATCTCGACCTCGCTCCGCCGGACGGCGTCCGGCTTGCCGATTGAACGTTCACCCAGTTCGCGCCGCGGCCGCCGAGGACCGCCGCGCTTCGCCTCGCGCGAGTATAGCGAGCCGCGGCCGCGCGGTTCGGCACGCGTGCGTCGATCGCCTATACTTGCGGCCACGAAGCCCGAGATCCCCGACAACGATCCGATCATGGCCCGCCGACCGCTGAGGAAAAAGGCCCCCAAGAGATTCAATCCCGGCGACTACGAGGCAGAGCTCGTGCGGCTCTGCAAAGGTAATCAGCGCGAGGCCGAGCGGCTGATTGCCGAGGAGCAGAAGCGCTCCCCGGCCCTGTCGCGTCAAGGTGCCGCGCTCGCGCTCGTCACGCGGATCCGGCACGAGCGCGAGCCCCTGTCGCGCAGCCTCTGAAGGGCCGCGTGCCGCGCCGAGGCGGGGTCAGGCCGAGGCCGGTCCGAGAAGCAACTGCCAATAGCCGACGTCCACCCACCGGCCGAGCTTCCAGCCGACCTCGCGGACGTGCCCGGCCTTTCGGAACCCGAGCTTTTCGTGCAGCGCGACGCTGGCGGCATTCGGCAGCGCGATGCCGCCGATCACGCAGTGCACGCCTCGAGCGCGCAGCTCTTCGAGCAGCGCCGAGTAGAGCCGCGTGCCGATGCCCCGGCCGCGGCACTCGCGGTCGAGATAAATGCTGCTCTCGACGGAGAAGCGGTATGCGGAACGGGTGTGCCACGGCGCCGCGTAAGCGTAACCGGCCACGGTGCCCCGGTCCTCGCACACGAGCCACGGCAGCGCGCTCGTGACCTTACGGATCCGCTCGAGCATGTCGCCTTCGGAGACGGCGCTCTCCTCGAAAGTGACTACGGTGTCCGCGACGAAGTAATTGTAGATCTCGCAGATCCGTAAAGCGTCCGTTTCCCGGCAGGACCGCACCATCGTCGCCGATGCGGCAGAGGTCGTGATCACGTCTGCATCCCGCTCCATGCCTTCCGAACCGTCGACGCGATCTTATCACTCGCGCGGGCATCGGCTCGGGATTCCCGTTTTGACAGCTTCCCGAAACGCTACCTATCATCCTTGCCCCTTTGCGATCGGCCGCGCCGCACCCGGCGCGACGTAGAGAGGGCTTCCAACGTGAGCAGACGATTCGCAAGGTCGAGAGCCCTGGCGGCCGCTCTGGCGCTCGCGGCGGGCTTGGACGGCTTTTCGTGCACGGGCGAAGCCGCGGCGCAGGAGCCGCACGTCCCCGCCGACGGAACGAGTTCCCCCGGCTTCACGGTGCCGCGCACCCCGTGGGGCGACCCGGACCTGCAGGGCAAATGGCCCCTCGACTCCGTGGGCCGCACGCCGATGCAGCGCCCGGAGGCGTTCGGAGACCGCGCTTTCCTCACGGACGAGGAATACCAGGCGGCCCTCGACGAAGCCGCGAGCCTCGCGGCCAATTACGCGCTCGAGCAGCAGCAGAACCGGCTCGGCTCGGGCCACTGGTTCGAGTGGGGCAAGCCGCTGCGCCAGACGTCGCTGATCGTCGAGCCGGCGAACGGCCGCATCCCCCCTCTGACCGAGGAAGGCGCGGCCCGCGCGGCGAGCATGAAGAGCAGCTGGTCCGGAGAGATTTTCAGCGACATCTCGGATTTCAACGCGCTCGACCGGTGCATCACGCGCGGCCTGCCGGCGTCCATGGTCCCGTTCCCGTACAACAACGGCGTGGAGATCTACCAGACGCCCGGCTACGTCGTGATCCGTCTCGAGCTGATTCACGAGACGCGGATCATTCCGCTCGACGGCCGGCCGGCGCTGCCCGAGGAGATACGCCATTGGATGGGCGAGTCGAGGGGCCGCTGGGACGGCGACTCGCTCGTCATCGAGACGACGAACTTCAACGGGCAATCGCCGATGGTCATCGTCGGGCCGAGCAACCCGCCCATTCCGACCAGCGAATCGATGCGCATGACCGAGCGGCTGACGCGGACGGGGCCGAACACGCTCCAGTACGAAGCATGGGTCGACGATCCCGTGGTCCTGACGTCTCCGTTCAAGATGGAGTTCCCGTGGACCCGCAACGACGGCTACAAGATCTTCGAGTACGCCTGTCACGAGGGCAACACGGTCGTGCGCAACTACATCGAGACCACGGATCCCCGCTTCGTCGGCGAGGAGAACGCAGGCGCAAACTTCCCCGTCGAGGAATGGCTGCGGATGTCCGTGGACCGGTTCATGGAGGAAGACGACGAGTGATTTCGCACGGGGCCCCCGCTCGAGGGGGCCCCGTCCCGTCCCTCTCCGCTGCAAAACGCTACCCGGAAGAACGCAAAATATTCCTACCGCCGACGCACCCCGCCTCGTTATAAATTGCATGCGGCCTGCAAGGAAGCCGCTGTGACACGAAGATTTCAGGAGTACCGCCGTGAAGTTGGGACGCATGTTCATCGGTAGGCATATCGAGCCCGCCCGCCCCGTCAATCAAGTCGACGAGGAGCTGATGCGCCGCATCGCGGAAGCGAAGCAACGGCTGATCGAGCGGAACATCGAGCCGGTGGCGCTGCTTCGCGTGAAGCCCGCGGTGAAGCCCGTCCACCTGAACCGGTAGGACCGACCGGCCGCCCCTCCGTCATGCTCCTCGGCGGAGGCGGCGGCCTCTCTCCGCTGCGCTCGGCGACGGCTCGCATCGAGCAAGATCCAAAGCGACTGGCATGATTCTTGCCGCCTGCCGGCAAGAATGAACAAGAACACTCCCGCGAGAGCGGCGCGGGCGGGCTCGTGCGCCGCACCGCGCGACCCGTGCTTCCCGATGCGTGCCGCGACGGCGCGGGCGCCCGGCGCGCCGCGGCGGCTCGTCCGCCGAACGCTCCAGGTCTTGGCCGCGCTCGCGCTCCTCGCGCCGGCGTTTGCGGCGGCGGACCTCGTCTTCACGAGCGATCCCCCGCGCGATGCGGAGGTCGATCGGCCGTACGTCTACACGATGGCGGCCGCGGACGATGAGGATGACGACGATGACCGCCGACGACCGCGCGGCCCCGCCGTCCGCTTCTTCGTCCTGGATTCGCCCGCGTGGCTCGCGTTCGACGGCACCGATACGCTGTCGGGCACGCCCCGCGAGCGCGACGTCGGCGGCCATCGCGTACGCCTGACCGCGCGGCGCAGAGGAGAGACCGCCTCCCAGACCTTCACGATCACGGTGCGGTCGGCGCCCGCGGGCCCCGCGCCGCGGCCACCGCCGCCACCGCCCGCTTCCGGCTCGGCGGACCTCGCGGTCTCCATCTCCGTCTCGCCGAACCCCGTGCTGACCGCCGCATCGCACACGTGGTCCGTGGAGGTGAGCCACCTCGGCGGATCGCACGTCGCGAACCTCGAGCTGTCGATCACGCTCGACGCGCCGGCGTCGTACCGGATCGGCGACATTTCCGATCCGGCCTGCGCGCCGAGCGCGGACGCCGTCGTCACGTGCCGCTGGTCCGCGCTCGAGGCGGGCACGACGCGAAGCGCGGCGCTCGAGGGCCTCGCGGGCGACGCCGGAACGGTCACCGCGACGGCCGCCGTCTCGATCCTCGATCCGACGGTCGACGACCCCGACGACGGCAACGATCGAGCGTCCGCGGTGCTGAACGTCACCGCCGGGCCGACCGTCGAACCGATCCAGACGCTCGCGGCCGAAGGGGCCCGGGGCCTCGCGGTCGCCGATCTCGACGGCGACGGCCACGACGACCTCGCGGTCGCCGCGGCAAGCGCCGTCCTGGTCTTCGCGAGAAGCCCCGACGAGCATGGCCGGCCTTTCGGCACGCCGCCGGTCGCGGTCGAAGCGGCCGCGGGCGGTGCCGCGATCGCCGCCGCCGATCTCGACGCGAACGGCCGCATCGATCTCGCGGTTGCGAGACCCGACGCGGCGAGCATCGTGCTCTTCGCCGCGGAATCCGGCGGTTTCGAGGCGGTGACGCTCGACGGCTTCACGGGCGCCCGCGCGGCCGCGATCGGTGACGTCGACGGCGACTCGCTGCCCGACGTCGCGCTGGCGGACGATGCGTCGATCGTCGTCTATCGCAACCTCGGCGCCCGCGTATTCGCCGAGCCCGAGACGGTCGCGACCCGCCCGGCCGCGGTGCTGGCCGCGGCGGACCTGACCGGCGACGGCCGCGCCGAGCTCGCGGCCGGCGGCGCGGACGGCGCCGTCGAGGTGTATCGGCGCGGCACCGACGGCTACGCGCTTGCGGCGGCGCCGCAGGGCGCGCCGTCGTCCTCGCTCGCGCTTGCGGATGTCGACGGCGACGGCGTGCCGGATCTGGCCGTCGGAAGCCGGTCCGACGCGGACACCGTGCTCCTCGCGCGAAACGGCGGCTCGTTGTCGTTCGCCGCGGCGGCCGGCGTCGGCGGCGGCTCCGCGACGGTCGGCATTCTCCTCGCGGACTTCGACTCGGACGGCCTCGTCGACGTCGCGACCCTCGACGCGAGCGGGGTGCATCGCATCCACCGGCACGACGGCGCTTCGCCGCCCGGATTCGAGCTGCTGCCGCACCGCTTCACCGGCGCGCCCGACCCCATCGATGCCGCCGTCGGCCTCTTCGACTTCGACGCGATCCCGGACGTGGCCGTCGCAACCGGCGACGGCGTCGAGATCTTCGTCAACGTCGGCCAGCCGCTTCCGCCCGGCGCGCCAAGGCTGGTCCTGAACGGCGAGCCGACGGTGATCCTCACGGTCGGCGACGAGTACGTCGACCCCGGCGCGAGCGCCTACGACGACGTCGACGGCGACCTGACCGGCAGCATCGTCGTGACGAATCCCGTCGACACGCAAACCATCGGCTCGTACATCGTGACGTACGAGGTCGAGGACAGCTCGGGCAATAAGGCCGCCGCAACCCGCACGGTGGAGGTGCGGGCACGCGCGGCATCGGGCGGCGGCGGGGGCGGAATCGCCGGGCTCGACATGCTGGCCCTGCTGTGCTTGTCGGTTGCGGCGAGCCGGATCGTCGCGGGAGGCCGGGCCGGGCTCGCTGGGCCCGGCCGGCTCTCGTTACGCTCGACCGGTCAGAGCGCGGGCTGGACGGACAGGTCGGCGCGGTAGCGCAATACTTCGAGCCTCGAGCTGTCGACCAGCGCGTCGCCTCGCTGCATCACGGCCTGCGCCGCTTCCGCGCCGAGCGCATCGACCAGCGGCGAAGGCTGATCGAGGGCCTGCCATCCCGGCAGCGGCACCGCGAACACCCACGTCCGCGCCTCGGCACCGAACATCATCTCGTTCGCGACGACCGCCGAGACGTTCGCCCGCCGCAGCGCGGGCATGATCTCCTCGCGGATGAAGCGCTCGTACTCGGGCGTCTTGCCCGCCATCACGGTGTCCGTGATCAGCATCAGGAGCTCGTCCGGCTGGGGTTGCCCCTGCTGCTGGGTCTGCTGTTGCGGTTGCTGTTGCACCTGCTGCTGCGGTTGCTGTTGCGGTTGCTGTTGCGGCTGCTGCTGCGATGGCTGCTGCGGCTGCTGTTGGCCCAGCACAGCGGCGGCGGGCAGGATCGACAGATCGGGACGCAGCTGCGCGACGGCGACGGTGTGGGAGTCGATCGTGCTGCCCATCCGATTCAGCCAGTTGGCCCACTCCGTCGGCTCCATCGGCGGGCTCTCCATGTTGCCGAACGACGCGAACGAATCGAACTGCATGACGATGTGATACGTGCCGATCTCGCCGAGCTCCATGCTCCACACCTGGAAGCCGGGTTGACCCGATTCCTGCATCGCATCGCGCAGCTCCTTCATGAGCCCTTCGAAATCGCCGATCCGATCGTGCTTGACCCGAACCATGCGGACGCCGTTCCACATGGGCTCGGCCGCCGCTTGCACGCCGGGCGCGGCGGCCGCGACCTGCACGTCCTCCTGCTCTTGAGAAGGCTGCTCGGGCTGTTGCTGTTGAGCGAGCACGACGGACGAAGACAAGACGATCGCGAGACCCGTCAACGAAGAGCCGAGAACACGTCTGTTGCCGATACGTTCGACGATCATCGCTGTGCCCTCTTGTGAGCGCCGCTGCCCGCTGCATCCCGGCCGGGCAGGCGTGCGCGAGTGATGATGATGAGACCTGGCAGACCAGTTGAGCTTCGGCAGCCCGGCGGTCTTGGGTCCTTCGAGGACCGGAACGGTCACTCGGAGGAAGCGAGGACCCGTGGCTTTCCGCCCCCGCCTTTCGACGGGTTTGGCTTTGTCACGCTCGAGCGTACGCCCGGCTCGGCGAAGTGACAACTACGCAATAAAAGTGCCGGACGCTGCCGATCGGCGACCGCTTCCGTCGCTTCGCGCCCGCGGAGGCGGCCGCGCAAGCCGCCTTGATGACGCATCGGCTACGCGTTATAAAGACGCTCGCGCAGGGCCGGCATCGCGGCCGTCGATTCGCACTCGCTTCCCGTTCCAACTCACGGATGCCACGCATGACCGAGGCGCGCGCCTCCAGGCCAGTACTGGAATTCAAGGGTCGGATGATGACCCTGACGATTCTTCGCCTGCTTCACTCTTCGGTCGAGCTGCTCGCACGCGAGGTCGATCGGCGCGTGAAGGAGGCGCCGGCGCTGTTCAAGCATCTGCCGGTGATCGTGGACGTTTCCGAGATCGCAAGCAGCGACTTGCATGCGGACCTGCCGGGCTTCGTCGAGCTGTTGCGCACGCGCGGCCTCGTGCCGATCGGTATCCGCGGCGGCGATTCGCGCTGGCGGGAGGCAGCCTTCACTGCCGGCCTCTCCATTTTCTCGAACAAGCACCTGCCCGACGCTCCCGCCGAGCGTGAGCCTCGGGACAAGAACGGCGCAAGCGAAGCCGCGCAGAGCGGCGAGCACGCACGCGCTGAACGTGCGGCCGAGAGCCCGCCGCGCAGAGACCCGCGTTCGGCGAGCGACGATGCACCTGCCGCCGGCAGCATGACCGTCACGCAGCCGGTGCGCTCCGGGCAGCAGATCTACGCGCGGGGGACGGATCTCGTGATCCTCGCAGCCGTGAGCCCCGGCGCCGAGGTGCTCGCGGACGGCCACGTGCACGTCTACGGCGCGCTGAACGGCCGGGCGCTCGCCGGCGTGCGCGGCAACACGGACGCGCGGATCTTCTGCAAGAGCTTCCGCGCGGAGCTCGTGTCGATCGCCGGAATTTACGGCTTGAGCGAGCAATTCGACGCATCGCTCGCGGGATTGCCGGCGCAGGTGTCTCTGCAGGGCGACACGCTGCGCATCGAGCGCCTGTGAGCGGACACTAACGCGGCCGCCGTCGCCGGCCGGGGGTCATTCACCGAAGGAACAGGACAAAAGTGGCAAAGATCATCGTGGTCACTTCCGGTAAGGGGGGCGTCGGGAAGACGACCAGCAGCGCCGCCATCGCGGTCGGGCTTGCGCAGGCGGGCCACCGGACCGTCGTCGTCGACTTCGATGTCGGCCTGCGCAATCTCGATCTGATCATGGGCGTCGAGCGGCGCGTCGTGTACGACTTCGTGAACGTCATCAACAACGAGGCGACGCTGCATCAGGCGCTGATTCGCGACAAGCGCGTCGACAACCTGTCGATCCTCGCCGCGTCCCAGACGCGCGACAAGGACGCGCTGACCGACGAAGGCGTGGAGCGTGTGCTGACCGAGCTTTCAAAGGATTTCGATTACGTGATTTGTGATTCCCCGGCAGGCATCGAGCGCGGCGCGCTGATGGCAATGTACTTCGCCGACGAGGCGATCGTGACGACGAACCCCGAGGTCTCGTCCGTCCGCGACTCGGACCGCATCCTCGGCATCCTGTCGAGCAAGACGAAGCGCGCCGCCAACGGCCAGCCGAAGGTGCGCGAGCATCTGCTGCTGACGCGCTACTCGCCGGAGCGCGTACGGCGCGGCGAGATGCTGAGCGTCGACGACGTCAAGGAGATTCTCGCGATCGAGCTGCTCGGCGTGATCCCGGAGAGCCAGTCCGTGCTGAGCGCATCGAACGCCGGCATTCCGGTGATCCTCGACGAGGACTCGGATGCCGGCCAGGCTTATCGGGACGCGGTTGCGCGCCTCCTCGGCGAGGAGCGGCCCCACCGCTTCCTGGAGCCCGAAAAGAAAGGCTTTCTCGGCCGCCTGTTCGGGAGCTGACGATGATGAGTCTGCTCAGCTATTTTCGCGCCCAGCGCAAGCAGCGGACGGCAAGCGTCGCGAAGGAACGTCTGCAGATACTGGTCGCCCACGAGCGTGCCGCACGCAACGGGCTCGACTGGCTGCCGGCCCTGCATGAGGAGATGCTCGCGGTCATCAAGAAGTACGTCGACATCGACCGCGACGCGATCCAGATGCAGCTGGATCGCGAAGGCGACTGCGACATCCTGGAGCTGAACATCACGCTGCCGGAACGCTGACAGGCCGGGGAGGTTGCCGTGCCCCGGGCCGCCCGCGCAGAATGCCCTGTCGCATGACAACGTGCGGGAGTTCCAGCATGAGCTACATGCTTCTGATCATCGAGCCCGCGGGCCAGCGCGCCGAGCGCACCGAGGCGGAAGGACGCGCCCTCTTCGAGAGCATGATGAAGTTCAGCGACGACCTGAAGGCGCGCGGCCTGCTGAAGATCAGCCAGTCGCTGAAGAGCGACTCGGCCGGCGTCCGCGTCGAGGTTCGGGACGGCAGGCGCGTGACGCTCGACGGGCCGTTCGCCGAGACCAAGGAGATCGTCGGCGGCTTCTTCCTGCTCGACTGCGAGAGCCGAGAGCAGGCCGTCGAGATCGCGTCGCAGTGTCCGGCCGCGCAATGGGCGACCGTCGAGGTGCGGGAGCTGGGGCCTTGCTTTCTTTAGGCGGGTTTTGGCGGTGCAAAGAGGTGTCAGACACCTTTCTCTGCGAAAAAGGTGTCAGACACCCGGGAGCCTGAGCGTCGGCTCGTTGCTACGCGGCTTCGAGGATGATGTTGCCGACGGCCGTCGATGACGCCGGCACGTGGTAGAAGCGGTACACCTCGCGCACGTTGTCGCCGAGCGCGCCGCGCATGATCAGCCACATCACGAGCTCGATCGCCTCGGCGCCGGCCTCGCGCAGGTACTCGATCGGCGGGATCTTCGCGAGCCCTTCGGGATCGCGGGTCAAGCCGTCGAGGAAGGCCGTGTCGAACTCCTTGTTGATCAGCCCCGCACGCGGGCCCTGGATCTGGTGCGACATGCCGCCCGTTCCGAAGATCACGACGCGCAGGTCCTCGTCCCAGGCTTCGACGGCCTTCTTGATCGCCTTGCCGAGCGTGTAGCAGCGATTGCCGGTCGGCGCCGGATACTGGATCACGTTCACCGCGAGCGGAATCACGCGCACGGGCCACGCCTTCGGCTGCCCGAACATCAGCGTCATCGGCACGGTCAAGCCGTGATCGACCTGCATCTCGTTGCAGATCGTGATGTCGAACTCGTCGAGGACGAGCGACTGAACCAGGTGGGCCGCAAGCTCCGGATAGCCCTTGACCGGCGGCACGGGCCGCGGGCCCCACCCTTCGTCCGCAATCGGGAACTCCTCGGCGCAGCCGAGCGCGAAAGTCGGGATGATCTTGAAATCGAACGCGTTGACGTGGTCGTTGTAGACCACGATCGCGACGTCGGGCGCCGTCTCGGCCATCCACTTCTTCGACGGCTCGTAGCCCTTGAACAGCGGCACCCAGTACGGCTCGCCGGTACGTCCGTTGTCGACGGCAGCGCCGATCGCCGGGGTGTGCGACGTGCCGACGCCGGCAATGATCCTTGCCATCAGTCCCTCCTCTCCGATTTCGAACGCCAGCCGTCTGGCGAGCGTCCGCCGGCCAACATCATCTTCACGTACTCCTCTTCGGGGATCCCGACCATCTGCGACGCCATGTACTGGTAGGACTTCTTGTCCGTGAACGCCAGCTTCGCGAGCGCGTAGGACACGCCGCCGAGCTCGAGCAGCCGGTTCCAGTCGCGCTTGAGCACCGCCTCGCGCTGCTCCTCGGTCATCGGAAACTTCAGGAGGTACTTGCGCTCGTCGGCGAGGAACGCCTCGCGATTCTCGGGCTTCATCAGGGAATAGAGAAACTGGTTGAGGTGATATCCCTTGCGGGCCCGCTCGGCGTCGAATATCCAGGTGCCCGGGATATCCTCGTACTCTTCAGGTTTCTTGCTCATCGTCCAACTCGCTTTGTGGGGCGCACCGCGTTCGGCGGTCGACCGAAAGGCGGCATGCGCCCCGTTTGCACTCGCGGGACCCGCCCGCGGCGGCGGGCAGTAAACCCGCTGCCCCGAACCCATGTCAACACGCAGTGCCCGAAGGCATCCGGCACGGTAGCACAGTCGGGCGGACGGGGATCGTCCTGCTCGACACTGGTAGGACAGCCAATAGCGCCGCTCATTCCCTCTCTCGCCCTGCGCCGCTAAGATAGTCTCATTCGTAGAGCTCCCTCGGAGGTCGCGATGCGCCTCTCGCCGTCCGCCGGCGCGGCGTGCGCCGCGGCGTGTCTCCTGGCCGCGATCGCGGCGAACGGCTTCGCACAGCCCGAGCTCGAGCCGACTGCTTCCGCCTTCCCCGACCGCCTGTCGGTATTCCTCGAGAATCGGGCCCTCGCCGAGCAGCGCATTGCCGCGATTCGAGACGAGGAAGCGGCCAACGGGCCTTATTCCCCGGCCCTGATCGATCAGCTCAAGTCCCTCGCCCTGCTCTACCTTGAGATCGGCGACAGCCATCTCGCCGCCGAGAGCTTTCGCAAGGCGCTGCAGATCGAGCGGGCGAACTTCGGCCTGTTCTCGCTGGATCAGGTCCCGCTGATCGAGCAGCTGATCGAGGCCGAACGGGCGCGGGGCAACCTCGCGGCGGCTGCGGAGCTGGAACGGCGGCTGCTCGCGCTCGCATACCATCACCCCGAGGATCTGCGCTCGGCCGAGATCCTTCGCGAGGCCGGAGACCGCCAGCTCGCGCTGTACGATCTCTACGTCGAGCGAAAGCTGCCGCCCGAGATCAACATCAACCTGGGCTTCGCGGGCCCGTCCGCGCGCAACCGCCCCCCGCCCGGCCGCTTCGCCGTGCTGCGAGCTCAGCAGCACTACTTCGACGCGATCGGCGTGCTGCTTCGAACCGGATCGTACGGACACGACGCGCTGCCGGAGCTCGAGAGAAAGCTCCTCCACACCTATTACCTCGAGCTGACGGAGTCGGGCCCCGAGAGCCTCCGCGTCGACAGGCTCTCTACTCTCGGCCGCCAGGCGCACGAGCGCCTGATCGCCTACGAGGCGCTGAACGAGGGCACGCTCGAAGACATCGCGAGAGCGCACACCGCGCTCGCGGACTGGAAGCTGCTTTTCTCGCACAACGGCGCCGCGCTCGACCACTACCGCCAGGTCTACGCGATCCTCGTCGACGCCGAAGGTCACGAGGCGCTGCTCGGGGAGCTTTTCGCCCCGGAGTCGCCGATCATGCTGCCGACCTTCGTGCAGAGCCCCCTCGTCGCGGCGCACTCGGGCGACGAGCGCTACGTCGAGGTCGCCTTCGTCTTGAGCAGATACGGCAAGAGCCGCGCGGTCGAAGTGATCGGCACGAGCGGCGCCCCGGATAAGGATGCCGTGAAGGCCGTCACGCGGCTGATCTCGCGCAGCCGCTTCAGGCCGATCTTCCGGAACGGCGAGCCCGCGAGCGCGGCGCCGGTCGTCGTTCGTTACCGCTTCTGATCGACGCTTCGCGGCCGTCGAGTACAATCACCGGCAGTCGTTCCCCGGGCCGGGCGCAGCTTCGCGGCTTCCCGCTGCCTGCCACCGTATCGCTTTTCGAGGACGCTCCGATGCATTATCCGCTGCCGATCCGCCTCGCCGCGCCGCTGCTGCTCGTCGCGCTCGCCGCTTGCCACCCGGAGACGGGCACGGACCCGGCACCGCCGGGCGAGCGGGCCGCCGCGCCGTCCGCGCAGACACCCGCCGCCGGCGACGCAGCGAGCGCGGGCGCGGCAAGCTCGACCGAAGCGGCCGCCGAAGCGTCCGACGAGCCGATCGTCCACACGCTCGTCCCGCTCCCCGGCAAGGAGGACCAGGTGCCGATTCTGACGCGGGCAACGACGATCGTGCTCGAGACGACCGCCGGAGACGTCACGATCGACGTCTATCCGCAGGCGGCTCCGAACGCGGCGGAGCGGTTCGTTCAGCTGGTCGAGTCCGGCTTCTACGACGACACGCCGATATCGCGCGTCGTGCCCGGCTTCGTCGCGCAGTTCGGCGTCAACTGGCGGGCGCCGCACAGCGCGTGGCGAAATCGAACGTTCAACGACGATCCGTCGCTGTTCGCGCTCGAGCGCGGCACGCTCGCGTTCGCGAAGGCCGGCCCGAACACGAACTCGACGCAGGTGTTCATCAACTACGTCGAGAACAACCATCTGGCGAGCCCGGAATACAACTTCACGGTGTTCGGCAAGGTCGTCGACGGCATGGAGGTCGTCGATGCCTTCGTGCGGGTCGGCGACCCGGGGATGGGGCTCGACCAGGGCAGGCTCTGGTTCGACGGCGAAGCCTATCTCGAATCGCTCGAGGTCAAGCCGACGATGATCGAGCGCGCCTACGTGCGCTGATCGAGCAGCCCGGGGAGCGGGCTCAGTAGCCGAGGCGGCGGCTCGCGAGCGCCGCGCCCTCCGACAGCGCCTTGAGCTTCGCCCACGCGATCTGCGGATGCACGCGCAGGCCGAGCCCGCAGTCCGTGCCGGCGATCACGTTCTCTCGCCCGACGATCTCGGCGAAGCGCACGATACGGTCCGCGACGAGCTCCGGATGCTCGACGACGTTGGTCGCGTGGCTGATCACGCCCGGGATGAGGATCTTGCCCTCCGGCAGCTTAGTGTCGAGCCACACCTTCCATTCGTGCTCGTGGCGCGGGTTCGCGGCCTCGACCGAATACGCACCCGCCTTCACGCGCAGCAGAAGGTCGACGATGTGCTCGAGCGGCAGGTCGTGAGTATGCGGACCGTGCCAGCTCCCCCAGCAGATGTGATAGCGCAGCCGGTCCTCCGGAATGCCGTCGAGCGCATGGTTCAGCGCGTCGATCCGGAACATCGCGAACTTCCGGTACTCGTCGATGTCGGGCGGCGGGACGAACATGTCGTACGTGTCGGGCAGCGCCGGATCATCGATCTGCAGGATGAAGCCGGCATCGACGATGGCGCGGTACTCGTGCCGCATCGCCTCGGCGAGCGCGAACACGAACTCCTCGTCCCGGTCGTAGAACTCGTTGTGGAAGAAGTGCTCGAGCCACCCCGGCGCGAACGCGCTCATGAACGCTTCCTCGAACGGCACGTTCGCCTCCTCGATGGCGGCCCGATACGTTTCGATCTCCTTGCGGACCTCTTCGTCGCCGATGTACGTGATCGGGCCCGTGCAGATAATGCGCTCGGTCGGACCGGTCCAGCCGAGGTCCTGGTAGAACTCGGCGAACTCGAGCCGCTCGCCGGTGCGCTGCGCCATCCAGGCCGGCTCGCCCTCCTTCACTTTACGGCTGGAAAGACCGGAGAGGCGGCGACCGTAATAGGACAAGCCGTAGCCGTAGCGGCCGAGCTCCCCGTTGCTGACGATGTCGATGCCGGCCTCGGCCTGCTTCTCGAGCACGTAGACGATCGCTTCGCGCAGCCGCGGCTCGATCGCGTCGGGATCGGCCTCGCGGCGGTCGCGCACCGTGCCCATCAGCTTCGTGAGCTCCGGGGGCCCTTCGAGCCGCCCGGCATGAGTCGTCAGTATGCGCTCCGTGCTTCGTTTCATCGCGCCCTTCAGCGGTGGTCGAGAAGCCTCGGCAGCGGGCGCCGCCCGCCGGCTCGCGGGCGGGTCATCCGCATCTGGACGGGTGTCGCGGGTCGGCGCGCGCCGCCCGTCACTCGAGCTCGAGATACTTCTCGATCAAGCCGCGCTGGTACATGTCCCTGTAGTGGCTGTTGGGGTCGCAAGGCTCGCTCTCGATCAGGTCGCCCTCCGGTGCGCGGCGCTGCGACCCGCGGGTACGGACGAGCGGCGCCGTGTACAGCGGATCGTGCACCGTCAGCGTTCGGTCCATCGTCAGGCCGTCCTCGGCGACGGTCCAGCGCTCGACGATCCGGGTATCCTCGCCGCCCGACATCGGGTAACCGGAGCCGTCCAGCCAGCCGGGCGTCAGCTTCGTCGTCTCGATGACGAGCGTGCGCCCTTCCCAGCGGCCGGTCGAGAAGCCCATCGACGTGAGCGGATGATCGGGCGGCGCGCTGCGGCCGTCCATCCAGATCCAGCGCGGCGTGTTGTCCTGCAGCGAGAGCACCATGTAGTGCGTGCCGGCGTTGAAAATCTCCATCGGATAGGGTGAGCCGAAAATGCGCGGCAGGCCCGCCGGCAGACAGCGCAGGACGTGGTCGTCGCCGAACTCGCGGGAGGCGTAGATTGCCGCCGCTTCGGCCGTCATCGGCATCGGCTTCGGCTCGAAGTCGTCGACGGTGGTCCTGAACTTGTAGCGGTTGTCCCAGTAGCCGGTGATGTCCACCGGGAACTCCGTCGGCGTGTACGTGTAGTCGACGTTCGGGTCGGCGGTGACCTCGGTCTGGGCGCGCGACGCGTCGTCGGCGCAGGGCCCGAGGCGGCGTCCCTCCTCCGGCCCGCTCTCGAGCTGGATGCAGGTCGCATACAACCGCTTCATGCCGTCGCGGCCGAGGTTGCCCGTGGCCCGGACGAAGAAGCCCGGCTGCACCGTGTCCTTGAACCAGTTTTCGCGGCGATAGCTCGGCAGGTTACCGGGCGGCGCGAGCGTCCACGCCTCGACCGTGCCGTCGTCGAGCGTGACGCGAACATCATAGCGGATGTGCGGGTTCGCCCACCACACGCGGATCACCTCACCGCGCACCTCCCCGGTGAGGTTCGCGTCGAACTCCGTGCTGAATGCGTGATGCGCGCCGGCCCGAACGGAGAAACCGCACAAAGAAACTGCCATAAGAGCCTGTATAAACTTGACTAAGTTTGGGACGCGACTCATGGATATCCCCCTGTTCGCCGCTCGAAGCGCTCCGCGGCGTCATCCCGGGGCCAGTATAGTCCCGAAGCGCCCGCGCAGGCGGTTTTGCATAACGTCGCCCGCGGCTCCGCCGATCGAGCCGTATGCGCCGTGCGTCGGATCCGCTTGAAGCGCCGCGCCGCGGGGCGAGAATGGCGGCGTCGACGCTGCTGCGAGGCACAACAACAATGATCTCGCTATTCGCCAAGCCCAAGGAGTCGCCGCTGAACCTCCTGAAGCTGCCCACCTACGCCGTGGCCCAAGAGGAGTCGGACGCCCTCGCCGCCAAGCGGGAAGCGCAGTTGCGGTGGATGCGCGAGCAAGGCATGAGCTACCTCGGCGACCCGCTGAAGCTCGCGGAGCTGCGCGCCAGGCGGCGGCCCGGCGCGCCGAGCATCCGGCTCGTGCGTGCCGACGAGCGCCTCGGTGATGGCGAGCCGCCCGAAGCGGCAGACCGCGGGCGCTGAGGACCTCTGGGGTCCGTGGCAGACAACTTGCATGATCCGGCGGCGCCCGCAGTCGCCGGACGCGCTTCGATGCGCCGACGCCGGGCGGAGTCGACCCGCCGCCGATGGCTGCCGACCTCAGGAAGTACCGATCGAAGCGCAACTTCGACCGCACGCCGGAGCCGGCGGGCGGTGCCGAGCGATCCGTAGCGAGCCGCCCGCAGTTCGTCGTTCAGAAGCACGCCGCGCGCCGGCTCCACTACGACTTCCGGCTCGAGCACGACGGGGTGCTGAAAAGCTGGGCCGTGCCGAAGGGCCCGAGCCTCGACCCGCGCGAGCGCCGGCTCGCGGTGCAGACCGAGGACCATCCGCTCGAGTACGCGACGTTCGAGGGCGTCATCCCCGAGCGCGAATACGGCGCGGGCCCCGTGCTCGTCTGGGACCGCGGCCACTGGACGCCCGAATCCGATCCCGACAAAGGCCTCGCGAAAGGCAAGCTGGATTTCACGCTGCACGGCGAGAAGCTGCGCGGACGCTGGACGCTCGTCCGTCTCCCGCCCCGCGGCAAGGAAAAGAGCCACTGGCTGCTGATCAAGCGGCGCGACCGCGAGGCCCGCGACGACGGCGGCGCCGAGATCGTCGACACGCTGCCGGAGAGTGTGCTGACGGGGCGAAGCCTCGACGAGGTCGCGGCCGCTCGCGATCGGGTCTGGCACTCGGCGGGCGACGGCGAGGCATCGCCGCCGGAGACGCCCGAGGTCGGCCGGCCGGACACTGTGCCGGGCGCGCGGCGGGCGCCGCTGCCGCGGAGCCCCGCGCTGCAGCGGCCGGCGGCGGCGAGCGAGGTCCCGGACGAGCCGGGATGGTTCCACGAGCCGCAGCTCGAGGGCATCCGCCTGCTGTCGAGCAAGGCGGGCGGCCGCGTCACGCTGCGGGCGGCCGACGACGACCCGAGGTCCGCGCAGCTGTCGTCGCAGCTCGACGCGTTGCGCGCCCTGCCGTGCGAATCCGCGCTCCTCGACGGCGTCGTCGTCGTGTTCGACGAGCACGGCGTCAGCGACCGGGCCCGGCTCGAGCGCGCGCTGTCGGCGGGCGGCGGCCCGGACGAGGCAGTGCTCGTCGTCTTCGACCTGCTCTACCTCGACGGGTGGGATCTGCGCGGCGCGGCGCTCCGAGCACGCAAGGAGCTGCTGCGCCTCTTGTCGAGCGATGCCCCTGCTGCGCTTCGCTACGGCGACCACGTCGAGGGCCACGGCCGGAGCTTCTATCGCGAGGCATGCCGCCTCGGCATCGCGGGCGTCGTGTCGAAGCGCGCCGACGCGCCCTACCGCGGCGGATCGACGAGGACCTGGCTCGTTACACCGTGCCGGCCGGCGGCACGGCCCTCGAAGCGATGATGTTCGCGCACCTGACCCGCCGCGGCCGCGTTGCGGTCCCGGGCGTTGTGATAGAGTGAGGACCGACTCGCGCCCGGGCCCGCTGCCGCCCCGTGGACGTGCGTCGTCATACAACTATCTCGATTTCGAGGGGGAGACATGGCCCGACTCCGAAGCCTGGCGCTGATCCTCGCGGCGTCCCTGCTGCCTTGCGCAGCGCTCTCGCAGCCTCGGGATGCGGAGCGGTCCGAGCCGCCGCGGGGCACGCAGACGCCGGCGGCCGAGCGGAACACGGAGCCGCCGGGCACGTACGAGGAGCGCCTGCGCGCGATGAGCCGGCTGATCCCGACGCGCGGGGTCCTCGGGGCGCTGGCGCCGGAGAACCTGAACAAGGAGCGGCCGGAGCCGCCGTTCGACCTGACGGGCACGTGGTTCATCGACCTGAGCCGCGCGTTCTCGGATTTCATGTTCGGCCCGCCGTATCCGGAGTTCATCGGCCAGGCAAAGGAGGACTTCGAGGAGGGCCAGCGCCGCCGGGCCGCGGGCGAGGCCTACCGTGACGTGATCGGTCAGTGCTGGCCGGCCGGGCTGCCGATGATCATGACGCGCGTCTGGCCGATCGCGATGGTGCAGCTGCCGACCGTGATCTACATGGTCTCGAACTTCAACAACAGCTTTCGGCAGATCTTCCTCGACGGCCGCGACTACTCGGATGCGGATACCGTGATCTTCACGTACAACGGCGAGTCGATCGGCCATTGGGAAGACGACACGCTCGTCGTCAACACGAAGTACATCGAGCCGTACAATCACTACATCGATACCGGCATCCCGATCTCCGACCAGTTCGAGGTTCAGGAGCGCATCCGCCTGCTCGACGACGGCCGGATCATGGAGATCGAATACATCATGACGGACCCGCAGAACTGGGCCGGCGAGTGGCGCAGCACGAAGTACTGGCTGCGCGTCGACAACACGGACATCGGCGAGGTCGAGTGTCTGCCGGACTTGAACGACTACATTCCGAGCGCGCAGATCCCCCAGGAGGGCCTCGAGCCCTGAAACTTCGAGGAACAGGACGATGAAAACGATCGGTATGGCCTTCGCCGGCGCCTTGGCGCTGACTGCGATGCTCGGCGCGGCCCGCGTGGAGGCGCATCATTCGACGGCCGGCTTCGATACGACTCGAGTCGTGCGGATCGAGGGGACGATCACGCAGTTCCTGTGGAGGAATCCGCACGCCGCGCTCAAGATCGACGGGGTCGCGGACGGCGACGATCCGGACGGCGTCTGGACCGTCGAGATGACGGCGCCGAACGTGCTGATCAACCAGGGCTGGAAGCGCACGTCGCTGAAGCCGGGCGACAAGGTCACGCTGTTCGTCAATCCGCTGCGCAACGCGTTCACGTTGAACGACGGCAGCTACGGCGGCCTTTACGTTGGCGTGATCCTCGCCGACGGCAGCACCCTCGGCCGCACCGACGGCCAAGGCGCCGGCACCAGCGACTGATCGTCGGGCCTAGCCGGCTTTGCCGTCCAGGCGAGCGAACACGGCCTGCATCTCTCGCACCTTGCGCAAGTAGGCGGCCAGATCGTGGCTGCCGCAGCGCTCGCCCGGCCGCGGGGCGAGCCCCTGGCGGGCGAAGCGCAATGCGGCGTTGCGCCCGCACAGGTGCACGACGGCGGCGAGCGTCTGCTTGTCGCGCAGCGTCGCGTTCCCGATGCCGGCCCGAACCAGGGTCTCGGCGACGCGCCGGTCGAGATACGCTGACGTCATCTCGATCGCGTGGGTCGGGATCACCCGCGTGTAAAGGCCGTTGAACCAGCAGGCGTCGAGGTCGTGCCACGCGCCCTGCTCCGCGACTCGGTGATTCCGTATACAGTAGCGGCGGGCCTCCGCGAACGTGCCGTCCGTGATCTGATACATCCCGACCGCGCTCGATGCGGGCCGGTAGATCTCGAACGGCTCGTACGTCATCTTGAAGCGCCAGTACGTGCGCGCGACCGGGTTGCCGGAGCCCTCGACCTGCGCGAGCGCCGCGAGGAGATCCGGCGTCATCACGGCCGTCGAGTGGCGGCGAAAGAGCGGCGCGTACGTCGCCCAGGTCTGCGACGGCGTCTTGTACAGCGCGCCGCTGACCGGGAAGAAGAGCTCCGACGGCTTGCGGACGACCTGATAGAGCCAGTTCACCGGCGCCCATGCGGCGGCCACGACGACCGCGAGAAAGACGACCTTCGCGCCCAGCGGAAGGCGGGCGAAGCCGCGATAGGCGCGCCGCCGCGCCGCGCGGCCCGGCAGCAGACGCCTCGCGAGCCGCGCGCCGAGCCATCCCGCCAGACGCGCGCCGTAACGCCCGACGCCGCGAGCCCCCGCGAGCATCAGCCGCGACGGGCTCGACGCGACCGCCGGCCGGCGGCGCTTCGGCCGGCGGGACGGCGAGCCGCGGCGACGCGCGGCGGGCTTGCGGCGCTTGCCGGCCTTGCGCGTCATCCGCGGATCAGGTTCCGTAGCCGAAGCGCTCGATGATCTCGCGCGCCGCGTCGCTTCTCGTGAAATCGAGGAACGCACGTGCGGCCGGCGAGTCCTCGAGCAGCACCGCCTGCTGCTCGATCGGCGCGTGCATCGCCGCGGGGACCAGCCAATACGATCCGCCCGCGCCCTCCTCGGCGGCGAGCTGAGCGTAGGCGACGAACCCGAGTTCCGCGGCGCCCGAATGCACGAACCCGAACGCCTGCCCGACGTCCTCGCCGAAGACGAGCTTGCCTTCGAGCACATCGAGCACTCCCTTCGCGCGAAGCACGTCGAGCGCGGCCGCGCCGTACGGCGCGAGCGACGGATTCGCGAGCGCGAGATGCCGGAACGTTCCGCGCTCGAGGACCGCGCCCTCCGCATCGACGTAGCCCGGCCGGCGGCTCCACAGCGCGAGCCGACCGATCGCGTACGTGAAGCGCGAGCCGGGCACGGCGAGCCCGGCTTCGTCGAGGCGGCGCGGCCGCTCGGCATCCGCGGCAAAGAACGCGTCGAACGGCGCGCCGTTTCGGATCTGCGCGTAATGCTTGCCCGTCGATCCCGCCGTGACGCGCACGCGATGCGCCGTCTCGGCCTCGAACCGCTCGACGAGCGCGGCCATCGGCCTTGCGAAGTTCGCCGCAACGGCGATCGTGATCTCGTCCGCGGCGGCCGTCCCGTGCCCGGCTGCCGCGACGAGGGCCGCAACGGCAAGCAGCATTGGCAGCCTCGACATGCCCGCCATTCTAGCCGGGCCACCAAACAAAAAGGTGTCAGACACCATTTCCCGGACACCATTTCCCGGAATTCGGTGCCAGGCACCGGCCTCCGCGAAAATGGCGAAAATGGTGTCAGACACCTTTTTCCGGGAAATTGGTGTCTGACACCGTTTTTCTGAAAAATGGTGTCTGACACCTTTTCTCCGACACCTCGTTACCTCTGCGGCTTTGCGATGGACATCGACACGCTTCGCGCCGACACGCCCGGCTGCGCGCAACGCATCCACCTCAACAACGCCGGCGCGGCGCTTCCGCCGAAGCCCGTGATCCGCGCGGTGCAGGAGCACTTCGCCCTCGAGTTCGAGATCGGCGGCTACGAGGCGGCGGATGCGCGCGCGGACGCGATCGAGGAGGCTTATCACGCGGTCGGCGCGCTCGTCGGCGCGGCACCGCGCAACATTGCGTTCACGGAAAGTGCGACGACGTCGTACGCGCAGGCGCTGACGTCGATCCCGTTCGAGCGCGGCGACGTGATCCTCACGACCCGCAACGACTACGTCTCGAACCAGCTCCAGTTCCTGTCGCTCGAGTCGCGGCTCGGCGTGCGGGTACGGCACGCGCCCGATGCGCCCGAAGGCGGGGTCGACGTCGACGCCGTCGAGCGGATCATCCGGGAGGCGCCGCCGAAGGTAATGTGCGTGACGCACGTGCCGACCAACTCGGGCCTCGTGCAGGACGTTGCAGCGATCGGGCGCATCTGCCGCGAGCACGACGTGCTCTATCTCGTCGATGCTTGCCAGTCCGTCGGGCAGATGCCGGTCGACGTGCAAGCCCTCGGCTGCGACTTCCTCTCCGCGACGTCGCGCAAGTTTCTTCGCGGGCCCCGCGGCGCGGGCTTTCTCTATGTCTCGGATCGCGTGCTCGCCCGCGGCCTCGCGCCGCTGATGATCGACATGCACGGCGCCGAGTGGATCGACGCCGCACGCTATCGTCTCGTCGACGACGCGAAGCGCTTCGAGACGTTCGAGTTCGCTTGGGGGCTCGTCCTGGGCATTGCGGAAGCGGCCCGTTATGCGCAGAGGGTCGGGCTCGAAGCCATCGAGGCGCGGGTGCGCGCGCTCGCCGACCGGCTCAGACGGGGACTCGCCGAGATCGACGGCGTGCGCGTGCTCGACCGGGGCCCGGAGCTCTGCGGCATCGTGTCGGCCGCCACCGCGATCGAGCCGCGCGCGATCGTGCTCGCGCTGCGCGGACGCAAGATCAACGCGAATTCGCAGTCGCGCCCTTCGGCGCTGCTCGACTTCGACGCGAAAGGCGTGCAGGCATCGCTGCGCCTCTCCCCGCATTACTACAACACCGAGGACGAGATCGACGCCGCGCTCGAAGCGCTTCGCGGCCTCCTCGGCGGCCGAGAGTAGCGGCCGTGCGCCGGCTTTTCAGTCGCTCCGCGAACCGAGGCTTCGCTGCGCGACTTCTTCCGCACGCTCGAGGCCCATCGCCATGTACGCGTCGAGAAGCTCGTAGCAGAACACGAGCTCGCGCGTCTCCGGAACCCACATCGCCTGCGGAACCCGGCAGCTGCGCATCACGAACGTCGCCGGCTCGTCGAGCGCGACGACCTCGTTGAAGAAGCGGAACGTGCGCTCGATGAAGCCTTGCCGGACGATCGCATCGCGCATCCGCACGCTCGCGATCGTCGGCGGCCGCTCGAAGCGGGTCTCGATCGGTGCGCCGCGCGGGTCGGATTCCTTCCTGGCGTAGGTATCGAAGAGCCAGTCGATCGCATACGCGGCCCGCTCGTACTCCCTGATGCAGGCGCGGGCGCGCGACGCCGGCATGTCGAGACGTTCGACCAGCACGGAGAAGCGCTCCGGGTCGCTGCCGTAAAGCAGGCACGCGAGCGTCGAGAACCGCTGCACGGTCAGCGAGTGACTGTCCCAGTACGGCAGCGGCGCGCCGGCCTGCTCCCGGCGCCGCCACGCGAGCGCGAAGCCGTCGGCGGTATTGACGGCCACGCGCAGCAGCGCGTCCGGACCTTCCGGCGGAACGGTCCGCGGCCGAATCAGCATCATGGCCGCGATGTAGTCCGCCGCGCTTTCCTCCGGGCCGAGGATCGGCACGCGCTTCTCGTCGATGACGAGATGCGCCAGCTCGTGCATCAGAACGAACTGCGCGTTCGCGACGACGAATTCCTCGGGCGTGCTCTCGAGGAGCTCGGCCGCATCCCGCCGCGGGGCGGGCGCCGAACTCGGCGCCGCGCCGCGCTCCGCGGCCGGCCGCGCTGCATCGCGCCGCTCCGCCGGCTGCGCCGCCTCGCGCTCGCCCTGCTGCGCGTGGCCTGCCGCCGGCGCCACCGCGACGACGAGCATGCCGAGCATCGCCGCGAGCCGCGCCGCTCGCACGCGACCCGTCGCCGCACGCCCGCGAGCGTACCGATCGGATGAGCCCGGCTTCGCCGGCACCGCCGCGGCTCCTGCCTCCCACCACATCGCGTTCATCGTACCGCCCGATCGAGCGTCGCGTCTGCCCCGGGCGCCGCAGGCTTCGCGAGCGCGTCGCCGCCGGACGCGATACCCCCTTCGACTATACTGGGCGCTCTACGGCCCTGTGGACCTCGAACGGCTTTCGGAAGAACCCCGGTGGAACTCAACAGCGCCTTCGACGAGCGCGCCGCCGTGCACGCCGCGCGAATCGACTGGATCCCGTCGCCGATGCCCGGCGTCGAGCGCCGGATGCTCGACCGCATCGGCGGCGAGGTCGCCCGCGCGACGAGCCTCGTCCGCTACGCGCCCGGCAGCCGCTTTGCGGCGCACACGCACGGCGGCGGCGAGGAGTTCTATGTGCTCGAGGGCACCTTTCAGGACGAGCACGGCGACTATCCGGCGGGCACTTACGTGAGAAATCCTCCGACGTCCCGGCACGTGCCGGGCTCGGCGGACGGCTGCGTGATCCTCGTCAAGCTGTGGCAGTTCGATCCCGACGATCGCCACGCCATCGTCGTCGACACCCGAGAGCTCGCTCCGGTGCCCGCGGCGGGCAGTCCGGGCGTCGCCGTCGTGCCGCTCCACGAGGATTCGCGCGAGCGCGTCCGGCTCGAGCACTGGGCGCCGGACGTCGTGATCGAGCTCGCGGATCACGGCGGCTTCGAGGCGCTCGTGCTCGAAGGGTCGTTCCGGGAAGGCGGCGAGGAGTTCACGTATCAGTCGTGGCTTCGCCTGCCGCCAGGCGCCAGGCTGCAAGCGGTGAGCGGCGCACGCGGCGCAAAGGTCTGGGTCAAGACGGGACACCTCGCCCGCCCGCAGCATGCCCCCGCTCCATAGCAGCACAGCGGCGTCGCCGGGACGTCCGCCGGTTGCCCGCCCCGTCGCGGAGCGCCTCCTCGGCCGTCCCCTCGCGGCGCTGCTCTTCCTCCTCGTCCTCGTCGCCGCGCCGGTGCCGACGCTCGCGCAGGAGCCGCCGCAGAACACGGGCGACGCCGAGGGCAATGCGGCGGCCGCCGACGAGGACATCGAGACGCTGATCCGCATCCTCGAGGACGATGCCGCGCGGGCGCGTCTCGTCGACCGGCTGCGAGCCGCCGCGGCGGAAGAGGAGTACGCGGTGCTCGCCCGCCGCGATGCGGACGACACGCTCGCCGCCCGCCTCGCCGACTACACGCGCGACGCGGCGGAGGGCGCAGCCGAGTTCTTCGCCGGGCTCTCGGCCCTCGTCGATCAGCTCGCGGACGCGACGAACGGCGCGCTCGCGATCGACGTCGACGACCTCGCACGCGTCGTGCGCGAGGTCGCGCTGCTCGTCGCGGCGACGTTCGCGGTGTTCGTCGCGCTGCAGCTCGCGTTCCGCGCGTTTCAGCGCCGGCTCGCGGAGCAGGCGGCGGCCGGCGATCTGTTGACGCGCATCAAGCGGACGGCATCGAGCATCGTCCTCGACGCGGGCACCGTGGCTCTCGCGTGGGCCGCGGGCTACGCGATCGCGCTCTTCTCTATCGGCGAAGCGCGCCAGCTCGGGTTGAGCCAGAGCCTGTTTTTGAACGCGTTCCTCATCGTGGAGCTGCTCAAGGCCGGCTCGCGCGCCGTGCTCGCGCCCCGCTGGACCGCGCTGCGCCCGTTCCCGATGGAGGACACGACGGCGGCGTACTGGTACTTCTGGCTGAGCCGGCTGCTCAGCCTCGTCGGCTACACGTTCCTGTTCGTCGCGCCGCTCGCCGCGGCGAGCATCTCGCGCGACATGGCGACCGTCCTGCGCGTCGTCGTGATGCTCACCGCGCTCGTGATCGCGGTCGCCGTCATCCTGCAGAACCGGGACACGGTGCGCGCGCAGCTCGGGCGCCGGGCTGCGTCCGGGCGCGGGGATCCGCTGTCCCGCCTGCTCGCGACGATCGGCCGGATCTGGCACATCGTCGCGATCGGCTACCTCGTCGCGATCTCCGGGCTGTGGCTGCTGCACCCGGACACCGCCCTGCCCTTCGTGCTGTCCGCGACGTGGAAGTCGATCGTTGCCGTCCTCCTCGGCGCGATCGTTGCCGGCTTCATCGGCCGGATGGCATCCGGCGGCATGCACCTGTCCGAGGACGTCAAGGCCCGCCTGCCGCTGCTCGAGGCGCGCCTGAACGCGTTCGTGCCGAACGTGCTGCGCGTCGTTCGGTTCGTCGTCGGGATCGCCGTCGCCGTGACCATCGTCGACGTCTGGAACATCGCGGACGTCAGCGCCTGGCTCGCGAGCGAGCGGGGACAGGCCGTCGTCGCGTCGCTCGTGTCCGCCGCGCTGATCCTGCTCGCCGGGTGTATCGTCTATCTCACCGTCGCGTCTTGGCTCGAGTATCGGCTGAATCCGAATCTCGGCCGCTACGTCAGCGCCCGCGAGCGCACGCTGCTCAACCTGTTTCGCAACGCGTTCACGGTCGTGCTGAGCGTGCTCGTCTTCATGCTCGTGCTGAGCGAGCTCGGCGTGAACATCGGGCCGCTGCTCGCGGGCGTCGGCGTCGTCGGCCTCGCGGTCGGGTTCGGCGCGCAGAAGCTCGTGCAGGACGTGATCAACGGCGCGTTCATCCAGTTCGAGAACTCGTTGAACGAGGGCGACGTCGTGGAGGTCGGCGGGATCTCCGGCGTCGTCGAACGCCTGACGATCCGCTCCGTCACGCTGCGCAGCCTCGACGGCACGTATCACGTCATTCCGTTCTCGTCGGTCGACACCGTGTCGAACCTCATGAAGCATTTCAGCTACCACATCGCGGCGATCCGGGTGAGCTATCGAGAGAACATCGCGGAAGTGAAGGACGCGATGATCGAGGCTTTCCGCCGCCTGAAAGAGACCGAGCACACCGCGGACATCCTCGGCGACTTCGAGATGCACGGCATCGTCGAGTTCCTGGACTCCGCGGTGGTCGTGCGCGGCCGCATCAAGACGCTGCCCGGCAAGCAATGGGCCGTCGGGCGCGCGTACAACGAGCTCGTCAAGGCCGTTTTCGACGAGCAGGGGATCGAGATTCCGTTCCCACAGATGAAGCTGCACGTCGGCGACAGCCCCGAGCCGCTGCCGCGGCTTCGCTCCCCGCATGACGAGTCCGACGATCGCACCCCCGGTGAGGACGCGGACGTACCGGCCGCCGCCCCCCGCTCCAGGCGCGGCTAACCGGTAGCATTCATGAGCGGCATGCCGCAAAAGGCGCGCTTCGGAACGGCACGTGCGAGCCATGGATGGCGAGCCCGCAGCCCACACGGATGTGCTTCCGGTCCCGGCGCGCATATCACGCATGCGCCCGCCCGCCGCCGACGCCAAACGCTGAGGAACGAAACCGCCCAATGCATGTGCTGCTGCTGATCACGCTCGGACTGCTGCTCTTCCTCGGCCCCTCCATGTGGGTGAAATCCGTGATGGCCCGCTACAGCGTGCCGAAGAACCGCTACCCGAAAACCGGCGCCGAGGTCGCCCGCGAGCTCCTGGACGCGCTGTCGCTCCAGCACGTGCGCACGGAGATGACGGACGCCGGCGACCATTACGACCCGGCGGAGAAAGCCGTGCGGCTGTCGCGGGCGAACTTCGAGGGCCGCTCGCTGACCGCCGTCGCCGTCGCCGCGCACGAGGTGGGCCACGCCCTGCAGGACGCGGCGGGCTTCGCGCCGCTGCGCTGGCGCACCCGGCTCGTCCGCTGGGTCAGCCCGATCGAGCGGGTCGGCGCGGGCATGCTGATGATCGCACCGTTCAGCGTCGCGCTGACCCGCGCACCGATGGTCGGCTTCTTCACGCTGCTCGGCGGGTTCCTCACGCTCGCGTCGGGCGTCGTCGTCCATGCGCTGACGCTGCCGACGGAGCTCGATGCGAGCTTCGTCCGCGCCCTGCCGCTCCTGAAGCGCAGAAGGCTCTTGCGCGACGAGGACTTGCCGCGCGCCCGCAAGCTCCTCGCCGCGGCCGCGTTGACTTATGTCGCCGTCGCGCTGCAAAGCTTGCTGAACATCGCGCGCTGGTGGGCGATCCTGCGGCGCAGATGAGCGCGCCGCCCTTTACGGCGGCGCGCCGCTGCGGTAAGGTGCGCGGCTGCATGTCCTCCTTGATCTCGAAGCGCATCATTACGACCAAAACGTCCTCCCGCGGGGCGGCGGAGGGTCGTGCGCGCTGATCGAGTGCAAGCACGCAGATCCGAAAGGCCCCGCCGGCTCGCCGACGGGGCCTTTTTCGTTTAGCAGGCCGAGGAAAGGGAGTCCGGCTCAAGTCCGGCATCACGCACCGAGTGGAGTGAACGATTCATGAACGCCTCTGATCCCGTCGTTGCCGTCGTCGGCGCCACAGGCGCCGTCGGCGTCGAGCTGGTCCGTTGCCTCGAGGAGCGCAACTTCCCGCTCGCGAAGCTCAAGCTGCTCTCGTCCGCCCGCTCGGCCGGCAAGAAGATGACCTTCCGCGGCAGCGAGCTCGTCGTCGAGGAGCTGACCGAGCGCAGCTTCGAGGGTGTCGACATCGCCCTCTTCTCGGCGGGCAGCGGCGTCACGAAGAAGCTCGGACCCGCCGCGGTCCGGGCGGGCACGATCGTCATCGACAACTCGTCGGCGTTCCGAATGGACGAGGACGTGCCGCTCGTCATCCCGGAGATCAACGCCGACGCGGTCAAGCGGCACCGGGGCATCATAGCGAATCCCAACTGCTCGACGATCATCTCGATCACGCCGCTCTGGCCGATCCATCGGCGAAATCCGATCCAGCGGCTGATCGTCTCCACGTACCAGGCCGCATCCGGAGCCGGAGCCGCGGCGATGGAGGAGCTGCGCGAGTCGACGCGCGCATATCTCGCCGGCGAGCCGTTCGAGCCGAAGGTGCTGCCGCACCCGTACGCGTTCAACGTGTTCAGCCACAACACGGCCATCGATCCCGCGACCGGCTACAACGAGGAGGAGAGCAAGGTCATTCGGGAGACGCGCAAGATCTTCGGCGATCCGAATATCCGTGTGAACGCGACGTGCATCCGCGTGCCGGTGCTGCGCGCGCACTGCGTGTCGATGACGTTCGAGTGCGAGCGGCCGATCACACCGGACGAGGTGCGCGCGCTGCTAAGCGACGCGCCCGGCGTCGAGATCGTCGACGACGTCGAGCGCAACCGCTTCCCGATGCCTCTGGAGGCGTCCGGCCGGGATCCGATCCTGGTCGGGCGAATCCGCAAGGATCTGAGCGACCCGAGCGGGCACTCGGTCTCGATGTTCGTCGCGGGCGATCAGCTCCTGAAGGGCGCGGCGCTGAACGCGGTGCAGATCGCGGAGCTGCTCCTCGAGATCGAGGGGGCCCGCGCCCGGTAGGTCGGCGCGGCCCGCCCGTTCCCTCGGGCGGTGAGTCAAAGCGGGCGGTAGAAAGTCAGCATCCGCCCGCAGCACATCACTGCCGTCAGGAACGACAACGACAGGAGCGCGCAGACCCTTGCCATGGGCGGCACGGCGTCGTACGGCCCGAGGCGCCGCACGGCGCGATACGGCGCCAGATAGAAGAACGCGGCGTTGAGCCCCATCAGCACGAGGAACACGGCCTTGAAGTGGAACGCGGGGTTGTAGAAGTACTGATCCGGCGTCGCCGTGACGAACACGCTGCCGGTCAGCACCGATACGCCGAAGCCGAGCAGCCCGAACGGCACGAGGCGATGCACGGCCGCGGGCGGGATGCCCTTGCCGAGCCCGAGCATGCGCAGATCGAACAGCCCGACGCTGCCGACCAGCAGCACGAGACCCATGAAGTGAAGCGCCTCGCTGATCGGCCACAGCCATCCGTAGGTGAACACGAGGTTCGCAAGCGCCGTGGATTCGAGCCACTCGATCGCCTGCTCCGTCACGATCAGGCTCCGCGCAGCAGCTCGGCGGCCGTGAGATAGTTGTACGTGTAGGCGAGCAGCCGGCCGGTGAGCACGGCCCCCGCCCAGAGCACGAGCGCGGCGCCAGCGAAGCGGCGCATCGCGCGGCTCGGGGGCCGGGACACGCTCGCGCCGTCGGTCTCGAACAGACGGCGGCGGAGCCATTGCACCTGCCACAGCGCCGCGGCGATCAGCGCGAGCTTCAGATAGAACACGGGATCCGTCAGCGCCTTCGTCGGGTACGCGATGAGCAGCAGCACGCCCGACACCAGCGCGATCGTGAAACCGAGCCAGACGACCGGAAACGCGCCCTGCAAAGGCGCCGCCGGATAGCGCTCGGCCCAGCCGAGGACCCACAGGTTCAGCGCGACGCTCACTCCGGCCGCGATGCCGAGCCCGAGCGTGTGCAGGAACAGCACGAACGGAAACCCCCAGACGCTCGGCACGTCCCGGATCAGAACGCTCGGCGCCGTCTCCTCGAGCCAGACGAGGAAGGCCGTCACGGCCGGGCCGCCTCTTCCGCCGGTCGGCTCTCCGCGGTCGTCCCGCCGGCGGCCGGGCCCACGCCGATCGAGATGCCGCGCAGCTGGAGCGGGTCTCCCGGCAGGTCCGTGCTGCCGGACGGGAAGCCGCTGCCGTGCAGGAAGTAGGCGACGATGCTCGCGTAGCTGACCGGCGTCAATCCGCCCGGATTCGCGGGCGGCATCGACAGCGAGATGTCCTGGTAGACGTCGCCGAGCGTCGCGCCGGCCCACTTCGCCAGAAAGCTCTGCCCCGTATAGTTCGCCGCCTCGTGACAGACGGAGCACTCCTGCGCGAACAGCCGCTCGCCCTGAGCCGCCTGCGCGGGCGTGAAGACGCCGTCCTCGACGGAGCGGGTCGTCAGCACTCGGCGGGGCCGCGGCACCGCGCGGGGCTCGACGTCGGGCAGCGCGAACACCCACAGCACGCCCGTGCCTGGCGGCACGTCGACGTCGACGAGGCGGCCGAGCGTGGTCGTCGGCGCCGCCCGCCCGCCCGAGCCCACGGCCAGGTACTGCTTGCCGCCGACCTCGAACGTGATCGGCGCGCCGGACACGTCGCCGTTGAGCCGCGTCTGCCACAGCAGCTCGCCGCTTTCCGCGTCGAGCGCGAAGAACTGCCGGTCCGCCGTGCCGCCGAACACGAGGCCGCCGGCAGTCGCGAGCGCGGACGCGGTCATCGGCGCGCCGCTCGGCGGCCGCCACACCCACTTGCGCTCACCGGAGACGGGATCGAACGCGACGAACTCGCCGACGAAATCGTAGCCCGGCGCGAGCGACGCGGTGTACGTCACGCCGGTCAGGCCGAGCACGGGATGGAACTCCGGCGTCACCACCTGCGCGTTCATGCACGAGTTGTTGACGCCGAGGTAGTACAGGCCGGTGATCGGGCTGAAGCTCGGCGCCTGCAGGTTGCGCGCGCCGTGGATGTGCGGGCAGATCTCGAACACCTTGCCCGAGTCGACGTCCTCCGGCTGCGGGATCGCCTTCGGGTCCCAGATCGCGCGGCCCTCGTCGGTCCAGCCGACGATCGTGTTGTCGTACGCCGTCCTGAATGCGCGCAGGAACTCGCCGGTCGCGCGGTCGAGCACGACTCCCCAGCCGATCTTGCCGGTGAGGATCACGGCCTTGCGCAGCGCGCCGCCGATCTCGAGGTCGACGAGCATGCCTTCGTACGCGGAGCGATCCCATTGGTCCGCCGGCACGAGCTGGAAGTGCCAGCGTATCTCGCCGGTATCGGCATCGGCGGCGATGAGGGTATTCGTGTAGAGCGAGTCGCCCGGGCCGCGAGAGGCCGTCGTCCACGGTGCCGGCTGTCCGGTCGAGAAATAGACGAGCTCGAGCTCGGGATCGTAGCTCACCGTGTTCCACGTCGCACCGCCGAGCGGCGGCCAGATGCCGTTGTCCGTCCACGTCTCGTAGCCGGGCTCGCCGGGCCGCGGCGTGGTGTAGAGTGTCCACAGATGCTCGCCGGTCTTCGCGTCGAAGGCCTGGAAGCGGCCGCGCGCCGCGAAGTCGCCGCCGGACATGCCGATGAAGACCTTGCCGTCGGCGATCAGCGGCGGGTGCGCATGGCCGCCCCCTTCCGTGTAGTCGCCCGTCTTCGTCTCCCAGAGCTTCTGCCCGGTGCGCGCATCGAGCGCGACGAGGAAGCTGTCCGCCGTGCCCCAGTAGATCGTGTCGCCGTAGATCGAAACGCCGCGGTGGCGCGGATAGGCCTCGGACTTCGAGACGTCGTCGGGGTAGGCCCGGACGTGCGTCCAGACGAGCTCGCCCGTCGCGACGTCGAAAGCGAGCACGCGGCCGCTCCCCTCCGCGACGTACATCAGCCCGTTCGCGACGATCGGCGTCGCGACCCACCGGCTTCCGTCGCGCATCGAGTAAGCCCAGACGACGCGCAGATTGCGCACGGTATCGCGGTTGATCTCGGTAAGGGGGCTGAACGCCGTGACGTCGTACGTGCGGCGGTAGCTCAGCCAGTCCCCGGGCTCCGGAGCGAGCAGCCGCTCCTCGGTGACCGTCTGCCACTCGGGAAGCTGCGCGGCAGCCGAGCCGACGGCCGCCGCAAGGAGCAGTCCGGACAGCGCCCTTGCGCCGTGGATTGTCGTTCTCATCGGCCTCCCCCGGATCGACGCCTGCGGTCGGCAGTATAAACGCAGACGCCGGACGCGAGGACGAGCCACGGGGAAATGGAGTCGGAGACCTTTTTCTAGAAGAATGCTGCCGGACAGCTTCTTTTGCCGAAATTCGTGTCGAGCACCTCGATCGGGACTAGGACGGCCGGTTATGGACAACCTGCGTGGCAGCCTGCTGATGGTCGCCTCGATGGCGGGCTTCGCGCTCGAGGACGTGCTGATCAAGCAGATGGCGGCCTCGGTGCCGATGGGCCAGGTGCTCGCGCTGGTCGGCTGCGGCGGCGCGCTGATCTTCAGCGCGCTCGCGCTCGTCAACGGCAAGCGCGTGATGTCGCGGGAAGCGCTGTCGCGGCTGATCGTCCTGCGCAATCTGGGCGAGGTGATCGGCTCGGTGTGCTTCGTGGCCGCGCTGGTGCTGACCACGCTGTCGAGCGCGTCGGCGATTCTGCAGGCGACGCCGCTCGCCGTGACGCTCGGCGCCGCGCTGTTCCTCGGCGAGTCGGTGGGCTGGCGCCGCTGGACGGCCGTCGCCATCGGGTTCGTCGGCGTCCTGCTGATCATCCAGCCGGGGCTCGCCGGGTTCACGCCCGCATCGCTGTTCGCGGTCGTCGCCGTCGCCGCGCTCGCGATGCGCGACCTCTGCAGCCGCGCCGTCCCGACGAGCATCGCGAGCACGCAGCTTGCGGCGTGGGCCTTCATATCGATCGTGCCGGCCGGAGCCGCGATGATGCTCGTGATGGGCACGCCGCCCGTCATGCCGGCAGCGCCCGATATCGTGCGCCTCGGCGCCATTTTCGCGGTCGGCAGCGCCGCGTACTACGCGCTCGTCGGCGCGACGCGCGTCGGCGAGGTCAGCGCGGTCGTGCCGTTCCGCTATACGCGCCTCGTGTTCGCGCTGATCCTCGGCAACCTGATCTTCGGCGAGCGGCCGGATCCGCTGATGCTGACCGGCGCCGCGCTCATCGTGGGCACCGGCGTCTACACCGTCTGGCGCAGCGCGGGAGCGGCCGCGGCCGCGACCGAGTACGCGGCGTGATCGCCGGAGCGGCGCGGGCAGCGTTCGTTGCGGAGCGAGGCTCAATCGCCGAAGGATGCCCGGATGGACCGGATCTCCTCGGCGTGATCCGTGAGCACCGCCGCCGCGCCGTCCTTCTTCATGCGGTCGAGCCAGGCGAGCGCGGGGACGCCGCCGCGCGCGGCCTGGCCGCCTTCCGCAGCGAGGAGCTTCGCCGCGATCAGCACGTTCGTCAGCGTCACGACGTCCGCGGGGACGCCGGACTCTCCGATCTCGGCGGAATCGAGCGGATCGAGGTCGCGATCGTCCTGGTGCTCGACCGCGTGCTGCAGCGCTTCCGGCAGCCCCCAGCTCTCGAGGATCGCCTTGCCGATCGACGCCTGCCAGGCAGCGGCAATTTCCCGGATATCGATCCGGTCCGTCTCGGCCATCTCCTCGGCCCGCATCACGACGTACAGGCGCCCGAGGCCGTGCAGCAGCCCGGCCAGCAAGGCCTGGTCCGCGTTGACGCGCGTGTAGTGCCTCGCGAGCACGTAGCAGAGGGCGGCGACGTGCAGGCTGTCGCTCGATATCGCCTCGATCTCCGCCCGGGCCGCCGCGGACAGCGTGTCCCGGCGGCGGATCTGCCGCATCGCGTACTCCATCGCGATGGTGCGGACGATGTTGAACCCCAGCCGGCTGACCGCCGCACGCAGGTCGGTGATCTCGCTGCTCGGCGGTTTGAACGCGGCAGAGTTCGCGACCCGCAGCACCTTGGCGGCGAGGCCGGGATCGGAGCTCAGGATCGTCACGATGTCCGCGGCGCTCGTGCTCGGCGACTGAAGCGCGCGCTGGACGCGCAAAACGGCTTCGGGAAACGCGGGCAGCTCGAAACGGGCATCCTGCAAGTCCCGGGCGAGGCGCTCGACGAAGCTGTAAGCGGCCTCGCGGGACGAAGTCGTTGACATAAGGCGGCCGTCTCCGGGAAAGACAATCTGAGCCTCTCTATCGGCCGGCTCGCGAGGATCTTGAGCCCGGGTTGCTCGGCGGGGCGCCGGCGTTCGCCGCGGGCCGATCGCCGGGTGCGGCCGCGGTCGGGCGGCGCGGCGCCTCCGGGACGGACGCCGATACGTCTATCATCGTCGCCCCGACCGGGAAACGCGGTGGAGGCATGCCGGACCCGCTCACACCTTGGCTCTTCGCGCTGCTCGGCGCCGCTGCGGGCGCGCTGATCGGCTGCGTCGGCATCGGGGGCGTCATCGTCGTGCCCGCCCTCGTCTATCTGTTCGACGTGCCGATCCACGCGGCGATCGCTGCCGCGATGTTCGCCTTCCTGATGTCGGGCGTCGTCGGCACGGCCGTGTTCACGCGCAAACGCTCGATCCGCTGGGACATGACCGGCTGGATGTGGGCCGGCGCTATGCCGGCCGCGTTCGCGGGGGCGCTGTTCGCGACCGCCGTCGCGCCTGCGGTGATCGAAGCGGCGGTCGGCCTGCTCGCGGCGGCGTCGGGTGCGCACGCGCTGCTCGTCAACGGCGGCGGTGAGCCCCGGCGATCGGCGCCGTCGAATCCGGTGCTGCTCGGGGTAGGCGCGTTCACCGGCTTCTCGTCGTCGGTCACCGGAACCGGCGGTCCGCTCGTGCTGATCCCGATCCTCGTCTGGCTCGAGCTGCCGGTGCTCGTCGCGATCGGGCTCGCGCAGGCGATTCAGGTGCCGATCGCGGTGCTGGCGACGGCGGGCTACGTCGTCGCCGGCGCCCTCGACGTGCGGACGGGCGCTTTCATCGGCGCCGGCATCCTGGCCGGCACGTGGGCGGGCGCCCGGCTCGCGCATGTCCTGCCGCGCGCGATCCTGCGTCGGATCGTGTCCGCGCTGCTCGTCGCGGTCGGCGCGTCGATCCTCGTGCGGCTCGCATTCTTCTGACCTGCATCGGTCAGGATCGGCACCACGACCGGCACGCCGCCAAGGAGGGCGCCGCGGGGGGCGGGCGCTGCGCACTATGCGCGTCTTGGGGACCGCCATAAAGCCATCCATGGCGGCTGCGGGCGCGCCGTCCATGGCGCGCACGCTCCCCAAGACGCGCATAGTGCGCAGCGCCCTCCTTGGCGGCGTGCCATCCGTCAGAAGAGCCCGTCGCGATTGCCGCAGCGGCGGGCCTTAGCCGAGCGGCAGGCTCACGCGGGCCACGCAGCCGGGCGCATCCTCGCGGTTCTCGAGCGTGATCGTGCCGCCGTGGTTCTCGACGATCTCGCGGCACAGCACGAGCCCGATCCCGGTGCCGCCCGGCTTCGTCGTGAAGAACGGCACCCATAGGTTCTCGGTGCGCGCGAGCCCGGGGCCGTCGTCCTCGACCTCGGTGACAAGGTTTCCGTCCGCCGCGCGCCAGCGCACGCGCACACCGCCGGCGTCGCCCGCGGCCTCGACGGCGTTCTTGATGAGGTTGATCATCACCTGCTCGATCTGATCGGCATCGATCGAGACGTGCACCGCGGGCCCGCCCTCGAGCACGACGCGCCCGCCCTGAAGCGATGCGGCCCGCCGCACGACCGGCGCGAACTCGACGTGCTCGCGCGTCGGCGGCGGCAGGCGCGCGAGCCGCGCATACGCGCCCATGAAACGGCCGAGCGACTCCGCGCGGTCGTGGATGATGCCGAGCCCGACGCAGGCATCCTCGAGCCAGTCGGCCGGCAGCGGATCGCGGTCGATGAGCTTACGCAACGTTCCCGCCATCGACTTGATCGGCGCGAGCGAGCTGTTCAGCTCGTGGCCGATCACCCGCACGATCCGGCGCCACGCCTGCCGCTCCTCGTCGCGCAGCGCGCGGCTGACGTCGGAGATCACGAGCAGCTCGTGCGGGCGGCCGCCCTCGCGAAACCGGCGCCGCCGGATCTCGAAGCGGCCGGACCCGCCCGGAAACGCGTGCGTGACGATGCGGCCGGAAGGCTGGTACAGCAGGTCGTCGAGATCGAGCTCCGCATCGCGCCGCCCGAGCACGTCGACGGCGCACGCGCCGAGCAGCGTCTCGCCCGCGCGGTTGATCAGGCGCAGCCGGCGCTGAGCATCGAACGCGAACACCGCGATGTCGATCTCGCTGATCACCTTCTGCAGCAGCACCCCGGCCTCGAGCGCGTCGAGCCTCTGGTTACGCAGCATCCTGCCGAGCGCGTTGACCTCGATCATCACCTCGCCGACGGCGTCGTCGGCGTCGACGTTGCGGCCGCGCAGAGAATAGTCCTCCTCCCGCAGCGCCTCGAGCATGTTGGCCAGCGAACGCAGTGGATTGACGACGGAACGCTGCACGACGGCGGCGACGCCGAGCACGAACAGCGTGACGGCCGCGAAGATCGTGAGGCGCACCCCGGTCGCGACGTCCCAGAACCACAGCAGCACGCCCGCGACGGCCCACGCCGGGGCCGCCGCGAGCAGCACCGAAAGAAACAAGCGGTCCTGAAACTTCAAACGCCGTCGCCGGCGGCCGCTCACAGTCCGAACTTCTCCATGCGCCGGTACAGCGCCGAGCGGCTGACGCCGAGCTCGTCGGCCGCGGCGACGACGTTGCCCGCGTGCCTCGCGAGCGCCGCGCGGATCGCCTCGAGCTCGATCGCCTCGAGCGTCATCGCGCGCTCGGCCGCGCCGGGCATCGGGCCGCCGTCGAGCCGCAGGTCCGCCGGGCCGATGGTGCGGCCCCTGCACATCAGCACGGCGCGCTCGATCACGTGGTTCAGCTCGCGAACGTTGCCGGGCCAGCCGTAGCGGCGTAGCGCGGACAGCGCCGAATCCGTGAAACCGTCGACCTTTCGGCGGTGCCGCTGCGCATGCCGCTCGAGAAAGCGCTGCGCGAGCCTGGGGATGTCGTCGCCGCGCTCGCGCAGCGGCGGCAGATGGATGTGGATCGTGTTCAGCCGATACAGCAGATCGCTGCGAAAGCGCCCGGCGTCGATCTCCGCCTGCAGGTCCGCGTTCGTGGCCGCGAGCACCCGCACGTCCGTCTGCAGTGTCCGCGAGGATCCGAGCCGCTCGAACTCGCCGTCCTCGAGCACCCGCAGCAATCGGGCCTGCTGCGCCACCGGGATATTGGCGATCTCGTCGAGGAACAGCGTGCCGCCGTCCGCGAGCTCGAAGCGCCCGACCCGGTCCGTCTTCGCGTCCGTGAACGCCCCCTTCACGTGCCCGAACATCTCGCTCTCGAAGACCGTCTCGGAGAGGCTGCCGATGTTCACGATCACGAGACTGCGCTCGGCGCGCCGGGAGTTGGCGTGAATGACCCGCGCGACCAGCCCCTTCCCGGAGCCGCTCTCGCCGGTGATCAGCACGTTCGCATCCGACGGCGCCACCCGCTCGATCGTCTCGAGCACCGGCTGCATGACCGGCGATTCGGCGATCATCTCCGTGTCGACCCCCGTGAGCTGGCGGTTCTCCGCCTCGAGCGCACGCGTGCGCCCGAGCGCCTGGCCGAGCGCGACCTGCGTCTGCAGCACGGTCAGTAGGCGCGTGTTGTCCCACGGCTTCTCGATGAAGTCCTGCGCGCCCCGCCGCATCGCCTCGACGGCTAGCTCGATCGTGCCCCACGCCGTCATGACGATGATCGGCGTCGTCGCGTCGAACGCGCGGATGCGCCCGATCAGATCGAGCCCCTCCTCGCCCGACGTCGTATCACGCGTGTAGTTCAGGTCGATCAGCACCGCATCCGCGCTGCGACGCCTCAGCGCGTCGAGCAGCTTGTCCGGCCGGTCGAACGTCTCGGCCGCATAGCCTTCGCCTTTCAGCAGCAGGCGCAGCGACTCGAGCACGTCGCGCTGGTCGTCCGCGATGAAGATGCGGGGTGAACGGGCAGGCATCGGGTCTCCTCGTGTCCGGGATTATAGGTTCATTACGATCGGATACATCGCCGCGAGCCATGCGGCGCGGGGGGCAGCGGGCAAAGTGTGGCAAACGGTGACGGACACCCTTTTCCGGAGAAGGGTGTCCGGCACCATCTTTCGGTTCGGCGTCCCGGATTGCGGGAACCGCCTTACGGCAGCGTCGCAGCGGCGACGAAGCGGCGCAGGGATCGCGCGCGGCGGGACGGTCAGAGCCGCGCGGTCACCTCGCCTTCGGCGGCCGGTGCGTTTCGATCCGACGCGCCATCGGAGCCTTCGCTTGCGGCCCCGTCGTCGCCGCCCCGCGTCAACTCTTCGAGCAGAGCGCGCTCGCCCGAGATGATCAGGCTGTTCGTTTGATAGTACGGGACGACGGTGATCCCGGGCGGAACGATCTTGGACAACAGCGCAGCGACCTCTTCCGCATCGGCATAGCCGAGCTCGATCACGGTCACGGCCCAGTCTTCGACGGCCGCCGCCTCGCCGCCCTGCTCCTGGGCCCAGCCGGACGAAAGGGAAAACGCGAGACACGCCGTGATCATGCCGATCGTTCGAATGCGCATTACGCCGTCTCCTCGAGCCGAGGCTCGCGTGGGTCACCTGCTCGATTGAACCACTCGACAGGCGGCGCAACAAGATGGACCGGAGCGCATCCACGCGGACTCGCCATTACGTCAAATTCGGCCGGGGCACCCGGCGGGCCGGGAACGCCGGCCGCCCGCCCCTGCGCGCGCGGCTCAAGCCCCTCGCCGCCGCTCGCTCGACATCCAGCCGTCCGCGAGCTCGATCACGCGGCGGCTGAAGTCCGCGACACGCTCGTCGTGGGTCACCTGGATGATGGTCGTGCCTTCGCCGTTCAGCGTCTTCAGCATCTGCATGATCTGCTCGCCCTGCCGCCAGTGCAGGCTGCCGGTCGGCTCGTCGGCCAGCACGACGCGCGGGTTCGCGATGACCGCGCGCGCGACGGCGACCTGCTGCTGCTGCCCGCCGGAGAGCTGAGCCGGGTAGAGATCCTTCTTGCCGACGATCTGGAATCGGTCGAGAACCTCGGCGACGCGGGACTGACGCTCCTTGCGCGGCACGTTGCGGTACGACAGCGGGATGTCCAGATTCTCGTAGACGGTCAGGTCGTCGAGCAGATGGAAGTGCTGGAACACGAAGCCGATGTTGTCCTTGTGCAGCCGGTTGCGCTCCTTGACGCTCGACTTGTGCACCGGCTTGCCGTCGAAGTAGTACTCGCCTTCGAACTCGCCGTCGAGCATGCCGAGGATCGCGAGCAGCGTGGATTTCCCGGAGCCCGAGGGCCCCATGATCGTCACGAAATCCCCCTCGGCGATATCGAGCGTGATCTGCCGCAGGACCCAGGTGCGTCCCCCCTTGTACGGATACGACTTCTCGACGTTCTCCATGCGGATCATCGGGGCTCCGGCGGTCTCCTGCTGTGCAAGCTCCATCGTCGGCTCCTGACTGTACCCGCCAACGCGACGCAACGAGCATGCCAACAACGGGTCTCGATGCAAGTTCCTGATCGCCGGGCCGCAGTCGGCCTCCACGAGCCGCGGCGCGCCGGGCGGCCGTCCCGCTATCGCCGGACCTCGTCCCGTTATCGGGACGCGACCCCGGCTCGGCCGGCACGACGACGGCTCCAGGACGTGCGCTCATGGGCGCGCTGCCACGTTTCCGTCCAGGACGCGCGCTGACAGCCGCGCCCGCGGGACACGCGCGAAGAGCATCCTGCCGCTCGGTCGCGGCCATCCCTGGCCGCTCACGGTCCCGCGGGCGCGGCTGTCAGCGCGCGTCCTGGACTGCGTCGTCGCGCCGCGCAATCACGGACCGGACGCTGAGGTAGACTAGGTCCGCTCCTCGGCGCCCCGGCGCCGGTTCAACGAAGCCATCAAGGAAAGACGAGAGATGCTGTTCATCGTGCAATTCGAGGATCATCCGGACGTCGCCGAGCTCAGGGAAAAGCTCTTCGCGAGCCACATCGAGTTTCTCGACCGCAACAAGGATCGCGTGCTCGTGCCGGGGTCCATGCGCGAGGTCCCGAGCGACAAGCCGATCGGGGGGCTGTGGATCATCGAGGCCGAGAACGAGGCCGAGGTCAGGGACATCTTCAAGGACGACCCGTTCTGGGTGAACGGCATGCGTGCGCGCGTCAAGATCAATCGCTGGGTCAAGGCGTTCCCGGACCGGAAAGTGCCGATCTGAGGATCAGCGCCCGCCCCCTCCCGAACGACGGCTCGCCGCCGTCGTCCGGCCGCGCCCTCGGGCACGCTCGCAGGAGGAGGCCGGCGACGCTGTCGAAAGCGGTCCGCGCCGGGCGACTACCCCGATGAGCCGGGCCGCCGTCGGCGCGGGAGCGCGCGCGGCCCGTCGGAGGACTGCGGGACTGCGTTCGTGACCGATCGGAGGACAATCAGGCCCGCCGGCCGTATCCTTCCCGGAACTCCGGGCGGTCTCCTTGGGCCTATCTCCCTGCAATGACCCACGATTTCTCGCGTTACCACCGGCAAATGCTGCTGCCCGGCTTCGGCGAGGAGGCCCAGCGCCGGCTTGCCGGCTCCACTGTGCTGGTGCTTGGCTGCGGCGCACTCGGCACGGTCGTCGCGGACATGCTCGCCCGCGCGGGGGTCGGCCGCCTCGTGATCGTCGACCGGGATTTCGTCGAGACGACGAATCTGCAGCGGCAGGTCCTCTTCGACGAGGACGACGTCGCCGATGCGCTGCCGAAGGCCGAGGCCGCACGGCGCAAGCTCGCCCGCATCAACTCGCAGGTCGAGGTGACGGCCGTCGTCGACGACATGAACGCCGGCAACATGGAGCGGTATGCGGCCGGCATCGATCTGATCGTCGACGGCCTCGACAACTTCGAGACCCGCTACCTCGCGAACGACTACGCGGTGAAGCACGGCGTGCCGTATGTCTACGGCGGCGCGGTCGGCACGACCGGCGCGGCATACGCGATCCTGCCGCACACCGAGCGGGGCGACGCGCCGTGGGAGCGGCTCGGCGAGGGCAGCAAAGCCACGCCCTGCCTCACGTGCCTGTTCGAGGAAGCGCCGCCGCCCGGGATGATGCCGACGTGCGATACCGTCGGCGTGCTCGGCCCCGCCGTCGCGATCGTCGCGAACTTCGAGGCGGCGGAAGCGCTCAAGATCCTCACCGGCCACTACGAGCGGGTCACGCCGACGATGCTGAGCTTCGACCTGTGGTCGGGCTCGTTCGTGCAGCTCAAGGTCGCACGCGCCTACGACGACGGCGACTGCGTCTGCTGCAAGCACCGCCGCTTCGAGTACCTCGACGGGCAGCGCGGCTCCGGAACGACGACGCTGTGCGGACGGGACGCCGTGCAGCTCACTCACAGGCAGCACGCCGGCAAGCTCGACCTCAACGAGATCGCGGCGCGCCTGCGCGCGCACGGCAAGGTGACCGCGAATCGGTTCATGCTGCGGGCGGCGCTGGCGGACAACGGCCGCGAGTACGAGCTCACGCTGTTCACGGACGGCCGCGCGATCGTGAAGGGCACGCGCGAGGCGAACGTCGCTCGCAGCGTTTATTCGAAGTACGTCGGCACATGAGCCCTTCGTTGCTCGTGCGGCGACCCGGCCGGATGACCCTCGATGATCTATCTCGATAACGCCGCCACGAGCTTCCCGAAGCCTCCGGAGGTCGGCGCCGCGATCGCGCGCTTCCTCGCCGAGGACGCCGCGAACCCCGGCCGGGGCGGGCACCGAATGGCCGTGCGTGCCGAGCACATGATCGACGACGTGCGGCGCAAGCTCGCGCGGCTCGTGAACGCCGCCGACCCGCGCCGGATGATCCTCACGCTGAACTGCACCGACGCCCTCAACATGGCGATCAAGGGCGTGCTGTCCCGCGACCGCGGGCACGTCGTCACGACCGTGCTCGAGCACAACTCCGTCAGCCGTCCGCTGCAGGCGCTTGCGGACGCGGGACGCATCGCGCTGACGCGCGTCGGCTGCGATGCGGAAGGCTTCGTCGACCCGGACGCCGTGCGCCGCGCGCTGCGCGCCGACACGCGCCTGATCGTGATGACGCACGCGTCGAACGTGCTCGGCACGATCCAGGACGCGGCGGCCGTCGGCGCGATCGCCCGCGAGCACGGCGCCCTCTTCTGTCTCGATGCCGCGCAGAGCGCGGGCGTCGTGCCGATCGACGTCGAGGCCATGCAAATCGACCTCGTCGCGTTTCCGGGCCACAAGGCCCTGCTCGGCCCGACCGGCACCGGGGCGCTCTACGTCGGCGAGCGCTGCCCGCCGCCCGCAACATTGGCGCCTGGCACCGACCTTCCGAAAAAGGTGTCTGACACCGATTTTTCGGACACCGATTCTCGGTTCCGCGCGTGGCGCGAGGGGGGCACGGGCGGCGACTCGTCGTCGCCGACGCAGCCGCCGGTCTACCCGCACTATCTCGAGGGCGGCACGCCGAACACGGTCGGCATCGCGGGCCTCGGCGCCGCGCTCGACGTCGTGCTCGCGCGCGGCCCCGACGCGGCGCTCGCCCACGAGCGGCGCCTGCTCGACAAGATCCTCGCGCGGCTCGACGGCGACGAGCGGTTCACGATCTACGGGCCGCGCGACGTCGGCCGCCGCGTCGGCGCCCTGTCGATCAACGTCGCGGGCCTCGACCCGAACGATGCCGCAGCGATCCTCGACGACGGCTTCGAGATCGCGGTCCGCGCCGGGCTCCACTGCGCGCCCTATTGCCACCGCGCGCTCGGCACCTTCCCGGCCGGCACGCTCAGGATCAGCCCCGGGCCGTTCACGACGGACCAGGAGGCGGACACCCTTCTCGACGCGCTCGCTGAGATCGCGGACGCCGGCGTGTAGATTCCCGCAACCGTCGTTCGACTAACGGGAGGCGGCAACATCGCCGGGCGGCGCGGGCCGGAACGGCCGGGCGAACGCCGCGGCCTCGATGCCGCCCCGGGCAGCAATCAGACATAAGGAGAGCGCGCAGTGACGGCAATACGAGTCCTGGTCGGCACCAAGAAGGGGGGATTCATCCTGACGTCGGACGGCAAGCGCGACGACTGGTCCGTTGCGGGACCCTTCTTCGCCGGCTGGGAGATCTATCACATGAAGGGGTCGCCGGTAGACCCGGACCGCATCTACGCGTCGCAGACATTGAGCTGGTTCGGACAGGTCATCCAGCGCTCGAACGACGGCGGCGAGACGTGGGAGCAACCGGGCACGCCGCGCGAGGATTGGGTCCAGAACGCCCGCCTCGATCCGAGCACCGGCGAGCTCGTGATGCCGAAGGGTGAGAGCAACAAGTTCGTGTACGACACGGCTCGACGGCCGCTGACGACGCACCAGTGGTACGACGGCACGCAGCATCCCTGGGAGTTCGCTCGCGTCTGGCACCTCGAGCCGTCGCTGCACGACCCCGACGTCTGCTACGCCGGCGTCGAGGACGCGGCGCTGTTCCGCACTACCGACGGCGGCAAGACCTGGCACGAGCTGCCTAGCCTGCGCGGCCACGAGTCCGCGCCGAAGTGGCAGCCGGGCGCGGGCGGAATGGGCCTGCACACGATCCTCCTCGATCCGAAGGACCCGGACCGGATCTTCGTCGCGATCTCCGCGGCCGGCTCGTTCCGCACCGACGACGGCGGCGAGACGTGGCAGCCGATCAACCGCGGGCTCGTGTCGCAGTTCATTCCGGACCCGACCGCCGAGGTCGGCCACTGCGTGCACCGAATCGCGATGCACCCGTCGAACCCGAGCACGCTTTTCATGCAGAAGCACTGGGACGTGATGCGCAGCGACGATGCCGGCGGGACGTGGTACGAGATCAGCGGCGATCTGCCGAGCGACTTTGGTTTCCCGATCGACGTGCACGCGCACGAGCCCGAGACGATCTACGTCGTGCCGCTGAAGAGCGACTCCGAGCGCTACCCGCCCGACGGGAAGCTGCGCGTCTACCGCAGCCGCACCGGCGGCCACGAGTGGGAGCCGTTGACGAAGGGCCTGCCGCAGAAGGACTGCTACGTGAACGTGCTGCGCGACGCGATGGCGGTCGACACGCTCGATCCGTGCGGGATCTACTTCGGCACGACCGGCGGGCAGGTGTATGCGTCGGCGAACGGCGGCGACTCGTGGGAGCCGATCGTCAGCCACCTGCCGCCCGTGCTGTCCGTCGAAGTGCAGACGATCCGATGATCCGCGTCGTCCTGCCCCAGCACTTGCGGACGCTGGCCGGCGTCGACGGCGAGGTCCTGCTCGCCGTCGACGCGCCGGTCACGCAAGCCTCGATCCTCGACGCGCTCGAGGCGCGGTACCCGATGCTGCGCGGCACGGTG
>Ga0079224_100000107_pt1 | contig 63096 bp, 64 predicted proteins | sample Stecom2015_FD_80414 | JGI IMG/M metagenome (GOLD analysis project Ga0079224, IMG submission 80414) | Agricultural soil microbial communities from Utah to study Nitrogen management - Steer compost 2015 | ecosystem: Environmental > Terrestrial > Soil > Agricultural land | place: USA: Utah... | reverse complement strand
TGCAGAAATCCAGCAGCCCCTGGTAGGCTCCCCGCCGGTCCCGTTCCGCCAGCAGGGCCTCCAGCATGTCCCGGGGCATGCCTTTCACCTGCTGCAGGCCGATGCGTATGGCCCCTTCCTCCACGGTGAAAGGGGCGTCGCTGGCGTTGATGTCCACGGGCAGCAGCCGCACCCCCCGGCGGCGGGCCTCCAGGGCCAGGGTGTTGGGCGGGTAGTAGCCCATGGGCTGATGGCTCAGGAGAGCGGCGAAAAATTCCGCCGGGTAATGCCGCAGCAAGTAGGCGGTCTTGTAGGCGGTGGTGGCGAAAGCCGCGGCGTGGGCCTCGCAAAAGCCGTAACTGGCATAGCCCTGGATGTAGGAGAAGATCTCCCGGGCCACCTCCTCCTTGATCCCCCGCCGGCGGGCTCCCGCCACGAACAGGCGGCCGATGTCCTCCATTTCCGCCCGGGAGCGGGCATGGGACATGACCCGCCGCAGCCGGTCCGCCTCCCCGGGGCTGAAGCCGGCCACGGCGGTGGCGATTTCGATGACCTGCTCCTGGAACAGCACCACGCCCCACGTCTTGGACAAAATGGGCTCCAGGCTGGGATGCAGGTAGGTGATGGGCTGCTCCCCCCGGCGGCGGGCCAGCAGGGGCTCCACCATGTTGCCCTTGATGGGGCCGGGCCGGATGACGGCCACGCTGGCCACGATGTCCTCCAGGTCGGCGGCCTGCAGCCGGGGCTGCAGCGCCCGCTGGGCCGGGCTCTCCAACTGGAACACGCCGATGGTCTCGCCCCGGCTGATCATGGCGAAGGTGTCGGGGTCGTCCAGGGGCAGCCGCTCGTAGTCGAACCCGGGATCCCGGGCGGCGATGGCCCGCCGGGCATCCTCGATGGCGCCGAAGGTACGCAGGGGCAGCAGGTCCAGCTTGATGAGGCCCAGGTCCTCCACACCTTCCTTGTCGAACTGGGTCACCACCACCCCCTTGGCCGACTGCTGCAGGGGGGTGATGTCCGTCAGGGGCCGGCGGCTGATGACCAGGCCGCTCAGGTGGGTGCCCCAATGGCGGGGAAAGCCGGCCACGGCGGCGCAAAGGCGAAACAGGCGGCGGTAGCGCTCCAGGGGCAGGCCGCTGTCCCGCAGTTCCGGCACCGCCTCCAGCACCGCGGCGGCATCGCCGGCGAAGCCGTGGGGCAGCACCTTGGCCAGCCGGTCGATTTCATGGGCGGGAAACCCCATGGCCTTGCCCAAATCCCGGACGGCGCTGCGGGCCCTGTAGGTATGGTAGGTGCTGACGGCCGCCACGTGGTCCCGGCCGTATTTCCGGTAGACGTATTCGGCCACCTGATCCCGGTAGCGCCAGTCGAAGTCGATGTCGATGTCGGGCCGCTGGGACCGCTCCAGGCTCATGAAGCGCTCGAAAAGCAGGCCGCGGCCGTGGGCGTCCACCTCGGTTATGTAAAGGCAGTAGGCCACCGCCGAATCGGCCGCCGAGCCCCGCCCCGCGCAGCGGATGCCCCGGCTGCGGGCGTAGCGCACCACGTCCCACACCAGCAGGAAGTAGTCGGCGTAGTTCAGCCGGTTGATGATGTTCAGCTCGTGCTCCAGGCGGTGCTCCAGATCCCGGTCCACCCGCCCGTACCGCTCCCGGGCGCCGGTGTAGACCAGTTCCCGCAGGTAGGCCCCGGCGCTGCCGCCCCCGGGCACCGCGAAGGCGGGGTGCAGGTTGGCCTCCAGATCCAGGGCCGGGCCGCACCGCTCCGCCACCCTGCGGGTGTTGGCCAGGGCTTCCCGCCCCCCGGGCAGGTGGGCCATCACCGCCGCCATGGCCCGGGCCGGCTTCAAGTAGTTTTCGGCGTTGAGGCGCCGCTGGGGATGGGCTTCATCCAGGCGGATGCCCAGGCGGACACACGTAAGAAGATCGTGGACGGGGAACCGGTCCCGGGTGCTGTAGTGGACGTTGTTGGCGGCCATGAGCCCGATGCCCAGATGCTCGCCCAAATCCCGCAGGTGGCGGGCCAGGCTGCGGGCCCCCGGCAGGTTGTCGGCCTGGATCTCCAGGTAAAACCGGTCTGGGCCGAAGAGGCGGCTGTAGAAGGCCGCCGCCCGCCGGGCCCCTTCCTTGTCGCCCCGCAGCAGGCGCCACGGCACCTCCCCCTGCCGGCAGCCCGACAGGGCGATCAAGCCGCCGGTGCGCCCCCGGAGCATGGCCGGCGTCACCCGAGGGCTGCCCCGGGGGTTCTGCAGGTGGGCGTCGGTGAGGATGCGGCACAGGTTGGCGTAGCCGGCGGCGTCTTCCGCCAGCACCACCAGGTGAAAAGGGCGCTCGTCCCCTTCCTCGCCCACGGCGGACACCGTCAACTCGGCCCCCTGGATGGGCCGGATGCCCGCCGCCAGGGCCAGGCGGTGGAAATCCGCCGCGGCGGCCACGTTGTCGTGGTCGGTCAAAGCCAGGGCTTCCATGTCCAGGCGGGCGGCCTCGGCCACCAGGTCACGGATGGAAGAGCCGCCGTCCAAAAAGGAGAAGTTGGAATGAACGTGCAGGTGGGTGAAAGGAGACATGGGCCGCCATACCTTTCAATCGTAGGCTTTGTAAAGATACCAGCGCCCTTCGGGGCGGCGGAACTCCAATTCGTACAAGCCGCCGGCGGCGGTTTCAAGGCGGTACACGGTCCGCTCCAAAGGGGCTTCCCACCAATGGTCCAGTTCTTCCCACACTTCCAGCACGCAGGCCACCGGGTGCCGGCGGCGGCGGAACAAAAAAGCCAGGGGCCGCCCGGCTTCGTCGGTCCAAACCTTTACGGGGCGGTTGATGATTTTGGGCAAGGTCAATCATCCCCCTCGGCAGGGGCCCGGTCCCCGGCGCCCTGGATCCGCAGCGGATCCCAGTAGGACAGCATCTGCTCCCGGTGGTGGGTGTCCAATTCCGCCCCCAGCCCGATGGCGGAGCCGGGAAACTTCCGGCGCAGGCCCTGCACCAGCCGGGGCGGCAAATCGGGGCTCCCTGCGCCGGTGCCGGCGCCGCCGCCCTGGGCGCCCGGGCTGTTGGGGGGCCGGCGGGCCGCCCCCGGCCGGGACGACCACAAGTTCATCTGGCTGCCGCCCAGCAGATCGGCGGCGCGGCTCTCCCGGGCTGTGGCCGCCCCCCACCCCTCGGGCCCGTAAGCCGCCGCCACCGGTGTAGGATCGATGCCGGCGGCCAGGCGGGCCGCCTGGAGACCGTGAGCCCCCAGCGCCTCCTGCAGCAGGTCCGCCCCCGCGGCGGCCACGGCGCCGATGGTGTAGAACCCCAACTCCCGGAGCCGTTCCCGGGCCTCGGGGGCCAAGGGCCACAGCAGGGAAACGGGCAGGGGCGCCAGCAGGCGGGCCTCGGCCCCGGGAGGCACGGCCAGCACCTCCGCCGGCCCATGGTCGCCGGGGGGCAGGTAAATCAAGGGAGCGGCCGCCCCCGCCCGGCGGAGCAAGGCGCGGTCCTGCAGCAAATGGCCGGCGATGCGGGCCAGAAAACGGTTGGGAGCAGCCCCCACCCGCAGCCGGTGGCCTGCCCTGGGCACCAAGGCCCGGGCCAAGGGGGCCAAAACCTCCCGCAGCCGCTCCCCCTGCTCCGCCGGCCACCGCCCGCCGGCCCCCGGCTCCCGCAGATCGAAGTACAGGGACAAGGGCGGGTCCGGCTCCACCCTGGGCGACAGCCGGTACGCCAGCCGGCACATCTCATCGAAACGGGCCTGGAACAAGGGGGCCGCCACGGCGGCCCGGTCCACCGCCTCCAGGGGCCGGCACACCTGCCGGGCGTGGTCCGCCGTCATGCCTATCTCGATCCCCGCGGCAGCCGCCTGGGGGCACGTGTCCACCACGACCCCGACCGATGTGACCACCAGGGGCACGGCGTGGGGCCGGGCCCCGTCTGTATCCCGCCGGGCCGCGGCTCCCGCCAGCAGCCCCGCCAAAGTCCAATGGATGACCACAAGGCCGGAAACCGGTCACACCCCCACGGAACCGTCGAGCAAAATCATGTTGTGGAGGAGATTATATGCGAACATATGTACGCCCTTCAAGACGGAGAGCCCGGCAATGATTGCCGTCCCGGGGAGCCGAAGGGGGGCGGCGGCGCGGGCGCCCGGCCCAGCCGGTGCAGGATGGCCTGAAGGATGCGCCCGGCGGCCCGGCCGTCCCCGTAGGGGTTGGGCACCTTGGCCATGACCCGGCGCAGGCCGGGATCCGCCAGCAGGGCCGTCAACTGCCGGGCCAGCCCTTGGGCCGTGCCGCCCGTCAAGCGGCTGCCCCCCAGTTCCACCATCTCGGGCCGGCTTGTGCCGCCGGCCATAATGAGCACGGGAACGCCGAAGCAGGGGCCTTCCTCTTCCGCGGCGCCGCCCGGGGTGACGGCGCAGTAGGCCCCGGCCAGGAGCCGCCAGCGGCGCCGCCAGGTCATGGGCGGCACCACATTGATACCCGGCACGCCGGCCAGGTGCCGCGCCGCCAAGGGCTGCAGGTCCCGGCGGGCAGGCTCCTCCACTACCAACAGATGGCCGGGCGCCTCCCGGGCGGCCCAGACCAGCCCCCGGTAAAATTCCGCCAGGGAATCACCGTCGATATGCTCATGGTCCACCAGGGCCAGGACGAGGCGCCGGCCGCCGCCAAGGCCGGTCTCCGGCGCCGGATCCTGCTCCTCCAGGCCGGCCGGTTCCCGGGAACCGGCCTGGAACCGAAGGGCGGCGTCCACCAAAGGGCTGCCGGTGACGAAAACCCCTTCCGGGGGCACGCCGGCCCGGAGCAGGTTGCCCCGGGCCAAAGCCGTGGCGGCCAGGTGGATATGGGCGCCGGCGGCCAGCAGGCGGTGGTGGAAGTCCGGCGGGCCAACCCCTGCAGGACCAACCCCTGCCGGGCCGAACCCCGCCGATCCCGGCCCGGCCGCCCCGCGACGGGGCTGCCGGACCGCCTGCCGGCCGGACCGGTACCAGCGCCGCCCGGCATCCACATGGGCCAGCAGGATGCGCCGGTAGCCCCCCAGCACGGCGGCAGCCGCCGCCGTCCAGCCGTACCCCGCCACCAAAGCCACGCCGGGCTCCTGCTCCGCCAGGAAAGGAGCCACGGCTTCCAGCACGTGGGCCAGTTGCTGCTGGGGAGGGGCCCCGGGGGAAAGGTCCACGGGCAAGGTGTAGTGGGTGGTCAAGCCCAGGGCGGCCAAGGCCGGCTCCGCCAGCATGGCGGCATCCCCCACGGCGGCGGTGGTCACCTGGAGGAGCCGGGGCTGGGCCCGGGCGGCCTGGACCACGGGGGCCAGGGCCAGGGCCTCCCGGGGGGAGCCGTACAAGGCCAGGAGGGACAACCCAGCCCCCTCCGTCAAGTCCCTCGCCCCCCCATGGACAGGTACAGTACCCGCGGCAGCCGGCAGGGGCGGGCCGTCCCGCAGACCCGCCGGTGGTAATCGGCCAGGGGGTCCCCCACCTGCCCTTCCCGGAAGGGCCCCACGGCGTCCACCACTTCCCGGCGCAGCAGGAAGGCGGGCCCCCAGGCAAAGGGCCGGCCGGCGGCCTCCGGCCCCACCCGGGCGCAGGTCAGGGGGTTGGCGTCGGCATCCACCAGTTGGTAGTCGGCGTACACGGCGCCGCAATCGGGCCGGGAAGCCAGGGCTGCATGGAGGGCGGCCAGGCAGGCGGGCAGGAGGATGTCCCCCGGCAGGCACCAGCCGGCGTAGTCGCCCCGGGCCTGGGCCAGGCCCCGGTTCAAAGCCCGGGCCAGCCCGGCGTGGGGCCGGCTGATCAGCCGCAGCCGCGGGTCGGGAAAATGGGCCAGCACCGCCGGCAGGTGGTCGGTGGAGCCGTCGTCCACCAGGAGCAATTCCCAGTCCTGCAAGGTTTGGGCGAGGATGGAGGCGGCCGTTGGCCCCACGGCATCGGCTTGGTTGTGGACGGGCAACAGCAGGCTGACCACAGGCATGGGGCCCTACCCCCTGGCCGGCCGGACCCGGCCGGAGGACGGCCTGGCCCTGGCCCGCCTGCGCCGGCGGGAGGGAGCCCGGCGCCGCCGCCGCGCCTCCGGTTCCTGGGGGGCAGGCTCTGCCGGTGGGGCCGGCTCCGCCTCAGCAGCCGGTGGGGCCGCCCTGGCGGGGCGCCGGCTCAGGCGCAGGGCCGGCCCCGAATCCAAAGGCGGCCACGGCCGGCCCTGCTCCCCCGCCCCTGCCAGCCGGGCAAACAGATGGTCCAGGCGCTGGGCCCAGGTGTGATCCCGGCCGGTGCGGCGGCGGCCCGCCGCGGCCACGGCCTCGGCCTCCCCGGGGCGCTCCAGGTAGTAGCGGATTTTGGCCGCCAGGTCGTCCCCATCCTCAAAGCCGATGATTTCTTCCCCGTAGTTGAAGTGGGGCCGCAGTTCGTCCAAGTAGGCCGTGAAGACCAAACGCCCGGCGGCGGTGCCTTCGAACACCCCCGGCCCGGGGCTCTCCAGGCCGTCGTGGCTGCGGGGAATGTGCACCAGCATGGGCGTGGACCAGGCCGCCCGGAACCAGTCGTCGCCCCGCACGGGCCCCGTGGTGCCGAAGGGCCAGCCCCTGCCGTGGAGCCGCAGGTCGAATTGTCCCGCCAGGGTCCGGGCAATCTCGATGCGCCGGGGCGTAGCATGGCCGATGACGGCCACCTGGGCCTGGAACTGGGGGGCGGCGGGCCGGGGCACAAAAAAGCGGGCATCCACGGCGTAGGGCAGGTAGAGGGTGCTGCGGCAGCCCGCTTCCCGGTAGAGGCGGGCGGCGGCCAGGGAGGGCGTCACGTGGAGGGTGAACATGCCGGCGTAGCGGGAAACGGTGCCTGCCGCCGCCGGATCCTCCAAGGTGAAGCCCACCACGGCGCAATGCTCCCGGAGGGCGGCCATTTCCCGGCGGGTGAAGGTGAGACCCCCGCCCACGAGGAATATAACATCAGGTCGAAAAGCCGCAATCTCCGCCGCAATGCGATCCAGCCGTACGAACACCGGGCCGTGGCCGCCGGACCGGCGCCAGGGGTTCCGGAGCAAGTCGGGGCGGCGGCCCACGTTGATTTCCTGCACCACATGACCCAATTCGTGCAGCCCGAGGAACAGGCTGCGGGCCTGGCCGGCGGCGCCTTCTCTGTAACGGCCGATGAAGGTGACCCGGTACGCTCGTCGGGCAGCCATTTCAACACCGGCAGGTCGGGGACACCACCGCTCGCCTCCCTCCTGCTCCCCCGCACCATACTATGGAAGGCCTGCCGGCCCGGTGACGACGGGTCACCCCCTTGCCCTGAGGCCATAGGATGGCAGGGAATGGACCTGCTTATTTCCCGGCCTGCAAGGGAGGAAGGGTTGATGGACATTCTCCTCATCACCCATGACCCGGATTTGAAGGAATACCGAAACCGGGCCCTGGTGGAAAGGCTGGAGCAGGCCGGGGTGTCCATCAAGGCCCTGGCCCCCGCCGCCCTAACCTTCCACTGGACCCGCCGGCAGATGGTGCTCCTGGACCGGCGGGGCGACCCCGTGGAGCCCCGCCTGGTGGTCAACGGCCTCTTCCGCAACGAAGGGGAAGGGATCGAGGTGGTGCAGGCCCTGGAATACATGAACTACCCCGTGGTCAACCGGGCCGGCGGCTGGCTGGCGGCCAAGGTGAAGGCCTTGACCACCGTCCGCCTCGCCCAAGCCGGCATCCCCCACCCACCTACCCTTTTCACCCTGCGCAACCGGCCGGGCCTGCACCGGTATGCCCGGCAGCAGCTGGGCCTGCCGGTGGTCCTCAAGCCGTGGCAGGGCGCCCTGGGCGTGGGCGTGGCCCGCTACCGCACCGCCAAAGGCTTGCGCAAGCGCCTGCGGAACTACAAGCGCCCCGTCTACCTGCAGCGGTACATCCGCCACCCGGGCCGGGACATCCGGGTGCTGGTGGTGGGAGATCAAGCGCCGGCGGCCGCCAACCGCATCGCCCCCAAAGGGAGCTGGAAAACCAACGTCTACCTGGGGGGCACGCCGGCCCGGTGCGAGGTCACCCCGGCCCTGGCCCACCTGGCCCTGGGGGCCGCCCGGGCCGTCGGTCTGGACATCGCCGGGGTGGACATAATAGAAAGCCAAGGCCGCCTGCTGGTCATCGAGGTGAATGCCTGGCCCAACTACCTGCCGGCGGATCCGGGCTTAAGGGTTGATGTGGCCCAGTTGTTGACGGGCTATCTATTGCGCCGGCTGCATAAAGGAGCGGCCGGGTAAGGAGGATTCATGCTTCCCCCAGGTGTGGATGCCGTCGTATACCGGAAAGCCGCTGCCTGGCTGGAGTCCCGCCTGGAAGAATACATCGAGGAAATCATCGCCGTTTGCCAAATACCCGCCCCCACCTTCGCCGAAGCCCGGCGGGGCCGCTGGGTCGCCCAGCGTTTCCTCCAGGAAGGCTTGGAGGATGTCCACATGGACCAGGTGGGCAATGTGCTGGGCCGCCTGGGGCCCGACCGGCCCCGGGCCCCGGCGCTGGTGGTGAGCGCCCATCTGGACACCGTCTTCCCCGCCCATGTGGACGTGACGGTCCGGCGCCGGGCCAACCGGCTGTGGGCTCCCGGTGTCAGCGACAACTCCGCTTCGGTGGCCGCCCTCATCATGCTGGCCAAAGCCCTTCAGGCGGCCGGCTTCACCGCCGAAGCGCCCATCTGGTTTGTGGGAAACGTTTGCGAAGAAGGCTTGGGGGACCTGCGGGGGATGAAGCACCTGCTGGGCCCGGGCCTGGCCGGCCGGCAGCAGGTGGGCGCCTGCCTGGTGCTGGACGGCTCCCTGGGCCTCATTTGCCACCAGGCCATCGGCAGCCGCCGGCTGGAGGTGACCTTCAGGGGCCCCGGCGGCCACAGCTGGGGCGACTACGGCAACCCCAGCGCCATCCACGTAATGGCCCACGCCGCGGCGGCCCTGGACCGGCTGCCCCTGCCCCAGAAGCCCCGCACCACCCTCAACATCGGCCTGGTGGAGGGCGGCACCGCGGTGAACGTCATCGCCCACGAGGCTTCCTTTGTCATCGACTTGCGCTCCGAGGACGCGGCGGAACTGGTCCGCCTGGAAAGGCAGGTGCGGGCCCTGTGCATCCGGGAGGCCCAAGGGCGGGGTGTGCGGGTGGCGGTGAAGGTGGTGGGTGACAGGCCCACAGGCGCCCTGGCCGGAGACCACCCCCTGGTCCAGGCGGCCCGGGCCGCGGCGGCGGCCTGCCGGATCCCGGCCTATCACCGGGCCTCCAGCACCGATGCCAACGTGCCCCTGGCCAAGGGCATCCCCGCCTTGTGCATCGGCATCAAGCGGGGACGGGGCGCCCACACCTTGGATGAGTATTTGGATATCGACTCCCTCATGCCGGGCCTGATCTTCGGTCTCCTGGCCTGCCTGGCGGCCCACGCCTGGGTCGCCCGCCTGCCCGTACCCAGCCCGGGAGAGGAAGCCGGCTAGCGCAGCCGCTTGGCGAACCGGATGGCGTCCATTTGGTGCTCCCGGTCCACCATCAGCTGGAAGGGCCGGTACCCCATCTTCAGGGAGAAGAGGATGGCCGGAGCATCCCGGAGACGGGTGATGATGACGATCTCCCGGCATTCCTCATCGGCCATGGCCCGCTGCTCCACCGCCCACATGAGGGAACGGCCGATGTCCAGGTGGGCGTAGGCGGGATCCACCGCCAGCCGGTAGGCGTGGCACGTGCTGCCGCTGATGCGGTAACGGATGGCCCCCACGATCCGCCCTTGATCGCGGGCCACCAAGACGTGGCAATCGTCCATGTCGTCCAGCAGCTCGGGGAGGGTCTCGGCCATTTCGGGCAGCAGCACGTCGTAGTGCTTCTGGTTGGCCTGGAATGCCTGCTGCTGCAGGCTGAGTATCTCCTCAGCGTCTTCCCGGCCTGCTTCCTCTACACTCCACATGGCCCATGCTTCCCGGACTTCCGTGTCCTTCATGGTGTTCACATGCCAACGCCCCTTGTTGAAGTAATTCGGACCGTTGCGCCCGCCTGCCTGCTCCTTCCTGCTCTGCCTACTTCAAGACTAGCCTATTATGAAGCGTAAAGCACCCCAGGCAAGATTGCCCAGCACTGGAATGATGGTGGCCTTGGTGCGGTGATAGGCCAAGGCGAAAGCGGCGCCCGCCAGGACGCTCCCCAGCATGTAGTCGGTGGTGCCCATGCTGACGGCGAACAAGAAGATGCTGAAGAAGATGCGGGCCTGCTCCCGCAGGCCGATGCGCTCCAGGAGGCGCATCAGGACCCGCCGGTAGAACAGCTCGTCGGCCAGGGCGTTGGCCACCACCAGTGCCGCCACGGCCACCCCGATGCCGATGGTGGGCGAATCGAAAGCCACGGCCGGCGGTACGTTGCCGGGAATCCACAGGGGGGTGGCGCCGGGCCCTTCGGGCAAGGGGACCATGCGGCCCAGCCAGGTCCAGCCCAGGCCCAGCAGGTAGGTCAGGCCCCAGGCCAGCACCCCCAGCAGGAGCCCCGTGATGACGGCCGCCGTGGGCGCAGTTTGTTCTTCCGGGGGGCCCAGCCACTCCACTTCTTCCCGGGCCAGGTAGCGTATGTAGGCCACCAGCACCAAGGCGAACAGCCCCTGGGTGACTATGCCCGCAATGACCACATGGACGGGGTTGACGGTGTCGCCCCCCTGGCTGCCCAGCCAGAACATGGCGGCATAGCGGAAGGCCCACAGCACCAGGAACAGCAGCAGCATGTCGGCGGGTTTGTAGGCGGTCAGGAACCAATTTTTCAAGCCGGCCTTGGCCGTCTCCCGCCCCTGGGTCACACGGCGCTCCCGCCGGGACCGCATGGCCCCGACCCGCTTGTGGCGCCGCTTTTCCGCCCGCTCCATCTCGCGGCGGTACTGGCGGTTCATTCTCTGGGACACAAGCTCACTCCCACGCGGTTATGGACGTTGAAAGCCGCTGCGCAGGGCGGATATGGCCGCCGCCACCACCGGATCCGCCGGGTCGGCGGCGGGGAGCACGCCCCGGGCCCGGTCTTCCACAGCCTTGTTCAAAGGCCCGATGACCGTCCCGTCCAGCCGCCCCGTGGGCGCCAGGCCGTGATCCCGCTGGAAGGCGGCCAAGGCGGCGGCGGTCCGGGCGTTGAAATGCCCGTCGGCTTCACCGCTATCATAGCCCAACCAGTTCAAGCGTTGCTGCAACCCCTGCACTTCCAGGCCCCGGTCGCCCCGGCGGAATTCCCATTGGCCCGTCAGGGGCGACATCTCGGGGATGGGCAAGGGATCGGCCTGGGGGACCGAAATGTCGGGCGTCAGCCCCGTGCCGGCGATGCGCTGGCGCAGGGGCGTCAAGTACTGGCCCGTGGTAAATTGTATCCCGCCGCCCCCGGGCAGGGGCAGCAGCCGCTGGATGGTCATCTTGCCGTAGGAGGGGGTCCCCACCAGGAAGCCCACATCGTTTTCCGCGATGGCGGCGGCCAGGATCTCGGCGGCGCTGGCGGTGCCCCTGTTGATCAAGACGGCCACGGGCAGGGCTTCCCCGCCGCCGGCGGCATCATAGGTCCGCTGGGGCCCCCGGGCGATTTGCACGTGAGTGATGGGTCCCCCAGACAAGAATACATCGGCCGCCTGCAGGGCCTCGTTGAGCAGGCCGCCGGGGTTGTTGCGCAGGTCCAGCACGAAATACTTCACACCTTGGCGCACCATCTGCTGGTGGACCACCTCCAGGGCGGCCCCGACCCCGCTTTGGAATTCGATGATGCGGATGTAGCCCACATCGCCGTCCAGCACCTTGCTCTCGATGCCCGGGATGTGGATACGCTTCCTGGTCAAGGTCAAGGTGATGGTCTCCCGGCCGTCCCGCAGCAGTTCCAAGGTCACCTGGGTGCCCTCGGACCCCCGGATCAAACGGCCCACCTGTGCCGGGGACATGCCGGCGGTGGACTGGCCGTCCACGGCGGTGATCACGTCGCCGGGGCGGATGCCCGCCTCCTCGGCCGGGGTGCCGGACAAGGGCGACACCACCACCACCTGGTCCCCTTCTCGATGGATGACGATGCCCACGCCGGTGATGAAGCCGTCCAACTCATCCCGGACGGACGTCAGCTCCTCGGGGGAAAGGTAGCGGGTGTAAGGATCCTCCAGGGCCTCCAGGGCGCCTTCCAAAGCCCCCTTCAGGAACAGGTCCAGGTCCACCGGCCGGTGGAATTGGGACTGGAGGATGAAGTAGACGTCCTTCAGCAGCTGCCAGGGATCCTCTTCTTGTTCCTGGGCCTGCAGGGATAAGGGCGAGATCAAGACCAATAGGACAGCCAAAATTAAGACCGATGCCGCAACACCGGCCAGGTAGGCCCGGGACTTGCCGGACCCGTCACCGCGGGGCTTGAAAAAAGGCACAAAATCCCTCCGTTCCCGATGCTGGAGCAGTATGGGCGGTGTCCCGACGCCGTCAGCCCCTGAAACCTTCCGACTCGGCAGGGCCTATTCCTGCCACCGGGGGCTGCCCGGCGCCCACGGCGGCCAGGTGACCGGCGGCCACGCCCGCCGCTGCGGCAGCCAGGAAAAAGGCGGGGTCGTCATACACGGTGCGCCCCATGGTCTCGGCCGCCGGCAGCCATTCCCGCAGGCGGGCCACGGCGGCGGCGCCGTCCACCGTCACGGGGAAGTGCTTCTCCAGGAGGCCCCCTTCCTCCAGAGCTGACCAGAGGACGGCCTCTTCATGGGGCTGCAGGCGGGGCAAGGGCAGCAGGCACGGCCGGGCCGCCAGGGACAATACCGTCAAGGTGTGATGGCTCACACCCCGATGGCGGGAGCGTTCATCCCGGAAGCCGACCCGCAGGGCCAGCACCGGCCGGCCTTGGGCGGCGGCGGTCCCGTCGATCCAGGCGGCCTGCTCCACGGCGGTGGTGGCCAGGGGATGCCCGGTGCCCACGATGCCCGGACCCGGCATCACCAGGGCCGCGGCGGCGCCCAGGGCATGGCGGGCCGCCAGCAGGGCCGACAGGGGGTTGACCGCCTCATAGTCGCCCCCATAGGCGTGGCCGGCGGTGATGACGGCATCCAGCAGGCCTTGGGCGCGCAGGCGGTGGACCACCCGGCTGAAGCCGGCGGGCAGGGCCCCCGCATCGGTCATGACGTAGACGATGGGGGCCCGGTTCCCCAGCACAAGGCGCAGGCCGGCCACCGCCGGGGCCACTTGGCTGTGCAGGCCTCCGATGACTACGGGCATGCCGTCCAGCCCGGTCCTGTCGGCCAAAAAGGCGCTGAAAGGGTGATCCGGCTCTTCCGCCGCCATTACCCGGCGCTGCAGGGGAGTGTAGCGCAGCTTCATGATGTGGCCCGCCCGGCGCCCGGGAAAGGGGGCCTGGGCCAGGATCCCTTCCCGGCCCGGCACCCAGGCGACAAAGTGAAAGCCGCCGGTGCCCAGTTCCAGCTCGGCGGCCGTCACGTTGAGTACTACCTGATCGCCGGGGGATAAGGCTCCCCACAGGGCCGTGTCGTGGAAGGCCTGCTCCTGCCGGGCAGGCCCGTCCCCCGTCCCGTCCCGGCGCACCGCCAGAACCTGCCATGGTCCCCGGCTTTCCAGGACGGCTTCCACCCGCGCCCGGGCGAAGCGCACCGGTGGCGGCGGGGGTGGCGGGGGCGAAGATGGTGGTTCACTAGGCATTGTTGTGGTTGGCCTGGGCAGCGGCCACGCCGGCGCCTTCCTCCTGGACGGCATCCGCCTCCTGGACGGTGCCTGCTCCCCGGGAGGCGCGCCGCCGCACCCGGCCTTCCATGAGACGGTTGGTGCCGTGGAGGCAGGCGCGGACGAAGGCGGGCAAGGGATCACCGTCGGCCCGGACGCCGCCCACCAGCAGTTCTTCGCTGCCGTCGTCGGAGGCGAAGTTGATGAGCACCAAGGCGATGGGGTGGCCGGCCACGTGGAGGAGGCGGGTGTCCTCCAGCAGCAGCTGGTTGCCGGGGGAAATGGCCTGGTTCAAGGCTTCCACCGTGGCCGACGCCACCACCCGGTACTGGTGCATACCGGTGTTGGGACCGCCGGCGGTGCCGGTGAAAGTCAGGTCGGGATCGGTGGGCGCGCCCAAGGTCACCTCCACCGACAAGCGGCCCCGCATGGCGTCGCTCTCCAGCTTGAGGGACGACAGCTTCAGGCGCATGGGCGGCAGGCGGGTGCCCCGGGCGCTCACCTGGGCTACGCTGATCTTCTTGTGATCAACGTTGATGCCCCAGCGGGCCGCCAGGGAGCTTTCCACATCCCGGACGATCTGCTTGGCGCCCCGCTCGGTGGTGGCCAGGACGTGGACCTCTTCGATGGCGCCCCAGTCGTTGACGATTACCCTGGCCGAAATTACCCCCGGGAGTTGACGTATGAGCTTCTCCACTTCCACCACATGCACGGCTTCGGGGGAAGACGCTCCATCGTTCCGATTCTCAAGATCTTTAGCCAAAAGAACATCCTCCTAGGTTGTAAAAGACCGTGGGGCCCGGTAATCCTTGCCTGACGCCCGCCGGCAAAGCAATCCTGCAGCCGCCCCAATGCATCAGCGCCCGGGAGGCAGATAGAAGCGGCTGAGGCGGCCGATGGTTTCGATGCGCTGTTCCGCCAGCATATCGGCAGCCTCCGCCGTGGTAACCCCTTCCCTCTGGCTGATGGCCATGATCTGCAGCAGTTTGCCGTGGATTCCCCTCACCTTGGTCAAGGCCCGGGCACGATCGTACCCGGCGGGGTTGAACTCTTCGGTCACGTTGATGACGCCGCCGCCGTTGATGACGAAATCGGGAGCGTAGAGGATGCCCCGATCCGCCATAGCCCCGGCATGCTGGGGCGCCGCCAGCTGGTTGTTGGCGGACCCCGCCACGATCCGGCACTTCAGCCGCCCGATGGTGTCGTCGTTGAGGACGCCGCCCAGGGCGCAGGGAGAGAAGATGTCGCACTCCACATCGTAGATGGCCTCAGGATCCACCACCTGGGCGCCGAACTCCCGCTGGGCCCGCTCGGCCTTTTCGGGGAAGATGTCGCTGACCACCAGTTTGGCGCCTTCTTCGTGGAGCAGCTTGGACAATTCGTAGCCCACCGAGCCGACCCCCTGGACCGCCACGGTGCGCCCTTTCAGGGACGGGTCGCCGTAAACCGTCTGCAGGCACGCCTTCATGCCTTCCAGCACGCCCACGGCGGTCACGGGCGACGGGTCGCCGCTGCGGTCGGGCAGCCCCACCACCCAGCGGGTTTCGGAGGCTACCTGGGTCATGTCTTCTACGGTGACGCCCGCATCCACCGCGGTGATGTAGCGGCCGCCCAAGGAGTCCACAAATTTGCCGTAGGCCCGGAACAAGGCCTCGGATTTGTCCTTCTGGGGGTCGCCGATGATGACGGACTTGCCGCCGCCCAAATTCAAACCCATGGCAGCGTTCTTGTAGGTCATGCCCCGGCTCAGGCGGAGCACATCCTGCATGGCTGCTTCTTCAGATTCGTAGGGCCACATGCGGCAGCCGCCCAAGGCCGGTCCCAAGGTGCTGTTGTGGATGGCGATGATGGCCTTCAGCCCCGACTGCCGGTCATGGCAAAAGATCACCTGTTCGTGGTCGTGTTCGGCTAAAGCATGGAAAACATGCATTTATGTAGACCCCCTCGCATCTTCCTTGCCGCTATTCGCGAGGCTTTTTTCTTTTCCTGCGGGCCCGGGCGTCTCATCGTGTCCCAAATTGTCAACGGCATGGAGGAAGGGCACCCGGGCAAAGGCTGCGGACCACGACCGGGTCTCCCCCAGCCACTGCAGGATCAGAAGGATAAGGACCGCTGCCGCCAGGGCCGGGGGCTGCCGGGTCCAGAGCACGGCGGCCGCCGCCAGGCCCAAGGCGCCCCCCAAGGCGTTGGCGCCGCTGTCGCCCAGCATGACCCGGCGGGAAAAGTCCCACGGGGCATAGGCGGCGGTGGCGGCCAGCAGGGGCAGGAGGGCGCCGGCGGCCCAGGGGGCGGCTGCGCCGGCCATCAGCACCAGGAGGGAACCCAGCCAAAAGCCTTTCAGGGCGCGGCCCGGGCGCAGGTCCAGCAGGTTGACGGTGTTGGCCGCCAGGGCGGCCACCAGGGCGGCGGGCAGCATCCAGGCCCGGGGCGCGCCCAGGAGGGCGGCGGCGGCCAGGGCGGCTGCGGTGGTGCCGGCGGCTTTGAACACGCCGGTGCTCCAGCGCCCCTGCCGGAGGCTGCGCCAGTGGCCCCGCCAGCCCCGGGGCCCGGCGCTCCCTGCCGCGTCGTCCAGCAGGCCCCACAGGGCCGCCGAGGTGAGGAGAAGCAGCACTGCCTGCATGGCGGGGAGCAGGCCCGGCCCGGTGCCTGCCGGCGGCCCGGGGCCTTCGACGGTTGCGGCAAGATGGGCGGCGATGCAGCCGGCCCCGTAGGCCAAGGGCAGCATGACGCCCCCTGAAGCGGCCACCGGGCGGCCGGCGTAGTTGCGGGCGGACGGGCCGTAGAGGCGCTGGGAGCGCCACAGGAAGGGCATGACCAGGGCGGCGGCCGCCCAGGCGGCCATCACCGCCCACACCATGGGTGCCGTGGCTACAGTCTTCACCTCCGCAGGGCCAGGAGGAGCAGGGTGATCCAGACGTGGGCCAGCTGCCGGGCCCGGTGGAGCAGGTGGCGCCAGGCGAAGCCGGTGACCCGGTGGGCAAAGGCGGTGTCCACTTCCCGGACGGCAAAGCCGGCCCGGAGCACCTGCAGGGACAGGGCCAGCTCCAAGCCGAAGCCCCAGCCCCACGTTCGCACCGCCGCCAGGGCGTCCCGCCGGAGGGCCCGCTGGCCCGACAAAGGCTGGTCCAGCCCGACGCCCGCCAGGCGCCGCAGGGCCCAGCGGGCGGTGCCCACCACCAGGCCGAAGCCGCCGCCCCGGCCGCTGGGGGGCAGCCGGCCTACGGTCATGTCGGCCTCCCCGGCCAACACCGGCGCCAGCAGGGCTCCAGCGTGGGCGGCGCTGTCCCCCAGGTCGGCATCCAGCAGGAGGATCACCGGCGACCCGACGGCTTCCAAGCCCCGGCGGACGGCGGCGGCCTTGCCCCGGCGGCGGGGCAGCCGCAGCACCCGGGCCCCGGCGCCGGCCGCCTCGGCGGCGGTGGCGTCGGTGGAGCCGTCATCCACCACCAGGATGTCCCCCACCTCGGGCACCGACCTTAGGGCCCGGACGGTGGCGCCGATGCGGCCGGCCTCGTTCCAGGCGGGGATGACGGCCGTTGCCAAGGGCTGGTCCCCCTCCAGGGGAGACGGGGGGGCGCCGGCCTTCACCGTCACGGCAGGCCGGCCTCCATGAAGGGAGGGTCGTAGCCCGCCAGGCGCAGGACCAAGGCAATCCGCCCGGCGGCCCCTTCCACCCCCGGGACGACGGGGATGCCCAGCTCCCGCCACCGGTCGCCCAGGAGCCCTTCGTCCACCGGCCCCTGCTGGATGAAGGCCACCCCTTGCGGCTGCCGGGGCTCGCCCGATAAGGTGATCCAGCCTGCCAGCGCCCAGCGGGCCAGCCGTTCCCCGTCGCCGGCCAGGACGGCGTCCAGGAGGCCGCCGGGCAGCACCGGCCCCGGGCCGCCGCTGCCGTCCCCTTCCCCCGAGCCCAAGGGGCCCATTGGGCCGCCCGCCGGGGCGGCGGGCAGGTGCAGCCACCAAACGTGGCCGGCGCCGGCCCAAGCCAGGAGCCGCTCCACCTCATCGGCCCAAGGGGCATCGGGCCGGTCCCCTTCGCCGGCCACCAGCAGGGCTACCGTCGCCCCCGTCAAGCGCCCTTCCACCGCCAGGGGCGCCAGGGTTTCCAGCAGGCGGTCCATGGCGGCCCGCTCCTCCTCCAGGGCCGACAACTCCTCCCGGTAGGCCCGGGCCTGGCTCCGGAGGGAGTGGAATTCCTGTTCCAAGGCATTCAAAAGGGCCTGCTGCTGCTCCAGCCACAGGCGGTCGCCCGGCAGGGCCGTGCCGATGAGCACGCCCAGCCCCAAGGCCAGAAAGACAGCGGCCAATACGATGGCCAGGGAGCGGGGCCCCAAGGGCACCGGCTGCCACCTCCCCAAAGGTTAAAGGCCCAAGGCCAGGCGCAGGCGCAGCCACGCCGCCTTGACCAGGCCCCGGGCCCAAGGGGCCGCCATTAAGATGGAACCGGCGCTGGCCAGGGCGGCGGCCAGCAGCCAGGGGACGTACCGGGCCTGGTCCTGGCCGTCGTACAGCTTGCTCACCCCTTTGGCGTCCACCAGCCGGCCCCCCAGCTTGAGACGGGTCAAAAGGGTGCTGGCCATGCCGGCCCTGCCCTTGTCCAAAAAGTCCACGGCGTGGGTGTGGGTGCCCACCGCCACGATGAGGCGGGCTCCCGCCTCGGCTGCCAGGAGCAGGGCCGCATCCTCGCTGGTGCCCGGGGCGGGAAAGACATGGCCGGGGAGCCCCAGCCGCCGGAGCCGCTCCCGGCCGGGGGCGCGGCCCCCTGGGTAGGCGTGGACCACCAGTTCGGCCCCGCAGCCCAGGGCGGCGTCGCTGACGCTGTCCATGTCGCCGATGATCAAATGGGGGCTCTGCCCTGCCGCCAGCAGGGCGTCGGCGGCGCCGTCCACCGCCACCAGCACCGGGCGGGCGTCCCGGATGTAGTTGTCCAGCATGCGCAGGTCCTCTTTGTAGCCGGGCCCCCTGACCACCACCAGCACATGGCGGTCCCGGATGGAGGTCTGGAGGGGCGGCAGGGGGATGGGGCCCAGAAACAAATCCTTTTCCCGCCGGGCGTAGGCCAAGGTGTTCTCCAAAAAGCGCTCCAATTGGCCGGGCAGGGTGCGGCGGGCTGCCTGCAGCTTTTGGCCGATGGCTTCCGGGGTCAGCACCTGGCCCCGGGCCAGGAGGCGGCCCCGGTGGTGGACGGCGCCTGTTTCCAGATCCACCACGATGGCATCCCCGTCCCGGAGGCGGGTGAACACGGCGGGGTCCACCTGGTCTACCACGGGCACCCCGGCCTGGACCAGCAGGGCCGCCCCTTGGGCGGGGTAGCGGCCCGACAGGCTGGCCCGGGTGTTGAGCACGCAGCGCACACCCGCCTGCAGCAGGGCTTCCGCCGCCAGCTGATCCAAGTCACAGTGGTCGATGACGGCGATCTCCCCCGGCTGCAGCCGGGCCGCCAACACTTTGGTGACCTTGCCCAAGCGGGCCCGGCCTTGCACCGCCCGGCCGTGAACCCGGCGGCGGGCGCCGGCGCCCATCTCCTTCAGCCGCCCGGCGGCGGTTATGGACCGGAACATGGCCACTCCCTGCCTAGCCCCCTTCCCGCGCCCTTAGTATGGTTGCCGGGGGCCGGGTCTATGGCCTGGCTTCAACGGTGCGCCAGAAGACGTAGGCGGCGCCGCCCAGAAGGGTCAGGCCCAGCAGGGCGGCCAGGGTCCTGCCCACCGCCTCCTCGGACCCGGGGAGCCCCCGGTAGGCCACCTGGGGCGAGCCCTGAGCCACGGGGCCAAAAAAGTAGAAGGCCACCGCCTCGGCAAAGAGGGTGACGGCCCGCTCGGCTTCGGCCCGGCTGTTGGTGTGGGCGCCCACCTCGATGAGCAGGTTGAATGGGCTCAAATCCTGATTGAAGTTGCCGTTCAAGAAGAGCACGCCGCCGATGAGGCCGGGGTGGACCTTGTCCACCACCCCCTTCAGGCTGAGGGCGTAGCGGCGGTTGACGGCGAACTGGGGGTTCTGCCGGCCCACCACGATGGCGATCTTGGTGACGTCCATCCCGGCCACCTGGGCCCGGTACACCTCCGGCGGCGTGGCGTCCCGGTGGACGTCGAAAATGGCGGTGGGCTCCCGCCGCAGCAGGTTCACGGCGGTGACCCGGCTGCGGCTGTAGGCTTCATCGTCGTGGGGCAGGTGGAGGGTTTCATCGTGGATGACGGCCACCCCCGCCTTTTCCAAGGCCCGGGCGAAGGCCTTGCCCACCCGGTGGATGTCCCCCGCCCCTTCGGTGCTGTGGGTCCCCGTGTCGGGCACATAGGACTCCCCGTTGTGGGTGTGGTAGATGCCCACCAGCCCCTTGGGCGGGTCCTTTTCCCCGGGACCCGGCCGGTCAGGCTCGTCGCGGCGCAGCCGGCCGGGGAAGATGCGCCAGCCGGGGAGCCGGATGCGGCCGATGGGCCGCAGGATGATGCGGCTGCCGGTGACCTGGGCCACGGTGAACAGGCGGTTCTCGCCATCCAAAAACTCATCCCCCACCTGCCACTCCCGGGCGGAGTGAAACAGCACATTGCCCCGGTCATCCACCACGGCCCGATAGGCGGAAGTTTCCGCCCCAGGGGTGGCGGCGGCCGCGGCATGAGGTGAGGCGGCATGACCCGTTGCCGGCAGGGACGGGACCAGCAGGGCCAATCCCAACAGCAAGCAGCCCCGTTGGGCCGCCCGCACCACCGGACCCATCATCGGGCCTTCAACCGCTCCCGCACCTCGCCCACGGCTTCCGCCAGCAGCACCGCCACCACCCCGGCCACCACCACGGCATCCAGGGCCCCGGCGCCGCCGATGTCCACCGGGCCCCCGGGCCGGCCGGCCCAAGCCCGGCGCAGGGGCTGCAATCCTTGGTGGGCCACGGCGCCCAGGACGCCCGCTATGAAGGCGGCCCGCCGGGAGCGGCCCAATAAGTAGGCGATGGCGCCGGCGATGATGCCCCACCGCCACAAAGGGTCGATGCCCAGGGGAAAGACGTCGGGGTCAAGGGGGCTGAGCAGGGAGAGGCCGGTGACGGCGGCCAGGGTGCCCAGGGCGGCCAGGAGCGACCGGGCCTTTTCCCGGGCCGTGCCGGCGGCCCACCACAAATAAAGGGAGATGGCCGTGGGCACCACCGCCCCCGCCCAGTGGATGCGCCAGCCCGATAGGAAGGCCAGGGGCGGCAGCCGGTGGGCGATCAAAGCCCCGCCCACCAGGGCGGCAGCCGCCGCCGCGGAAAAGCGCAGGGCCAGCAAGGCCCGCCACCCCAGCAAGGCGTAGACCAAGCCGCCCAGGGCAGACCAAGGGAACACAAGAGCCCGCCTCCCGTTGCCGTGTTCCCCTATATGGTGCCCTGACTACCCGTCCTATACCGAAAAGGCTTTAGGCGCCCCGGCGGAGGCCCAGTCGCAGCTTGTCGGCCACCAGGGCGATGAACTCGGAATTGGTGGGCTTGCCCCGATGGAAGCTGTGGGCGGGCCCGAACACCCGGCGGATGGCTTCCAGGTTGCCCCGGGTCCAGGCCACCTCGATGGCGTGGCGGATGGCCCGCTCCACACGGGGCGCCGTGGTGTCGCACCGTTCCCCGATGGCGGGGTACAGTTCCTTGGTTACGGCCCCCAGGTAATCGGGACGCTGCATCACCAGGCTGATGCCCGTCCGCAGGTAGGTGTACCCCCGGATGTGGGGCGGGATGCCGATTTCCTGGAACAGGGACGTGATGGCGTAGATGGCGTTGTTTTCGTGGGGAGCCGGCTGGCGCACCACCGGCGCCTTGCTGCCGGCCACCTCCCGGATGCGGTCGGCCATGACGTTGAGATCGAAGGGCTTCAGGAGGAAATACACAGCGCCCAATTGGGCTACCCGCCGGCTGACCGATTCCTGGCCGAAAGCCGTCATGGCGATGATGGGCGGCCAGCGGTCCTGGAGGGATGACAGGCGCTCCATGACGGCGATGCCGTCCAGGTGGGGCATGATCAAGTCCAGCAGGAGCACATCGGGCGGCTCCGTCGACAGCATCTCCAGCAAATCGGAGCCGTTGTGGGCGATGCCCATGAGGTTTATGTCGTCCAGGCCGCTCATGTATTCCGCCAGCATGTTGCAAAGTTGGTGGTTGTCGTCGGCCAACAATACGTTGATGGGCTTGTAGTCCTGGGTTGCCGCCATGCTACCGCCCCCTAGAAAGTAGTCCTGCGGCTCCCGGAGACACGGGGCCCGGACCCATTGCAGAGCAAAAGGGTTGGAATCGACGTTTCATTCAACCAAGGTGCCATTCGACATGACTGTTGAAGTTGGGCGAAAAATGGAGCCTGCGCTGCAGCGAAGTTGTGGACAAAGCGCGTGTCGCGTTGCCTGGAGGGTTTAGGCATGGGGAACATCTTGGGTTCGCTCGACCCACGACTTGGCGTTGTTTTTTTCGTCACCTTTTGCCGGTTTTCCTCCTTTAGTGAGAGAAAGCCGGGGGGCAAATTCCTGCCACGCCCCCCGGCTCCACCGACCCCGGACCGACCCACCATCACCGCGGCCATCAGGACGACGTTTCAGGCGGCCTCCGAAGACGGAGCGGGCAGCCGCTCCAGCAGGCCCGAATGAAGCACCATCCAGTGGGCCAGCACCCCGTAGCCCCGGGTAGGGTCGTTGACGAAGACATGGGTCACGGCCCCGGCCAGGCGGCCGTTCTGCAGGATGGGGCTGCCGCTCATGCCTTGGACGATTCCGCCGGTGGCCGCCAGCAGGCGGTCGTCGGTGATACGCAGGACCAGGTTCTTGCCCCCCGGCCGCAGGCTGATGATGCGCTCGATTTCCACGCTGAAGCGCTGCAGCTTGTCTCCTTCGATGACGGTGATGATCTCGGCGGGCCCCGTCTCCACCTGGGAAGCCAGGGCCACCCTGACGGTCTCCGGCCCGGGCCCCGGCGGCAGGGGCCGGGTAAGACGGCCGAAGATGCCGTATTCGGTGTTCCGCTGCACCGTCCCCAAAGTCGGGCCGGAGAAGCGGCCCACCTTCTCCCCCGGCCGTCCCTCCTGGCCCTTTTCGATGCTGAGGACCGCCGCCTCTACGATCTGGCCTTGATCCACGTCCACGGGGTTCCGGCTGTCGGGCCCGGTGATGAGATGACCCAAGGCGCCGTACACGCCGGACCCCGGATGATAAAAGGTCAAGGTGCCCACGCCGGCGGCGGAGTCCCGGATCCAGACCCCCATTAGCCACCGGCGCTGGTCGGGGTTGTACACCGGGTTGATTTCGATGCGCTCCACCTCATCGCCCCGGCGCACCGCCAGCACCACCGGCCGCCCCAGCCGGCCCTGCCGGTCCACCAGTTCGGCTACCTGCTGGACCGATGAAACTTCCCGGCCGTTGATGGAAATAATCAAATCGTTGACCATCAAGCCGGCGTCCCGGGCCGGGTGATAGGTGCGGCCCCGGCCGTCCACCACCGGCGCGTGGCCCACTACGGCCACCCCGTCTTCTTTCAAAAGAACGCCGATGGAGTGGCCGCCGGGCACCACCTGGATGGGCGGCAGCACGTCCACCGTCACCCGCCGGAAGGGAACGACGCCCAGCAGGCGGGTTTCCAGGGCGAACTCCCCCACCGCCAGGGGCTCGATGGCCATGGACGAGGCCGAGACCGTGGACCAGCCTGTTTGCAGCAGGCTGCCGTTGATCCGCAGCACGCCGGAGCGGTCGGCGCGGACTTGGAGCTTGAGGGGTATTCCCCAGTTGAGACGGGCTTCTTCCCCATCGTTGATGGCGATGTAGTCGGGGAAGGTGAGCACCGCCTGGGCAGCCGCCACGAGAACCACCCAGGCTGCAATGGCAATGATAACCACCGGCCTTGCCCGCCGGTGTCGGACCATGGCATCCACTCCCTGGGTCCGGGAGCGGTGCTCAGTTCCCTTGAAAGCCGTTCTTAACGTGGCCGCCGGGGCAGCGGCCTATCCGTGACGCATTCTCCCTGAACTTGCAGGCGGCTGCCTCAGGAGAGGGAGTCGGCCCGCGCCCGCTCCAGCAGTTCCCGGGCATGGGCCAGGGCGGCTTCATGGGTGTCGCCGCCCAGCATGCGGGCCAGTTCGTGCCGGCGCTCTTCCTCCTCCAGGAGGACGACGCGGGTTACGGTGCGACCGCCGGCATCCTGCTTGCTGACGGTGAAGTGGCGGTGGGCGGCAGCGGCGATAACGGGCAGGTGGGTGACGCATAATACTTGCTGCCGGCGGGCGATGGCCGCCAGCTTGTCGGCCACGGCCACGGCGGTGCGGCCCCCGACGCCGCTGTCGATTTCGTCGAAAACGACGGTGGGCACATCGTTGGCCTGGGCCATCAGGCTCTTCAAGGCCAGCATAATGCGGGACAACTCGCCCCCCGAGGCCGTTTGGGCCAAAGGCCGCAAGGGCTCGCCGGGGTTGGTGCTGATGAGGAACTCCACCTCATCCACGCCGCCGGCGTCCACGGCCGCCGGGCCCCCTTCCCAGGGCACGCCGTCGGGATCTTCCCGCCAGGCAAAGCCCACCGAGAAGGTGGCCCCAGCCATGCCCAATTCGGCCAAGGACGAGGCCAGGAGGGGCTCCAGCCGGGCAGCTCCTTGACGGCGCAGATCGCTGACCTGCCGGGACAGGGCGGCCAGTTCCCGGCGGCCGTCTTCCAACTGCTGCTGCAGCTTCTCCATGGCCTCTTCGGCGCCGGCCAGGCGGTCCAGTTCGGCGGCCACCCGGTCCCGGTAGGCCAGGATTTCCTCCACGGAGCCGCCGTACTTCTTCTTCAGGTCGCCGATGAGCATCAGCCGCTCTTCCACGGCGGCCAGCTCCGCGGGGTCGGCCTGCACCTCATCAAAGCGCTGCCGCAGGTGCCGGGCCACGCCGGCCAGTTCCTCCTGGGCGGCGTACAAAGTCTCCAGCAGGGGCGCCACCTGGGGATCCCACTGGGCCACGGCTTCCAGCTGGGCGATGGCGCCCCCCACGGCGTCGTGGGCGCCGGCCCCCTCCCTGCCGTCCCCGGCCAGCAGTTCATAGGCGCCCAGGAGGGCTTCCCCCACCCGGGCGGCATTCTGCAGGAGCCGGCGGCGGGCCCGCAGTTCTTCTTCCTCGTCGGGAGCCAAGGCGGCGGCATCAATCTCATCCCGCTGAAACCGGTACAAGTCCATGGTGCGCAGCCGCTGGGCGGGATCGCCGGCCAGATCCGCCATCTGCCGGCGCAAATCTTGAAACCGGCGGTATGCGGCCTGCAGCTGCTCCAGGGCCCGGGCCCCTGCGGCACCCAGGGAAGTCTTGATGAATTCGTCCAGGAAGGCCCGGTGGGAGCGGGGCGACAGGAGGCGCTGGTGCTGGTGCTGGCCGTGGATGTCCAGGAGGGGTGCCGCCGCCTCCCGCAGCTGGCCTACGGTGACGGGGCGGCCGTTGATGCGGGCGGTGCTGCGGCCTTCCGCCGTGATTTCCCGGCCCAACTGCACCTGCCCGTCCCCCACATCGATGCCCATGGCTGCCAGTTCCTGCAGGCACCAAGGAGCATCGGCCAGGTCGAAGAGGCCGGTGATGACCGCCCGCCGGGCGCCGGCCCTTACCATGCCGGCGGCGGCCCGGCCGCCCAAGAGCAACTGGACGGCGTCGATGATGATGGACTTGCCCGTGCCCGTTTCCCCGGTAAGGACGTTGAGACCGCCGGAGAAGCTCAATTCCAGGCGGTCGATGATGGCGAAGTCTTCGATGTACAGTTCCCGCAGCATGGGTCCGACCTCCGGCGCCTACCGGATCAGCCCGTCAACTCCTGGAGACGGCGGATGACCTCCGGCACCGCCTCCCGGGGACGCACCACGATCAAGACGGTGTTGTCGCCGGCCACGCTGCCGATGATCTGGGGCCAGCCCATGCGGTCGATGGCCTCGGCGGCGGCGGGGGCGGTGCCCGACAAAGTCTTGATGACGATCAAATTCTCGCTGAAGTCGATGTCCACCAGGCAGTCCCGCAGCACCCGGGCCAGGCGCTCGCGGGTGTGGGCAGGGGAGGCGTCCTCGGGAACGGCATACTGGTAGCCGCCGTCGGGCGACGGCACCTTCACCAGCTGCAGTTCCCGGATGTCCCGGGAAACGGTGGCCTGGGTCACCTGCACCCCTTCCCGCTGGAGGGCTTGGGCCAGTTCCTCCTGGGTGCCGATGGGCGTTTCCCGGATAATTTGCAGTATCAGCCGGTGCCGGCGGCTCTTCAGTCGCTCCACCTCCTGCCCAGCCAGCGGGATGGCCCGTGGGCCGGGATGCCCGGCCCACGGGAGCCTAGGGGTTGTCTGCAAGCCCGGCCTTTACAGGCGCTTGATGATCTCCTGGGCGAATTGGGAGGTCTTGACCTCCGTGGCCCCTTCCATCTGCCGGGCGAAGTCGTAGGTGACCACCTTGTCCTGGATGGTCTTTTCCAAGGCGGCGACGATGGCATCGGCCGCTTCCTGCCAGCCGATGTGCTCCAGCATCATGACGCCGGAGAGGAGCAGGGAGGAAGGATTGACCTTGTCCAGGCCGGCGTACTTGGGCGCCGTGCCGTGGGTGGCCTCGAACACCGCCACCTCGTCGCCGATGTTGGCGCCGGGGGCGATGCCGATGCCGCCGACCTGAGCGGCCAGGGCATCGGACAGGTAGTCGCCGTTCAGGTTGAGGGTGGCCAGCACATCGAATTCCTTGGGCCGCAGCAGCGCGTGCTGGAACATGATGTCGGCGATGCGGTCCTTGATGACCACCTTGCCCGCGGGCTGCTTGCCCTCGTGGCGCTGCCACAGTTCGTCTTCGGTGATGGTGGTGTCGGGGAATTCCTCCCGGGCCAGCTCGTAGCCCCAGTCCCGGAAGGCGCCTTCGGTGAACTTCATGATGTTGCCCTTGTGGATCAAGGTTACGCTGCGGCGTCCCCGCTGGAGGGCGTAGTTGATGGCCATGCGCACCAGGCGCTTGGAGCCGAAGGCGCTGACGGGCTTGATGCCGATGCCCGTGTCCTCCCGCAGGGGAACGCCCAGCTCGTCGGCCAGGAACTGCCGCACCCGGGCGGCTTCAGGGGAGTCGTGGCGCCACTCGATGCCCTTGTAGATGTCCTCGGTGTTTTCCCGGAAGATGACCATGTTCACGTCGCCGGGGTTGGTCACCGGGCTGGGCACGCCGGGGAACCAGCGCACCGGCCGGACGCATGCATACAAATCCAGTTCTTGACGAATGGCTACGTTCAGGCTGCGGAAGCCGCCCCCCACGGGGGTGGTCAGCGGCCCCTTGATGCCGACGGCGTATTCCTGGAAGGCTTCCAAGGTTTCCCCCGGCAGCCAGGCCCCCAAGAGGCGATAGGCTTTTTCACCGGCGTACACTTCGTACCAGAAAATCCGCCTTTGGCCGCCATAGGCGTGAGCTACCGCCGCGTCGATTACTTGGACCGTTGCCCGCCAAATGTCTGGCCCGGTGCCGTCACCTTCGATGAATGGAATGATGGGATTTTCCGGTACCTGCAGCTTGCCTGCCTGTACCCGGATCGCCTTTCCATCCGCCGGGGCCCGGTAATACTGTGACCTGTCCGCCACGGTTCACCTCTCACCCTTCCTGAGCACTTGGCTGAAAAGTTCCGATTACCGCAACCAGTATAGCCAAAGGCATCCGGGCCCGTCCACGGAACAGGCACATCAACCCGGTTAATATAGAGGGGGGAGGGGAATATAATGCGTTTTCGCCCCAAGGTGCCGGCGGCCTATGCGCCGGCCCAGGGAGCCACAGCGGAAGACCGGGGCGTGCCCTTGGTCTTGCTTTTCGTGCCCCAATGGCGAGATATATTGAAAGAAGTGCTGGAGGCCGGCTGCGGGCCCCAGGCGGAAACCCAGTGGGCCTTCAGCCGGGAGATGAACATGCCCATCTGGTTCGCCCGCTGGCCGGGCGACCGGGAGATCGCCGTAACCTTCCCCATGCAGGGGGCCGCCCAATTGCTGGACTGGTGGCACCGGCACGGGCGGGTCGACGTGATCCTACTGCTGGAGCCCTTGGCGGCCCATGGGGCCGGGGAGGGGGAGCCGCCCCTGGGCTCCGCCGCCCACCTGCGCATTCCCCAGGTGCCCTTCCTCACCGTGGCATAGGCACGCCCAGGAGGCTGAAAGATGATAAAACTGCTGCGGTTCCTCAAGCCTTACCGCCTGGCGGCGGGCCTGGTCCTGCTGCTGGTGCTGGGCCAGTCCCTGGCGGAACTGTACCTGCCCACCTTGATGGCCATCATCGTGGACCAAGGGGTGGTGACGGGCAATACCGGCCTGATCCTGCGGGTGGGCGGGCGCATGCTCCTGGCGGCCCTGGGGGGCACGGCGGTGGCCCTGACGGCGGGCTACCTGGCGGCCCGGGTGGCCGGCGGGTTCGCCCGGGACCTGCGCCGGGAGATTTTCCACCGGGTGGAAAGCTTCTCCCTCCAGGAATTCGACCGGTTCGGCACCGCCACCCTCATCACCCGCACCACCAACGACGTGACCCAGATCCAGCATGTGACGGTCATGGCCCTGCGCATGATGGTCAGCGCCCCCATGATGGCGGTGGGCGGCATCATCATGGCCGTCTCCCTGGACCGGCACCTGTCCCTGGTCATCCTGGGAGCCGTACCCCTGCTGGCGGGGGGCATCGCCATCCTGGCGGCCAAGACCATGCCCCTGTTCAAGGTTCTCCAGGACAAGCTGGACCGGCTGACCTTGATTGCCCGCGAAGGCCTGACAGGCATCCGGATCATCCGGGCCTTCGACCGCACCCGCCACGAATCGGAGCGCTTCGACGGTGCCAACCGGGATTTGACCGACACCGCCGTCCGGGTCAACCAGCTGGCGGCGGTGATGATGCCCATGATGATGCTCCTGCTGAACTACACCACCATCGCCATCATCTGGTACGGGGGCATCCGCATCGACGCCGGCCAGATGCAGGTGGGCAGCCTGATGGCCTTCATCCAGTACGTGATGCAGATCATGTGGGCCTTGCTGATGGTGTCCATGATGTTCGTCATGCTGCCCCGGGCCGCCGTGTCGGCCGCCCGCCTCCAGGAAGTGCTGGAATCGGTGCCCGTCATCCGGGAACCGGCGGAGCCGGTCCGCGCTGTGGACCCGCAGCAGCGGGGCGTGGTGGCCTTCCACAACGTGACTTTCAGTTACCCCGGGGCCGAGCGGCCCGCCCTGCGGGACATCACCTTCACCGCCCGCCCCGGCCAGGTGACGGCCATCATCGGCGGCATCGGCTCGGGCAAGTCCACCTTGGTGAAGCTCATCCCCCGCTTCTACGACGTGGATGAAGGGAGTATCACCGTAGGCGGCGTGGACGTGCGCCGGCAGCCCCTGGCGGAACTGCGGCGGCAGATCGGCTGGGTGCCCCAGCGGACTTTCCTGTTCAGCGGCACAGTGGCCGACAACATCCGGGTGGGCAACCCCGGCGCCACCGACGAGGAGGTCCGCCGGGCGGCGGAAATCGCCCAGGCGGCGGAGTTCATCCAAGAGTTGGAGGGGGGCTGGGAGGCCCCCGTAGAGCAGGGCGGCACCAACCTGTCGGGGGGCCAGCGGCAGCGGCTGGCCATCGCCCGGGCCTTGGTGCGCCGGCCCGACATTTACATCTTTGACGACAGTTTTTCCGCCTTGGACTTGAGAACCGAGGCCCGGCTCCGTCGCATGCTGAAGGAAGCCACGGCCCAGGCCACGGTCATCGTGGTGGCCCAGCGGGTGAGCACCATTCAGGACGCCGACCAGATCCTGGTGCTGGACGAAGGCCGCCTGGTGGGCCTGGGCACCCACGAGGAACTGCTGGCGGGCTGCCGGGTTTACCGGGAAATCGTCTACTCCCAAAGCCTGGAGGAGGCGGGGGCATGAGCCGCAGGCAGGCAGGCGCCCCATCCCCGCCCCGGCCCCACGGCCCCGGGTTCGGCTTCGGCCCCAGGGGGGGCATGGGCATGGCGGTGGAGCGGCCGAAAAACTTCAGGGGAACGGCCCTGCGCCTCCTGGGCTACCTGCGGCCCCGGCGGCTACAGCTGGCCCTGGTCTTCCTCATGGCCGTCATGAGCACCATCTTCGCCATCGTGAGCCCCAAGATCATGGGCCAGGCCACCACCAAGCTGTTCGAGGGCTTCCTGCTGAAGCAGCAGGGAGTGCCCGGCGCCGCCATCGACTTCCCCGGCATCCGGACCATCCTGCTGCAATTGCTGGCCCTTTACGGCATCAGTTCCGCCTTTGCCTACGGCCAGCAGTACATCATGGCGGGGGTGGCCCAGAACACCGTCTACGACATGCGCCGGCAGCTGAACGCCAAGCTGAACCGGCTGCCCCTGCGCTTTTTCGACCAGAATCCCCACGGCGACATCCTGAGCCGCATCACCAACGACATGGACAACATCAGCACCACCCTGCAGCAGAGCCTGACCCAGATGATCACCGCCGTGGTCACCCTGGCGGGGGTGCTGGTGATGATGCTGTCCATCAGCCCCCTGCTGTCCCTCCTGACCTTGCTGACCATCCCCCTGTCGGCCCTGGTCACCGGCATGGTCACCCGCCGGTCCCAGGGCTACTTCCGGGAGCAGCAGCGCACCTTGGGCCGGCTCAACGGCCACGTGGAAGAGATGTTCACCGGGCACCAGATCGTGAAGGCCTTCGGGCGGGAGGCAGAGGCCACGGGCACCTTCGCCGGCATCAACGACCGGCTGTATGAGGCCGGCTGGAAGGCCCAGTTCATATCCAGCATGCTCATGCCCTTGATGTCCCTCATCAACAACCTGGGCTACGTGGTCATCAGCGTGGCCGGCGGCATCATGGTCATGCGCCGGGCCCTGCCCATCGGCGACATCCAGGCCTTCATCCAGTACGCCCGCCAGCTGGGCTACCCCATCATCCACGTGGCCAACATCGCCAACATCATCCAGTCCACCCTGGCCTCGGCGGAGCGGGTCTTTCAACTGCTGGACGAGGCGGAGGAAAGGGAGGACGCCGAAAGGGCGCCCGCGGCCCTGGAAAAGGTGCGGGGCGTGGTGCGGCTGGAGAACGTGAGCTTCCGGTACCACCCGGACCAGCCCCTGCTGGAGGATGTAAACGTCACAGCCCAGCCGGGCCGGGTGGTGGCCATCGTGGGCCCCACGGGGGCGGGCAAAACCACCCTGGTGAACCTGCTGATGCGCTTCTACGATGTGGACGGCGGCCGCATCACCATCGACGGGATGGACATCCGGGACATCCCCCGGGGCCGGCTGCGGCGCCTCTTCGGCATGGTGCTCCAGGACACGTGGCTGTTCAACGGCACCATCGCCGAGAACATTGCCTACGGCAAGCCCGGCGCCACCATGGAGGAAATCGTGGCGGCGGCCAAGGCGGCCCACGCCGACCATTTCATCCGCACCCTGCCCGAAGGCTACGACACCATGCTCAAGGAAGACGCGGCCAACCTGTCCCAAGGCCAGAAGCAGCTGCTGACCATCGCCCGGGCCATCCTGTCGGACCCGGTCATCCTGATCCTGGACGAAGCCACCAGCAGCGTGGACACCCGCACGGAGATCCAAATCCAAGAGGCCATGGCCCGGCTCATGGCGGGGCGCACCAGCTTCGTCATCGCCCACCGCCTGTCCACCATCCGCAACGCCGACCTCATCCTGGTCATGGACAAGGGCCGCATCGTGGAGCAGGGCACCCACAGCGAACTGCTGGCCCGGGACGGCTTCTACGCCGATCTTTACTACAGCCAGTTCAGCACCAGGCCGCCCCGGAAAGCGGTTTAAGGACCGGGGGTCTCAGCAGCCCAGCATGCGCACTTCCTTCAAGGTGGCCCGGATATCGTCCAGTTCGTCCTGGGACAAGGGAAGCATGGGGCGCCGGGGCTCGCCGCCGAAATAGCCCAGCATGGTCAGCAAGGCCTTGATGCCCGGGATGCCGTACCGGCTCAGCTTGGCGTTGACCAGGCTGAGGCGGCGCTGCAGGACGGCGGCCTCCTCCAGCCGGTTCTGCCGGACCAGGTCGTAAAGCTCATGGCATTCCCAGGGCGCCACATTGGCCAGGGCCAGGATGCCGCCCCGGGCGCCCAGGGTGAGGGCCGGCAGAAGCAGGCTGGCGTTGCCGATCAGGAGGGCGAAGTCGTCGGGCACCGCGGCGGCGTATTCGGCGAACATGGCCAGGTCCCGGCTGGAGTCCTTCATCCCCGCAATGTTGGGATGCTGGGCCAGTTCCGCCACCAGGTCGGGGTCCAGGACGATGCCCGTGCGGGCCGGGAAGTTGTACAGAAGCACCGGCACCGGGGAAGCGTCGGCCACGGCGGTGAAGTGATCATACAGGGCGTCGGCCTTCAATTCGGGCCGGTAGTGGTAGTAGTAGGGCGTTCCTACCATGACGGCCCGGGCCCCCTGCTCCGCCGCCGCCTGGGTGAGGGCGATGGTCTCCCGGGTGGAGTTGGCGCCGGTGCCGGCGATGACGGGCTTGTCCTCGGCCGCCGCCACCGCCGCGCCCACCACCGCCACCTTCTCCTCGAAGGTCAGATGGGGGAACTCGCCGGTGGTGCCCAGCACCACGAAGCCGGCGGCAGGGGCAATGAGCCACATCTGCACGTTGCGCTCCAAGTTGTCCAGGGAGACTTCGTCATCCACAAAGGGAGTAGTGATGGGCAGGAAGATGCCCCTGTAGTCCAGGGAGCCGTTTTGTTCGTTGCTGAATCCTGCAGCCAAGGCGTCGTGCTCTGCCATAGCACCCTCCCGTTAGGAAGTAGTAGCATCCTCTGCGGTGACGGCCAGGACGGCCTGCTCCCAGGCCTCCCCGGCCAGGGGCCCTTGCCCCTCTTCAGAAGCATAACCCCGCCGGAGCCAAAGGAAAAACTCCCGATTGCCGTCGGCCCCCAAAATGGGCGACGGGGTGACGCCCCATACTTGAAACCCTTCCCCTTGAGCGGCGGCGGCCACCTTGTGGAGCACTTCCCGGTGGACGGCAGGGTCCCGGACGATGCCCCCCTTGCCTACGGCCTGGCGCCCCGCTTCAAACTGGGGCTTCACCAAAGGGAGCACCTCGCCCCGGGGCTGCAGGCACCGGGCCACGTTGGGCAGTACCAAGGTCAGGGAAATGAAGCTCAAGTCCAAGGTGATGAGGTCGGGCCGGGGATCCAGTTCCGCCGGGTCCAGGTGGCGCAGGTTGGTGCGCTCCATGACCCGTACCCGGGGATCGTTGCGCAGGCGCCAGTCCAGCTGGCCGTAGCCCACGTCCACGGCATAGACCAGGGCGGCGCCCCGGGACAGAAGGCAGTCCACGAACCCCCCGGTGGAGGCGCCGGCGTCCAGGGCCACCCGGCCGGCGGGGTCTACGCCGAACACGTCCAGGGCGTGGTTTAATTTGAGGCCGCCCCGGCTGACGAAGGGCAGGGGATCGGGCTTCACTTCCACCGCGGCGCCGGGAGGCACCCGGTAGCCCGCCTTGTCCACCTTCACCCCGTTGACCAGGACCCGCCCCGCCATGATGGCGCCCTGGGCCCGCTGCCGGCTGGGGAAGTAGCCCTGCTCCACCAGCCACACGTCCAGGCGCTGGGCTGTCATGGCCCAATCCTCACCGGCCTACGGCGTCGGCCCGCCGGCGGGCCGGCCCCAACAGGGGCCTGCCGGCGGCGGCCAGGGCCTCCTCGGCCGCGGCGGCGATGCCCTCGGGCGTCAGGCCGAATTCTTCCAGAAAGCCGCCCACATCGCCGTGGGGAACGAACACGTCGGGCAGGCCCAGCCGCCGGACGACGGGAGTCAAGCCCCGGTCGGCCAGCAGCTCCAGCACCGCCGAGCCGAACCCGCCCTGGCGGGCCCCCTCCTCCACGGTGACGACGCAGTCCGCCCGGCCGATGACGTCCAGGAGCAGTTCCTCATCCAAGGGCTTGACGAAGCGGGCGTTGACCACGGCGGCGTCGATGCCCCCGGCCGCCAACTGCTCCGCCGCCGCCAGAGCCGGGTGGACCATGGAGCCGATGGCGATGATGGCCACATCGGCGCCCGGCCGCAGCAGTTCGCCCCGGCCGATGGGCAGGGGCTCCGGGGCCGGATCGGGCACGGCGCCGACACCGGCTCCCCGGGGGTAGCGGAGGGCGATGGGCCCCTCCTCGTACTGCCGGGCCGTCTCCAGCATGCGGGCGAATTCCTTTTCGTCCTTGGGGGCCATGACCACCATATTGGGAATGCAGCGCAGGTAGGCCATGTCGAAGGCCCCCTGGTGGGTTTCCCCGTCGGCGCCCACCAGGCCGGCCCGGTCGATGCAGAAGCGCACGGGCAGTTTTTGAATGGCCACGTCGTGGATGATCTGGTCGTAGGCCCGCTGCAGGAAGGTGGAATAGATGGCCACAAAGGGCTTCATGCCGCCGCAGGCCAGGCCGGCGCCGAAGGTGACGGCGTGCTGCTCGGCGATGCCCACGTCGTAAAAGCGGTCGGGATGGCGGGCCTGGAAACCCGTCAATCCGGTGCCGTCGGGCATGGCGGCGGTGATGGCCACGATCTTCTCGTCCTGCTCCGCCATGCGGGTCAAAGTCTCGCCGAAAATCTTGCTGTAGGACGGGGCCCCGCCGGACCGGCGCAGGGATTCCCCCGTCTCCACCTTGAAGGGGCCCGGACCGTGCCAGGTGACCGGATCCCCTTCGGCAAGACGGTAGCCCTTGCCCTTCTGGGTATGGGTATGGATGAGGACCGGCCCCTCCAGGCGCCGGGCGTGGCGCAGCACTTCCTCCACGGCGGCCAGGTCGTGGCCGTCCACGGGCCCCAGGTAGGTGAAGCCCAGCTGCTCGAAAAACATGCCCGGCACCAGCACCTGCTTCAAGCCGTCCTTCAGCCGCTCGGCGGTGCGCACGATCTGGGGACCCACCCGGGGAATGCTCCCCATGAGCCGCTCCAGGTCGTCCCGCAGCCGGGTGTACAGGGGCTCGGTGCGGATGCGGGTCAAATATTTGGCCAAAGCCCCCACGTTGGGGGCGATGGACATGGAGTTGTCGTTGAGGACTACGATCAAGTCGGTCTGGTCGTGGCCCGCATGGTTCAGGGCCTCGAAGGCCATGCCCCCCGTCAGCCCCGCGTCGCCCACCACCACCACCACGTGGTGCTTCTCCCCCTGCCGGTCCCGGGCGGCGGCATAGCCCATGCCCGCCGACAGGGCGGTGCTGGCGTGGGCCACGCCGAAATGGTCATGGGGGCTTTCCGCCCGCCGGGGAAAGCCGCTGAGGCCGCCCCGCTGCCGGATGGTGTGGAAGCGGTCCCGGCGGCCGGTGATCAATTTGTGGGGGTAGGTCTGGTGCCCCACGTCCCATATGATCTTGTCCCGCGGGCTGTCGAAAACGGTATGGAGGGCCAGAGTCAGTTCCACGGCGCCCAGGCCCGAGCCCAGGTGTCCGCCGGTCTTGGATATGGTCTCAAGGATCGTTTCCCGGATCTCCGTCGCCAGGGCCAGCTTCTCGGTGTGGCTCAACTTTTTCAAATCTTCGGGCCCGTTGACTCGGTCCAGGATGCGTGCCACGCCTGCCCCACCTGCCTCCCTGCCGGCTCCCCCGGCCGGCTGCCTTATTACCCCTACTACCGGCGCCCTGGTCATTCCTGCCGCTGCGGCCGACGGTGAAGCTGAACAGCCCCAGCCGCTCTACAACATACAGTGCCCGTCCCGCCGCCAGAACAATTCCCTGGGCCGACCGGAGGGCCGCCGCCTTGCCCAGAGCCTTGCCCCCCACCGTGAGCCCCGAAACCAGGGCCACCAGCAGCATGCCGGCGGCCAGCGGGTCCCAGCCGGGCCACAGGGCCGGCAGGCGCAGGGCGATGGCGGCGGCGGCGGCGCCCGACACGGTCCCGGCGGCATCGCCCACCACGTCGTTGCTGAAACTGCTCACCGCCGCCGCATGGCGCACCAGCCAGATGGCCTGCCGGGACCCGGGCAGGCGCCGGGCGGCCATGGCGTGGAAGGGCGCCTCGTCGGCGGCTGCCGCGGCTACGCCCAGGACGTCGAACAAGATGCCGATCAAAATGAGCACGACGATGGTGGCGACGCCGAAGACCAGGCTCAGCCGGTTGATGATCTGCTGGGCGGGATAGGTGGCTGTCAAGGCGATGATGAAGGTGAGCACACCCAGCACCATGGCCCCCAGCCAAGGGCTGCCCGGGCCTTTCCGGTTGCGGTTGCGGGACTGCCCACGTCGCGACAAACCACTCACCTTCAAATACGGTGCAGGAACAGGGTGTGGAAAACAAACGGGGCAGGTGGTGCACATGCCAGGTAAACTTTGCGGCTTAGGTCCAGCAGGCTTTCCCGCGCGGCCACCGGGCGTCGCCGCCCCGGCGGTTTCCCTTTAAGGCCGGCCCCTTCGCTGGCTGAAATCCCAGGTCCACCGACACCGGGCTGGAGATGAGGGCGCTGGAACACCACTTAGCACACACTTTAATCCCTGGCATGCTTCCCCGGTGGGAACAGCCTAGAGGTTTTCCCAAACCAACCTGATCCCATGCCTAGCCCTTTTTGCAGGACAGGTTTCGGCCCCAACGGAACGGCGGCTGGGCCCTTTGCCGCCGGCCGCTTGCCGGACCTTCCGCCTGCCCCACGCAGGGCGGGCTACACTGCACGAAGTCATCCCTCGAGCAGGTTCCTTCCCCAACCCGTAGCGAAGTCCCGTTCGGGAACTGCTTGCAAACTTCGTTGGAAGCAGGCTTCACCACGCAATTGGGCCTCCGCGGGGGCAGGGTCAACGCCTGCATGCCGTTGCAGATCGCCCCATCCCCCTTAACTCCCAGCACCGACCCCCGATTGGGCATCGGCAGCCGGCACCAGGAACTTCATCGATGTGCCCTTTGACGGATTTTTAGGCCCGCCTTCAGCACGGGCGGTTGGACTAGGATACTGCCACCACCTGCCGAAAAATGGCGCAAAAATTCCGGCGGTACGGGAGCAAATCTAAGTCTCGAGCCTCATTATAGCACAAGGGATCAGTGGTCCCGGGCCGCCACGAAATGCACCAGTTCGGCCAGGGCGCGGCCGGCGGCGCCGAAGGGTGACAGGGCTCCCAAGGCTTGGTCCACCAGGGCCGCGGCCCGCTCCCGGGCGGCTGCCAGGCCGTGGATGCTGGTAAAGGTGGCCTTGCCCCGGTCCCGGTCCCGGCCCCGGGGCCGGCCCATGCGGGCGGCGTCGCCCACCTCGTCCAGCACGTCGTCGATGATCTGGAAAGCCAGGCCGAAGGCCTCGCCGTAGGTGGTCAAGGCTCCCAGTTTTTGCGGATCGGCTTGGGCGATGATGCCGCCGATGCGGGCGCAGGCGGTGAACAAGGCGCCCGTCTTGGCCCGGTGGATGCGCTCCAGGGCGGGGCCGTCGATCTGCCGGCCCTCGGCGGCCAGGTCCTCCACCTGGCCGGCGATGAGCCCGCGCCAGCCGGCGGCTTGGGCCAATTCGGCCGTCACGTCCACCGTGGTCTGGGCGCCGCACAGGGCAGGCAGTTGGCCGGCCACCAGGTCGAAGGCCAAGGTGAGGAGGGCGTCGCCCACCAGGATGGCCGTGGCCTCGCCGTACACCACGTGGACCGTGGGGCGGCCCCGGCGCAGGTCGTCGTCGTCCATGGCGGGCAGGTCGTCGTGAACCAGGGAGTAGGTGTGGATCAGCTCCACAGCGGCGGCCGCGGGGAGGGCCGTGCGGGGATCGCCCCCGGCGGCCTCGCAGGCGGCCATGACCAGGACGGGCCGCATCCGCTTGCCGGGGCCGAAAACGGCGTAGCGCATGGCCTCGGCCAGGGAGGCCGGGACGCCGTGGTCGGCGGCCAGCCGCTCCCGCAGGTACTCGTCCACGGCGGCCACCGTGCGCTTGTACCAAAGCCGCTCGGTGAGGGGCTGGGCGCTATCCCGTGGCTGCTTCATCGGCGGGCACCAGCACCACGTCGTCGTTTTGGGTGATGAGCAGCTGGATCTTCCCTTCGGCCTCGTCCAAGCGCCGGCGGCAGTGGCGGGCCAGCCCCACGCCCGTTTCAAAGAGGGCCAGGGCCTGATCCAAGGTCAAGTCGCCCTGCTCCAGCTGCTCCACCACTTTGGTCAGTTCAGCCAGGGCTTCTTCGAAGGAAAGGTCCAGTTCTCCCGCCCCGGCGCCGGCCTGGGCTTCCTGGGGCGTGTTGGGAGCCGCTTCCCCGCTCATGGCTGACCTTCCTTTCCTCCGGCCTCCCGGCGGCCGGTCACCGTGCAGGTGAGGCTGCCGTGGGCCAAGGTGACGGTTACGGCGTCACCGACGGCCACCTGGTCATAGCGCCGGATGATCTTGCCGTCCTCTTCACGCTGGGTCACGCTGTATCCCCGGGCCAGAACCGCCAAGGGGCTCAAGGCCTCCAGCCGCCCCACCAAGGACTGGAACCGGGCCCGGCGGCGCTCCAGCAAGGTGTTTATGCCCTGCAGGCTTTGGCGGGCCAGGTCGTCCACCTCTTGCCAGGCCGTCAGGATGAGGTGGGTGGGACGCTGGAACACGGGACCCGCCATAAGCCGCTCCAGGCGGCGGCGCTCGTTGAGCCACCGGTTGCGCAGGGCCTGCTGCAGCCGGGTGACGGAATTCGCCAAAACCCGCCCCAATTCCCCTTCGTCGGGCACCACCAGCATGGCCGCCGCCGTGGGTGTGGGGGCCCTGACGTCGGCGACGAAATCGGCGATGGTGAAGTCGGTTTCATGGCCCACCGCCGACACCACCGGCGTCCGGGCGGCGTGGATGGCCCGGGCCACCACTTCTTCGTTGAAGGCCCACAAGTCCTCCAGGGAGCCGCCGCCCCGGCCCACGATGATGACGTCCACATCGCCGTGCCGGTCCAGGAGGGTGATGCCCCGGGCGATCTCCTGGGCCGCCCCCTCCCCCTGCACCGCCACCGGGCAGAGGACCAGATCGATGCGGGGAAAGCGGCGCCGGGCCACTTTAATTATGTCCTGGACGGCGGCGCCGGTGGGGGATGTGACGATGCCCACCCGGCGGGGCAGGGACGGCAGGGGCTTTTTCAACTCCTGGGCGAAGAGCCCCTCGGCCTCCAGGCGCCGCTTCAACTGCTCGAAGGCGGCGTACAGGGCCCCCACCCCAGCGGGCTCCATGTGCTCCACGTAAAGCTGGTAGACGCCGTCCCGCTCGTACAGGCCGATGTAGCCGGCGGCCAGCACCTCCATGCCGTCCTCAGGCTGGAAGGCCAGGGAACGGTTGGCGCCCCGGAACATGACGCAGCGCAGGGCCGCCCCGTCGTCCTTCAAGGTGAAGTACATGTGGCCCGAGGAGGGCCGGCGGAAGTTGGAGATCTCGCCCCGGACCCATACTTCCTGGAGCACGGGGTCGCCCGCCAGGAGATTTTTCAGGTAGTTGGTCAGCTGGGTGACGGTCAGGTGCTGCCGTGGAGCCATCGGGCTGCATCCAAGGTGTTCTGCAGGAGCATGGCCACCGTCATGGGCCCCACGCCGCCGGGCACGGGGGTGATGGCCCCCGCAACCGCCGATGCCGAGGCGAAGTCCACGTCGCCGGCCAGCTTCCCGTCGGGGGTGCGGTTCATGCCCACATCGACCACCACGGCCCCGGGCTTCACCATGGGGCCATCCACCAGGTGGAGCCGTCCCGCCGCCACCACCAGCAGGTCGGCCCGGCGGGTGTGGTCCGCCAGGTTTTCCGTCCGGGAGTGGCAGATGGTGACGGTGGCGTGGTTGTTCACCAGCAGGGCAGCCATGGGTTTGCCCACGATGCGGCTGCGGCCGATGACCACTGCGTGGCGGCCGGCAACCTGGATGTCGTAGGCCGCCAGGAGCTGCATGATGCCGGTCGGCGTGGCCGGCACGTGGGCCCGGCGGCCGGCCACCGCCAGCCCCACGTTGTGGGGGTGGAAGCCGTCCACGTCCTTGCGGGGGTCCAGGGCGTCGATCAAAGCGTCGTAGTCGATCTGGGCGGGAACGGGCCATTGGACGATGACCCCGTGGACCCGGGGGTCGTCGTTGAGGGCCTGGATGCGGGCCGCCACTTCCTCATGGGCCGCATCGGCGGGGAAATGGTGCAGGCGGCCGTCGATGCCCGCCTCCTGACAGGCCTTGATCTTGGTGTTCACGTAAACCTGGGAGGCCGGGTCGTCGCCGATGAGGATGATGGCCAGCCCCGGCGTCGTGCCGGTTTGGGCGGAAAAGGCCTCAACCTGTTGTTTGATCTCCTGCCGCACCCGGGCGGCGGTTTCCCGGCCGTTGAGAAGGAGAGCCGACACCTCTCAATCACACCCTCGGTGCCGGATCCCGCTGTTCACGGGCCAGCTGGCCCAAAATGCCGTTGATGAACCGAGCGGCCTCCGGCGTACTGAATGTCTTTGCCAATTCCACTGCTTCGTTGATGGCCACGCTGACGGGAACGTCGTGGCGGTGGATGATCTCATAGGCGGCCAGCCGCAGGATGTTCCGGTCGATGACGGCCATGCGCTCCACCCGCCAGTCCACCGCCAGGCGGGTGACGTGGTCGTCCAGTTCCTGCTTGTGCCGGGCGATGCCCGCCACCAGTTCGGCGCTGAAGCCGTCGGCCCGGCCCACGCCGGCCTCGGCCAGGGCCCGCTCCAGGATGGCTGTCAGGTCGCCCCCGGTGATGTCCCACTGGTACAAGGCCAGCAGGGCGATGATGCGCTCCTGGCGGCGGCTCACGGCTGGCGGCCTCGCATGCGGACGCGCTCCACGAAGGTCTCCACGTCGTCGAACCCTTCATCCACCTGCCGCCCCACCAGGTAGCCGATGACCACGCAGGCGGCCACGAACAAAGCCCAGAACAAACCGATCCAGCGGATGAGCAGGCCCAGCAGCAGGCCCAAGAGACTGCCGATTATTTTGCCTTTATGGCGCTCCCAAAGCTCGTCCCAAGGCAAGGTAGGCAACTGTTACGCCTCCCGGTGCAGCCATCAGTCCACGCGGCGGCGGCGGTCGTCGCCGATATCCTTGACGTGGAAGCGGACGTTCTCCACTTCGACGCCCACCACGCTGCGCACGTGGCGCTTCACCAAATTTTGCAGGCGGTCGGACAGTTCGGGAATGTTGACTTCGGGGTAGACGGAACCGCGCAGGTGGACCTGGATCCCGTCCTTGCCCGACTCCACCCGGGCGTTCAACTCCCGCACGCCTTCCACCTGGCGGCCTGCCCGCGCCACCAGGTTTTCAACGGCTTTCAGGGAGATTTGCACCTCGCCCAGGGCCGAATCGTGGACCAGGGCAGCCCCCGCGGCCCGGCGGCGAAAGGCGAAGATCAGCAGGCGGACGCTGGAGACGAAGAACACGGCGGCCACCAGCGCCGCCACCCAGCGGGCCGGATCCCGGGTCAAGAGGGTCTGGAGGTAATCCAAGGGGACCCGCCAGCGCAGGGCCATGACCAGGAAGACCAGGAAGGAGATGACGGCCAAGCTGATGGTGTACAAGGCCAATATGATCTGGTCGATGATGCCCACGAAGCTTCCCCCCCACGCCCGCCGGCCCAGCCTCTATTGCCCCGACGCCCGCTCCTCCGATGGGAAGGCTACGCCTTGGATGTGGATGTTGACGGCGGCCACCTTCAGCCCCGTCATATCTTCTACTACTTGTTTCACCTTTTCCTGCACCCGCTGGGCCACCGTGGGGATGCGGACGCCGTAGTCCACCATGAGGTACAGGTCGATGATGGTGGCCCGCTCCCCCACTTCCACCCGGACGCCCCGGGAAGGGTTGCGCTTGCCCAGCATTTCCGTGAGGCCGCTCACCAGGCCGCCGCTCATGCCCGCCACGCCGTCCACCTCGCTGGCGGCCATGGAGGCGATGGTGCTCACCACCTCATCGCTGATGCGCACCTGGCCCTGTTCGGCGGCTGCAGGCGCAGGAAAGGCCGGAGCCAGCCCGGCCTCCTCTTCCAATTCGATTTCCAGTTCATCGTTTTCCAGCATTCAATGCCACCTCCCGGCAGCACCCGGCGGCAGTCCCAATGCTGTTCTGCCCAATAATTTACGCCCATTATATAGGTTGGCGGAAAAGAGCGGCAATCAGCGGGGACGGGCCATGACGCTGATGCCTTCCAAGGGCGTGCCCGCCACCCGGGCCGTCAATTCCGCCACCCGGGCCGCCTGGGCCTGGTTGAGGGTCTCGGCCTTCACCACCACGACGCCCGCCTCGGGATAAAGGAAGGCCACCGCATCGGCGAAGCCCCCGGCCCGCAGCAGGTTTTCCAAGTCGGCCTCCTGGGCGGCCAGCCGGTTCAGCAGCATCAGCTCCTCTGCGGCGGCCCGCCGGGCCTCCTCGGACACTTCCTCGTCCTGGAGCATCTCCCGCAGCACTTCCATGCGCAGGCTGCGGCTCTGGTCCCGCTGCAGGCGCCCGTCGACGAAGAGGCTGTACTCCTCACCGGCGGCGCTGCCGGCGGTGGGCTGGGTCAAGGGGGTCGTTGCCGCGTTCTGGTCCGGGGTGTCGGCAGCCCCGGATCGGGCAGCCCACTGGGCCAGGAGGGGCAGGGTCACCCCCGCGGGGGAGCCCGGCCGGTTCAGGTCCGACCACTTCCACAGGACGTAGCCCATGAGGAGGGCCAGGACCAGGATGAAGATGATGAAACGGACGGGCGATCGGGCCGACACGATCATGGTTGTTCACCTCCGGGAATGATGGCTATCCGATGGGGCGGCAGGTCCAGCAGCACCTGGACCGCCCGCAGCAGGTGGGACCGCACCTGGGCGTGCCGGGCGCCCGGCGCCACCACCAGGACGCCCCGCACCCGGGGGCCTTTGGTGGTCAGACGCAGGGGCTCCCGGCCGCCGGTCATGCCTCCCTGCCAGAGGACCTGCACCCGCTCGTCGGTCTCGGTAATTTGCCGGCGGCCTCCTTGGGGGTCGCTCTCCTCGGTCCGGCGCATGGTGCGGTCCACATCCTCGGCGAAGACGTGCTCCTCGGCCGTGTCCAAGGTGACCAGCACCGACACCCGGCCGGCGCCTTCCACCCGGCTGAGCCGGTCGGCCAGGAGGGCGGCCAGGCGGCTCTCCGCCGGGCCCATGATCCACCCATCGCCGCCTGGCTCCAGGCTGCCGGCCGCCGGACCCGGGGGCGCCGGATCTGCCGGTGTCCCGCCGGAGAACAAGCTGCCGGCCGTCATCATCAGGATGCCGGCGGCCACCGCCAGCAGGAACCAGCGGCCCAGGCGCCATTGGGCCGGCCGCAGGATGGGCCACCGGGGCAGGGACCAGCCCCCTTCGTCACGGGGCGGCTGTTCCTGGGGACTGTTCTCCTGGGGTGTAGTCATCGAGGCTTTCCCTCCCCTCGCCCGCCGCGGGACGCCAGTAGAGGGTCACCAACTCGGGCGGGAAGTCGAAATGGTGCCGGAGCAGGGCCAGCACCGCCGTGGCCTGGGGCTCGGGGGCGCCGGGCCGCCAGGGGCCGGCGGCTCCTTGGCCTGCCGGTGATGGGGGAGCGGGAACTTCGCCCGGGCCTGGGGCGCCGAGGCCGTCCCCCAGCCCGGCGGCGCCTATGGGGGCAATGGGCTCCACCGGCTGAACAGGCTGCACCGGCAGCATGCCGGCGCCCCCCGGTCTCCCCGGAAATCCCTCCTGGGCCGGCGGCACCACGGGAGCCGGCGGGCCGGCGGGCTCCGGCGATCCCGACGGGTCCAGGGGGCCGGCGCCCTGCCGGTCGGGGGCATCCCCCAGGACCAGCCCCAGGTGCACCGCCGCCACCGGCGGCACCTGGCCCGGAGGAGCGGGAGCCAGGGTGATGCGGGCGGCGGCGGCCGCCACCCCGTCCACCGTGCGGGCCAGGCGGACCACCTCCCGCTCCAGCCGCTGGGCGAACACTTCCCGGGCCAGTTCCGGGGCGCCCACAGCCCCGGGCTGGGCAGGCGGCCCGGCTTCCTCCTGCAATGCTTGGTCCACCAGCCCGCCGGGATCCCACACCAGGGGGCCCCCCAGCAGGGAGACCATGGGCTGGAGAAGGGCCCCCAGGAGCAGTACCCCCAGGAACAAATCCACGTAGCGCCCCAGGGCACCCTGGGGGATCAGCATCTCCACCAGGCCCACCACCACCAGCAGGATGATGATGGGCCGCAGCCAGGCCAGGAGAGGCGCCATGCCGCCCGTCACCGGAGCATCACCGTCAGGTTGCCGGTCCCCACCACCACCGTGACGGCCAGGAAGAACATGATGACCACGGCAGCGGCGGCCAGGCCCATGAGCATCATCCCGTGGGCCATGGCCTGAAGGGTGCCCGCCAGGGAGCCGGTGCCCAGGGGCTGGACCAGCGCCCCCGCCAGGCGGAAGACCAGGATCAGCCCCACCAGGCGGGCCAGGGGCAAAAAGGCGAACAGGATGATGCCGGCGGCCCCCAGGATGCCCAGGGCGTTCTTGAGCAACAGGGAAGATCCGATGACCAGTTCCAGGGCGTCGGCGAACATGCCCCCCAGGACGGGCACGAAGGTCCCGGTGGCGAACTTGGCCGTCCGCAGGGCAACCCCGTCGGCCACGGCCCCGGCCGCCCCGTGGACCGAGACCAGCCCCAGGAAGATGACCAAGGTGATGCTCAAGAGGAAGACGCCGCCGTGGCGCAGAAGGCCCGCCAGGCGGGTGAGGCGCACCCGGCTGGGGAAGTGGCTGGCGATCTCCAGGACGGTGGCCACGTACACCAGGGGAAACACCCAGTTGGCCACCACCAGGCCGACGGCGTGGACGGCCATCACCAGGATGGGCTGGAACAGCCCCGCCGTCACCAAAGCCCCCATCCCCGCCAGCAGGGTCATGAGGAGGGGCAGGAGGGCCATCATGAATTCCAGCAGGCCTTGGACAATGCCCCGGGCCAGCTGGGCGGCGGTGTGGAAGGCCACCATGGCCACGGCGATGAGGGCCAGGTAGACCACGGCGTAGGCGGTGCGGCTCACCCCGTCGGCGCTGAAGGCGGTCTGGGCCTGCTGGAGGATGCCCATGAACACCGCCAGGACCACCAACCGGCCCAGGAGCCCTGCATTTTCCGCCAGCCCTTGGAACACCGAGCGGGCCAGGGCCCCCATCACCTGGCGCAAGGTGTAGGGGAAGCCCTCCCCCCGGAACACGCCCGTCACCGTGTCCCAGGTCAAAGGCGGCAGGGCGGGGGCCAGGCTCTCGTTCAACTGCCGGATGAAGCCCAGGACTTCCCGGGTGTCCAACCGCTCCCACTGCTCCGCCATCAAGTCCTGGGGGTCGGGCATCTCCGGGAGGCCGGGAAGGGCCGGCGCCTCCCCCTGGGCGCCGGCTGCTGCCGGCTCCACAAGCAAAACCAGCACCAACACGGTGAGGAGCGCCGCAAGCACCGCGCCCGACCGCCGCCCGGCGACCCGGCCGGCGGGCTGATTAGGATGCAAATGCACGGGACCGCCCCGGCGGGACGTCCCCAGCCATGCCGTCAATCCATCCACCACCTGAAAGCCTTATGCCGGCAGCAGGCGCAGGAGAGTCTCCAGCACCGCCAATACGATGGGCACAGCCAAAACCAGAATGGAGATCTTGCCCGCTAGCTCCACCTTGCCCGCCAGGTTGCCCTCGCCGGCGTCCCGACACACCTGGGCGCCGAATTCCGTCAAGTAGGCGATGCCGATGATGCGGGTCAGGCTGCCCGCATAGCGCAAATCCAGCTGGGCTCTGGCCACCAGGCCGGTGATGAGGTCTAAAAGGGAGCCGATCTGCCGCAGCAGGGCCGCCAGCACCACCACGCCCAGGCCGATGCTCAGGAGGACGGCCATCTCCGGCCGCTCCCGGCGCAGGAGGACCGACAGCAGCAGGCCCAGCAAGGCAACGGCGAAAATCTGCAAGATGGTCACGGGCCCCGTCCCCCGCCTCAATAAAGTTGAAAGGTGGCCCGCACCAGTTGGAACAGCTGGCTGATGGCCTGGATCACCATCCACAGCACCACCACTACCCCGGCCAGGGTGACCAGTTCCGCCTGCTCCTGCTTGCCCGCCTGCTTCAAGACGGTGTGGAGGATGGCCACCAGCAGGCCGATGCCGCCGATTTGAAAAATGAGGTTGATGTTCATGCCACCGCTGCCTCCCCGTCCCTAGGCCAGCAGCACCGCCAGCAGCCCACCGGCGATGACCCCCAGGTACCGGTACAGGCGCAGGTAGCGCTGGGCGGCGGCCCGGGCGTCGGTTTCCGCCGCGGCCAGCCGCCGGCTGCACAGCAGGATGTGCCGCTGCTGGTGGTGCCGGTCGGAAGCCCCCAGGCTGGGTCCTAAGGCCAGCAAAATTTCCAGGTCGGCGGCCGACAGGGCCAGTTCCGGCGCCGCCCGGCGCCAGGCTTGGGACCAGGCCTGGCGGGGCGGGCGGCCGGGGGTGCGGGCCAGATCCTCCCCGGCCATGCGGAAGACGGCGGCCGCCGGCCCCGGGGCGGCCGCCGCGGCCCGCTGCAACGCCTCGTCCAAGGGTGTGAGCCCGTAGTCGATTTCCGTCAGCAGCACCTGGAGGCAGGCCTGGCAGTGGGCCAGGTCCCGGGGGCGCCGCCCGTACCAGAGGGCCGCCTGGTTGCCCAGGGCGGCGCAGCCGGCCAGCACCAGCAGGGCCCCGGCCGCCGAAGGGCTCATCATCCCCGGGCGCCCCCTTCCACGGCGGCCACGAAGCCCGGCCCCCGGCGATAAGCCAGGCGGACAAATCGGGCAAAGACCCCCACGGGGGCCAGTTCCCTAAGGGCCGGGCGCCGGGCCAGGGTTTCCCGGCTGCTGCCGTGGGCGGTGGTGATCACCCGCACCCCGGCGTACAAGGCGGCCAGCACCCCTTCCGCCTCGGCGGGGTGGCCGATTTCGTCGAAGGCGATGACTTCGGGATTCAAGGCCCTGAGGGCCATGAGGATGCCCTCGGCCTTGGGGACGCCGTCCAGGACGTCGGTGCGGGGCCCCAGGTCGTGCTGGGCCGCCCCTTCCCGGCAGGCGGCCACTTCGGACCGCTCGTCGATGACGGCCACCCGGCGGCCCGGCAGGCCCAGGGCGGGCACGCCCGTGGAAATCTGCCGCACCAGGTCCCGCAGCAATGTGGTCTTGCCGGCGCCCGGCGGGGAGTAGATCAAGGTGTGGTGGACGGTGCCCCGTTTCCGGTCCACCAGAGAGGGCAGCACCGGATCGGCGCACCCGGGGACGGCCCGGCACAGGCGCACGGCTATGCCGCCCACGTGGCGCAGGCGCAGGACCCGGCCGTTCTCCACGGCGAAGCGGCCGGCCAGCCCCAGGCGGTGGCCGCCGGGCAAGGTGAGGAAGCCCTGCCGGGTCTCCTCTTCCCAGGCGTAGACGGAGCCCCGGCAGGCCGCCTGCCAGCAGTCGGCCAGGACCTGCCCGCTGATCCGATAGGCTTCCGCCGGCGGGCAGGGCCGGCCCCGGTGGTCGAGAAACACGTCGCCGGCGGCCAGGACCAGCTGGAGGGGTCCGCCGGCCCGGAGGCGCAGTTCCACCGCCCGGGCCAAGAGGGCCGCCGGCGCCTGGTCCAGCACCCGGCGCACCGGCGGCGCCAGGTGCGGGGCGATTTCTTGCCGCCAGACATAATCCACCGGGGAAGCCGCCACAACCTGTCCCCTCCCTGGTGGATTCCTATGAGGGGCTTGACCGGGGTATGCCTACCGGTCCAGAGCCTGGGGCGGGCGGGTGCGCCGCCGGGGGGCGGCGGGCTGCCCTTCAGACTGGAGGGGGGGCCGGCGGTTTTCGGCCAGGGCTTCATCCCGGCCGTTGGGGGACGGGGCCTCCTGGGAGGGGGCCGTGATGCCGGCCAGGGAGGCCCACGGCTGCCGTCCCTGCCGGGACCGGGGCCGGGCGGGCCCCCACTCGGAAGGAGCCAGCCGGTGGCCGCAGTGGGGGCAGACGATTGCCAAGGTCTCGTCGTCCACGGTGATGTCGCCCGTCACCAGGAAGACCTCCCGGCAGGAGGGGCACAGGAACTCGTACAGGTCCTGCTCGTCGCCGGCCTCCTCGAAGAGAAACTCCTCCACATCCCGCAGCCGGTCGTCCAGTTCGTGGGTGTAGTCCTCCAGGAACTGGCCCTGGGCCGCCAGTTCCGCCAGGTCCTCCTGGACGGCCTGGAAGGCTTCCAACAAGGCGGCCAGCAGCTTGCCTTCCCGGGTGGTCTCGTCCAGGCCCAGCCCTTCCCGGAGGCCTTTCAAATAAGCCACTTGCTTTTGGGTATGTTCCATGATGACCTCCCACCGCTTTGCGCCTTCGCCTTGCCTTTGTTAGTCTGCCCCTGAACCCCCCTGGGCTCCCGGCGTGGCCGGGAGCGGGGGCCGGTGGAATCTGGCTGCGGAAACGGGAACTGGAGGGCGGTCATGGGGGGAAACCCGGCGCTGCTGCAACTGCTGGACCAACTGCTGGCGGAAAAGGGCAAGATTCCTTTCGCCCAATACATGGACCTGGCCGTCAACCACCCGGAGCACGGCTACTACGCCAAGGCCCGGCCCATCATCGGGCCCGGGGGCGATTTCGTCACCGCCCCCTCCTTCCACCCCGTCTTCGGCCGCACCTTATGGCGTCAAGTGAAGGAAATGCTGGAACTCATCGGCCTTGGGGAGCCGGTGCGCATCCTGGAAATCGGCGCCGGCGGCGGACACATGGCCCGGGACATCCTCCTGGCCGCCCGGAAGGAAGGCCGGGGGGAGGCCTTGCGTTACCTCATCCTGGAGCAGAGCGCCCGCCTGCGGGAGGAGCAGCGCCGCCTGGTGCAGGAGGCGTGGCCGGAAGCCCCGGTGGAATGGGTGCCCTCCCTGGCGGCGGCGGAGCCCGTCCACGTGGTGCTGATGAACGAGTTGATGAGCGCCTTTCCCGTGCACCGGCTGGTCATGGACGGGGAAGGCAACTGGCAGGAGCTTTACGTCACCCGGACGCCCGCGGGCCTGGACTACACTCCCGGCCCCGTGAGCGACCCCGATGCGGTGCAGGTGCTGGTGGACCGGGGCATCGTGCCGGCGCCCGGCCAGATCATGGACGTAAACCTGGGGGCCCCCGCCTTCCTGGCGGAGATCACCCGGGTGCTGACGCCCAAGGCCTTCGTGCTCACCATCGACTACGGCGGCCCCGCCCATGTGGTCTACGATCCGGCCCGGCCCCGGGGCTGCACCTTGCGCTGCTACTACCGGCAGCAGCCCCTGGACAGCCCCTTCTTCATGCCGGGCTACCAGGACATCACCGCCGACCTGGATTTCGATCTCCTAATTCAAAGGGGAAAGCGGCTGGGCCTGGCTGCCGTGGGCCTGCTGCCCCAAGGGCCCTTTCTCGTCAACCTGGGCATCGAGGATACGGCCAGGAAACTGGCCCGGCGGGCCCGGTCGGGGGACCTGGCGGCGGACATGGAACTGCAGAAGGTCTACACCCTGTACGCTCCCGAGGGCATCGGCGAGTCCTTCTGGGTGCTGGTGCAGTGCCGGGGCTTCGACCCGGTTCCGGCCCTCCAGGGCTTTGCCCAGGCGGAGCCGCCCGCCCTCACGTTCATGGAGCTGCTGAATCCCAACCGCACAGACTAGTTGCGGCCCGGGCCGGCCCGCAGGCAGGATTCTGGTCAGGGCACCCCGGCGCGCCGGCTGCGGCCGCCGGTCCACGTGTAGCGCCGCCGGCGCCGCCGCCTGCGGCGGAACAAGTACAGGCCGGCCAGCAGGATGCCTATGCCCATGGACCAGCGGGCCTGGGGATTGTTGACCAGGACGGCCGGACCGCCCCCGGTGCGCAGCCCCGTGGCATCGGCCGCCGTGGAGCCGCCCGCCGGGTTAAGGGGCACCGTCACCTGGAGTCCACCTTCCCCTTCCACCACCAGCAACGCTGCCGGCCCGTCGCCGCCGGCATCGACATCCCCGCCGGCCGGGGCCTGGCCTGCCCGGGCGCCGGTCTCCACCCTGGTGCTGATGGAGGGCGCCCCATGGCTGCCCCGGGGCACCGCGGCCGTCACGGGAGCCCCAGCCACCCAGCCCCGGGACCCTTCAGCGCCGGCGCCGGGATCTTCAAAGAAAGTACCCTGGGGCACCACCGTCACCGGCTCAAAGGCGGCGAAGGCCCAGTCCATCATGGCGGCCATGTCCCGGGCCACCCGATCACCCCGGGAGCCGCCCAAGATGACGCCCACTACCTGGCGGCCGTCCTTCTCGGCCACGGCCACCAGGCAGAAGCCTGCCCGGGAGGTGAAGCCCGTCTTGGCTCCCACCACGTGGGGGTAGGTGACGACGAAGAGGTTGTGGGAGTTGAGTTCCCGGGTGCTCTGGCGGATGGGGTCGCTGATGACGGCGTTGGTCAGGCCCGCCGCCTCACGCACCTGCCGGTTGGCCATGGCGGCCACCGCCAGGCGGGCCAGGTCCCGGGCCGAGGCATAGTGGTTTTCGTCATCCAAGCCGTGGGGGTTGGCGAAGTTGCTGCCGGTCATGCCCAGGGCGGCCGCCTTGGCGTTCATCCGCCGGGCAAAGGCTTCCACGCCGCCGTCCAGGTTGACGGCCACCGTCACGGCGGCGTCGTTGGCCGAGGCCACCATGAGGGCGATGAGGAGTTCCCGGGCGGTGTAGCGCTCCCCCGGCTCCATGAACAGCTTGCTGCCTTCGATGCCCCGGGCTTCAAAGGGCACCCAGAGAAGATCGTCGGGCTCCGTCGCCTCCGCCAGCAGGAGGCCCGTCAAAAGCTTGGTGGTGCTGGCCATGGGCAAGGGGGCATCGGCATTGCCTTGGGCCAGGATCTGGCCCGTGGCGCCTTCCAAGAGAATGAAGGCCTGGGCGTCGGGGGCGGGGAAGGCCAATTCATCCCGATCCGATCCCGGCGCCGTGGGCAGGCCTGTGGGAAACTCCGGGGTCCAGGGCGGGCCTGCCGGGACCATGTCGCTGCCGTCGGCCTGGTCCGGCGGTACTTCCTGGGCCAGGGCCGCCAAGGGCCCCGGCGCCAAAACGCCGGGGAAAATCAGCAGGATGGCCGTAACCACGGCCGCCAGGCAGCGGGACCACGGCAGCGCCAATATCAGCCCTCCTCCATCTCATCCAGCAGGAGGTTCAGGAACAATTCCATTTGCCCGGGCTGCCGGTGGGCTTCGCCCAAAAAGCTGCCCGCCAGCAGGCCGGCTTCATCGACAAAGTACCAAGTGGGATAGGCCCGCAGGCCGAAGGCCTCGGCGGCGTCTCCCTGGGGATCCAGCAGGATGAAGTAGCCGGGGGCTACACCGCCCAGGGCCCGGTTGACCGTCGCCGCGTCATCCTCCACCTGCACCGCCACCACCTGCAGGCCGGGGTATTGGGCGGCCAAGCCCTTCAGCCATTGGAAGTCCTCGGCGCAGTGGCTGCAGCCCAACGAAGAAAATCGCAGCACCGTGGGCTTGCCCACCAGGTCTCCCGTAGTCACCACATTTCCCGCCAGGTCCAGCAATTCCATGGGGGGCAGCAGTTCCCCCTCCTGGGCGCCCTGCCGGGCGGTGCCCATGTAGGCAGTGACGGCCAGGGCCAGGAGGGCCGCCCCCACCACGCCGTACAAGACCACACTCTTACCCCTGGCCAAGGTCATGCCTCCCAGAATTCCCGCAGGCGCCGGTCCACTTCCGCCAGTTCGGCATCCGTCGGCCGGACGCCGCCGGCAGTTGGAGTCGGTTCGCTGTCGGGCCGGTGGGTCGCCTCGCCGGGAAGGACGCCGGCGGGGGCGTCGGGGTTCCGTCGGCGGAACCGGGCCGCCAGGGCGGCGCCCGCCACCACCAGGGCGGCGCCGGGGAGGAGCCACACGGCCCAGAAGGCCCCCGTCATGGGGGGGCGCATCAACACGCCGGTGCCCCAGCGATCTTCGAAAGCTTTCAAAATTTCATCCTCGGTAAGGCCCGCCATGAGCCCCGCCCGGATCTCTTCCCGGCGTTCGAAGGCCCAGGCGGAATTGGAGTCCCACACCGACTGGCCGGTGCAGACCAGGCAGCGCACCTGCTCCGCCACCCGGCGCACCCGGTTCTCCAGCTCCCAGCCCGACAAGGGCTGCTCCCCATCGGCGGCCAGGACAGGCGCCGTCACGGCAAAAAGCAGCACCATAGCAACCGCCAGGACCAGGAATATGCCTGCAGGTCTCATGGTTCTTCCTCCCGGGGCCGTGCTTTGGGCCGCCCCGCCAGGGCGCCGATGGCAGCGGCCGCCATGGCCGCCAAGGCGGCCCAGAAGAAGCCCGTCAACCCCTGCCGGGGGGTGTATACGGGCAGATCCGGGGCGGGCTCGGGATTCACGGGCACCAGGCCCACCCGCCATTCCTCCACGGGGGCCAGGTCCGTCCCCACAAAGGTGCGCAGGGGCCGGCCCGCCAGGCTGCTGATGCCCTCGTCGGTGAAGCCGTCCAGCCAGGGCTCCAACACATCGTCCTCGGTCATCACCGCCAGCTGCCGGGTGGGGTACACGATGGGCCGCACCAGGGTGACGGGCAGGCGAGGGGCCAGGAGGCGGTACTGGAGCCGGTAAGTGCGCTGGGCGCCCCCGGGCAAAGGTTCATTATGGACCAACAGGCCGCCGTCCTCTTGGGAAAACTCCCCTGCGCCGGCCGTCCCTTCGGGCCCGGCCACCTCCGCCGAGAGCAGCACCCCTTCTTCCGCCAGGGGCAGGACCACCTGGGCAGCGCCTTCGCTGCCGGCGGCCACGGTGACCAGGTTGAGGACGTCCACGGCCCCAACCCTGTCATAAGTGACGATGAGGAATTCGTTGGCCACGGCCAGATTCCCGCCCGGGGCCCCCTCGCCGGCGGGCGGGGGGTCGTCCTGCATGCGGGCCACGGCGGCCGGGGGCAGCAGCAGGAGAAGGGCCAGGAAGATCGCCGCGGCGGCCTGCAAGGGATGGGTCGCCCGCCCCAGGCCCCTTCGGGTTCGCCGTCCCCGCCCCGGGTCAGCCACGGCCATCACCACCGCCGCCATCCTTCTGCCGCCGCAGGGCCGCCACCGCCTGCTCCAGCAGTTCGGCCCGCAGGGAGCGGTAAGTCTCCTCGTCCATCTTGCCGGCGGCGAAGTCCTGATCCAGTTCCGCCAGGTCGGCGAAGATGTAGTCCTCTTCCCCCTGCCACGGGCGGCGCTCCGGCCACAGGGCCAGGACGCTGCCCGCCACCATGACGTAGCCGCCGATCCAAATCCACGCCGCCATGGGATTCAAGTGAATCTGAAAGGCCGCCACCGTCCCGTCGGGCTCCCAGCCGCCCAGGACCACGTACAGGTCCCGGCTCAAGTTGCCCATGACGGCCACCTCGCTGACGGGGCCCATGGTGTCCACGTGGCGGGGGTAGAAGCGGCGGGCGGGCCGCAGGATGGCCACATCCCGGCCGTCCTCCCGCACCAGGACTTCGGCGTACACCGAGGGCACCCCGTGGTGCTCCTCTTCCGTCAGCCCTTGATAAACCAAGGAGTACCGGCCGATCTGGGCCTCCCGCCCCAGGAGCAGGCCCACGTCCACCTGCCGGGCGTAGTACTGGGTGGCCACCACGCCCATGACCAGCAGGGCCAGGCCCAGGTGGACGATGTAGCCGCCGTAGCGCCGGGGCTGGAGCACCATGAGGCGGATGGGCGCCCGCCACCAGGGCTCCCCCTGGCGCACCCGGGCCGCTGCCGCGTTGAACATCTCCAGCAAGGTGACGGCCAGGATGAGGGCGGCGCCGCCGAAGCCCAGGGCGGCGCCCCATTGGCCGTCCCGGTACCACACCAGCACCGACACCATGACGTGGATCATGACGAAGGCGGGGATCACCAGGCGGCGGCCCAGGGAGGCGGCCTGGGTCCGGCGCCAGGCCAGCAGGGGCCCCACGGCCGTCAGGAACACCAGGGCCAGGAACACCGGCCCGTTGACCCGGTTGAAGTAGGGGGCGCCCACGTTGATCTCCCGGCCGAACACCCGGGCCGCCAGGGGAAACAAGGTGCCCCACAGAACGGTGAAGGCCGACCCGGCCAGGAGCAGGTTGTTGACCAGAAAGCCGCTTTCCCGGGAAAGATAGCTTTCAATTTGATGGCGCCCCTGGAGCAGGTGGCGCCGGTCCAGGACCAGGTAGACGGTGAGGGCGCACACCAGGGCCAGGTAGACGATGAACCAAGGCCCGATGGGCGACTGGGCGAAGGCGTGGACCGAAGCCAGCAGCCCGCTGCGGGTGATCAAGATGCCCACCAGGGACAAAACGTAGGTGGCCACTATAAGAAGCAGGTTCCAGTTTTTCAGCATGCCCCGCTTCTCCTGGACCATGGCCGAATGGAGAAAGGCCGTGGCCGTCAACCACGGCATGAGCGATGAGTTTTCGACAGGGTCCCAGCCCCAGTAGCCGCCCCAGCCCAGGACGTCATAAGCCCACTGGGCGCCGGCCAAAATACCCACGGTGAGGAAGGCCCACGCCGAGACGGTCCAGCGCCGGGTGTAACGGAACCAGGCGGTATCGGGCCGGCGGCCCATGAGGGCTGCCAGGGCGAAGACGAAGGGCACGGTGAAGCCCGTGTAGGCCAGGTAGACCATCAAGGGGTGGATGAGCATCCCCGGATGGCGCAGCAGGGGGTTCATGCCCCTGCCGTCGACGGGCACCACCGAAGTGACCCGAAAGGGGTTTTCCACGAAGACGGTCAGGGCGGCCCAGAAAAGGGTCACCCCGGCAAACAGGGTGAGGGCCCAGGGCCAGATGTGCCGCACCGCCGGGGGGCGGCGCCGGGCCACCAGGACCAGGTAGCCCGTAAGCAGCCACAGCCAGAGGAGCAGGGAGCCCGACTGGCCCGACCAGAGGGCGGCCACCTTGTAATACCAAGGCATGGCCCGTTCGGAATTGGCTGCCACATAAAGGAGTTCAAAACGGTCCAGAAGGAGGGCGGCCACCAGCAGGCCCACGGCGCCCGTGGCCGCCGCCCATGCTGCGAAGGCACCGATCCTGGCCACCTTCAACCCTGACGGCCGGCCGGTCAAGGCGTAGCTGCCCGCCGCCGCCAGGGTCACCGCGGCAGCGGCCAGGACGGCCGCCGCCAGCACCTTGCCTGCCAGGACCATTACTGCATCAAACCCGTTCGATGTATTCTCCGGTCCGGGTGTCTACGCGGATGACCTCGCCTTGCTCGACGAAAAGGGGCACCTGGACTACGGCGCCCGTCTCCAATTTGGCCGGCTTGGAGCCGCCGCTGACGGTGTCGCCCCTGACGCCGGGGGCCGTCTCCACCACTTCCAGTTCCACGGAAGTGGGCAGTTGGGCGCCGATGACCCGGCCGTCCACCATGGCGATTTCCACTACGGTGTTTTCCTTCAGGAAGTTGACGCCCTCGCCCAGGACGTCGGCCGACAGGCTGATCTGATCGTAAGTTTCCGTATCCATGAAGTGGTATTGGCCGTCGGCGCTGTACAGGTACTGCATGGGCCTGGTGTCGATGCGGGCGCTGGGCAGCCGCTCACCGGCCCGGAAAGTCCGGCTGACCACGGCGCCCGTTTCCACGTTGCGGATCTTGGCCCGGACGAAGGCGGAGCCGCGGGCCTGCTTGACGTGCTCGGCTTCCAGCACCACATGGACGGCCCCGTCCAAGACGAAGACGGTGCCGTTGCGAAAATCATTGGTGGAAACCATGGGTTCCCCTCCCCCATCTATCCGCCCCACCGCCCGTCCCGGCTCCGGGCAGGCCCGACGGGCCGGGCGGCGGCCCAGGGTCGTCCGAGACGAATGGTATCGGAAGGACAAACCGTTGACAAGGAGAGCCTGCGGGGAGGGATTCCATGCAGGGAGCGGGCCGGGCCGCTATTCCTGGAGGGTCAGCACCACGGGGCCCCGGCCCTCGCCCGATTCGGCCCGGGCCAGGGCTTCCAGGGCCCGGTCCCAGGGGAAGACCCGGTCCACGGCCACCAGGAGGCGCTGGCGGGCCACATCTTCCGCCAGTTGGGCCAGGTGCCGGGCGTCCACGGCTTCCCGGTGGATGGCCACAATGTTGATGCCCCGCTCCGGGGCCGGCCGGTCGTCATCGTAAACGACCAAAGTGCCGCCGTCCCGCAGGGCCTGGAGGCACAGGCCGCTGCTGCCGGGCGCCAGGGCCAGGGCGCCGGGGATGCCCCCCAGGGCAAACTCCCGGGCCTGGAGTTGCCAGCGGGGGTTGTCGGGGCTGAACACCGCCTGGGCTCCCAGGGAGCGGACAAAATTTTGGAACTTCCGCGGCGCCACCGCCAGCACCCAGCACCGCTTCTCGCCGGCGATCTGCAGCGCCAGCATGCCGGCGGCGCCGGCGGCGTCGGTGACCAGCACCGGCTTGCCGGGCTCCAGGGACAAATGTTCCAGCCCCGCCATGGCCTGCGGGCCGGCGGCGGCCACTACGGCGGCGTCCACGAAATCCAGCCCGTCGGGTTTCGGTGCCACCCGGTCCGCCGGCACTACGGCATATTCGGCCCAAGCGCCGCCCTTGGTCATGGGGGTATTGGTGAAGAGGACGGCATCGCCCTCGGCCAAGCCTTGCACTTCATCGCCTACGGCCGCGATGACGCCGGCGCCCGACGCCCCCAAGGCCAAGGGGTAGGAGGCCTGTTGGGGCAAGTACCGGCGATCGTGGGGACCCACGGCCACGGCCAGGACCTGCACCAGCACTTCGTGGGCCGCCACTGCGGGGACGGGGATATCGACAAACTGTATTTGGGGGTTGGCGGCGTCGGTCAAACCAAGGGCGCGCATCCATCCCATCCTCCCTGCGGACAAAACTTGGTCCGGCCGGAGGCTGCAGCCTTCCGCCCGCCGTTATAAAACCAGCAGTTCTTTGGTTACTCCTGTGGAAAGAATTTCGTAGCCCGTTTCGGTAATGACCACCAAATCTTCGATGCGGACCCCGCCCCAGCCGGGAATGTAAATGCCCGGCTCCACCGTCACCACCATGCCCGGCTGCAGTTCTTGGTCGAAGCCGGCGGCCAGGCGGGGGCCTTCGTGCACGTCCATCCCTAAACCGTGACCTAAGCCGTGGCTGAAATTCTCGCCATAGCCGGCGGCGGCGATGACCTCCCGGGCGGCGGCATCCACTTCACGGCCGGTAACGCCCGGGCGCAAGGCAGCCAACCCGGCCAACTGGGCCGCCAGCACCGTGTCGTATACTTCCCGCTGGCGGGGCGTCGGTTCGCCTATGACTACGGTGCGGGTCACATCGGAGCAGTAGCCGCCCCACACACAGCCCCAATCGAAGGTGACCAGGTCCCCGGCCTGCAGCACCCGCTCCGTGGGCCGCCCGTGGGGCAGGGCGGAACGGGGGCCGGAGACAACAATAATAGGAAAGGAAAGGTCTTGGGCCCCCCGGCTTTTCAAGTCGAATTCCAAGGCCAAGGCCAGATCCCGCTCGCTGACGCCGGGCCGGATGTCGGGCAGGAGGGCGTTGAAGGCGGCGTCGGCCATCTGGGCCGCTTGACGGATGAGGGCCAGTTCCTCGGGATCCTTGACCATGCGCAGCCCTTCCACCAGACCTTGGGTGGGCACCAGCTCCACCCCGTCCAGGGCCGCCTTGGCCTGGTGGAAAAAGGCCACCGTTTGGTGCTCCGCCTCAAAGCCCAGGCCCTTGACACCCAGTTCCGCCACCTGCTGGGCCAAAGTGTCCAGCATCTTGGTGCCGTGGCGCACCACCGTGAAGGCGGGGGCCTCCGCCGTGGCCTGGGTAATGTACCGGCCGTCGGTGATGAGGAGGGCTGCGTCGCCGGTGATGAGCAGGGAGCCCGCCGAGCCGGTGAAGCCGCTCAAGTAGCGGCGGTTGGTGGCCCCCGTCACCCAGAGGGCGTCCAGCCCTTCTTGGCCCAGGCGCTCCCGCAGGCGGGCCAGGCGGGGGGTCGTGTCCACGGCCTTGTCCTGCCCTTGCCGGTTCATGACCCCGATCCTCCCCCCGCCCCCGGCGGCCGGGAGTCCTCCCGGGCCATGGCCACCAGGGCCTCCAGGGCCAGCCGGTAGCTCAAGGGCCCGAAGCCGGCGATCTGCCCGGCGGCCACCGGGGCGATGACGGACCGGTGCCTGAAATCCTCCCGGGCCTGGGTGTTGGACAGGTGGACTTCCACCGTAGGCAGGCCGCAGGCCGCCACCGCGTCCCGCAGGGCGATGCTGTAGTGGGTGAAGGCGCCGGGGTTGAAGATGACCCCGTCATACTGCCCCCGGGCGGCGTGGAGCCGGTCGATCAAAGCCCCTTCATGGTTGGACTGAAAGGTGTCGATGATGGCGCCCAGCTCCTGGGCCCGCCGGGCCAGCTGCCCGTGGATGTCCGCCAGGGTGGTTCTGCCGTACACCTCAGGCTCCCGTTCCCCCAGCAGGTTCAGGTTGGGCCCGTCCAAGACAAGAATTTTCACCGGGTCGGCCATGGCTCCGCTCCTTTATGCCGGGCCTTACACCTGGGCGGCGGCGATAGGGGTGGTCTGGGGGAAGGCGGCCACCAGCCGGGCCACTTCCTGCCGGATTTGCTCCGCCCCGGAGCCCCGCCCCGTCAAAGTCCGGTGGATGAGATCCGCGATGACTTCCATCTCGGCTTCCCCCATGCCCCGGGTGGTGATGGCCGGGGTGCCGATGCGGATGCCGCTGGTGCGGGCCGGCGGCTCGGGGTCGAAGGGAATGGTGTTCTTGTTGACGGTGATGCCCACTTCGTCCAAGAGGGCTTCGGCTTCCTGGCCCGTCATGCCCATGGGCCGCAGGTCCACCAGCATCAGGTGGGTGTCGGTGCCGCCGGAGACCAGGCGGAAGCCCCGCTGGGCCAGGCCAGCGGCCAGGGTCTTGGCGTTGTTCAGCACCTGCCGCTGGTAGGCCCGGAACTCCTCGGTGGAGGCTTCCTTGAAGCAGACGGCCTTGCCGGCGATGACGTGGAGCAAAGGCCCGCCCTGGATGCCGGGGAAGACGGCCCGGTCGATGGCCTGGGCCAGATCCTTGGAAGTCAAAATGAAGCCGCCCCGGGGACCCCGCAAGGTTTTGTGGGTGGTGGAGGTGACGATGTCGGCGTAGGGCACCGGGTTGGGATGAAGCCCCGCCGCCACCATGCCGGCGAAGTGGGCCATGTCCACCAGGAGGAGGGCCTCCACTTCCCGGGCGATGGCCTGGAACCGGGCGAAATCCAAGACCCGCGGGTAGGCGCTCCAGCCGGCCACGATCATCTTGGGCCGGTGGGTGCGGGCCAGTTCCGCCAGCTTGTCGTAGTCCACTTCTTCCGTTTCGGGGTTGACGCCGTAGGAAACGACGTTGAAAAGGCGCCCGGAGAAGTTGACCGGGCTGCCGTGGGTCAGGTGGCCCCCGTGGCTCAGGTCCATCCCCAGGATGGTGTCGCCGGGCTCCAGGGTGGCGAAGTAGGCCGCCATGTTGGCCTGGCTGCCGGCGTGGGGCTGGACGTTGGCGTGCTCGGCCCCGAAGAGGGCGCAGGCCCGGGACCGGGCCAACCCTTCAATTTCATCTACATATTTGCAGCCGCCGTACCACCGCCGGCCCGGGTAGCCTTCGGCGTACTTGTTGGTCAAAATGGCGCCCGTGGCTTCCAGCACCGCCTGGCTGGTAAAGTTCTCCGAAGCGATGAGCTCCAGGTTGTCCGCCTGGCGGGCGGCCTCCATCTCGATCCATTTGGCGATCTCCGGATCTACCCGACGCAGTTCCTCGAACGACAAGGGCTGGACCTCCTAAAGGGGACACGATGGTTCGCTCATGGCATTATACGGCACCGGGCACATACTTCCCTTGCCCCCCATTAATCACAAGATATACTGGGTCGTGAGCGCAAGGGGCGCCGGCGTGGGAGTTGATTTTTTGCCATGGACCGGCTTGACCGGCAGTTGAATTTTATCCTGGCCATCGACCAATTGAAAAACATCCGGCGGCAAAACCTGCTGCTGGACGGCTCCCGGCGGGAGAATTCCGCCGAGCACTCGTGGCACCTGGCGACGGCGGCCATGATCCTGGCGGAATACGCCCGGGAGCCCGTGGACATGGCCAAGGTCCTCAGCATGCTCCTGATCCACGATGTGGTGGAAATCGATGCCGGCGACACCTTCGTCTACGATGAGAAGGCGGCGGAGACCAAGGCGGAGCGGGAGGAGGAGGCGTCCCGGCGGCTGTTCGGGCTGCTGCCCCCCGACCAGGCCCGGTGGTGCCGGGACCTGTGGGAGGAATTCGAGGCGCGGCAGACGCCCGAAGCCCGCTTTGCCGCCGCCGTGGACCGCCTGATGCCCATCCTGCTCAACGCCCGCAACGGGGGCTACCCGTGGCGGCGCCACGGCATCACGGCCCGGCAGGTGCTGGCCCGCAACCGCACCATGGCGGAAGGGGCTCCCGTGCTGTGGGAGCGGGTGCAGGAAATCGTGGCCGACGCCCTGAACCGGGGCCTGCTCTACGACGATGACTTCAATAGTTCCGGCGATTCGGCTCCTTGAGGGTCTCCCCCGGCCCGCCAGTCCCCGCAGAACAGCCTGCCCGATTTTGAAGTAGTCTTTCGTTCCCGGACGTACAGGAGAGATAGACGGAACCGGTGGAGGTGGACCATTGCAGCCGAACCAGCCCGGCGACGAAGCCTTGGCGGCCGCGGCCCGTCAAGGAGACCCTGACGCCTTCGGGGCTCTGGTCCAGCGCTACGCCAGCCGCCTGTTGGACAAAATCACCCGCATCACCGGGGACGTCCAGGAGTCGGAGGACCTGGTCCAGGAGGCTTTTTTGCGGGCTTACCGCTCCCTGCCCCAATACCGGCCGGGACTGCCCTTCAGGCCGTGGCTGTACCGCATCAGCACCAACCTGGCCCTAGATTGGTGCCGCCGCCGGGAACGGCGCCGCCGGGCGGTGCTGGCCGCCCTACCCCCCGGCCGGGGAGGCCAGGGGGATGGGGAGTCCCGGGCCGACGGGGGCCGCTGGTGGGAAGAGGCGGCCCAGGGGCCTGAAAGGACCGCCCCCACTCCCGAGGAGGAAGTGGAAGCCCGCGACCGGAGCCGCATGGTGCGGCAGGCGGTGGCGGCCCTGCCGCCCCGCTACCGGGCAGCCGTCGTCCTGCACTACTATCATGAGCTTTCCTACAAGGAGGTGGCGGAGGTGCTGGGCATCAGCCACCGGACCGTCGGCACCCGGCTGTACCGGGCCAAGCAGCTGCTGGCGAGCCACCTCCGCTGCCTGGAGGCAGGTGAAGACATTGGCCGCCAACCGGTGTAAAGACGTTCTTCCCCTGCTGCCGGCCTACGCCCGGGGGGAATGGCACCACTGGGATCCTGCCGCCGTGGCCGCCCATCTGGAGCGGTGCGGCTCCTGCCGGCGGGCCCTGGCGGAGATCCAGCGGGTCCAGAGCCTGCTGGACCTGGATGCCGCCCCGGTGGAGCCCTTGCCCGGATTCCAGGACCGGCTCCTGGCGGGATTGCAGTCGGCGGGTGTGCCGGTGGAGCCGCCCGGTGCAGGGCCGCCGGAAGGCGACGTCCCGCTGGGGCCGGCAGCCATCCCCCCACCGCCGGCCAAGGCGCGCCGCCCGGCCATCCCGGCGGGCACGTGGATCAACCTGGGCACGGCGGCGGCGGCCGTCCTGGGGCTCATGTACTTGACGGCCCCCGGGGCCGACCCCGTCTTCACCGAACGGCTGGCCTCCCTGCTGGAACTGCTGTTCCGCCAGGGCCCCGACCTGGTGGTGAGCCAGGGCATGGACGCCTTGACCCGATGGATGCAAGCATTACGCGGCTGGTGACAACTCCATGGGAGATGAGGAGACTGCCATGACGGAGGAGCAAAGAGATTTGACCACGGAGAGCCCGCCGCCGGCGGGCGGCGGTACCGGGGGCGGCGCTCCGGTGCCCCCGGACCGCAAACCATCGCCCATCCTGTCCTTTTTGTTCGCCCTGGTGCCCGGCGCCGGCCACATGTACATGGGCCTGACCCAGAAGGGCATCCAGTTGATGGTGCTCTTCTTCGGCAGCCTGTTCTTGTCGCAGCACCTGTTCTTCCTGCGGGAATTCTGGCCCATGGTGGTGGCCCCGGCCACCTGGTTCTACAGCTTTTTCGACGCCCTGGAGATTTCCCGGCGCCTGAAGGAGAACCGGGTGGTAGAAGACCGGCCCATCATCCAAGTGGACCGGCTGCTGGAAAGGGGATCCCTTTGGGGCTGGGTCCTCATCGCCTTGGGCGGCTTGACCCTGCTGGAGCGGCTTTTCAGCTACACCATCGGCTTTCCGGCCCTGCGCCGCTTCCTGGCGCCCGTGATGGTGCCCATGGTGGTCATAGCCTTGGGCGTGTACCTGCTGATGCAGCAGCGGCCCCGGAGAGAGGAAGGGGCAGCGGCAGCCCCTGAGCCTGAGCCGGTGGAGTCTGCCGAGACCGGCGGGCAGGAAGAGTCATCCGGGGAGGTGGCGGGATGATGGGCGGCGTCGGTCGCATAACCTTGGCGGTGGCCATGATCGCCCTGGGCCTGGGGCTCCTGGCCCACAACTTGAACTTGGTGAACGGCCTTGCCTTGATCCGCTGGTGGCCCCTTCTCCTCATCCTCCTGGGGGCGGAGATGGTCATCCGCAGCCGGAAAAACGGCCAGGGGCAGCGGCTGGACGGGTTCAGCCTGGTGGTGGTCCTGCTGCTGACGGGTGTTCTGGCCGTCACCAGCTGGCTGGCCTCCTGGTTCCCCGTGGGCTCGGAACTGGCGGACCTGGTGCGGGAACCATGGCACAGGGGCTTCCGGGGCCCCTGGTCCTTCAACGCCCGCTTCACCCATCGGGAAACGGTGACGGTGGCGGAGCCGGTGACGGCTGCCACCAGCCTGCGGGTGGAAACCACCGTGTCTTCCGTCCGGATCGTGGCGGCGCAAGAGGATGAAGACCCCAAGGTGACGGCCCAGGCCACCGTCGTCGCCTGGGGCGTCAACGAAGCCGAGGCCATCCGGGTGGCCCAGGAAGTGCAGCTGGAATTGCAGGAGCAGGGCGACGAGATGGTGTTGACCATGCGGGAAGGGGAAAGGGGCATGGGGCCCGACCCCTCCTTCGCCCTGGACCTGGAGGTGACGGTGCCCCGGCAGATGGGCGCCACGGTGGCGGCCAACCTGGGCGAGGTAATGGTGGAAGGCTTGGCGGGCCCCGTCATGGTGACGGCCGACGTGGGCGATGTGCAGTTGAAGAACGTGTCGGGCCCGGTGGACGTGACGGCCAAGGTGGGCGACATCCAGATCCAAGTGCCGGCGGACGTCCCGGCCAACGTGGATCTTTCCACCACCATGGGTGATTTGCAGGTGGACGGCATAGACGCCGCGGTGGAGCGGCGGGGGCCGTCGGTGTTCGCCGGCTTCCAACTGGGTGACGGCAGTGTACCCGTTAAGGCCCGAGCCGAGGTGGGCAGCATCCGGTTGACGCTAGTCAGGGGGCTGTAGTATGGGGTTTTTCCGCAAGGGTCGACGGTGGCTGTTGGTTCTGGGGCTGGCGGTGCTGGTGCTCATTGTGGGTGTCGGCTTCCTGCGGGGCAGGGTGCAGGCCCTGCCCCCGGTGGAAGTCCAGCCCGTGGGCAAAGGGGACTTGGCCATCGCGGTCCAGGCCCGGGGCGTGGTGGAAGCCGCCGACCCCGTGGATATCCGCTCGCCCTTCAACGGCCAGTTGCTCCAGATCCCCCTGGAGGAGGTTAAGGCCCGGGTGGCCGCCTCGGCAGCGGGCCCGGCGGAAGAAGCCGCCGCCCGGGCCGCCGTGACCGCCGCCCGGGAAGCCCTGGCCCAGGTGCGGGAGCAGAGGAGCC